>Ga0306899_1000256_pt1 | contig 30838 bp, 23 predicted proteins | sample AntRauMFilla3764_FD_190407 | JGI IMG/M metagenome (GOLD analysis project Ga0306899, IMG submission 190407) | Saline lake microbial communities from Rauer Islands, Antarctica - Metagenome Filla 3 #764 (v2) (version 2) | ecosystem: Environmental > Aquatic > Non-marine Saline and Alkaline > Saline ... | reverse complement strand
GTAGCTCGGATTTTGCATTCATCAAAAGCTTTACGGCGTTTGGGCCTTCCCAGATGTAGACCATGGTCTAAAAAGATGCCGAATCATTTGAAATGTCACAATCTGGCAACTATCTTGTCAGTGAGAGTTTTAAAATAAAAACGTGTGGAGTTAAAAAATGCAAAAGAATAAACTTAGATTGGCAGTTCGCTGTTGTGGCCAGTCGACAAACCATACCAAGGGAGTAATACAACAATGAATAAATTTGCTTCACGTTCTTTACTTATGGCCGCGGTTTCAACTGCGTCGATGTTAACCGTTGCAATTCCAGTGCATGCGTTCGAATTCAAGGTGTCGGGTCAGGTGAGTAAGGCCATGGTGGCCGCCGACAACGGTGAAGATAACGATATCGGATTCGTGGACAACAATGGTTCGAACACGCGGTTCCGTTTTACGGGCAGCCAGGATCTCGACAATGGTATGGAGGTTGGTTTCAACTACGAGGTTGCGCTGACCAACAACCTCTCGAACAATTTTGATATTAATAAGAGCGATACCGGCAGTACCTTTCTTAAAGACCGCAAGACTGAGGTGTACTTCAGTGGCGGCCTCGGCAAGGTCAGCCTCGGCAAGGGTGATGGTGCCGCCAACGGCACATCGGAAGTCGACCTGTCGGGCACACAATATCTCGGAGGTGGTTCGGCTCACTACTACGCGAGCGGTATCGCCTTCCTCGACGAAGATGGCAATGTGCTCGGCACGATTGGCGGTGCGGCCTATAACAACTTTGACGCGTTGAGCCGGAACAATCGCGTGCGGTACGATACCCCTTCGTTCGGCGGCGTAGTGCTGTCGGCCAGCCTCGACAACGGCAAGGCCATGGAAACGGCGGCGCGGTATAGTACCGAGTTCGGCGACGGCGGCGCGTTCGAGGTGGCAGTCGATTACATCGATACTAAAGATCTGAACGCCAATATCAACCAGGCCGGGCAGCGTACCTTTAGTGGTCGCTTCGAGGAATACGGCGGGTCAGCTTCGGTGTTGCTGCCCGGCGGGCTAAACTTCACCGGCATGTACAAGAATCGCAGCAGCGACGAGGGCGGCCCGGATGGCGAAACCTACTTCGGGGGTATCGGCTATACTCTGGACAAGCATCATGCCCAGGTGGGCTGGGGTCGGAGCAACGACCTGGCGAACGAAGGCAGTGAAGGTAATTCCTATCAGTTCGCCTATGTCTACGACTGGCGCGACGATATCGAGTTGTTTTCCAGTTATCGTCATCTGACGCTCGACAACGCCAACTTCAACAACAGTGCCGTCGATGCGCAGGATATCGACTACATTTATATAGGAACACGGTTCAAGTTCCTGTAGCGACGATAGTCACTGAGGGGCGATTGTGGGGCATGCAGATTTAGATACCGGCTGTCTCCAATCGCTCTTCACTGGCTTAGTGAGGACGGTCATTTCTCTTTAGATGCTGCGAGCAGGGTCGTGTTCGCTGACATAAGCGGCGCAGTTCGCCAGCAAGCCTCACGATCCATCAATCCGGCGTTTCGACCCACTCAAGAAACGGATAACCATGCGAGATAAAAATCTTCGTCCCTATGCTTCGCTCGGCCTCGGGATCGCCTTGTCGGTGGTTCTGTCCGGATGCGCTGGCGGCCTGGAAGCGCAGCGAACCGACTATGAAAAACTGCCAGGCTCCGGTGACCGAATGGCAGACGGGCCAGGTCTGATAGGTAATCAGGAGGGCGACGACTACGACGGAGGGTACACGATCTATTCCGATGATTCGTCCCAGAAGTCGTTGATCCGCTCGATCAAATCGCTTCAGCCAGCCGCACCGTCGTCCGGTTCTGCGAACCAATCTGCAGCGACGGCTGCTGCTCCGGCGACGACACCCACTGCAAGCCAGCAGCAGAACTATCAAGAGTTCCAGGGTTACCAGCAGTACAAGCGCTTCGAGCGCCTGCCAAAAGACTCAGCGGAGTACCAGCGCTTTCGTGAATGGCGGGAATGGAAGCAGTATCAACAGTGGCGCAAGCAAGAGGCCGGTCAGCCTTAGGCCGTATACTCTCAAAACTGGTGAAGTTGGACCAGTTTTGACCCGCCAGTACGCCTGTGTAGTCACCATACGCATGACGAGGGCGAAAGCCGTTAACGTTAGTCTCAAAGTCGCCCTCGACTTTTATCTTCAGGACCGACAGATGAGTTGCGGCAATGCCGATGGGCTTTGGTAGGCATCTGCCCCGAAATGCCTGGTGATCTCGTCATCCTCTGATAGAGCGTTTCGCGGCTGATACCAAATTCTCGCGCCAACTTCGCTTTCTGCTCACCGCTCGTGACGCGCTTCCGAAGCTCAGCAATTCTGTCCGGTGAGAGTGCTTTCTTGCGCCCCCGATACGCCCCACGCTTTCGCGCTGACGCTCACCAATCAATGCACGCTCGAACTCGACGAATGCGCCCATGACGAACAACATCAGGTGGCCATCGGCGACGCTTCCCCAGTGAAAGTCAGGTTCTCCCTGATAAACTCAACGCAGACACCGCGCTCAGTCAGCGTCTGAACCAGACGTCGCAAATCGTCGAGATTGCGCGCCAGGCTGGGTTCTGGGAGTTTTCCCTCTAAAAAAGACAAAAACATCTGCAGGCACGTCCACCATCCGTGCGCTGTAGAGTCCCAATACATTTAACAAAAGGCTATATCTAACACTGATTTGTTACACTTGCCTACTTTCGGAGTGGGTAATGGTCCCCGAAAAGCGCATTAAGATACTCTTTGAAGCCGAAATTGATGAGCTGGGTAGCCCCCCGTGCACTCTTTGATGCTGCCATTGAATACTTGGCTTACCAGAGAGTCGCCATTCCAGCTTACAGTACACTGCAGAATATTATCAGCCAGGTTCTGAATCAGCATCAGCAGGCACTACATGATCAAGTTAAGGTTGGCGTCCAGCTTAGGCCTGACGGTGATGTTAGATGATCTGGTCTCAGGCGAAGACCGTTTTACGTTGCAGCAGCTGCGGCAAAGTGCCCGCAACTTCACCGGTACCGAACTCCAGAAAGAGCTGGCTGCGTACCACCCTATACAGCCCTGGCGGGCCGATGTGACGGCTGTGCTTGAAGTGCTTTCTTTGTCTCAGAAGAACCAACAGTACTATGCTGAGCGAGTTGATTATGATGGTGCCAAACTTAAACGCCAGTCTCGGGTCAATCAGCAGTTGTTTTTGCTTTGCTACCTGCAGTCGCGCTATCAGCAAGGTTTGGAGCGTATTGCCGAGGGGTTCATCCATCACGTTCGTCAGGTCAAGCATCAAGCAGAGTTGATGGCACAAGAACAGGTTTATCAGGACTGGCAGAAAGCCGCCCGTAACGTCAGTAAAGCAGCGAATGTGTTGCACCTGTTCGTCGATGATAGCATCGGCCCGGAGACTTCTTTCCAGTCTGTGCAGCAGCAGGCTTTCCAGTTGCTCAATGCTAAGGATCTCAACTCGGTCTGCCGGTACCTGAGCAATCAGAAACAATTGACTGAAGAAGCTTTCTGGCAGCACCTGGATACGGAATCCAGCTTGCGCACGAGGCTGCGGCGTTCGTTGTTCTGCTGTCTGCGCATTGAAGGAACGGATAAAACCCAGCGCCTGGCGAGTGTATTGGAGCAGGCCCGACTCGACCTGAGTGTCACGCACACCCTTAGTGAAGCTTGCACTGATCGGCGCTTACCGCCGAAAACCACGCGGCCACTGTTGCTCAACACCGATGACTCAATCAACAAAGCCCGGTATGAATGGTTCCTATACCTACAGATTCCCAACCGTCTCAACGGTCAGCTCATGTTGCCAGAGGTTAACAAATACCGAGCGTTGAAGCCGACCTGGTCAAGCCCCAGACCTGGAAAAATGAGAAAGAAGCGCTGGTCGCAAGCACGCAACAGCCAAAGCTGAGTGAAGACCCGAAACGCCTGATTCCAGCCATGGCCACGGAGCTGAACCTGCGCCTGCACGAAGTTAGCAACTATCTGGAACGCTCGGACAACCGCGATGTCATCCGTCGCCCTAAGGGCGGCAAGAACCACTGGCGGTTGCCTACGGCCAGCAAGAAACACCTAGTCAACAATCCGTTCTTCCAACAGATGCGAGCCATCGGCGTAGGCGATGTCCTGCGCGTGGTTGACCAGGATACTGGGTTCATTAACGACTTCGAACATGTACTGGGAATGAGCTCCAAGAGCCGCCAGTACGAGGTGGATCTGATGGCGATACTCATCGCCAACGCCGCCAACCAGGGCATCTACGGCATTGCCCAGATCTCCGATCGGACCTACGATCAGTTGAGTACTATCCAGGCCAACTATCTGCGCCTGGAAACCCTGAATGCGGCCAATGACCGAATCAATAACGCCATGACTCGTCTTTCCATTTTCAAACACTACAACATCCAGGAAAAAAGTCTGCACGCCAGTGCTGACGGTCAGAAGTTCGAAGCCAAGCGGGAGACGTTTCGCACCCGGTACTCATCCAAGTACTTTGGCACCAGTAAAGGTGTCTCGGCGGTCAGCCTGAACGCCAACCACATGGCCATCAATGCCCGAGTGATCGGGGCTAATGAGCACGAGAGTCATTACATATTTGACCTGTTGATGAACAATAGTACCGAGATCATCCCGGACATGCTGTCGACCGATACCCATGGCGTCAACCATGTAAACTTTGCGCTGCTCGACCTCTTTGCCTACCGGTTCGCACCGCGTTATGCGCAGGTCGGCAAAGTGATTAACGAACTGTTCAACGTCAGTGAAGACAAAAATGATCGCATCCAACTCATGCTGAGAAAACCGATCAATACGCAGCGCATCCTGGATCACTGGGACACTATCCAGCGAATTGCAGTATCGCTGGCACAGCGTAAAACCACTCAAGCGACTCTGGTTCGTAAGGTCTCCGGATACAAGAAAAACCATCCACTACTGGATGCGCTGACCGAGTACAACCGGCTGCTGAAAGCCCAATACCTGCTGAATTACATCGATGACGCCAGCCTACGCAACCATGTACAGAGAGCTCTGAACAGAGGTGAAGCCTATCACCAGCTGCGCAGGGCGATCAGCAACGTTAATGGCGACCGGTTCCGAGGCAACAGCGATGACGAAATCTTGATCTGGAATGAATGTGCTCGTCTGGTGGCCAATACCATTATCTACTTCAACTCGAAGGTACTGAGTAATCTGCTGGACAGCTTTGAACAACAGGGGCACACGCAGAATCTGGAACTGATCAAGCGAGCTTCCCCGGTAGCCTGGGAAAATATCAACTTCCGGGGTACCTATACGTTCGCTCCGACCGGTGAACTACCAAAATTAGAGGATCTGATGGCGACTATTGAGAGGTATTTGCCGGTGTCTGGACAATAATGCGCCTCTACAGGCAATGGATGTCGGGGCCTGCAGAGGTTTATGTCTTTTTTAGAGGGAAAATCCCTAGGACCCCTTAAAAGCTTTTAGACCAGCCCAGCCAAAACTTTGGGTCGTCTGAATTTGTCGAGCCAAGCGCGTCACTGGCATCAATGTCGGCATATTCAAGGTTGACGCTGACGGTACCGAAGTCACCTGCGTCTTTCGTCACATTACCAGAGACATGCCCGTAACTCGCCTCACCCACAGACGCTTCTTTATCATCCTTGAAATCATAAAACCCTACCACCAGCCCAAAGCTGTAGTCAGCTTCAAGTGGAACATCCAGCGAAGCGTAATAGTATATATCTCCCTCTACAAACAAGCCGTTTCCACTCACGTCACTATTCGTAGTGTATGCCAGACCTGCCGATATCAGGCCATAGCTCAATTCACCATATACCTCACCGAAGTCAATATCATCAGGTGCGTCCGGATATGCATAATATACATAGCCAAAATCATACCCTAAAGCTTCGACTGTTCCTGAATACCCCGCGTAGAGATCGAGCTCGTAGCTCGTGCCATCACCAAAATCCACATTGGAACCCCAGGCTCCGGCGTAAAAGCCGGATTCGTGGCCGTAATCAAGACCGCCTTGAACAGCCGTCGCACCGTCAGTTTGCGTTACCGCACGGAAAAGATAATTGCTAACGACACTGACATTAGCGCTCACTTCCGCGCTTACGAGTGACGGTGCCATCAAGAATGCTACAGATAAGCCAAGGCCAAATTTTCCGGTTGTTGCCAGAATATGCTTTTTCATTTTATATACCTTTGATGTCGGTTTGCGAGTACCGAACTATCAAAAGCAAGCGTTATGTCAGAATATATTTCTGTTATATTTCATATAGTTATAGTAAAAAAATAGTAAAAAGCAAAAAAAAAAGAAACGCAAACGCTTCAACATGGTGCAAAAAAATCCCGATACCGGAATCGCGGGCTATCTTGAGGCTTTCAGTCAGGTAGCTATCCCTCCTGTTCGCATCCATCTTTGACCACAAGTTAAACCTTGAAGCCTATGATTGCGCGATGTCATTAGCCTTCTGTAACGTTTTCGCAATGTTAGTCAAATACACTTATCTCGGCTCCTTAAAACACACAAGCGAACTGACAAGGTAAGAGAAAACTATGAGTAAGAAATATTTGAGCTTGGCGTTGGCAATTTCTGCTGTTTCTGTTGCGCAGGCGGGTACCGTTACTACTGACGGGGAAGACCTGGTGATCAATACCGAGAGTGGTATTGAGGTCAAAACGTCTGATGATTCGGCATCCTTTCAACTTGGTGGCCGTATTCAATGGGATTACGACGCCACGCAGTCAGATGATAACGGCGTTGATACGAAGGATTTTGATGTGCGGCGTGCGCGCTTATACGTCAAAGGACATTATGGCGACTGGGCCTACAAGACTCAGTTTAACGTAGCGGAGAGTGATGGTGCCGACGGCGGTGACGTCGAAGACCTTTACATTCGATATCTCGGATTTGGCTCAGTTGCAAGCGTCACCATTGGTAAGCAAAAAGAGCCTTTCGGCCTGGAAGAGCTAACAAGTTCGAAAGATATTTCTGCGCTTGAGCGTTCTGCCATGACTGAGCGTTATGCTCCCGGGCGTAGTGGCGGTATTCAGTTAAGTGGGAAAGGGAGTAACTGGACCTACGGTGTCGGTTATTTTAAAGCGGATGGCGACGGCAGCAATGACTTCAATAATACGGCGATAACGGCCCGGGGTACCTTTGCGCCTATTCTAACGAATGAGGCCGTTGTTCATCTTGGTGCGGGTTATTCCACGCGTGATGCCGATGTTCAGGCTGACGAGGTCGATATCTATAATCTGGAATTGGCTGGTCGTTTGGGCCCTTTCCATGCTCAGGCCGAATACTTCGATTCCGAGGAAGGCCAGCTTGATGTCGATGGCTACTACGTGCAACTCGGCTGGGTCATTACTGGGGAAAGTCGCCCATACAAAGCGGGTGTGTTTAAGCGCATAAAGCCTTCGTCGCCCAAAGGTGCCTGGGAGGTGATCGCCCGTTTTGAAGATGGTGATGGAAAATACAGTGACGTGGGGCTGGCCACAACCGACGGCGAGCAGACGACCCTGGGTGTCAACTACTACGCCAATAAGAATGTTCGACTCGGTTTGAGCTATATGGATGGCGAAGAAGCCAACGGCGAAAGCGGAGATGAGGTTCGTGCGCGGCTCCAATATGCGTTTTGATTATGCTCGCATCTAGCCCAATCTGATGATAGCACCATTCACCGCCCGGTCTCCTTGAGAGGCCCGGGCAGTGACGTGACCTGCCCGATTACATTAAGAACGAAAGACGATCCGATTGATCTGTATCGGGTTCAACCTAGACTTCCGTATGCAAATCGGTAACCCTTTTGTAAAAGAATGGCTAGTGAAACCGTGTGACAGCATCTGATTGCAACTTCTTGACGTTCAAAATCGATACATAAGAGTGCAGTTGATGTTCACTTATTAATAATTTCTGCAGCCAGACATGAAAAAACCGCATCAGGACCTCCACAATTACTTTGACGGGATGTTCTTCGCGAACTGATCCACCCCTCGGGCCGGCGAATCGGTTTTTTCATTCGCCGGCCCGAAGACGGGTTCTCAGCCCCCGGCTCGTCATGACTCCGAGAACTTCCAGCAACGACCAGAAACCGCGGTTGTGCAGACGCGGAGACTTGCCCTTTCCCATTCTTCCCAACTGACGCGCGTACCAACTGACCTCCATCAGCGCCATATCATCAATGGCCTTAATACCTGTAGTTATAGGCCTGACTGCGCTTTCAAACGCCTCCCCTCGCATGATCCGGTTCGGGAAATCAGGCTCAATGGCCAGCGATCTTGCCACGCCGATCAGGTCTGTTGCGCCAGAGGCAACGGCGTCTGCCATGCCTTCGCCGGACCGGAAGCCGCCGGTGACCATGAGCGGTGTTTTCACCTGCTGACGGACCTTTTCGGCAAATTCCAGAAAATACGCTTCGCGGGATCGGGTGCTTTCTTTGACTGAGCCCGACCCTTTCGCCATCGCCGGGTTCTCGTAGTTACCGCCGGAGATTTCAACCAGATCGATACCCTCGTCAGACAGTGCCTTGATGACGTCCAGTGATTCTTCCTCGGTAAAACCGCCGCGCTGAAAATCTGCGGAATTGAGCTTGATCCCCACGCAGAAACCCGCGCTGGTGACCTTGCGAATCGCACGGTAAACCGCCAACACAAACCGCATACGGTTCTCCGGGTTTCCACCCCACTCATCATCCCGCTGATTGTGGTGCGGCGACAGAAACTGGCTGATCAGATAACCGTGAGCACCATGAATCTGCACCCCATCAAACCCGGCCTTTTCAGCGACTGCCGCACTGATAGCAAAGCGACTAACGATGACTTCGATTTCGTCGCCAGTCAGAGCGCGAGGCGTTCCGAACATGCTTTTCAGCTCTTTTCGAAACGGGATGGCGCTGGGTGAAACCGGCTCCGAATTCAGCATCTTCGGAATCTGCTTGCCCGGATGATTCAGTTGCATCCAGATTGCCCCGCCGTTTGCCTTACCCGCTTCGGCCCAGGCTTTAAGCAATGGCAGATCGCGCTCGTCGTCCACCACGACATTCTGCGGCTCTCCGATGTGCTGCCGGTCTACCATGACGTTGCCGGTAATCGAGAGACCCACACCGCCCTCGGCCCAGGTGCGATAGAGCGTGACAAGCTTTTCTGTCATTCGATTGTCGATAGTACCCAGCGTCTCGCTCATGGCGGACTTGGCAAACCGATTGGGAATAACCGCCCCATTTTTCAGGGTCAGCGGTTGGGAGAGAAGTTCAGCAGCGTTCATTGATCGGTCTCCGTAGCATTCGAGGTATTATCCGAGGGTGGTGGCCTGTCCGGTTATATCAAAAACGGAGGGCTGTCCGATTGATCCGGATCGAGTTCATTTCGGACGTCCGTGAGCAAACCGGTAACCCGACTCTGCAGAAAGTCGAAAAACTTTTCTTTGGCCAACGTTCGTTCGATCACATCGGCAGGTAGAAACCGATTCATCTCATCCTGGAACGGTTTACCCTTGATGATGTCGGGGAGCCTGCCGATCATGACATCCAGTTTCGCTTCATAACCTTCAATCTGGTAATCACGAATCTTGTTTGCCACCAGATCAGGGCGCACGACTGCCTTTTCCTGAGACAAGTACATCAGGTCCCAGATATCGCGATGGCGAACGTATTTTTGAGTGGCCGGCAGGGAGACCAGCTTGTCAGCCATAATCTCGCTTTTGTCTTCCGTCATGATCAGCAAGTCCTCATACCCATCGGGCAGGAAGTCGTAGGTGCGGATCAGCGGTTGCGGGATAGCCGTATAAGCCGGAATGTTGGCCACTTCCAGTTTAACGCGTTGTTTTGGGAGGTCTGGCCGTTCGGGCGATGTTGCGATAGCGATCTGCCACATATCCACGTTGCGTTCAGCGTATTCCGATTCTTTGCGCAGCGACTTGGGTTCTTTAACGCTGACTTCCAGTCCATAGCGATTGCCCAGGTAATCCAGAATGCACTCTTTCATCTGCGCGAGCTTGCGGGATGAGAAGTCAACGCCACCGGCGAAATCCAGATCCTCGCTGAAACGCTTGCCGCCATAGCACAGGCGAACGGCGGTATCGCCCTGAAACACCAGATCATTCAGCAGCCCCTCTTGGTCCAGCGCGAAAAAGAGGTCAAAGTGGATGATCTCTTTTTCAATTACGGGGCGCATATTGGCAAGGTCAGGGTCTTGCATCGCCAGAGAAACCAGCCGCTGAAAGCTTTCCTGATCGTATTTACGCACGGGCTTCCTCCGGATCGATCAAATGTGAGTTTCGGCCTACACGTTTAAGGTCTCGCATCGCTACCTCTTTGGTGGCGATTCGTAGCGGGTGTCCGCGATCCTGCGCGCCAGCGAGAATGTCGATAACCGGTCGTTTGGTGTGAGTGAATTCAATAACCCCATAGGGGGTCTTGTACTCCCCTTTCCGGCCGGTGGTCATAATGGTGATGCGGCCGACCGGAACTTGAGAAATGACGCCGTATTCAGAAAGAGCCGATTCCAGACTGATATAGCTGTATTCCCCGCGACGCAGGGTCTTTGCCACCCGTTCCAGGATGTCCGATCCTTTGTGACGGGAGAGGCTATACACGTACACCCCTTTGGAGGGCCGTTCAAGAATACCGCTGCTGACCAGGCGGTTGATCGTTGCCTGCCGACTGCGCTCGGATTCTTCAGAAAACAGCTTCGGCATATCCTTTGAGGAATAGACGTAGCGTCCTTTGAAGTCGAATGCCGCCAGGCGTTTGATGGCATCTGATTGTTTCACTGCAATCTCATGGCACTCACTAATCACACATAAAAGCGTTGTTAATGTCGACATAGTAAATCAAGGTGGTCACTATTGTCACTCAAAAGTGTTTTTAACGTTCCCTTGTCAGTATTTTCGGTCAGGCATTAAAAAACCGCCCAAAGGCGGCGTGTTCTGAATAATCTTATGGGCCTGGCGACCGCCCCGTAGCCCGCAGGCTTCAGGGCGGTCAGCCACCAGAGATCAAAGCAGCAGAGAGCGGATATCACCCAGCCTCTGGCTCAACACAGCGGTAAAGCGCGCTGCATCAGCGCCATTCACAGCCCGGTGATCGTAGGACAGCGACAGCGGCAGAATCAGCCTTGGCTGAAACTCCTGACCATCCCATACCGGCTTCATCGCCGACTTTGAAATACCCAGAATCGCCACTTCCGGGGTATTTACGATCGGCGTAAACGCCGTGCCGCCAATGCCACCGAGGCTGGTGATGGTGAAGCAGGAGCCCTGCATTTCCGCCGGTTTGAGCTGCTTGTCCCGGGCTTTCTGGGCCAGCTCAGCGCTTTCGGCGGCCAGTTCCCACAGGCCCTTCTGATCCACGTCCTTGATGACAGGCACCATCAGACCATTCGGCGTATCTACCGCAATACCAATGTGAATGTACTTCTTACGGATCACTTCCTTACGGTCCATGTCCAGCGACACATTGAACTGTGGCAGCTCCGCCAGCGCAGCAGCACAGGCTTTGAGCAGGAAGGGTAGCGGTGTCATTTTCACACCACGCTTCTCACCCGCCGCTTTCTGCGACTTGCGGAATTCCTCCATATCGGTAATGTCCGCATCCTCAAACTGAGTCACGTGCGGTACGTTCAGCCAGCTGCGCTGCATGTTATTTGCGGTAGCAAACATCATGCGCGACATGGCTTCACGCTCAATATCACCGAACTGGCTGAAGTCTGGCAGTTTCACGCCCGGAATACCGGTACCACCACCGCCTGAGACAGTGCTGCCCTGCTGGGTCTGCTGCAACTGACCTTTCACATAGGCCTGCACGTCGTCTTTCACGACGCGGCTTTTGGGGCCTGACCCTTTGATCCGCGCCAGATCAGCGCCAAATTCCCGGGCCAGCTTGCGGACCGCTGGGCCTGCATGGACCTTGGCACCCGGCGTCGGCGGTTCGTAGGTCGCCGAAGCTGGTTCGGGTTCCGACTCTTTACTGTCGCCTTTGGGATCAGGCTTCTTGTCCTGGCCACTGGATTCAGACGACGACTGTTCGGATTCGGGCTCGCTTTCTTCACCCTCTGTGATGGTCATTTCGGCGAGGTCACGACCTTCTGAAATCTTGTCACCCTCAGACACCAGGATCTTGCCGATCTTACCCGCGTAGGGGGATGGAATTTCCATGGTGGCTTTGTCGGACTCAACCGTCACCAGCGGATCGTCGGCTTGCACCTCGTCGCCTTCACTGACGTTGATTTCAATAATGGGGACATTATCAAAACCGTCCAGCACCGGCACTTTGATTATTTCGGTGCGAGAGCCACCAGACTTTTTCGCGCCTGACGCTTTCTTTGACTCGGCGGGTTTGTCTTCGGATTTTTTGTCCTCAGATTTGGCATCGGACTGGTCGTCTGTCGCTGCCTTTTCAGCAGCGGCATCCTCCTGATCAGAGCCTCCGCCAGCGTCGTCAGACGCCTCCATGGTGCCAACAACATCCCCTTCCTTGACCTTGTCGCCCACCTTAACGGTGATTTTGACAATTTTGCCGGCACCGGGTGATGGCAACTCGACCGATGCTTTGTCGGACTCAACCGTCAGTATCGGATCTTCTTCTTCTACCGAATCCCCCTGGCTGACGAGTATCTCGATAACCTCGACCTCGTCTGCACCGCCGAGATCCGGAACCTTGATTTCCTGTTCACTCATGGCGGTCTCCTTAGCTCAGCACCGGGTTCGTTTTGTTGCGATCGATTCCGTACTTGCGCATCGCTTCGAGAACCACTTCTTTTTCCACCTCGCCATCCCTTGCCAACGCTGACAATGCGGTCACGGCCACGTAGTAGCGGTCCACCTCGAAGTGGCTGCGCAGCTTTTCGCGGGTATCACTGCGGCCAAAGCCGTCGGTGCCCAGGGTCAGGTAGGTTTTGGGAATGTAGGCACGAACCTGCTCAGACAGCAGCTTGATGTAGTCCGTGGAGGACACCACCGGCCCCTGTTGTTTTTCCAGGCACTGGGTGATGTACGCCTTCTTGGCCGTATCGTCCGGATGCAGGCGGTTCCAGCGCTCAATGTGCAGGCCGTCGCGGGCGAGCTCATTGAAACTGGTGACACTCCAGATGTCGCTGGCAACATTGAAATCGTCTTTCAGCAACTGGGCTGCGGCGCGCACTTCGTTAAGAATGGAACCGGAGCCGAGCATCTGAACCCGCGGGGTTTTCTTGTTGCCCTTGGTCTCCACCGAGTCCAACAGGTACATGCCTTTGATGATGCCCTCTTCGACCTTCTTGCCCTTGGGCATCGCCGGCTGAACGTAGTTTTCGTTCTCGATGGTCAGGTAGTAGAAGACGTTCTGGTTGTCTTCAAACATTTCCTTGATGCCATGCTGCACCACCACCGCCATTTCATAACCGTAAGCAGGATCGTAGGCCTTACAGCTCGGGATGGTCTGGGCCAAGATATGGCTGTGGCCATCCTGATGCTGCAGGCCTTCGCCGTTAAGCGTGGTGCGCCCGGCGGTACCGCCGATCAGGAAGCCGCGGGCCTGGATATCACCAGACGCCCAGGCCAGATCGCCCACACGCTGGAAGCCGAACATGGAATAGAAGATGTAGAAGGGCACCAGCGGGAAGTTGTTGGTGCTGTAGGAGGTCGCAGCTGCCATCCAGGCTGCCATGGAACCATCCTCGTTAATCCCTTCTTCCAATACCTGGCCTTTCTTGTCTTCCTTGTAGTACATGATCTGTTCACGGTCTTCCGGCACGTACTTCTGGCCTTCCGAGGTGTAGATGCCCAACTGGCGGAACATGCCTTCCATGCCGAACGTGCGGGCCTCATCCGGAATGATGGGCACAATCCGCTTGCCGATACGTTTGTCTTTGGTCAGCGCTGTCAGCAAGCGCACAAATGCCATGGTGGTTGAGATGGCACGGTCATTGGAGCCATCCAGCAACGCTTTGAAGGTGTCCAGCGACGGGGCTTCAAGAGGCTGGCAATCTTTGCGACGCTTGGGGTAGAAGCCGCCCAGCTCCTGCCGGCGCTTTTTCATGTAGACAATTTCCGGGCTGTCCGGCGCCGGGCGGTAGTAGGGCACGTCCTTGAGCTCTTCATCCTTCAGCGGCACCGCGAACCGGTCGCGGAAAGCTTTGAGCTGATCCATATCCAGCTTTTTCAGCGAGTGCGCCGTGTTCTGGGCCTCGCCCGCCGTACCAAACCCGTAGCCCTTGATGGTATGGGCCAGAATAACCGTTGGCCGCCCACCGTTATTGTGAACGGCGTGGTGATAGGCCGCATACACCTTGTAGGGGTCATGGCCACCCCGGTTGAGCTTGCCGATGTCTTCATCGGTGAGATTCTCGACCAGCTTGGACAGCTCCGGGTATTTGCCGAAGAAATTCTTGCGGGTATAGGCCGGGCCGTTGCTCTTGAAATTCTGCAGGTCACCGTCGACGGCCTCGTCCATTGTCCGCTGCATCAGGCCGTCCTTGTCTTTCTCGAACAGGGGATCCCACATGCGGCCCCAGACAACTTTCAGCACGTTCCAGCCAGCGCCGCGGAAGATACCTTCCAGCTCCTGGATAATCTTGCCGTTACCGCGTACCGGGCCGTCCAGGCGCTGCAGGTTGCAGTTGACCACAAAGATAAGGTTGCTGAGATTTTCACGGCCAGCGACCGAGATAGAACCGAGGGTTTCCGGCTCATCACACTCACCGTCGCCCACGAAACACCACACTTTCCGCTCGCCCATATCAATGAGCTCGCGGCTGTGCAGATACTTCATTACCTGGGCCTGATAAATCGCCTGAATCGGACCGAGGCCCATGGATACGGTCGGAAACTGCCAGTAATCCGGCATCAGCCAGGGGTGGGGATAGGAGGACAAACCGTCGCCGTCCACCTCTTCCCGGTATTTGTCCAACTGCTCTTCTTCAAAACGACCTTCCAGATAGGAACGCGCATAAATACCCGGTGAAGAGTGGCCCTGGAAATACACCAGATCGGATTCACGCTTGTCGTCACCGCCATGGAAGAAGTAGTTGAAGCCAACATCATAGAGTGTCGCCGCCGACGAAAAGGATGATACGTGCCCGCCCAGTTCACCGGGCCGCTGATTCGCCCGAAGCACCATCGCCATGGCATTCCAGCGAATCAGTGAGCGGATTCGGCGCTCCATAAACAGGTCGCCGGGCATTCTGGATTCCTGGGTGGCGGGGATACTGTTTCGGAACGGCGTTGTAATCGAGTAGGGCAGCTCGGTGCCGTCCCGGCTCGCGCGCTCTGACAGTCGCTCAAGAATATATTTGGCTCGGCCCACGCCTTCCTGCTCAATGAGCGATTCCAGAGCATCCAGCCATTCACTGGTCTCTGTGGGATCATCGTCCTGGTACATCAAAACCTCCGCTTAACACGCTCGTCGTTAAAATTGCAGCACTGAATCCATCAAGCATAGAACACGATCGCGGTTTTAACCGCCCGGTGCCGGTGCATCCGATCTGCGGAACTGTAGAATTACTACAAACTGAAGACATCAAAAGCGCTTTGTTGGCCCGAATTTCGGCGAAAGAACCCTTAATTTAGTTTTATTACGCAATACTGTCCAAAAGTAAGCACTAAAACAAGGGTCATGAGACCAAGGTATAAGCGGGAAAGCCGACGGTTTTATCAGACCTGAAAAGGGCGCCCCTATCTTTTGGGGGTGAATCCTTCTGGCTTATCTGCGAGCCAGTCCACGAATGTCCGTAATTCCTCCAACTCAAGCAGTGTTTCCCGCGTGTTGAAGTACAGCCCCAGCTCATATTCCGAACGCGCTTTGTGAATTGCATTGTGACATGGACGACACACCCAGAGGGTGCGGGTGATCAGATCTTCCCGTGTAAAGAGCTTCTGGAATCGTTTTTTCCGATGAAGGTGTTTGGGAATGAGGTGATGCCGGGTAAGCCTGCCGACGGGGCGCTGGCAAAGTTCGCAGTTCGGGGGCTGGGGTGGAAGTTTTAGCATGGGGGTTGGGTCGAGTGGGTTTGTCGGGTTTCGCCTTTGGCTCTACCCGACCTACGTTCGGTTCCGGCTGGACGGATCTGTCAGTGCATCAGGGTATAAAGCTTGCGCCGATAGGTGCGAACGTCCGGATTGTTATTGCCCAGCTTGTCGAACAGCTCGATCAGGGTGGTTTTGGCGACTTCGTCCTTGTACTTGCTGTCGACCTGCATCAGGCGGATCAGAAGCTCCATGGCGTCGGCGTTGTCTTCTTTGAGGATGTGATGCAGCGCTCGAAGGTGCAGCGCATTCGGATCTTTCGGGTCCTTGTCCAGGGCATCTTCCAGCTCCAGGACAGGCGGCAGTTCCGCTGACGCTTTCAGGAATTTGATGCGAGCTGCCAGCTGTTTGGCCTGCTGCTGCATTTTTTCTTCCGCAGGCAGGCTGTCCAGTACCTGTTCCGCCGTCTCCAGATCGCCCAGTTCGGCCTTCAGCTGGGCCAGATCAATGAGTACTTTAAGATCTTCCGGGTCATTTCGGTTCATGTCGCTCAGAACCGCCAGGGCCGCTTCGATATCGCCCTCTTCCCACAACCGATGCGCCTTGTCATAAGGCGCTTCCTCGTCTTCCGGCATCTCAATGTGCTTTTCCAGGATCTTGCGAATTTCGCTTTCCTGCAGCGCACTGTTAAAGCCGTCAAGCGCCTGTCCGTCTTTCACCAGAATCACCGTCGGCAAGCTGCGCACGCCCAGGCTTGCGGTCAGCTGCTCCTGTTGGTCAGCATTGACCTTGGCCAGACGAAAGGCACCTTTATACTCGTTCGCCAGCTTTTCAAGAAGCGGCATTAGCTGTTTACAGGGCGCGCACCACTCGGCCCACACATCAATCAGAACCGGGGTCTGTGAAGACGCCTCCATGACGTCCTGCTGAAAACTCTCCATGGTGGCTTCAAAAATATGCGGGGAATTCGTCATTGGAACACCTGATGCTGAAAACAGATAAATGGTTTGGAATTGCCCATGAATTTTGGGGCAGGTGAGCGGATTTCAAGGCTTTGCCGTAGGTGCACTCCCGACTTGAAAAACACGGAGTCGGCGCTAGATAGGGCGTATAAGTTCTTCAGCACTCAAGCGCACTAACCCAGAGGATTCACGAGACGCATGAACGACGACAGCTATAAAGACTCGTTTGAAGGCTTCAGCGACCAGGATGAAGACTTGACCGATTACATCGGCAAGGACGAAAAGAGAAAGAGCCTTGTGCTTCCGAAGCATCAAATGCCGCGGCGGATGTATGTGTTGCCGGTGTCCAACCGTCCGTTCTTCCCGGCTCAGGTGCAGCCAATTGTCGTGAATCAGAACCCCTGGCAGGAAACCCTGAAGCAGGTAAGCGAAACCGACCACAGGGTACTGGGCATCTGTTTTGCCGAAGACAGCGATCCGGGACAGGGCATTCCTGACAGCGAAGAACTCGAAACTATGGGCTGTGCGGTTCGCATTCATCATGCGCAGTCCGATAACGGGAAGGTGCAGTTCATTGCCCAGGGTCTGCAACGCTTCCGCATAACCCGTTGGCTGAGCCGCAAACCGCCCTACCTGGTAGAGGTCGAGTATCCGGAAGAGCCGGAAGAGGCCCGGGATGAGTTGAAGGCCTACACCCTCGCGATCATCAGCTCCATCAAGGAATTGCTGAGAACCAACCCGCTGTATGGCGAGGAGGTCAAACAGTACCTGTCCCGCTTTGGCCCCGAAGACAGTTCACCCCTGGCCGACTTTGGCGCGTCCATGACCAGCGCCAAGGGCCATGAACTGCAGGAGATACTCAATACGGTGCCGCTGTTGCGTCGCATGGAGAAAGTACTTCTGTTGATGGCCAAAGAGCAGGAGGTCGCCCGCCTGCAGGCAGAGATCAGCGAGGAAGTGAACGACAAAGTGCAGAAGCACCAGCGGGAGTTTTTCCTCAAGGAACAGCTCAAAGTCATCCAGCGCGAGCTGGGCATGGCCAAGGATGACAAAACGGCGGATGCGGAAAAGTTCAGTGCCCGCATGGAAAAACTGGAGCCGCCGGAACAGGTAAAGGAACGCTTCGACGACGAACTCGAAAAACTGAAGGTTCTGGAGCAAGGGTCCCCTGAATACGGTGTCACCCGCAATTACCTGGACTGGCTGACTCAGGTGCCCTGGGGCCAGACCTCAGAGGACCACTTCGACCTAGCCGCCGCCCGGAAAATTTTGAACCGTGATCACGATGGCCTGGAGGACGTGAAAGACCGGATCATCGAATTCCTTGCCGAAGGCACGTTCAAGGGCGAAGTCAGCGGCTCGATTCTGCTGTTGGTCGGCCCGCCGGGCGTGGGCAAAACCTCCATCGGGCATTCCGTGGCCGACGCGCTGGGCCGCGAGTTCTATCGCTTCAGCGTTGGCGGAATGCGCGACGAAGCCGAAATCAAAGGCCATCGCCGCACCTACATCGGCGCTATGCCCGGTAAATTTGTGCAGGCCCTGAAAGATTCCAAAGTATCGAACCCGGTGATCATGCTCGATGAAATCGACAAGATCGGCGCGTCCTTCCAGGGCGACCCGGCCTCGGCACTTTTGGAGACTCTGGATCCGGAACAGAACCGGGAGTTTCTGGACCATTACCTGGACGTGCGCATGGACCTGTCCAAAGTATTGTTCATCTGCACCGCAAACCAGCTGGACACCATTCCACGGCCCCTGCTGGACCGGATGGATGTTATCCGCCTGTCCGGCTACATCGCTGAAGAAAAAGTGGCCATCGCCAAGCATTATTTGCTCCCCAAGCTGCTGAAGCGGGCCGGACTGCTGAAGAAACAGATGAACATCACCGACGCGGCCATCAAACAGATCATCGAAGGCTACGCCCGTGAAGCCGGGGTACGGGGTCTGGAGAAACTGCTGCACAAGGTCATCCGCAAAGGCATCGTGCGCTTGCTGGAAAACCCCGACGAGCCGGTGAAAGTGGGCGTGTCTGACCTGACCGATCTGCTGGGCCAACCCGCTTTCCGCAAGGAAAAATCTCTTAAAGGCATAGGTGTCGTGACGGGGCTTGCCTGGACCGCCATGGGCGGTGCCACGCTGAGCATCGAAGCGTCGAGGGTTCACAGCACCCAGCGCGGTTTCAAATTGACCGGACAGTTGGGCGACGTAATGAAAGAATCGGCAGAAATCGCTTACAGCTACGTGTCATCGAATCTTAAACGCTACAAAGGTGACCCGATTTTCTTCGACAAATCCTTTGTACACCTGCATGTGCCCGAAGGTGCCACCCCCAAGGACGGACCCAGCGCCGGCGTGACCATGGCCACGGCCCTGCTCTCCATCGCACGGGGTGAAGCGCCACAGCAGAACATTGCGATGACCGGCGAACTGACCCTGACAGGCCAGGTATTTCCGGTGGGCGGCATCCGCGAAAAAGTCATCGCCGCCCGGCGCCAGAAAATCGGCAATCTGATCCTGCCGGAGGGCAACCGGGGGGATTACGAGGAACTGCCGGAGTATCTTAAAGAAGGCCTGACGGTGAACTTTGCGAAACAATACAGCGACGTATTCCAGGTGTGCTTTGGCGACAAGCCTAAAAGAGGGGCTTCGGTGCACTGATATTGCCTCGTAGGTTGAAACCAGCCCCTACGCTAGGCTTTAGCCTTCCAGCCGTCCTCTCGCAACACCGGCCCCACATCCAGGACCGGCGACGCATCAATGTCGTCGGCGTCCATCATATTGGCAACCCGCTGCAAAGACGCCAGAATCATGGTCTGCTCCCACTCCGCCAGGCTCTGGAATTTCTTGATGAAATCCTCCTGCAACGGCTGCGGCGCGCGGGCCAGAATATCCGCGCCCTCCTCCGTCAGGTGCGCATGAACCTTGCGCTTGTCCTGGGTACTGCGAACCCGATACACCAGCTTGCGGTGCTCTAACCTGTCCAGAATCGTGGTTACCGTGGCCTGACTCAGGCTCACCTTGTCGGCAATGGTGCCAATGGTGACCTCGCCCAAGTCACGGATACTGCGCATAATCAACAACTGCGGCCCGGTCAGTCCGGCGTGCTTGCTCAACCGTTTGGAATGCAGGTCCGTTGCCCGGATCACACGGCGAAGCGCCACCAGTACACCCTCGTAATTGTCCAATTATTCGCTCCAGAATCTGATTTAGCGCCATTCTTTATACCTCTAAGTATTAGAGGTCTTTGCACCAGCAAATGCAACCAGCATTTCTTTAAGATCACACTGGCCGAAAAACACGTCATAGAACTGGTGGTTGAATACGAAAATCGGATATCATTCAAGCATGATGCCTCGGTTCACGACGACGAAGATGAACCCGAATCTTGACAAGGAATCGGTCGTAGTGTTTGTTTAAGCCCCTAAGAATAGAAGAATCCCTGACACCTCACAGGAAATAACCAATGACTAATTCCATCAGAACAATCGTCACCGCCATAGGCGCCACCACCGCCTTGATGGCCGCAGGTCAAGCCGCCGCTGAGATCAAAGTCGGCATCGCCGGACCGCAGACCGGCCCGGTTGCCCAGTACGGCGACATGCAATTCTCTGGCGCCCGTATGGCCATTGAGCAAATCAACGCCAATGGCGGCGTCATGGGCGAAGAGCTTGTGGCCGTCGAATACGACGACGTCTGTGATCCGAAACAGGCAGTAACCGTTGCCAACAGCATGGTGAACGAAGGCGTCCGCTTTGTTATCGGTCACCTGTGTTCAAGCTCTACTCAGCCAGCGTCTGACATCTACGAAGACGAAGGCATTCTGATGATCACCCCGGCTTCCACCAGCCCGGAAATCACCGAGCGCGGCTACGAGCTGATCTTCCGCACCATCGGCCTGGACAGCATGCAGGGCCCGGTTGCTGCCAATTACATCGCCAGCCAGAACCCTGAGCGCGTTGCGATCATTCACGACAAGCAACAGTATGGCGAAGGTATTGCGACATCGGTTCGCGACACGCTGACCGAAGCAGGCGTCGAAGTGGCTATGTTTGAGGGCATCACCGCTGGCGCCAAGGACTTTTCGTCGCTGGTCACCAAGCTCAGACAGGCGGACGTCGATTACGTCTACTACGGCGGCTACCACCCGGAGTTGGGCCTGATTCTGCGCCAGGCGGACCAGGCTGGCCTGGAAGCGATCTTCATGGGGCCTGAAGGCGTCGGCAATAAAGATATCAACTCCATTGCCGGTGACGCAGCTGAAGGCCTGATGGTCACATTGCCACCGAGCTTCGATCAGAAAGAAGCGAACCAGGAACTGGTTCAGGCCTTTGAAGAAAAAGGCGAGGACCCGTCCGGCCCGTTCGTACTTACCTCTTACACGGCTGTCCAGCTTGTAGCAGAAGGCATTGAGGAGGCCGGCTCCATGGATCCGTTCGATGTTGCCGAAGCCCTGCGCGCCGGCACATTCGAGACGCCAATCGGCACGGTTGAGTACAATCAGGCCGGCGATATGGAGTCATTCGAGTTTGTTGTTTACGAATGGCATTCAGATGGCAGCAAAACTCCCGTAAACTAGGCTCAAATCGTTAAAAAACGGTAATTATGAGAGCACCTTCTCACCGCGATCCGGGAGAAGGTGTTTTTATTGGCCTCTGTTGAGCCTGCATCCAGCACCTCCCGCAACCCGGGAGGTGCCTGTTTATAGGGGAGGAGGCAGTCTATCGGAGTCCGACACCCATGCAAGATCTCCTGTACTTTATTCAACAACTTATCAACGGACTGACGATCGGGAGCACCTACGCTCTGATCGCCATCGGTTACACGATGGTTTACGGCATCATCGGCATGATCAATTTTGCCCATGGTGAAATCTACATGATTGGTGCCTATACGGCGCTGATTGCTATTACCGGCCTGGCCTCACTGGGGGTTGCCTGGCTTCCACTGATCCTGGTGGTCGCTCTTGTCTGCGCCATCATTGTATCCAGCTCCATGGGCTGGGCCGTTGAACGCGCGGCTTACCGGCCGGTTCGCGGCAAGCACAGACTGATCCCCTTGATTTCCGCCATCGGCATGTCGATTTTCCTGCAGAACTATGTTCATCTGGCTCAGGGCTCAAGTAACAAGGGCTTTCCAGCGTTGATCGAGGGCGGATTCCGGTTCGGCGATCCAGACTCTTTCCAGACTTCGATTTCCTACATGCAGATCATGATCTTTGCGGTGACTCTGGTTTGCATGACCGCGCTGTCACTGTTCATTTCACGATCCAGAATTGGGCGGGCCTGTCGTGCGGTATCCCAGGATCTGGGTATGGCCAACCTGCTTGGCATCGATACCAACCGGATCATCTCTGCGACCTTTGTTATTGGCGCCGCGTTGGCAGCGGTCGCCGGATTGTTACTGGGTATGTACTACGGCTCTATTGACCCATTGTTTGGCTTCATTGCCGGCCTGAAAGCATTCACCGCCGCCGTGCTGGGCGGAATCGGAAGTATTCCGGGCGCCATGTTGGGTGGCCTGATTCTTGGGGTTGCCGAGAGCATGACATCGGGCTACCTCAGCGGAGAATACAAGGATGTGATTTCATTCAGCCTGTTGATACTCATATTGCTGTTCAAACCCACCGGCCTGCTTGGTAAACCGGAGGTTGAGAAGATCTGATGGCTGCTAACAACATCAAGCACGCGCTCTTCAGCGCGATCGTAACACTGATTATTGCCTACCCTATTTTGGGCTTCAACCTGGTCAGCGAAGGCAGCTCGATGGTTCTCAAGGGCGCAGAAACGTCCACGATTATCGGCGTGTTTTTTGCCGCCCTGGCGGTCTTCCTGTTCCAGCTGTTCCGGGACAACATGACTGGCGTCCTTGGTAAATTACCCGCCCTGAATCCCCTGGCTAACCGCCCCCCAATGGCACAGAAAAAACGCCTCAAGCTCGAATCTGTGCTTCTGACTCTGATGCTGGTCGGCGCTCTTTTCTGGCCGTTCATGGCGTCACGGGGCGCGGTGGATCTGGCGACACTGGTGTTGATTTACATCATGCTGGCCCTGGGTCTGAACGTGGTGGTCGGTCTCGCAGGCCTGCTGGACCTGGGCTATGTGGCCTTCTATGCGGTTGGTGCCTATTCCTTCGCGCTGCTGTCCCAATATTTCGGCATTTCCTTCTGGCTGGCTCTGCCAATCGGTGCACTCATGGCGGCCCTGTTCGGTTTGGTTCTGGGTTTCCCGGTGCTGCGACTGCGTGGTGACTATCTGGCAATTGTCACTCTCGGCTTCGGCGAAATCATCCGTATTCTGCTGAACAATATGACCAACCTGACCGGGGGCCCTAACGGCATTGGCGGCATACCGGATCCAACACTGTTCGGCATGGAGTTCGGACGACGCGTCAAAGAGGAAGGCAACACCTCCTTCCATGAAACCTTTGGCATCGCCTATGCCGGTGAACACAAGGTGATCTTCCTGTACCTCATCGCCCTGGTGCTGGCCGTGATCACCGCCATTGTGATCCGTCGCCTGATGCGCATGCCGGTAGGCCGTGCCTGGGAAGCATTGCGGGAAGACGAAATTGCCTCCCGCTCGCTCGGCCTGAACCGCACCGCCATCAAACTGTCGGCCTTTACAATCGGTGCTTTTTTTGCCGGCTTTGCCGGGACTGTGTTCGCTTCCAAGCAGGGCTTCATCAGCCCCGAATCCTTCGTCTTCCTGGAGTCCGCCATCATCCTGGCCATTGTGGTGCTGGGCGGCATGGGCTCCCAGATGGGCGTTATCCTCGCGGCCATTGCCGTGACTATCCTGCCGGAGCTTGCCCGGGAGTTCTCCGAATACCGAATGCTGATTTTTGGTGCCGCCATGGTGTTGATGATGGTGTGGCGACCCCAGGGCCTGCTGCCCATGCGACGCATTCATATTGAACTCAAACCTCAGGAGTGACGGATAATGCTTGAAGTAAAAGATCTGTCGATGCGCTTTGGCGGGCTTCTGGCGGTAGATCAGGTGTCGCTGAACGTACAGGAACACGAAATTTTGGCCATCATCGGCCCCAACGGGGCGGGCAAAACCACCGTCTTTAACTGTATGAGCGGCTTCTACAAGCCCACGGGCGGGAAGATTCTGTTTGAAGGCCGGGAGATTCAGGGCAAGCCTGATTTTAAAATTTCCCGGCTTGGCATGGTTCGCACCTTCCAGCATGTACGCCTGTTCAGTCAGATGACGGTGGTTGAAAACCTGCTGGTTGCACAGCATCGCCACCTGAATACCAACCTGATCTCAGGGCTGTTCAAAACGCCAGACTATCGGCACAGAGAGCAGAAGTCGCTGGACCGGGCCGCCTACTGGCTGGACCGCGTAGGCCTGACGGACATGGCCAACCGCGAGGCAGGCAACCTGGCTTACGGTCAGCAACGCCGGCTGGAAATTGCCCGTTGTATGGTCACCGAGCCCAAGCTGCTGATGCTGGATGAACCGGCGGCGGGCCTGAATCCCGCTGAAACCAAGGATCTGAACCAGCTGATTATCAGCCTCAAGGAAGACTACAACGTGTCGGTTGTGCTGATTGAACACGATATGAGCCTGGTTATGGGCATTTCCGACCGGATCAACGTGATCAGCCAGGGACGCCCGCTCGCCAGCGGGACGCCGGACGAAATTCGTCAGAATGACGACGTTATTAAAGCCTACCTGGGTGAGGCCTGAGGAACTACCATGCTTGTACTAGAAGACGTCCATACCCACTACGGCAAAATAGAAGCGCTTCATGGCGTATCCGTTGAGGTGAACAAAGGCGAAATTGTGTCACTGATCGGTGCCAATGGCGCCGGAAAGACCACCCTGCTAATGACGGTCTGTGGCAACCCCCGGGCCTCATCGGGCCGGGTCATCCTGCAGGGGCGGGATATCACCCAGGACCCAACCTCCAACATCATGCGATCAGGCATTTCTATCGTCCCCGAAGGCCGCCGGGTATTTGCCGGCCTGACTGTTGAAGAAAACCTGCACATGGGCGGGTTCTTCAACACCAAACCGGAAATCCGCAAAAGCCAGGACCACGTCTACGAGCTGTTTCCACGCCTGAAAGAACGGGAGCATCAGCGCGCGGGCACCATGTCCGGCGGCGAGCAACAGATGCTGGCCATTGGCCGTGCACTGATGAGCAAACCGAGCATGATCATCCTGGACGAGCCCTCGTTGGGACTTGCACCACTGGTCATCAAACAGATCTTCGAGATTATTGGTCAACTGCGCGAGGAAGGCATTACCGTATTTCTGGTGGAGCAAAACGCTCATCAGGCGCTGAACCTGGCAGACCGCGGGTATGTATTGGACACCGGGCGCATTCGCTTGCATGACACCGGGAAAAATCTGCTGAAAAACCCGGAGGTACAAAACGCCTATCTCGGGGGTTAGCCGTCGGTTCGCCCGCGCTATACCCGAATACCGTGTAATCATCGCGCACAGGGCTTGCCTTTCAGTAAGATGAACTATACTAAAGATCAGCGGTCTGCCTGCCTTTTCGGGGAATCAGTCAGGGCCGTTAACGTGCTGCCTAAAAATACAAGGAGTAGATAATGAAAAAACTGATCGCAGGTGCATTGCTCATGGGTGCCTCTACCCTCGCGTTTGCCCAGCCGGGTTGCGGCGTTGGCGCCATGATCTGGAAAGGACAGTCCGGTATTGCACCGCACGTTCTGGCCGCAACCACTAACGGAACGTTTGGCAACCAGACATTCGGCATGACGACCGGCACACTGGGCTGCCAGACCAATCAGTCTGTGCAATCCATGGCCATGTACATGGACAGCAATATCGACAAAGTGGCCCGCGACATGTCCCGTGGAAACGGTGAAAACCTGGACACGCTGGCCGTGCTTCTGGGCGTTGATGAAGCAGATCGGGATTCCTTCCGCAAAGTCCTCCAGGACAACTTCGCAACCATTTTCCCTTCGTCCGACACCACATCCGGTGAAGCAGTGGATGCCATCGTAGCTCTGCTGGAAAGCGATCAGGCACTGAGCAAGTATGTAGCAGCCTGATCGGCCGTCAAGGAATCACTCGCGCCAGGGACGGCGCACCGATTTCAACCGACTGCAATCATCTTTGCCCGACCCGGAACTGACTGACCATCCATGCGCACTTTGCTTCAGTTTGCGCTGGCCTTTGTTTGGCTGGCACCCGCTTTCAATGCGTCGGCCACATCGCCCAGCGATACCGGCAATCTGCATTTACACCCCGCCTGGCTGACACTGCTGCATTATCAGCCTGACCGTTTTGGCGATGGATACACCGGGCAGGCAGACGATGAGGACTTTTTCCTGAGTGCCGGGGGGAAAACATCACCCAGAGCAGAGCTTCAGGCCACTCTGGAAGCCATCAGTCGGCCCGGCGGTGGAAACGGCCACGCCCGCTGTCGCTTTCCGGCCAGAGATCGCTGGCTAAGACAACAGCTGGATATGTCATTGCAGCCCGCAAACTGCCCCGCCTTCGAACAATGGTCGGAGGAGCTGAACACCGAAACCGTCTCACTGGTGTTTGCCGCGTCTTACCTGAACAGTCCATCGTCCATGTTTGGCCACACTTTTTTGCGGCTAGATCCACCCAAGGAAGATGAAGAAACCAACCTGATTCTGGCCAACACGATATCCTATGCCGCCGATGCAGCGGCCCACGACAGCGAAATCCTGTTTGCTTATAAAGGTATTTTCGGCGGCTATCCGGGCATTACGTCGATTCAGCCCTATTACGAAAAAATCCGCCTGTATTCAGACATTGAGCATCGCGATCTCTGGGAATACCAGCTCAACCTGAACCAGGCAGAAGTGGACATGATGCTGGCTCATACCTGGGAAATCCGCGAGCGCAACTTTGACTATTACTTTTTCGACGAGAATTGCGCCTATCGCCTGCTGGCTCTTATTGACGTCGCGCGCCCCGGCACCGACCTGCTGGCCGAAGTAAGCACTCACGCCATTCCCTCGGACACCGTACGCTGGGTCGTTGACAGGGACCTGGTAAAAGAGGTGACTTACCGCCCTTCCTCCGCGACCAAAGTCACCCACGCGATCGAATCACTGCCCTCTGAACACCGGACCCTGGCCGCCGCCATTGCCAACGGCTACGTAGCGGCGGACGCGCAGGAAGTCAAAGCATTAACCGACGAAGAACGAGCCAGGGTGCTGGACACCACCTACGATTATGTTCGCTACCAGAGCGAAGCCGACGGCTGGCCCCGTGAACACGCCGCGCCGCTGTCACACAATCTGCTACGGGAGCGCAGCCGAATTCGTGGCGTAGACGCGTCGGACGGCCCACCAGAACCTGCCATCCGTGACGACCAGGGGCATGATACTTTTCGCGCCAGCCTCAGCGGTGGCCGACTTGGCGACCGTAACTTCACCGAACTGACGCTTCGCCCGGCCTACCATGATGTGCTGGATCCGCCCGCCGGCTACCGCAGTGGCGCCCAACTCCAGTTTCTGCGTCTGGACGCTCGCCTTTATACCGACAACGATGAACTGCAGATCGAACAGCTTACCGGCGTGGAAATCCGATCGCTTTCGCCGCGTAATCAATTCTTCTCGCCTCTGTCCTGGCAGGTGGGCTTCGGTGGTCGCCGTACGGATACCGCAACCAATCGCGTATTCACTCCCTACCTGGAAGGCGGGGCCGGCGGGAGTTGGCAACTGGGCAGTGGCACACAGGCTTTCGCTATAGCCACCGCCGACCTGGAAATCGATGACGACCTGCGCCGTGGCTATGATGCGGCTCCCGGCGCTGACCTCGGCATCCTTCACCAGAACAGCCGATTCAGCCTTTTAGGGGGCATCAAAACCAAAGCCTGGATTGTCAGCAGCCAACACCGCCAGGACCAGGCCTACCTCGAAGCCAACTGGCACCTCGGAAGAGACTTCAGCCTGTTCGGTAAATTCAGCCGTGAAGACCACTACGACAGGTACCGCAGCGAATGGCAAATTGGACTCCACGCGTACTTTTAAGACTCTCCGCCGGCATCACAGCGGCCCTTGCGTTGCTCATGCTCGCCGGGTGTAGCAGCCTGTTCTTTTACCCGGACCAGGTAACCTACATCACCCCGGACCGGCTGAACCTTGAATACGAAGACGTGTCTCTGGACACCCCGGACGGTGAAACCCTCCACGGCTGGTGGCTGCCCGCGCAATCAGAACCGAAAGGCACCGTGTACTTTCTCCACGGTAACGCCCAGAACATCAGCAGCCACATAATGAACGTCGCCTGGCTTCCTGAGAGGCGCTACAACGTTTTCCTGATTGATTACCGTGGATACGGGCGCTCAACCGGCGCACCCGACATAGAAGGCGCCCTGCACGACGCAGAGACCGGCCTTCGGTGGTTGGCGGAAAAACAGGAGATAGAAGGCAAGCCGCTGTTCCTTCTCGGCCAGAGCCTGGGCGGCGCGTTGGGGACAGCGCTTGCCAGCGAATGGGTAAAACGCAACGAGCAACCACCGCTGGATGGCGTCATCCTGGACGGCACTTTCGCCGGTTTCCGCGCCATAACCCGGGAAAAACTCGGCGACTTCTGGCTCACCTGGCCATTCCAGGTCCCCCTGAGCTGGACCATTACCGATGAATACGAGGGCTACGAGCTCGTTGCCGACATCAGCCCGGTCCCCGTAATGGTGATTCACAGTGAACGGGACGGCATTATCCCGCTGGCTAACGGTGAGCGACTGTTTGAGGCGGCGAGGGAGCCGAAAGAGTTTCTGAGGACAGACACGCCCCATGCAGCGACGTTTGTGGTGCCGGCATATCAGGCGGCGGTTTTGGGATTTATGGATTCACAGGGCAATTAGGAACGAAAAAACCCGCCAGGCTCTAGAGCATGGCGGGTTTTTTGTTTGTCGGATTACGCCTTTGGCTAATCCGACCTACTTAGACCTACAGTGCAGAAAGATCGGTTGGCTGCTCGCCTTCCTTTACTTCCTTCATGGACAGCTTCACGCGACCACGGTTGTCGACGTCCAGTACCTTGACCAGAACCTCCTGACCTTCGCTCAGCTCGTCAGTGACGTTCTCAATGCGACGCTCAGAGATCTGGGAAATGTGTACCAGACCGTCTTTACCCGGCAGGATATTAACGAAGGCACCGAAGTCTACAATGCGCTCTACACGCCCTTTATAGATGGCTCCAACCTCGATTTCCGCAGTGATTTCCATCACCCGCTTCATCGCCGCGTTGGCCGCATCCTGGTTGTCCGCGTAGATCTTCACATTGCCGTCGTCATCCAGATCAATGGAAGCGCCGGTCTCGTCACAGATCGAACGGATAGTGGAACCGCCCTTACCGATCACGTCGCGGATTTTCTCCGGGTTGATCTTGATGGTGGTAATGCTCGGCGCACGGCTTGAAAGCTCTTTGCGCGGCGCTGAAATGACTTTCGCCATTTCACCCAGGATGTGCAGGCGTGCTGCGTTAGCCTGGTCCAGAGCAATTTCCATGATCTCGTCGGTAATGCCCTGAATCTTGATATCCATCTGCAGCGCAGTGATACCTTCAGACGTACCAGCTACCTTGAAATCCATATCGCCAAGATGGTCTTCGTCACCCAGGATGTCGGTCAAAACCGCAAACTTGTCGCCTTCCTTGACCAGACCCATGGCAATACCAGCCACCGGTGCCTTGATCGGCACACCGGCATCCATCAGCGCCAGACTGGAACCACAAACCGACGCCATGGAGCTGGAGCCGTTGGATTCAGTGATCTCGGATACCGCGCGAATGGTGTACGGGAATTCTTCCATGGTCGGCATAACCGCGGCCACACCGCGCTTCGCCAGACGACCGTGGCCGACTTCACGACGACCCGGCGTACCGACACGACCGGCTTCGCCAACCGAATACGGAGGGAAGTTGTAGTGGAACAGGAACGGATCTTTACGCTCGCCTTCCAGAGCATCGATAATCTGCATGTCACGAGCAGTGCCCAGCGTCGTGGTTACGATGGCCTGAGTTTCACCGCGGGTGAACAGGGCCGAACCGTGAGTGCTGGGCAGAATGCCGACTTCCACTTCGATCGGGCGAACAGTTTTGTTGTCGCGACCGTCAATGCGGGGCTTGCCGTCAATCACCTGCTGGCGAACGATGGTCTTCTCGACCTTGGCAAAATACTTTTTGACCTCGTCCGCAGAAGGCTGGCCTTCCTCGTCGCCGGCCAGTTTTTCAACCAGCGCACTTTTGATCTCGCTCAGACGCGCATAACGCTCCATCTTGTCACGGATACTGTAGGCTTCTTCAATAGCCGCCGCTGACTCAGCGTTAACGGCATTCAACAGCCCGGTATTTTCCGGCTCTGGCTGCCACTCCCAGCGTGGCTTACCAACCTCAGCGGCCAGCTCCTTGATAGCCGCAATCGCGGTCTGCATTTCTTCATGGCCAAACAGCACGGCGCCCAGCATCTGGTCTTCGGTCAGGCCCTTGGCTTCGGATTCAACCATCAGCACCGCATCGTCAGTACCGGCGACCACCATGTCCAGCAGGGAGGTTTCCAGCTCTTCGAACGTCGGGTTCAGGAAATAGCCACGCTCGTTGGTGTAGGCCACCCGGGAGGCACCAATCGGGCCGTCAAACGGGATACCAGAAATCGACAGAGCCGCGGAGGCCGCCAACAGCGCGGCGATATCCGGGTCCTGGTTCTTGCTGGAGGACATGACCGTGGTGATGACCTGGGTCTCGTTCATGAATCCTTTCGGAAACAACGGACGGATCGGCCGATCGATCAGCCGCGAGGTCAGGGTTTCTTTCTCGGACGGACGGCCTTCACGCTTGAAGAAGCCACCGGGAATTTTGCCCACAGCGTAGGTTTTCTCGAAGTAGTTTACGGTCAGCGGGAAAAACGGCTGGCCGGGTTTGGCTTCTTTGGCCGCAACAACGGTACCCAGTACCGAGATGTCATCAACGG
>Ga0306899_1000254_pt1 | contig 31236 bp, 21 predicted proteins | sample AntRauMFilla3764_FD_190407 | JGI IMG/M metagenome (GOLD analysis project Ga0306899, IMG submission 190407) | Saline lake microbial communities from Rauer Islands, Antarctica - Metagenome Filla 3 #764 (v2) (version 2) | ecosystem: Environmental > Aquatic > Non-marine Saline and Alkaline > Saline ... | reverse complement strand
TAAATAATGTCAATAGCAACCTGTTCGTTGCAACAGGACGTCCTTTTGATAGAGTGTTTTACAGAGAAATCTACACTATTCCCACACTGTTTCCAGTCTCAAATCGTAGTGAGACACGGCCTTATATCCTTTTCTGCGAAATATACGGAATCGGCCAACCCTAAAAATGTACTCCATTGATTTTCGGAAAGGTGCGATCAATGCATATGCACGTACAGGATATACAGTCGATTTCAATAAGGAGTTGGACACCTCCGCCCAATCTATGTAATAATTCGCTTTCTGAAATATTGTATAAATAGATATACCATCATTGCCTTTATGTAGCGGCGGTCTCTTGATTACTGTGTGAGAATAAGAGTGTGACATCGAATCACCCAAATTGGTAAACGCAGGGTGTCCAAATCCATTTTGAAATCGACTGTAACTAAGAAATATCGCTTCTTTGTTGAATGTCATAGTATTGCATCATTATCTCGATGGTGCCACAGAATAATTCCGAATACATGGGTCAAAAGACCGACGGTGATGAACGACGAACTACGAATTACGAATTACGATCAAGGCCATCTGCTCTTGGGAATGCTGTCTATATTAGCGGGTGCACTCGCCCGAGGCGTACCCGACAGGGAAAAGGGAACCCTCCCGGCGTTGTTTCCCGTCGACGTCCCAAACTGAGTGCTATCGAGACGGATAGGTAGTCTGTTGATCTGCGCACTGATTACGGAGGGGGGTGACTGTAGAGCCGACACGCCGAAACTTGCGTGAGGCGAGCCCTTCGACACGGACGTTGGAGGATGTGAGACAAACAAGCCGTCGATGGCCTTATCCGACCCTCCGTGTCTGTATTTATCTTGATTGTTCACGTGGGCCATGACCGCTCTGTAAGCCGGAGACCCTCCGCTCGCTCCTCCTCTTTCAGCACTGCTACCGCGCGACTTTGTCGCTTTTGTCGCTTTTGTGGGATTGGCATCCTTGGTCGGTGGTTTCTTTTTAGCGGATGAACCGGTCGTCTTAACTTTCTTGGCTGTCTTGGTCGTTTTCGCCGACCCTCCTGTCGATCCGCTATTACTCACAGGGCACGCACCGTAAGCCGAGGCTCGGGGAGGGTTGCGTGCCGCACGCATCACTGCGTTCGAGGCGACCGAACCGCCTTTGGAGCTTCCGGTCTCGCTTCTACATCCGCTTCCGACCATCTCCGTCGTTTTGGGGATCGTTCGTTTTTGACTGGAAGATACAGCGGACTTTCGAGAGCTTCGTTCCGTCATATAGTTGAAGGTGTCGTTGTTGTCGTTGTTTGTTATACTTTCCGCACAAAATATTTCCTTACGACACGTCAGTTCTTGACTTTCTTTTGGAAGACGAACCACCGGTTCAAAAAGCTATACCGCTGGTGTTCTCGGGACATCGTGATGGCCGACTTCAGCCTATTGTCGACGATTTTGTCCGAGCCTCCCTCTGACGACACGTACGACCTCATCTCCTCGAACAGGTCCTGGAATCCCCCGCTGCTCCCCGGAAGACCGAGTTCGCGTTGGGCGTCAGATTTCAGAGGGTACAAACCCGCGTCGTCCATCACCTTGCACAGAAGCACGAAGTCCACCAGGTACTCGTCGAAAGCCTGGCCGATGGACTCGAGAAACACCTTGATGCCGTGACCGACCCGCGCCTCCAACGAAGCCGCGTCTTCCATGCTCCCTTCGTACAGCTTGCGCACGTGCCACATCAGGCGCCCTTCGACGCCACCGCCCTTTTCTTCACCACCTCCCTCGACGCCCTGGATGCTAGCGCCTCTGTCCAATGGAGCGAGCTGTGCGTCCACCATCCTCCCGTCCAGACACGTGCCGACGAAGTAACCACCCGGTGCCAGCATGGAAGACACGTTGGCCGCGAACGCGCGCAGCGTCCCGATGTCCTTGAAAAAATAGTGAACCGCGAACTGACAGCTGACCATGTCGAAAGGACGAGAGGCGAACCCCCTGAATTTTGTCGGTAGACGAGAAAGCTTCTGTTTGATGCCAGCGTCTGACACGGAGTCGGAGTCGGAGTCGGATTCCGAATCCCAGAGCACGCGCGCCAACTCCTCGTCTTCCGCAGAAGGGAACAGGCCTGGTGTGTATTCACCAGAGTTCGTCGTCGCTATGCGCTTTCCCGCGTCCATGGCGATGAAGAGCACGACGGGTAATTTAGAAGACGTGTGACCCCCCTTCTTGCGGTACTGATCCTCGAGGCGCGCGTATGCGCCGTTTTCGGTGTCGACGATGTTGTCCTTCGACAGGTCCACGCCCAACACGCGCTCCAGACCCGGATGGGGCATCGCCAGCCACTTGTTCAGGTCGCCTCCTTTGCCCGACCCCACGTCCAATAGAGACCTGACTTCACCTGCGAAAGTGTGAAGGAGTGTACGCTCCTTCACCCACGTGTTGTGGAACTGCATCATGGGAAGCGACGCCAAGCCTCCGCGATTGGACTTGCGTACGTAGTACGGTCGGTCGCTCTGGACGAGGTCGGGATCGGCGTTTCCGGGGTCATTGTCCAAGGTATCCGCTTTGACACCACCACGCGTCAACACGTCTTCGGTCAATGGGTCGTGGATTGAGTCCCACACCTGTTGCGCCACCGAAAGGTGGTTGGCTGTGCGTTCGATGGAACCGGTTTCGCGGTATTTTTGCGTCTTGTCGTGACGCACACGGAGAGGGACCCACCTCCGACTGACGTCATCCGAGACACTTGCCGTGTCGAAAGCGAATTCTACGACGATGTTGTTAGTGATCTCGGAGCCGTCGTCCAATAGGACCCTTCCGTCAGAGTCCATCCGCAGTAAAGCGCGGTGTACCTCTCCTCGAGAAGACTCGCCACTGGGTTTGAATAGACGGGGCATAGACTTCGGTCGCTTCTGTGGGTTGTGGTGTCGGTTCTTGCGGCCACTGTCCGAGCCATTCACATAGACACGGAGGATGTTGTCCAACACTGAACCGGGAGGAAGGTGCTCGCTCGCGACGAGCAGGTCCACCCCGCGATAGACGCTGTCGTCCGATGTACCCGCCACGATGTCGTTCGCCCGGAACCTAACCAAGAAGTCGATGGTGTTCATCTCGGGTGGCTTCCACTTGAACACCCGGTCCCACGTACCCCCCGTCTTTCGATTCGTCTTGTCACCTGGAGTTTCGACGACCCCCTTTACTCCCGACAGAGCGGGTGTAAATATCAGACCGTCTATTTCGTACGGAAACAAACCCGCGTCCCTTTCGCGAAAGATAGACAGAGACGCCGACGCGAGATCACGGGGTCGGTTTACGCGATGGAACTCCTTGACACGCACTTCCAAGGAGGGCGAAGGGGACGACGAACTGAACCCGTCGCCGATCACACGACGACAGGCCGTCAATCTATCAGGACGGAGGCTTTCGCCTTTCTTCTGCGGTGGTTCCGCCATAAGAGGGAGCCAACGCACGTCCTTACCCCCGATGAAGTACGCATCGAAACACATGAACAGGGGCCGTGACGCCTCTTTCGCCGACACGGGTCGCGAGGGTACATATTCTCCGTCCAAAAGCGTGTTTTTAGGGCCGTTGCTCATTAGACCCATGAACGCCGGGCGCATGTTGTCGGTGATGGTGTACACTTTACCCGTGCCGTCCACGAAAAGCAGGCGACGTTCTCCGTCTGCTTTTTCTGTCACGGTATAACCTCCTCCTATCACCGTAACGCCACCCGGAGGAGAAGGAGACGTGACGTGCGACTTGAGGAGCGTCACCGGTTTCGGTCCCACGAAGTAGCTCTGAGACACACCCGTCAGCGTTTCGTATGCCTCCATCACTTCTTCTTTGGTTTTACGCGGGATCAGATGGTCTACGCCTTCTACCAGTTTCAGGACCAAACTGCAAGCTCGGAGGATGGCCATCGTGATAGAACGCGCACGTTCTTGTATGTCGTCCGTAGTCGATGTAATGACGGTTGTATTTGTCTTTGTCTTTGTCTTTGTCTTTGTCTTTGCTTTCGCCTTGGTATTCGCAGTCGCCTTTTCGGTCTGGGTGTCGTCGTTCTCCTCTTTCTCTTCTTTCTTCCCTAAATATTCGACCTCTAGTTCGTACTTCGTGAACGAGTCGGACGTTGTCGATGAAGAAGCCAGGTCTCGGACGGAACTCTGTGTCACGGTCGTACAGTCATATCTGAAATATCCGTCGACGAAGCTGAAGCGTGTCTTGTTCCGCACGGTTTTGATCGAGTTGGAAGTCAGGAGACTCGTCGCGATCGTGGACCGAATACCCGTCGAGGATAGAGGAACGACCTCCTCGGATTTGACGTTCAGACGCATGTCATACCCTTCCAATTGCACGGGATCGTACAGACGACGTTTCTGCATCATCGGTAGTTTCTCCATCAAACCGAGGTCAGATGATTTGGCCGCAGAATTCATATCGGAGACGCTCGGGAAAGTTACGCGGTATGATGCGTCCGCTCCAGGTAAAGAAACGCCGACGTCAGTCGAGTTACTGAAAACGGTTTTTGATTTCCCGTGTACAGTACGAAAGTATCGCAACACTTGCACAAACTCCTCGCGGCTCACGATTCCGGTGTGAACCATCTCGAGTTCTATCGAACGAAGAGATGTTCCGTCATCCACACCCGTCTTCTTCTTTGGATTACCAGATACGACCATGACGTCTTCATTTGACACCTCATTCACCTCCGCATACTTTGTTACCGATGCCAAAAGTGCGTCAAAATTAGACCGCGAGACTTGCATATTATAACTACTAGGTGCCCTTTGTAGTTAGACAGGCTTTTTTCTTTTTATCTCGACCGCGGTCATTTACATCCAGATTCCAGACCAAACACAAAAAGGCAACAAGTACAAACAAGAAAAACAAGAAAAACAAGAAAAGTGTCGAGTCGAGTCGAGTCGAGTCGTGTCGTGTCGGGTCGGGTTGGGTTGTTGGCTTGGTCAGGCCTAGGCCTGGCTATTCATACATGACGGAGCTTGACATGTTCCTTATTCTACCCGACATTGTGACGAAGTTCATGAGAGAGTAGCAGCCCACATACGCCCACCATCTGTACATCACGGGCATCAACCCATCCACATTGATGCGGATATCCTCCTTGGACCCCGACACCTGCGCACAGACGTACATACACCGAATGGACCATCGCCAGAATCTCCAGACAAACTCACAAATACAGACGGTTACAAACAGACGTATGGACGTTAGTCTACAAAGAAAAAGCATAGAAAGCATACACATAGATACCGATCACAGGAAAAAGTGCCATTTGTTCTAATGATGTTAGACACTGTTGGACACCGTTCGATATACTGCACGGCCTAAATCTGCTTTTTGAACATCATTGCATTCACCAATCTTCCACCTACCTGGAAAGTCACGCCATCTGGCACTGACATGATCACAGACAGCATCTTCTGTCTATTGGTGATGAACGTGTCGACCAGCATGTCCAGTAGCATTCCGCTGTCTTTCTCCTGCACACAACGAGTGTGTAGAGTGTGCAAAGTGTGCGTCATCATCCATGCAACCCCACTATTGAAGAGCTCTATCGAACGACACTCGACGACACGGTGATAATCTCAAATCTCACCTCCACTATGTTCTTCAGTTTGATGACGAGCGTCAAGGGGGGGAGTGAGCTCGACAACAATGGGCCAAATACACTAGCTGTTGAGTTGACTAGGTCCACGTCAAAGATCTTGTTGGAATGTCGCACTACACTACGCTCACTGCTGTAACTGTCACTGCCGCTTCTACTATCGCTGTCACTGCCGCTGCTACTACCGCTGTCACTGTCACTGCTACTACCGCTGCTTCTGCTGCTTCTGCTGTTATCGTTTCCTGAAGGATGTGTATCGGACTTGGGAGGAGGAGGTGGAGGTCCGACATTGTGCACACAATCAAGCGGTTTCTCGGACTTGGGAGGTGAGCGCTGGCGCTGTTCTTCGCTTTCGCGGCTAGGGGGTGTGCGTTGGCGTTGTTGCTGGCGTTCGCGGCTAGGGAGGGGTGAGCACTGGCGCTGGTGCTGGCTGTGGTGGCGTTGTTGCTCGCGTTCGCGGCTAGGGAGGGGTGAGCGATGGCGCTGTTGCTGGCGTTCGCGGCTAGGGAGGGGTGAGCGATGGCGCTGGTGCTGGCTGTGGCGGCGTTGTTGCTCGCGTTCGCGGCTAGGGAGGGGTGAGCGATGGCGATGGCGCTGGTGCTGGCTGTGGTGGCGTTGTTGCTCGCGTTCGCGGCTGGGTGAGCGCTGACGCTGGCGCTGGCTGTGGCGTTGTTGCTCGCTTTCGCGGCTAGGTGAGCGTTGGCTTTTGCGTTTTCCGGGGAGTTGTCCGCCGTTTTGAGCTGATTGTTGACGGCTAGATGAGCGCTCATTGCCATCTCTCTGAACCATACCTCCAATCATCTGCTGCGGTTGTGGCTGTGGTATATGCTGCTGCTGTCGCAATTGTCGTTCCTCAAGTAATGCCCGCTGTTTTTCAAGCAGAATCTCTGAAAGCAAAAAGAGCAATCGTGTGAATCGAGATGTTACTTCGCTTCACTGAACTAAGTGGCTCCATATGCGGAGTCGACAAATAATGAGCACACATACATACGACAGTGTGCCACTCTAAATCGCACGACAATGTTGTGCATTTCTCACCCTGTATTTGGGCTTTTGTGGCGTTGTTGCCGCATTCTGCTCTTGGAGTGGGAGGTGTCGTCCTAGGGAAAGGTTGTGGTCTTCCGCTTTGAAGCCCGTCATCCGTGGCTTCTTGTCTTGCAGTAGATGGAGTGATCACAGGTGGAAGAGGTAGTTGCCGTCGGGGAAGTGACGAGGCAGCTCGAGGTGCATGGCTTCCATCCCCAGCGCCAGCGCCAGGTGCAAAACCTAAACACAAGACGTAAGTTGTTTGTGATGTGAGCTCCGATGTGTGCCGAGCGTGCGTTCTTGGTGTGAGCGATGTCTGTCCAGCATAGACGCGTTATGTGTACCTCTGGTGTCGGTGCCATCGATGACTTCGCCTTCTTCTGGCACCTCTCCTGCCTCTGGTACTATTGTCGCCTGTGACGCCTCTGGTATTAGTGCATCTCGTGTGTCTATTTGATCCTCCTGATCTTCCGAGGATTCCAAGAGCCCATCTACAGTGTCAGCATACAAATTCATACTAGTCGGTCGATTTTATCACAGGGATAGAGAAAGAGAAGGCCGAGCAAGGAAGAGAGAGAGATGAATAGATATATTATACTCTCTCCTAAAAATAACTCTTTAAACCTTACATGTAAATAGTAATAGTGTGTTGCAGGTCTGTCGAAAATAACGAACATGATCGACGAGATCGTTATTCGTAACCGCGTAAACGCCCTCCGGCAACCCCACCAGAGCCCCCCGGTGGTGTTCCACACCAGTATGGCGACACTGGCGCAGTCTCGTGCACGTCAGTTGGCGGCCAATCCCGTTACACCATCCGCAGAAGATTACTTTTCGGGAACGGAAAACACGTTGGTCGTCGCACTCGGAGGAGGCGCGGAGACCATGACCGACACCGAACTGTGCATCATGGCCATCGACGGGTGGTACCAGAATTCCATCAATTACGACCACACCAATCCCGGTAAGTCCTACACGCCCGATTTCACGCGGCTCGTCTGGCAGAGCACACGGCGCATCGGCGTGGGAGTGACGCGTTCCTCGTCCAATCGCGTCATCGCGATCGTCATGGCGTTCGACCCCCCGGGAAACCGACCCGGTAAGTTCGCCGCCAATGTCCTTCCCACCTCGTTGGGTCACCTGGAGGCGTTGGACAACGTGTACACCAAGACCGAGTGCGACGCGCGTTTCTTGCGCACGGGAGCTCTCGACGACTACGTCACCATCGCACGGGAGGGAGGAATAGAGGTGGCGGAGTCCAACGCACAGGCCTTTCGGGTCGAGTTCGACGACAGGTATTACCGCAAACATTACATCGACGAACTGTTCGACACCGAGGTCACGCTGGCGCTACAGGGGTTTTCGAACATGTTCGCGGACGATTACTACACCAAGGCGCACGTTGACGGGCGTCTGCAGGCGAACGAGGACCACACACAGTCCGTGCTCGCGGACCTATCGAACGACGTCCAAGCCCGCATAGACGCATTCGACGCCTCGTTCGAGTACGACTACTACACGAGGAGCGAGACGGACGCGCTCTTGGGGAACGAGTCGTCCACGATAGCGGCTTTCTCCAACCACATCGCCTCTAGTTATTACGACAAGGACGAGTCCGACGTGCGTTTCGCATTATCCGAAGACCACTCGGCGCTCTCGAACGCCCTGTATCTAGGGTACGCCTCGGCGTCCAACATAGCGGATACTTATGCTAAGGCGGTGGAAGTCGACGCCCTGGACGCCCGTCTCTCGAACGACCATTACACCAAAACGGCCAGCGACGCCCGTCACGTCGACATCGATCGTTTCTTGACGTTCAGCAACGCCGTGCACACGGCTCACTACGACAAGGACGTCAGCGACGCGCGTTACGCGGGGTCGACGAACTTCGAAGCTTGGAGCAACGTCGTCTCGACGAGTTACGCGCGTCTCGACGTGGCCGACGGACGGTACGCGCCTCTCGACGGCTACGTCGAGTTCAGCAACGACGTTTACGAAAACTATTACACGGCGTCCGAAGTGGACGCGGAGTTGGTCCTGAGGTGCGCGTCGGCCTGTAACTTCGAGGCTTTCCGGGAGGGGGTGTTGGCGCGCGAAGGTCAGGACAGGTCCGACCTGGAGGCGCTCAGCAACACCGTGCGTGAGGAATATTTCGACAGGTCGGCCAGTGATCTGCGGTACGCAGCAGAGACCTCGTTCGCGACCTTCAGCAACCTCGTGGTGCAAGACTACTACACCCGGTCCGTCAGCGACGACAGGTACGCCAGTCGTGATCTCCAAGACACGGTGGCGACTTTGCGCGACGACCACGACGCGTTGGCGACCAGCCGCGACGAACTGGACGCGCTCAGCAACATGGTATACGACCCTGACGTGTATAGTCGTACGGACGCGGATTTCAGGTTCGCGTCGGCGGTCGCTTTCGAGGGCCTGAGCAACATGGTAGCTTCGCGCATCGACGACACATACTCCATGTCTGAGGTCGACGCGCGCTTCGCGACCGTTGAATTTGCGGATAATTTACGGGTGGACCTAGACGACACGTACTCCCGAGACGAGGCGCTGGACCTGTTCACCGAAAAGACGACGTACCAGGCGCTCAGCAACGAGGTGGTCGCGCGTTGGGCCGACGCGGTGGCGCTCAGCAACTTTGTCCATCGGGACGTGCTCTCGGAGGAGGAATCGCGGTCCACGTTTTCGACGGTCGAAGAGGTGGGAACGTTGCGCACCGAGCTCCGGAACGGCTACTTCACGAAGCCCGAGTCGGACTACAGATACGCCACGCGCGACGCTTACGACGGTCTCCTGGACCGGCTGGCCACCGAATACCACGACGCCGAAACCGCGCAAGCCATGTTCGCGGCCAAGAGCAATTTCGACGCCCTCCACCGCGACGTCGCGTCGAACGTGTACACCAAGGAGGAGGTGGACGCCCGGTTCGTTTCACAGGACCTTTTCCCGTCCTTCTCGAACGCGCTCAACCTGACGGACGACGGTAAGTTGGGCATCGGCACGAGAGAACCGTCCAGGTCGCTCCACGTCGAGGGAGGCGTGTTTGTCAGCGGAGAAATGGAAGTCGCGGGTCAATTTTTGGCCGCAAACGACACCACGTGCTTCAATCCGTCTTATTCGTGGACAGGCGACACCGACACCGGCATGCACCGTCCCCTGAACGAGGAAGACGCAATCTCTTTCTGCACGGGAGGCAAAGAACGTTTGCGCATCTCTGACGCGGACGGCCTCTTAGTGTCGGGGAGTCTGACCGTGTCGAACGTCGTGTACGCCGACCGCTACTTCATCGTCGAACCCGACGGGAGCATCCGCGAGATAGGGGGCGGTTCATCCGGTGACGGCGGCTCCAAGGTCGACGACTACACCGCGGTCGTGGGCGAAGACGGTAAGGAATCGCGGGAGGGCACGCAGGAGGCGCAGGTGGTGCGCAGGGGGAACGAGGGGTTCACCGTGCGTCGGCACAACGAGGCGCACGTCCTGGGAGGCAACATCTATTTGAGCCGCGCCGAAGCCGACGAACTCGTCGAACAACCCTTTTTCAAACTCGACGGCAACCAGATCACGAACAGCAACTGGACGGTCGAACGTGCTCCGCTGTCCTCACAGACCGACGACGACGCGTTCGACGTCGTTCAAGACGGGACAGGTGACGGAAAGATCGTGATCGCCCACGCCTACGAGGCGACCACCTCGTCGGACGTCCCCGACCACGAGTGTTGGAATGTTTTCAACGACGGGGACAAAGAGCTGTCCGCGGGATTCCTCCAGCTCAAGGACGAGCACGTGTTTTTGGCGCACCCCCAGGTGGCCGACCGCGAACTCTTGGGGGTGCACGGGGCGATGGGAACAGGAACATGGGTCGTGGTCGGCGAGGGGGGCACGCTCTTGGTGTCCCACGACGACGGCCAAACTTGGGAGGTCCGTTACACCAACACGACGCGCACGCTCAGAGCGGTGTCGGTTTCGCCGGTGTCGGGAACCTGGGTGGCGGTCGGTGACGAGGGGTTGGTCATGCGCTCGAACGACGACGCCGACACCTGGCTCACGGTGTACGGCTATTTTGGGTACAACGAGGACATGGACGACAAACTGGCGGTGTTGTACGACGAGGAGGCGAACGTGTGGATCGCCGTCGGAACGAACGGGGCCATCCTCCGCTCGACAGACGACGGACTTACGTGGACGACTCCCGAGCGCGTAAGTTTACGGAGGTTATATGGCATTACCAAGACGGAAGTATCGTACTTGACCGGATCGGCCGTGGCGGCTTCGGTCATGACGGTCGTCGGCGACGAGAACACTGTGCTTCAGTCGTCGGACGGAGCAGCTACGTGGACGGACGTCAGCCAAGCCTCGACCGAGGTCATCAGCATGTGGGGGTACTTCGAGTCGACGACGGCTACAAACGACGGCTCGACGTGGATAGCGGTGTCGGGTTCGGGCCAGGTGCTCTGGTCCAACGACGGAGGGAGCACTTGGACCGAAGCGGACGTGCCCGTGGCTCGCCAAGAGAAGCTCCGGAGCGTGTTCCAGCTGTCTCTGACGGGCACTTGGATCGGCGTGGGCGAGGACGGCGTCGTCGTGCGCTCCAGCGTGCACTCGACTTGGCGCACCGACCCCGAAGTCGACCCCTTCGACGAGGAGACCGGCGAGTACAAGGGGTCCGCAAATCTGTCAGGCGGATACAGAGGCGCCTGGAACCTGATCGACCTCCCTTACCCCCAGCACGTCCACGCCTACAGCGTCTCGACGCACAACCTCGGGGGGAGACACCCCGTCGAGTGGAAAGTTTACGGTAGCGTCGAAGGCGACGACCTTTTGTGGGTGGAGTTGGACGGGAGGACGTCGGGCGTGACGGTTCCCGAAGTGCGCGCCAACCGGGTGCAGCGCATCGAGTTGACCGCGCCCACGCTGACGCGGTACAAGCAGTTGGCGTTCGTGGTGTCGCGCGTCGAAGGCGGGGGGTCGGGTGGCGGAGTGTTGGAGGTCCGGAGCGTGCGTTACTCTTGTTCCGCCGCGCTCCTAACCATGAACTACATCAGCGTGGAGGAAGGCAACATCTCGATGACCAACGCCAACGTGGGCATCGGCACGCGCTCCCCCTCTTACAAGCTGCACGTGGTGGGCGACGTATACGCGTCGGGCACTCTTACGGGGCTTTCCGACGCCAGGACGAAGCGCAACGTGCGGCCTATCGAGGGCGCGTTGGACAAGGTTCTCCGCCTCCGGGGCTGCACGTATCAGAGGAAGGACGGACATAATTATTACGGCGACGAAAGCGGAGACGACAAAAGGAATCGCGACCTCATCGGCTTCATCGCACAGGAGGTGCTGGGTGTGGTGCCCGAGGTGGTGCAACACGAGGCGTGCACCGACCTCTACAGTCTGGCGTACGGTAACATGGTGGCGCTGATGGCGGAAGCGATTAAGGACATGCGCCAAGAATACACAGCAAGATTGGACGGTTTAGAGGCGCGGCTTTTTCCGACCTAATACTGAATGATGTCGCGGCTAAACCGCATTTTTTTTCGAAAGTTACATATAAAGGAACGCCGCAGTACAGTGCGCACTCTACGACGACGAAGACGACACCCATGCCCGCCGCTGTTGCGAAAATGCTCAAAGAGCACAAACGATTCGATTTGAGGAAATGTACGGCGATCAAGGTCGTGCGCTTCGACCTCTACCCCTCGAACAACCCGAAATACCAGGTGGTGGCATTCGACGTGCGTTGCACCATTAACGACCGTCGAAAATACGTCGAGACGCGCATCGACATCGAAGACGCCAAGCACATGGACGAAACGGAAGTCACGACCTTGGCCTGGAAACGCGTCAAAGACGAGGTCGTCAAATGGTTCGACGAACACGCCACCTCCAACCCCATGGTCGGTAGCTCGTTCGAAATTCCCGAAGACGAACCCGAAAAAAGAGAGGAGGTCAAACAAAAAGAAGAGACTGATACCGTACAGAAAGATGATGAAGAGGCCAAACAAGAAGAAGAGACCGATACTGTACAGAAAGATGATGAAGAGGCCAAACAAGAAGAAGAGACCGATACTGTACAGAAAGATGATGAAGAGGCCAAACAACAGGACGATACCAAATGATCGGCGGATGTCTCCAAAATTCACGAACTTTTGAAGAAGTCTACGAACTAATTGACGACATCAATTATCATTTCAGACTAGGGTTGGCCAGTTCCGTATATTTCCCTGAAAACGGTATAAGGATAACTCTAGTCATTATATCGTTTCCATAAAATGTACGGAATTGGCCAAGGCTATTTCAGACGAAAGTTCGAGATTCGGCATCCGTGAACCAACTATCGGGTACAGAGTCGACCCAATATTACCTTGCCGGAGTACATGTATACCATCGCCCTCTCGTGATTTCATCGGTTCGATGGTCACTAACCACAGCGGCGTGATCGTATGGTTCGTACGAGTATTCGTCAAACCTCGAGAAAGCTCCAGGATATCGACAAGTCGGGCACCTGTTTCGACCGTTCTGTATAAAAGCGTTCACGAGGTTTTGCAGCGTCCCCCTCTTGTTCTCCGCGCCGATCATCGCTATGACACACGACCTGCATACAACGTGTCCACATCGCAACACGACACACCGCGCATAATCGTCTTCTAAGCAGATTGGACACGTGTCCCTGTCTAGTTCGGTACCGGGCTCTCCCTTACCCTTACAGTGCAGCTGTAAGATTTTCCAGTTGTGGTCGTCGGACAACACCGCGTGAGATCCCAAAGGAATGACCGTGGATCTACACTTACGGTACCATTCTACCGCGGATATACTATCGTTGCAAAGGAAACGCACATTTTTATCCAAGCGCTTGGCGATTTTGTACACGACCTTTCGATTGATGGCGACGAACTCGTACAAGCAACGCCATCGACGGTCGTGCAAACGACGACGTCCGGCGCAAAAGAAGAAAAGGAGAGACACATCTGTGTTGCTTTTCGACAGGGAACTGAATTCGTACGCGTACGCTCGATCCAACACCTCGACCTGCCTCTCCAGTGCCTCTAACAAACGCTGCTTCGACACCTCCGTGGACACCGAAGCGTTCTTTGTTTCCGGTTGATACCGAGTCGACATCGTAAGCTTTTTGCTCCACTTTTTCCACATGCGGTAATCTATACAGGCGTTCCGGAGGCGCGGAGAGAGCTCGGGGCCGATGCGAGCCATTCTCGCTTTCCACTCCGTGCCGAATTTCATGATCGAGACTGGGGAGTTCGATCCATTATTATGTATTGGATGGGTTTTATGTATGATCTCACGACACGCCGCAGATATCCGTCATACGATGATAAATAAAGACATCGTTTCTTCGAAATATACGGAACCGACGAACCGTATTTATGACTAGCAAAACAACGGTTCGTCTTCGCAGAGAAGGATATAAGGAATAGACTCATCCTCATACCGTTTTTTAGCAAAATATACGGAATTGGCCAACCCTAATTATATACTAGGTCCTCCTCCAATTCTCGCTTTTCTTGTTCGCTCAAGCACCACGTTTGGAATCGAGATGGATGCCAGGTTTTGGCCATGATGTCCCTATGTACTTCGTTCCACTTTTCTTTTTTCGTCGCGCATATGACGACTTGCACGTCTTTGGACGCTCCACGCAGGGTGTTTTCACGTTTTTTGCGGAGATGAATGGCGTCGATGATGAGATCCACACGATCACGAGTCGCTCTATGGAAGATGTCTGAAACAATGTACGGGTGTATTCCACGGACGACATGCCCCCATGCCATCTTTTCGAAAGCGTCACGGTCATCATGGACTAAGTTCGCGAAGAGTTTGGTGGGGTCTCCACGGCTATCGAACGTAATAGCGAGGTACAGGTAATACAATTCATCTTCTCGGACGGATGAGTCGTTGCAGGTGCCGGTGTCGGTGTCATTCAAAACAGAAGCGTAATTGCAGACAGATATAGGCAATATGAGCTGAGGGAGACCGTTCCACGTCTTGTTCTCGAACATGTATATGTATCCGCCCTCTGCCACGCACGTTGCCATCTTGTCTGCATCACGGACGATTGACCATAGGTCAACGTTTCGGTATCGATCCACATCCTGTCGAGCGACGACTAGACTTCGGTAAACACGCCACGCTTTCGCCGTCACGCGTTCGTGTAAGTTGCGGTGCAAGCAATTCATTACACCCCGGAATTCGTATGTGTTTGAATGTGAGCCGCACCAGTTGGAGTTTGGGTACACGGACGACCGGTCGATCTGAGAGACGATCTCACACAAGTGGTAATCGTCGATGAGCATCTGAACTTCTGATGCACCGAGCGATTTGTCGGGTTCTGTCATTTGTGGATGTGGACCGAGAACATCGACTATCGCCATGCGCCTCATTCTCATCGAAGGGAACATGAATACAAGACGGACCGGGTCGTGTTCGGTCGCGGTCCGTCCGATTTCGTCTAAAACGAGAGCGTGGGCATCTTCGTGCTCGTCTAGATACGCCTGGATGTCTTTGGACGCCAGTCTGTCCCACTTTGTGCTCAAAGCTTCGGGGGCGGACGCCATGTTCCACATCTGGTCGTTCAGCTCTGAGAACAGCGCGTTTCCCATGCTTCTGACGCATGATAGGCCAGTCGTGCAAATCGTGCAGAAAGCGTCAAGGAACATATTTTATTTGTTTTGTTGTCTAGACGAGTTCATATTTTCAGATCATCATCCACGCTATAATTCAGTTTTGCTTACACTAGGTCTCCTTCCATTTCACAGTCGACTTAGAAGATAAAAGACACGAGAAGAATCTAAACCAGAGATGGAGGATTTACGCGAGCTCGTCGACACACTCACGTCTAGAATATATAATATAACATGCTTCCCGCAAATATCAACTACAACGCGGTCAATGTGCACATCAACGGTTTCGGGCACGAAGATTTGAGCCGCGTGACAGCCGACGTGCTGACACGGTGCCTCAAGCAGCTGCCGAATGGAAACAAGGGTCTTCTCGATTTGGTCAAACTCATCCACCACGATACGGATGGCAATATGAACATTCGGTGCTTGGCCGGCGACGTCGACGACGGTACTGTCATGTCCTATTACGACGGCGACAAGCGAGGTTGGATGATCGATTCAAAAAAAAAGGTGATGGATGGCTTGATCAAGAGGCCGATATCTTTACTGGAGGACCATTTCCACTCGAACCTGAAGGAATTCGAGGAAGACCTCACGTCCGCCCTCTTCGACTTTGTGAAACATTGGTTCGCAGACACCCGAAACAAGAAAAACCACATCTACACCGACTCCGCGCGGAGGTCGTACGAGATGGTCAAGAGATGGGGCGTAACCATCGTGAACGATATACGTCAAGTGAGAGAAGAAAAAGACGAAGGCGATGTAAAGGAACAACAAAAAGTTCAAGAGGGAGAAGAAGAGGAGGAAGAGCTATAAACGACATACAGATGACCAACCAAAAACCTGTGTATCATACATAGGGTTGGCCAGTTCCGTATATTTCCCTGAAAAACGGTACAAGGATAACTCTAGTCCTGATAGCGAGCATCATCGATTGCGCGCCTCTGGAAAGGTTGGAGTGGTTGGTCGAGAGGAAAGACGGGATCCGGCCCTCTCGGATGTGTTGGGCCGCGCTGTCGAACAGGTATCGTATGCAGGACACCGAAGCCGTCCTCAAGTGGCTGTACGAAAACGGGTGTGAGCCGGACCCCGACGTGTGTAAACACATGGACATCAACCGCCCGTATGCATCCCTGATCTTGGATTTCGTCAGGACGATGGCTGCAGTACGGTGTGGAGAAGTGCCAGAGGAGCGGCTTTGGAAATTGTCTCCGTGGGGGGACGACACCACGTCGGAGTCGGAGTCGGAGTCGGAGTTGGAGTCGGGTTCGGATGGAAAGCGCGCATCGTCATGAGAATGAGAATCGAATCGAATGAAGACGGAAAAATAAGCAAGATAGTCCGCAGCTCATTACTGATAGATGGCTCTCAAAGTCGAAAAGGACGCTTTTGATGTCGTCGATAGTCTCTAAATCTCAACGAGGAGGGACGATAACCGTATCGCCGCTTCCTGTTTGTGTTTGTGTTTTCTGTGCTTTCTCACGCTCTGCCAATTTGTTCCGAATACGCTCACGGGCGAGAGCGTTTCTGGCCCTCTCGGGGTTGACGTGTGTTTTGTTTCTGCTTCCACTTCCACTTCCGCCTCCGCCTCCGCCTCCGCCTCCGCCTCCGCCTGTAGCTTTTGTGAAAGCCCCGATAATATCGCTCATGTCGCCACCGCCACCGTCATTTTTGAACATCTGTTTCATGAGGTTAGAAATCATAGGGTTGTTCTGTAGTCCTTTGTCGATATTGAGCATGTCGAACATGCCCTTGGCTTCTTCGAAGAGATCATTCGGCTTAATCTCTCCGGACTCTATCTTGGTCTGCACCTTGGTGCCGATCTTAGATACGACGTTCCCCAGGAAGCTGTTTTTGTCGGATAGGTTGTTGAAGTTCAGGAGGTCCAACGGGTTAGACATCTTCGATGGGTCGATGAGGTTGGGATCGATCTCTTCTCCCAGTTCTTTGGCGAGCTGCCCGATCTTGCTGGTGCGCAGCATCGACTCGAAACCCTGGTGCTCTGTATCGGTATTCTCTTCGGCGTCGGCGTCGGCTTTCGGACCTTTCATGCCACCTGACTGACCTGACTGACCTGACATGCTATCGACGCGGGCCATCTTTGCGTTGAGCTCGCAGTCGCGTAGTTTATCGAGTAACAACACTAGATCGTCGTCTAAGATCTCTACTTCATCTTCGTCGTTATTGTTTCCATCCTGTTGGATACGAGCGACGACCTGGAGGACGTTCCGGAGCAAGCCGATGACGCTTTGAGCGGTCTGTGCACTATCTGTTTCTTTTTCGGTCTCTGCATATTCGCGGTATATATGTCGTATGATGGATAGGATGTAAACGTAACTCAGAGTGCTCCACAGTCTCCCGTCGTCTTTGGCGTCTTTGGCGTCTTTGGCGTCTTTGGCGTCACCGTGTGATTGAGCGACGTCTCGGATCGTCAATCCTTTGGCGGGAGATACGTTGAGGAACGCATCGTCTTCGTATTCTTTATGGATGAGTTCGGGCGTCACGTTTTCCGAGAAACGATTCAAGTGCTCCGTGGTAGTCGACAGGTTGTCGATGATCTTGTAATGTGGCTTCAACTTTGCTTTGATTTCGGGATCGAGGTGCTTCAAGAACAACACGAACTCCGCAAAGAACTTGTTGAAAGTGTGTAGCACTGCTGATTTAGATGCAGCCACATCTCTATCTCCAGGCGTAGCGGTTTCTGACTGCGCTGTTGCTATCATTTCAGAGCTCATTTTACAAGGTCGTGTGTATGCATGGGTTCCTGGACGATGTCCTTAAATAGTTTTACGGTCTACGGATTATTTCGTATGATGACGTGAACTTCACGGGCGTCATCCAAAACGTCAGCGTCGTCGTCTTCTGAACAGAGTTCGCGACGAGTCTCGATTGTGGACGCCTGGTAAATGACGATCACACGGAAAGACGTAGACGTGTGTACGTACCTGCATCCCAACGTGTCCACCAAACTCCACGACGAGTCTTCGATCTCTGTTTTATCATAATAGAAAAACGTCGACGCGAAGGAACTGTCACATCCTTCTCCTTCGCGAAAGAACCGCACGGGTAACAGCATATTCACTGTTCGGTGTTGACAATGACGGCTCCTACACTTATCTTTGTCAATTGCGGCACCGGTTGTTCAAAGTCGCCAGGACGTGAAGGTGGCGCCAGATGGCGTCCTTGTTATCTGGCGACAAGTCGCGCCAGACGCGTTTCAACATGTCCACGATGTTTCCTCCTCCTCCCGCATCTCCGCCAGACGCCACCTCATCGTACCGTTCTTCCATGAAAAACTGCTCGTCTTTCCGCGCTATCTGACTCTCGTACTTCGATACGACGTGCTCGTGGAACATCTGTTGTGGTTTGCTGGGGTCGAATGTTGAAGCTAGAAGTACGAAAGGGCGGAGGGAGTCGATCTCGGGGATGGTCGCACCGATGTCTTGCTTCAAGTTCTGGAGATCGTCCGCGAAATCCAATAGCTTTTTGTTGAAGACTGCGTGAAAATTCATGTTCGCGTGGTTTGTTTCTCTCTTTGCACGGATTTAGGCGCGGTTTCCTTATATCAAAACCGCCCGGGAGCTGACGCGTAATCGTTAGTCCTTTCGGTATTTAACCGCGCGAGAGCCGCGTCCATGTCCGACGTCTGGTTCGACTTGAGTGTCGACGCGTCTATGGGTTTCGGCATCGCTCCGCATACATCGTTCTGTATGCCGTCGTTGCCGAACTTGGCGCACACGAACCTCGAACCGCTGATGTTCTTGCCGTCGTTTTCCCTCTCGTTCCGAGCGTTGTCGTCGACCCACGAAAACGATTCTGCCAGACTGGAGTTGCCTTCCATCGCCTCGACCTCGACTTCTTTCCGACAACATCCCTCTACGTATCGCATCACGTTTTCGTCCGTCAGAAGGCGCTTCTCTGTCGCCAATATCATACTGGGAACGCTCCGGATGACGCGCGGAACCAGATGACGGTGTGTGTCTACGCACACGTACGCGAACTCTGCCTGAATGCAGTTCTTCAGGATGAAGTTCTGCACGGTCTTGCAGTACTCACAGTAGTTGCTGAAGTACAGGACGGGTTTCGACATCGACGATGTGCCGGGAAATAACAACGAGCGTCTTGGCGGATAAGCTTAAAATTGTTCCGTATAAATAATCCGCGAAGAGAGCGCACCATTCGGAAAATATAAAAAAAAAATACTTACCACAAACGAACGAATGGAAGAACCGACCAACCAACCGACGAACACCGCCATGGCATCCGCTTCCGCTTCCACTCCTACGTCATCGCCGTTCTTCTCGGACATCGTCTCGACTCATGGCGACAAACACCTCCGTTTCCAAATCAGAGGCGTCGACCTGGCCATCGTCAACGCGCTAAGGCGAACTATCGTGGCCCACGTACCGAGCGCCGCGTTCGACTTCGTACAGCCACAGCAACAACAGGCGACCGTTACTCCATCGACATCCGCTCCGACATCCGCTCCGACATCCGCTCCGACATCCGCTCCGACATCCGCTCCGACATCCGCTCCGACATCCGCTCCGACATCCGGGGGGGTGCACATTGTCCGCAACACATCTCCCATCTACAACGAAATGCTCGGCAAACGCATTGCGCTCGTACCGGTGTGCGTAGACGAAAGACAGCTGCATCTTCTGGAAGCAGATCCGAACATCTACGGATTCAAGATACACGTGAAACGGCGACAAGGTAGCCACGACCAAGACGATGACGAGGACGAAGACCGCGCCGGTGTTGTGCTCGTGACGTCCAAGGACATTCAAGTGATGGACAAAGACGGCAATCCGGTTGATGCCGCCCTTCGCGACACGTTGTTTCCCGCCTGTCCTATTACCGGTGAACACATTCTTCTGACCAAACTCAAACCGAACCCGTACGGAGACGAAGAAGAGCTAGAAGTTTATTGCCGCGTTTCTATAAAGACGGGTGAATACCACGCGAGGTGGTGCCCCGTCAGCGCGTGCTATTTTGTGAACGCGATCGACAAAAAAGCTGCGGATGAAGCGTTCTCGCTCGTGTCTGGGTCCACCAGTCGCCGTAATTTCGACGCGCTACAGGCCATGCGCTACTTCCACAAAAACCAATATGGTGAGGCGAACGCTTTCGAATTTCGACTCGAGAGCGAGTGTGGCCTCCGTGCGGCGTACCTGGTGTATAGGGGTTTCACCGTACTCACCCGTCGGATCACTACTATCAGGACGGCCCTAGAAAACCGCGACATCGACAAGGTGGACATAGACGTCGCTACTGTAGTCGACGTGGGAAAACAGGGCGAAGAAGACGACTCAGAGGGGACGGTGTACGATATACGCCTGACCGGTGAAGACCATACGTGCGGAAATCTGATACAGGCCATGATCTATCAGTACGTCTTCCGCGACGACACTTACCAAGATAACAACAAAAAACCGATCAGTTACGTCGGGTACCACCAACCACACCCCCTCGAACACTACATCGTATTGCGCGTCAAGGTCAGCGACCCCTCCACCAACATCGAGGCTTTCCTAATCGGGAGCCTGAAACGCCTGGAAGCTACGCTCGAAGGATTCACGCAGGCGTGGATAGACGCGGCGTCCATGCGAGAAAAATCAATGGGTTACGACATCAAGTAGAGGATCGACACTCTCAAAAAAAACATGGCATGGCAAGCACTGTTCGTCTCAATCTCTGTCATGTTGTCTTTCACCTTTTTTTGTCTTTTGTTTCACGGTCTGTCTCTGTTACTCCCTCTGTATCCACCTCCGCCTCCGCCTCCGCCTCCTCATGCGTATCAGCCTTGCGTTTCGAGGGAGTCACATGTCTACGTGCCGTGATAGGTGTGACAGCGGCATTCGATTGTGCCTTTACATTGGGAGTGTGTGCTTCAGACGAAGGCTTCGCTGCACTTGGCGCACCCAGCGCGCGTGGCAGTGAGGTCAACCTGTCCAATTCGCTGCGCAGGTTGACTCGAAAACGCATTCTGTCATCTTCAAGAGGTGACGCAACATCAACAAACTTGTCTAGCAGATGTACAATGCAGTCCTCCGCGCTTTTGTCTTTGACGAAGTCGTCCACCTCTTTCAAAATATCAGACGGAATAGTGGACGTGTTCGTGACGAGGCACACGAACGTAGACACACTCTTGGGCCCGTAGAATACGCGGTCACGAGAATAATGCGGGCACTCCAGTACTATCTTATCATCGTGGTGAAGGACACGGATGTAATCAAACGCTTCAAAGTACTTGTTTAGCTTGCACAGCATGATACGGCATACATTCAGGACCCTCAGTCCCAGCCGCACTATATCCTCCTCAGTGTTGCTGGCCAAATCATTGGCGGTCTCTCGAAGGTGATAGGTGTGCTGAGGATGTACTTTTTGTGTCTGCGTGGCCAACCTCTTCTTGAACCTATTCATGTAGTTGGCAACGTACTGGTGTTCTTCCTCCATCAACTCACCACTTGCGCTATTCACAACGAATGAATTATCTATCATGGAGCTGCTTTCATAGGACTCCAATGACTCGGTCGTGGCCAAGTCTTCTACATCTCCTTCTCCTTCTCCTTCTCCTTCTTCGTCAATGTCTTCTTCGTCCAAGGCGTCCAAGGCACCTCGGAGCATCTTTTTGAACATGCTTTTCATGGTGTGACCCACACTTGACGACGTGGGGGAGTTCATAACGTCCTCTCTTGCAGGAGCAACTGTCTGGGTGTGTACATGTCTATGTTTCTGTACCTCCTCCTCCTTCTTTTTTTCCTGCTTTTCAGATGTGTCTGCCATTTGGGTTAATCTCGTTCACTCCCTCCTTCAAATATATATATATAATGCAACTGGCGTCCCACTATTACATGCGTCTATATCATGTCAACGAAATAAGATACAATGACACTGGACGTGTCAAATTTTATGGTACAAACGAATCGACTCGACTCCTTTCCGTCTATGGCCTTGCCTCCGCCACATTATCGTCCGCCACTTTCTCGGTCAGTCTGTCGCCTTCAGAGACCGCTGTTTTTGCGGCTCTTTTCGGAAAGTTGTGCTTCATGTAGTTCTGCATCGAAAAGTAGGTGATAGGCTCGCCACGTTTGTCCTCGGGGACGATCAACAACGTGGCCAACCTGGCGTCCGGACGGATCTGTTGCTTGTCTTCCGGGTTTTGGAGGCCGTTGCTCTTGATGTACTTGGAAATATCCTTCGTCACTTTCGTCCGCGCCATATGCGTCCCCGGCTCCACGTCGAAGAATGCACACAGCTCGTCGGACACTGGAGCGGGCTTGGTGAAGCCGCTCGCTACACGGGGCTTGTCATCTTCGCCCCTCTGCTGCTTCTTCTGCTTCTTCTGCTTCTTTTTGACGCCGACGAGAGTCGAGGCTTTGCTAACACGCAGGTGCTCCTTCTTGAGGGCGTTCAGGTTCTTGGATGTCGTCTTGATGATCGTCACGATGGACTGGAGACCCTCCTGTAAAACCGAGAATAGGTCTTCTTGTCCCTTCTTCGCGCCCTCTTCCGGACCATCGTCGACGTTCTCGCCCTCCTCTTTCGCATTCTGTTCTGAAGGCGACGTTTCCGCATTCTTCGCCTTCTTGGGCTTATTGTCGTTTTCGTTCGCCGAAATGTCAGCGGTGATATCACCCTCGACATTGCTCCTGGTCGTAGTCGTCTTAGCGTCGGTGTCGGTGTCGCTCCTCTTCTTCCGTTTGCCACTGCCGTTTGCGTTGCCGTTGGTCCCGGCCACGTCTTTCATTACGTCTTTGGTGTTGCGTTCGCTCGACTGCGCGTTGTTCACCCCTTTTTTGGTGGTGGCGGTAGTCGTAGTCGCCTTCTCGGGTTGTGTGTTCTTGTTGGCAGCAGCTGCAGTGGCCACGACTTGGTCTTCGGTACGCATGGTCGAGAGCGTGAAAAGAGGAAAAAGGAAGAGGAAAAAAAGGGGGTGGTGCGATGAACTCTAGTTTGTTGAATCTTACACGCTTCTCTAGCATCTTTAAGTAAACCGACCCAGGAAACGAACCTGGCGCCCTCGCCGAAAAAAAAGAAGACGACAATAGAAAAGAGACGGATGCAAGAACAACGGACACATATACGGACAGGTGTACGGACAGGTGTACGGACAAGTCTGAGACCGGATCCGATTTCAAAATCGAACTCGAGTTCGGCATCCAAGGTGGCTTCTCCATACGGATCAGAGGAAGCATCGGCATTGGTACAACACGCAGCAGACCTCCGCACACAGGTCGATCGTCAGAAGTTTCGCAAAATCCAAGAACAACAGCGACCCGAGGAAGAACAGGAACAGCAGAAGGCGCAGCGGCCGCTGGTCAGGGACACGCTGGACATCAGGAGGCGCAAGATCGCCATCATGGACGACATACTGGCCTACATATCGGAACGGGGCCGTATAGTTTACGGTGGTTGGGCCCTGAACGAACTTATACGCGGAAAAGACCCCAAAGACGTGATCTACAAGGACACCGACGACGTGCCGGACGTCGAGTTTTACACTCCGGACCCGGTGAGGGACGTCGTCACGTTGTGCCTGCGCCTCCAGCGACAGGGTTACGGCAAGGTGCTGGGCATGGAGGCGCACCACTTCGAGACATACACCGTGAGCGTAGAGGGCTGGCGATGCTGCGACATATCATATATGCCCAAGTGGATCTACTCGTCGCTCCCCACGCTCTCTCCCACGCACGCACAACCAACCTCCGCCCCGGACGTCGCGACCCTGCGACGTCACCGCCTCGACCTCGTGCACCCGCACGTCATGCTCATCGACTACATGCGCATCCTCACCGACCCCATGCTGTCTTACTGGCGCCTCGAAAAGTCTTTTTCCAGGCTGGTACTTCTCCTCAAACATTTTCCGCTAGAGGACTCATGGTCGCCTTCGTCTTCTCCAACGCCTAACGATATAGACAGGAGTCAACGCGTGTACGAGCTCGTCGCGCGCTTCGTCAACGGAAGGACATCGGTTGTCGTGGTAGGAGACACAGCCGTGGCGTACTACGCCACAGTGACAGCCAGAGTCGTGCAAAACCATAAGGGGAGACAGACCCACTCGCGAACAAAACCGACCGACACATACGCCAAACCTTCGGTATTGGATGTGGTGTCCACTAATTTTGCGGTGGACGCGTCGGATTTACACCGCGTCCTGATACAGGTCTATCATCAAGAGCACGCGGCGCAAATCTCGTACGTGGAGTACAACGCATTTTTCGACTTCATAGGCAGGTTGGGCGAGTTCATAGGTAAAGACGGAACTGTGTTGGCCCGTATAATAGACAACAACCATAAATGTATACCGTTTCAGTCGGTATCGGACATCGTCAAGGCTGGATCGAACACTCGACCGCTTCCACCAGCGCAGCCTGCCACTAGCACAGGCGTAGGCACAAACGTGGCCGCTTCAACTGCTTCAACTGCTTCAACTGCTTCAACCGCTATTAAAGCCGTGAATCTTCAGATGGGAACTTTTTCACTGACGGTGATGTATCTGATGATGTTCAGGCTACGTGCACGAGTGACAAAAGACGGGAGTGTAGGTGGAGGAAGAGGAGGAGATGGGTATGAAGACGGATATGTAGGGGGCAGAAAAAAGAAAGGGAACAAAAAGAAAGGAAGGACGTATCACCTAGACGATCGCGACGGTCCTCCTCCACCCATCCTCTTACCCCGAGAGATGCATTATCAACGAAGTGCGAAAGAAGGAGAGCTTTACGACCTGGTGGTCCACATGTTTAGCTTGCGCGACACGTACTTACGTGAAACGTCGAGCACGATCCTTTCGCCCACCCCCTTCAAAGAGTTCGTGACAGCCTGTACGGGTCCAGTAATACCCGCATTGGACGTAAAAACAAACATAGTCGGCCCATTCAAGGCCGAAAAATTCAAACAAATGCGTCCGTTTTACTTCGACCCTTCTCGTCTCGTGCTCAGGAACGAGCACGAGGTGGAAAGGTTCGTCACGCGATTCAAATTTTTGAACCGTGCGGGGAGAGTGGTCAACAATCCAGCCGATCTCATGTATTTACCGCCGACTTCAACAACGTGATCGAGAAATCGGTTTCTACAAACGACCAATTCGCTGTTTCGAACCGTGCGGATACATTGAGAGCGGAAACAAACGCTCATTTAGACGTTCTAATTCCTTTTGGTTTGCGTGCCATTTCTATACATAAACACGGAAAAAGAGGAAACCAACTCCTTTTTTTGAACTATAACAAAAATAAATATATTTAATTACGACCGATTTCAAAACAAGTCACAAACAACATGAGCCAACACCTCCAGGAGCTGACCATGGAGGACCTGGCGATGCTGGACATGGACTTTGACGTTTTCGACACCCTGGACGATTTTGCCACTGAGGGCGGAGGAGGGGGCATGTTCTATGCAATGGACGATGAGGCGGAGGCGGAGGTAGATCCTCCGGTGGCAGAAAAGGCGACGAGGTTCGACATCGCGATGTCTAAGTCGATGGCGGACATACGAACGCACAATTCCACCATGACCGCCATCGCACCTGGCCCACTCAACATCGCCACCATGACCATTATGTGCATATTGTCGAACGACCGCATCAACCTGAAGAAGACGTCGAAACGGCTTTACGAGAACAAGATCAAGGAATTCCTTGCTTCCAAGGGGGTGCACGGGTTCGAGTTCTCGCACCCCGACAAGCACGACGTCTATAAAAAGTTCGACAGTGTGCCACGTGAGGAACAGGACGACGGCGACAAGGCCAGGCAAGGGGATCAGGATGAGACGGAACTCAAAAAACGAAAAACGTTCCAGAATGCGGTAATTATCCGTTATCCCGAAGAGCGGTCCGACCGCAACAACAAGGCCATCAAGATGTTCTGTAACGGGGCTTTACACATCACCGGGTGTAAGACGGTGACAGAATGCGTCGAGGTCTGCGACATCGTGTGTGGTCTGCTGGACATTGCTCACTTTTCGAAGAGAGCGGGGAAATCGACCATGCCTCCTTTTTCCCTGAAACGATTCAACGTGCAACTCGTCAACACCAATTTCCTCATCCAGCGTCACCGTTTCAACCTCCCCAAGCTCCAGAAGGTGTTGTTCGACAAGTACGACCTGGACGCCTGTTACGACCCTTATTTCCACGCGGGACTCAACCTCAAGTACAATGTGAGGAGCTCCGACTCCGTGGCCCGGGACGTCACCATCCTAACGTTTCACAGCGGTCCAGTCATAATCACTGGAGTCGTGAACGCTAACGAACTGTTTCAGGCTTACAGGTTCATCACCACGTTCCTGGACCAGCACGCCGACTTGGCGACTGTCGTGTCTGAAGAAGACGCCGCAAAGAAGAAAGCGGCCACCTTGAATAAAACCAAGAAGACGATCAGTAAGAAGGGAAACGATGCGAAGAACACGACGACGGCGACCAAAAAAAAACGCTGTACAAACGGAAGACAAGGAGAAGGAGGCGAAGGATGTGCCCAAACCAAGAACAAAAATAAGAACAAGAGGCAGAGGCAAAAGAAGAACGAACGGACAGAAGAAGAGCGACACGTCAAGGCGGTGCACTATAACGGATTTAAAATATATAAGTGAACGCCAACAGTGCTATCGCCGCGCTGGTCTTGTGTGTATATGTTTGTCCGTACATGTATTTCAAACTGGCGAGGTCGTATCGCGTAGGAAGAGCCGACGATCCCGTGGTGCTTTCTTCGTGCTCTTCGGCGAACCCCTCCTCGTCTCCCCCTCTGCCGATTACACCCACGAACAATACCGTCAAAAGCGATATCGCTACAACGAGGAAGAGCCAGCTAGGGTTCCGTGGGTTTTTCGTCAACTGAGATTGATTAACCGCCAATCCAATTTCGGGCCCGTGCGAAGGCCTGTCCGGCCTCGGATGGCGTTGTATGGACAGAGGGTCTACCATTTTGCCCTTTTCATCGTCAGACGGTTCCGGAGAAGACGGAGGAGTGGGTAACGAATCTACCGTACCGGTTGGAGTTGGTGTCGTTGGATATATCATATATTTATCGTGTGTGGCGTCATCGTCGTTTTCGAACGGAGTAGGGTGTATGATGTCTATGTAACGCACGTAGCGGTCGTCGTCTTCGTTATTGGGACGTTTGAGCCTGGGTACGATTATGTCTATCGTCCTGAACCTCTTTTGATTTCGGTCTACCGAGGGTGCGATCACGTTTATTCCGTCGTCTCTCGAGGTACGAGGTGCGATCACGTCTATTCCGTCGTCTCTCGAGGTACGAGGTGTGATCACGTCTATTCCGTCGTCTCTCGAGGTACGTGGTGCGATCACGTCTACTCCGTCGTCTCTCGTGGTACGAGGTGCGATCACGTCTATTCCGTCGTCTCTAGAGGGACGAGGTGCGATCACGTCTATTCCGTCGTCTTTCACCGTCCTGGTCTTTTCTACCGGTAAAACGACGCGAATTTTATCGTCGTCGTGATCGTGTTCTTCGTCGTAATCTCGTGGTTCTTTCTTTGGTAGGAACACACGGATGCTGTTCTCGTCGTCGTCTATTTCTTTCCGGTTGTTCTTTTTGCCGTCATTCGGCAGATATACACTTATGTGATTTCCGTTATCACCACTAATACCGTCTTTTCCTTCAGAACCGTCGAATCCATCCCTTTTTTTATAGCCATGTTTTGCGTTATAACCGTCGAATCCATCCTTTTTTTCGTCGCCATCTTTTCCTCTGGAACCGTCGATTCCATCCTTTTTTTCGTCGCCATCTTTTCCTCTAGAACCGTCGATTCCATCCTTTTTTTCGTCGTCATCTTTTCCATCTCTTCCGTCCTTTCCAAACTTCCGAGGATCGCACATGAACGCATACGGATAATTAGTACTGTTACCAGGTGGGTGTATGTTATTATTGTTGTTGATGATAATAGACGGCACTGGATATGGATTACACTGCAGTGGACACGGCCACTGACTATGATTAGGTCGATCTGGTTGCGATGGATAATAAGGATAGTAGCTGGACGGTGGACATTGTCTTGGCCCTGAAGGTGGATGATTATATGGATGTACAACGGTTACATGGTTATGTGGGTCATCCGATTCAGGAACAGGAGGATCAACCGGTACACGGGTGAGTTCGGTCGGTATAGGGACGGATAGTTTGTAAGGACTACCGGGATCTGGAGGAGGATGCTCTTGTGGATGACCAGGTACAAATTTGTGTGGAGGATAGTGTGGAGTAACTGTTACAGGACAGGGTGGAATATTGGATTTATATTCGGTTTTATCGGGTATTTCGTTTTGTCTGTTAGGTTGATGATATGGTACAGGGGGGAATTCAGTAGGTAGAGGATGCTCGTGTGGTAGTGGTGGGTCTGGTTGTTGGTCTGGTCGTTGTTCTGGTTGTTGTTCTGGTCGTGGATTTGGTAGTTGTTCTGGTTCTGGATTTGGTTCTGGATTTGGTTCTGGATTTGGTCGTGGATTTGGTTGTTGTTCTGGTCGTTGTTCTGGTTGTTGTTCTGGTTGTTGTTCTGCTTGTGGGTTTGGTTGTTGTTCTGGTCGTTGTTCTGGTCGTTGTTCTGGTCGTAGATTTGGTTGTTGTTCTGGTCGTGGATTTGGTTGTTGTTCTGCTTGTGGGTTTGGTCGTGGATTTGGTCGTTGGTCTGGTTGTTGGTCTGGTCGTTGTTCTGGTTGTTGTTCTGGTCGTGGATTTGGTAGTTGTTCTGGTTCTGGATTTGGTTCTGGATTTGGTTCTGGATTTGGTTCTGGATTTGGTCGTGGATTTGGTTGTTGTTCTGGTCGTTGTTCTGGTCGTTGTTCTGGTTGTTGTTCTGCTTGTGGGTTTGGTTGTTGTTCTGGTCGTTGTTCTGGTCGTTGTTCTGGTCGTAGATTTGGTTGTTGTTCTGGTCGTGGATTTGGTTGTTGTTCTGCTTGTGGGTTTGGTCGTGGATTTGGTCGTTGGTCTGGTTGTTGGTCTGGTCGTTGTTCTGGTTGTTGTTCTGGTTGTGGGTTTGGTAGTTGTTCTGGTTGTAGCTTTGGTCGTTGGTCTGGTTGTAGATTTGGTCGTTGGTCTGGTTGTTGGTCTGGTCGTTGTTCTGGTCGTTGTTCTGGTTGTGGGTTTGGTAGTTGTTCTGGTTGTTGTTCTGGTTGTGGGTTTGGTAGTTGTTCTGGTTGTAGCTTTGGTCGTTGTTCTGGTTGTTGTTCTGGTTGTGGGTTTGGTAGTTGTTCTGGTTGTAGCTTTGGTCGTTGGTCTGGTTGTGGGTTTGGTAGTTGTTCTGGATTTGGTTCTGGATTTGGTCGTTGTTCTGGTTGTGGACCTGTTTGATGTTTCAGCATTCGCGGTGAAATTACATCTAGATCACGATGGTCTGGATGTTGGTGTCGTTGTGGTGGCGGTTGTACTGGCGATGGAGATGACGGTCTCGATTGAGGTGTCGATGACGGGGTTGTATGTCCATCCGTATCTAGTGAAATGACATCTAGATCACGATGGTCTGGATGTTGGTGTCGTCGTGGTGGTGGTTGCTGTATAGACGGTACTATCACATCCATGTCATCGTTATGTCGTTTGGATGGCAAAGGAACCATCAACGGTGGAATTGTATTTTCGACATTACGCGGTAAAGGGACAGTTAATGGTGGAGTCGTGCTTGTGCCGTAATTTGGTTTCTGCGTAGAGGGCATGTCGTATTTGTCGAATGTCTGTGACGGCGATGGTGACGGAAAATGGACTGCAACTGAAGGTGATGTACTCGATATGAAGCCGTAATCGTCATTTCCTCCACCCCCTCTTTTTTTCGATTCCATCCCTTTTGACAATCTGTAAACCTTGGATGCTTTGTAAGCCTCGAAAGCCTTGTCCGCATCATATTGACCATTACGTCTACCTTGACCGTATCTGTGATGAGGGCGAAGTGTTTTGTTTTTGTGGGGAGCGTCTCTAATGTCTCTGTTCACATTGTCTCTGTCTTTGTCGTTCACTCCTCCTCCTCCGGTCATCTTCATCTTCGTTTTTGTTGTCGTGTTCGTTTGAAGATTCTGCGGAGACAAGGGCGTGGCGGATTGTGTACGATTTTGTCGATTGATGCGCGCCGCTATGGCTCTGTTGCGATAGTGAACCCCCACACGTTTGTGACGGACAGATGCCACCACCATGCCGACTAATATGGGGTACGCGTAATGGACGTAACTGTTCTGAAAAGGCACGGTGATGTGGCGGTCGACGAAGCGATGGCATTGAATGGCCAAAGGAAGAGGCAGAGGAATAGATAGGTTATTTCTTTGGATGAGTCGGCTCAAGGCAAACGATTTGTTCCCCCGATCGCACATGCGCCGCATAGTACCCTTCACGTGTGGAGCAAAGTCCAAAGATATCGGGTGCGACATACTCCGCTCCAACTCCCCGTTAGAAATCGCGTCGGCGCGACGGAGCTCCTGCACGTGCGCGTCGGCTTCTACGATCTTTAGACACAAATAATTGTCCGTCCATATCAAAACGAACCCAGCGAACAACACGACGTCGACGCTGAGCGCAATAGCAACCACAAAGCACGCCACTGCGACGATACCGTTCACATCCGCTTTCATAGCGCCAGACAACAATAGGGCGACGAGTATGAGGCCTACTACGGCCTGGACGCCACACGATAAAGCGACGTAAGCGCTCTGACCGACTTCGTGGGACTGGGCGTCCAACCACGGAATGATGGCGTGTTCGTTTCCACAGGCTTCGACTCCCAGACGGTGAAACTGACGGATATTCGAGCACCTCATATGCTATTGCTATTACAGCAGATTTCAAAATAAGCATGGGACACGCAGCCGCGGGCAACTTACCTGAGCATGGCAGAATGTCATGTGGAAGAACAGTGAAATATCACGATCACCACGCTAAACAAACTGCGTTCTTTTTTTTTGTTTACTCATGATGAACAAGCAGCATGGTTTTCGTAAAGAGAACATATACAGCTGAACAAGTCAAGCTGGCGCTTC
>Ga0306899_1000249_pt1 | contig 31466 bp, 32 predicted proteins | sample AntRauMFilla3764_FD_190407 | JGI IMG/M metagenome (GOLD analysis project Ga0306899, IMG submission 190407) | Saline lake microbial communities from Rauer Islands, Antarctica - Metagenome Filla 3 #764 (v2) (version 2) | ecosystem: Environmental > Aquatic > Non-marine Saline and Alkaline > Saline ... | reverse complement strand
CAACACGGTATTCCGTGTCTTGAAACCGTACCGATCGACCATGTTGCAAGGCAGCAAGGATACGGGCGACCATATCGGCTCGTCCCCACTCAAACAACTCTGTTTGAGTCGCCTGAGTGAAATCCACTGACCACTTCCAGTCTTTGGAAGCGAATTCGGTCAATAGACCCATCGGGTCGAAGCCTTCCGGCACGACCCGATCCTTGCCGGCGTGAGGGCCGGAGAGTGCTGTGATTTTGATCATCGCAGTATCTCCTCCCACGAACTCTTGAACGGTTCCGACATCACTGAAGGATCCCAAACAAGAGCGTTGGCGCACCAGAAGCGCAAGCACTCCTGGCACTCCTCATCCTTGCGGATGTTCGAGTCCCATGGCTCTTTCGGAGCCAAGGATCCAACCCATGAAGTCACCAACACATACGTGTCAGCTTCCTCATGGGAGGCGAAAGCGAGAACGACGACTTTCGTCGTCTTCTCACCCTCACCGACGATCACTCGCGAGGGGTGGTCGCGACCAATACGCTGCGCAAACAACACACGGTCGCTTTGGGTAATCGGAGGCGTTTGTACGCACCCCGACCGCCCGACGACGCGTCCTATCTCGACTTCCGCCGAGAGAAACGCGCCGTTCCGAGGCAATTGCACCCGAGCAATTGCCTCAGGCATCAGAAGGTCCACATTCGGGTGTGCCCGAAGGTGATCCTCCGCCTTGCGAGGAACGACAATCGTCCCGCCACAGAAGGTTTTGAATTTGCGCATGAGATTTCCTCCTTTACGCAATGTAATGAACATAAAGCCGTCATTACTTCGGCATTTTTTGGTTCACTCTCTCCTTTGAAAGATCCCCATTTGAAAACTCAATTCATTAAGTACTCAAATGGAGTCAAAATGTAACCAAACATTTTGACAACCAACCATAAAACCTACCTCCTTTCTGGAAACCAAAGGGCGATTTCGCGCTCGGCGGCCGCCGGAGAATCCGAGGCGTGGATAAAGTTGTCCACGCCCGAGGTGGCGAGCTCAATCGCTCGCCACCCGTTTTGTCCGTCCTGGAACTTCTCCAGGACGAGCCGCCGCAGTTGATCCGGAGCCGCGTCCCGCGGGTTCGAGGGGCCGAGCATACCGCGCACCCGCGCGACCACATCCTGGCCCTCCAAGACGAGGGCCATGACGGTCTCGCCGGCGTAATAGCCGACGAGAGCGTCAAAGTGACTTTTTCCAGAGTGCTCGGCGTAGTGCTCGGCCATGCGAGCACAGGTTACAGGCACCAGTCGCCTCTTAGTGACGGCGCCGACTCCCTTGAGCGCCCTCATGATCTCCATGAGGGCGTTTTGTAAGCCCAGGGGCTTGACTAAGATAAGCGTGTGCTCCATCCTGCGTCCCTCCTTTATCTAAGGGCGCTGCCAACCGGGCAGTTCGGGTAAGAATCGGTATGATTCCCCTTACAAACTTCGATCAGGCGATATATTCGTCTTTGATCAAAACCTCTAAGGGGTCGACGAGCAATAAACCGAATGCTCGTCACCACCGGGCTGGAGCGAGGGTACGCTCCAGCCAACCATCGACTCTTTTTGTCACCCAGAGAGCCAAACCAACTGGGCGAGAGTCAGCGCGCGGTGCGCGCTGACTCTCGGACGGCGTTGAGGTCCGCTTTAGCCTCCTCCGGCCAGGTGAACCCGTCGGGTCCACGGGTGGCCCAGCGAATGCTGGGCCAGTTACCGAATTGGCCGTGCCACTCCGCCAGGAGTAGTGCGGCCGCCTGGGCAAGCCCGGGGAGGATCACCTCCCCGACCTCGCCAGCCAGCAGGCGCTCCCGCTCCGGGAGCGACAAGAGGAGCTCGCGGATATACTCCGCGAGCTCCTGCCCGTCGCTCGGCAAGTTCGCGCCCACGAGGGGCGCAATTTCAAATGCGGCCACTGGGTGGCCGGAAAAGTTGAAACGAAGTTCGGTCATGACATGCTCCTTGTTGTCATGTTACTGCAGTCCGTGCAGCGCGGTGTTATTGGTTCCCCATCACAGGTCCCCAAACGAGTAGCGAGGGTACGCATTGCCAAACTTACACATGATTTCATTTATATAAGCCGTCGCTACTCATTTGGAGAGACGAGTCTGCCGAGGCAAGCTCATCAATCCAGCTTTTCTGCCACCAGGAGTCATACCCGGCGGCTTGGTGACGTCGACCAGTGCTTGGTTTTCGCTTGGGTCGACGTCGGATATATAATTGTATGTTTCCATACAACTCCTCCTCGCTCAGACAAACAAAAATTAATTTTTGTTTGTCATTCGCTCGTCGGGTTGTCAAAGATTCTCCTTGCTCTTCCTCTCTCTTGGATACAAGGACATTTCTGGATAGAAATCTTGGTTAGGGATTTCTATCCAGCCGATGTCCTGCTGAACGATTGTTCAGCAAATCACGGGTGAAGTAGTTCTGATGGTTTCCAGTGGGCCGATCAGGGTGAGATGGGTTTGCAGCCTATCTCCAACTTCGTGCAAACGAATCATGATGAGTGATACAAGTAGTTCCTTCAGCTCCTTGCCTGCCACACTTTTGGCTGTGGTCACCAGCAGTTTCCTGCGCGAGCCTCTCGGCTTGTATCTCTCTTTATGATCCCTTGTAAAGTACTCTCTCCGAAAGTGAGTAAGCGTTCTTGCTTGTCCCTCTTTCTTAACTATCTATACTGTACCAGAATTTAAATGTATTGTCAACAAGTATATACAGGAATATGCAAAATAAGGATAAAATCCTTGTTTTTAAACAAAAAACTACTTAGTTATCAACATATTAATGTCACAGTATTGTGACAAATACTAAATATTGTGTATAATGTACCTATGATTCAATTAGAATATACAAAAGAAATCACCGATACCGGCCTCTCTAAAGAGCAAGCTATCGTGTATGAAGTGCTTTTAAAGCAAGGGGAGTCTCCTGCTAGCTCTATCGCAAAGGCAGTACCAAGCGGCACCACGCTATCGCGGCCATTGGTATATAAAGTATTAGAAGAACTTATTGGTCTTGACCTAGCAACAAAGTCCGACGAAACAGGTAAGATTGCCAAATTCACTCCCAAGCACCCAGTTGCTATTACTAAGGTAATTGATAAAGAGAAAGAACGTATCGAACAGACTAAGAAGCAGTTTTTAGCTACTTCTGGGAAATTATCGTCTTTATTTAACTTGAGCGTGGGTAAGCCAGGGGTCCAGTTTTATGAAGGAAAAGATGGAGTGTGGGAGGTATTGATGGACAGCCTTGCTGCTTCTGAAGAAATTCTCACCTATGCTGACCTAGAGGCTATTGCCAAATATATTCCCGATCTCAATGCTGAATATTCTGCTATACGTGAGGACCAAGATGTGAAAAAGCGCGGTTTGGTGATTGATTCTCCAGAAGCACGTAAGTTTCTTAAGTCTTATGATGGTGAGGTAACTGGGACTAAACTTATCACTAGTACCGATAGTGTGGTTCCCTTTCAAACGATTATGCAAATCTACGACAACAAGGTCTCATACATCACTTTAACTAATGAGTATCTAGTAGGAATCATCATCACTGATCAGTTTATTGCTAATACACACAAGTACTTGTTTGAGAGTCTATGGAAATGCAGTAGTGGAGATGTGGTTTAAGCGGCTAAGACCTGTTCTTCTGATGGTAAAACGAAACCGTTTTGTAACTCCGCTGGCACTGGCTCAAATACTGCATATTGTTGGCCGTTGTGTTTGAAATAGCAAGTGAGGAATTGACCCTCTGATAGTTCGGGAAACTGATCAGTGCTTTCAACGGATCGGATGGTGAAGCCACCCTTATCTTCATTATTTTCAATCTGCGCAATCAGTTCTGCTGTCGATAATTGTTTGGTTTGCAGTAATTCATTCGACTGATTGTTTCTCCATAACTCAAAGCTAAACTTTCCGGCTGGACTTACGGTACCAACTGCGACAAACCCGTGCTCAATATATAGGCTACTAACTGGATTAGTTGGGTCAGAGAATGCTTGCATCGGCAGACCATTAGCTAGCTCAGCATCAAGTGTTTGTTTGAGACGAGTAGCTCCTGCACCACCGTATTTATCATCACCCAAGTTCACAGCTTCAAATTTTTTATACAAAACCTCGTCAGTTTCTTCATTGAGCACATCGACAAAACTATCGAAGAAAATAATCTCACCACTATCAGTCTGATCAATATACCAACGGCGAGTACGTTCATTAAATTTAGTTTCCATTCCTTCTTGCATGAGCTCTTGGAACTCAGGGGACTCTTTACTGTAATTTCTGGCACTAATGGCCTGCATACGTTCAGGTAGATCAGGCGTTAGCTCTGCAGTGTTGGTGGCTGACAGTGGTTCTTTTAGACCCTCTTGAATAAGTGCTACCTCGACTTTTGCTTCTGCGACGTAGGTATGCAAACGCTCGGCTATAGTCCCTGGATCCTGTGCTCGAACAGCTGTTTCTAGATCTTTCTGCGCTCGGGCCAGAACGCGCTCACGTACGCCCGCGTCTTCAATTTGGTCAGCTAAATTTAATAGCTCTCCGTAGTATTTAAAGACCGTGCCAGCTACATCCTCATGCTGACCAAAAGCCACAATATAGTCGCCGAGCGATTCGTCACCACGTTCAAGTGAGAGGAAGGTCCGTATGCCATCCACACCATAGAGAGAAGTGAAACGCTGCATCGTTTCAGCTTTCTCCACAGTAATGTTTTTTAAGTAACTGAGAAAATACAACTGTTCTTTTATGGTCAAATTGGTTAGTCGAAAGTCAAACTTTGTTTCAATTATTTCCCGAGAGGAAGATCTTAGAGTTGTAACGTAGTCTGTGACGATATCAGGATCTGTAATACCAATTTCTAAAGCTATTTCATCGAGAGGAGTTCCTGCATCTATAACACCGTCGATGCTATATATCAGATCTTCAGGAATGTACTCATACTTATATGACGGAAGGTTGTGTCCTTCTTCGCCCATATATTCTTTCGTCCACCCAGTTCGAACAATTGATTTGATATCTTCCGACATTTCTTCATCAGCCACATATACTCGATCAGAGTCAGAAGAAAATATGGCATATTCTCCTTCTGTAATTTCAAATGGAACATACATATCGACATCTGACTTGATCTGTTCTTTACCCGACTCAGACCGAAGTAATTGGGAAAGTCTTTCTGCGCCTAGATAGTTTGCTTGGGGATGAAATTCCGTCTCAAGTGTGCGCTCAGCAATGTCTAGCAATTCAGAAAGAGCAGCCCTCGCATGCTGACTACCTCTCTCATGAGCAGATTTTAAGTAATGGATAAGTTGTTCCACCACACCAATGTCTCGAAGGCTCTGAGGTGAATCTAGTTGTAACACCTCAAACAGACGATACATACTCTCTTGGTGGTCAAGTACAGTATCAAACATCCTCTGTATAGCTTCTTCACGAATTGTTTCATTATTAAAACCCTCGTCAGACCTTGTATCTGAAACTCTTACTGAAGCAGCGCTCAGAAGTGCTTTAAATTGTTCATATATATTCTTGCCTTCAAGCGACTCCCAGTCCGCACCATATCTTTTAAGTAAATAGTCGATTTCTCCGTCAGCAGCAGCTTCACTGACTGCATGCCATGCTTCTGCATCTGAGATGTCTTGTGGGGTAGCACCTACCACCTCTTGCATTGCATCTGGTGATATTTGCATTTTTCTGGCTAGTTCAGGAGTAAGATATCGAGGGTCTCCAGTATCAGCATACTCGGACATCCTTTGCCCTTCGGTCCAGTCTGCATACGGATCTACTGTCTCACGGCGTGCTTCTGGCGAAAACTGTTTTAGTATTTCATTCATACATATAAATTGTATCATTCTACATATATGTTGCGCACGAGACGCTTCGGAAGAGTAATATAAAATGAGTTGAATCCGTCAAGCTGGGCTTGACCACCCACGGTTCTAGCCCGAGACGGCCTGCAAAGAAAACAACACCCGTCTGGGTGTTGTTTTCGTTTATGCAGAGAGAGAAGAAACAGTCTGGGAGACTATTTCGTAGGATTCGCACCACCAGAGTATTTACATTTTTATATTCCCTTTGGTCAGTAAAAATTTGGTCAAAAGCTTGTGAATCAGATTGCGAGCACTATAAAATAATCTGACCAAAAGATATACTGGTCTTAAAATGAATGAGACTCCCACGCGTAACTGACGCTGCACATTTTGTACACCACAAGCATCAGATAAAAAATAACCGCTTTAATGCATGCATTAAAGCGGTTATTTTTATAATATTGACGTTTCTTTGTGTTACTTACTAGTCACTTACCCTTTCGCTTTGACGATTCGGGCAGATAGTCGGGATTTCTTTCGGGCGGCGGTGTTCTTTTTGATTACCCCTCGTTTTTCAGCTTTATCAATTGCTTTGTAGGCAGTTGGGAGTAGTTCTTCGGCTTTTTTGGTATCACCAGCTAACACAGCCTTATCAACTGACTTAGTGATATCTTTCACTGCTGACTTACGTCGAATATTGAACACTTTTTTGCGTTCTGAGGCTCGTAAGGCTTTTTTGGCTCCTGAGGTAATTGGCATATATATTTCTTTTGAGTTCGCGTACTGTACCGTATTGATGTTAAAAAGGCAAGAGTATCGAGACCGATTCTGACGTAGTACAATAGGGCTATGATTCGCCAGTTACACGGAACGATTACCCATCTAGATGACAACGCACTGGTACTATCGGTGCATGGTATCGGCTACCTGATCCACACCCCGACTGCAACCACCGCCTACACCCTCAACGAAGATATCGTCTTGTATACCTACCTAGCCGTACGCGAGACTGCGCTTGATCTGTACGGCTTTACAACCGACACTGAACGTCAACTATTTGAGCTGTTGCTTAAGGTGCCAAAGATCGGTCCAAAATCCGCTCTCCAGGTAATGACGCAAGCCAGCCCTATCCTACTAATCGAACAGATTGCAAACAACGAACCAGCTCAACTTCACAAGCTGTCTGGCATCGGAAAGAAAACGTGTGAAAATATTGTCATCCAGCTGCATGATAAACTAGGCGACCTCGCAGATACCGTAAGTGAGAGTCGACCAATCGATCCGACCCAAGCTGATGCTATTGATGCCTTGATCGCACTTGGGTACGATGCGGCAGCCGCCAGAGAAACTATCGCGACCCACGCTGCTGACGGCGACTCAGTCAACCAAATTATTAAAAAAGCCCTCCAACAACTGCCATGAGCAACTTCCGACACACCATCAAAAAATACATTCCCAAATCAATCTTTCGGTTACTCCAGCCAGCCTACCACTATGTATTGGCGTATATAGGTGCAGTGAAATTTCGACACCCATCGCGCAACATCGTTGTTATCGGTATCACTGGCACCAAGGGAAAATCAACCACTACTGAAATTCTCGCGCAGATTTTGCGTGGGGCCGGATACAAAACCGCCTCTCTCTCGACGATCCGATTCACCTACGGTGAACGGGTGGAACGGAATTTATTTAAAATGACTATGCCGGGCCGATTCTTCACCCAGCAGTTTTTACGCGAAGCGGTGGATGCTGGTTGCACCCACGCGGTAGTTGAAATGACGTCAGAAGGAGCGAAACAATTCCGTCATAAGTTCATCGATATTGATGCTCTCCTATTTACCAATCTTACCCCAGAACATATCGAGTCACATGGTTCGTTTGCAAAATACAAGGCAGCTAAGTTGCGACTAGCAGAAGCGGTAGCAGCCAGCCCAAAGCGTCCCCGAACACTGGTGGCTAATATTGATGATGGGCACGGACAAGATTTTCTTAATTTCGAAGTTGAAAAAATTCTGCCGTATCGGCTGAACAACCTCACCCTACACTCACTGCAAAAAGATTCGGTGACTATGGTGATTGATAATGTCACCATCCGCGTACCTATCGTCGGGGTATTTAATGTGTACAACACCCTCGCCGCAATTACCTACGCAAGATCAATTGGTATTTCGCTCGAGCAAATCCGTGACGCCCTGGCCAAATTACCACCAGTGGCTGGTCGGGTTGAGCAGTTTCAAGCACCGTCAGGTGCAAAACAGGTCACTGTAGTAGTCGACTACGCTCATACTCCAGATTCTCTTACCCAGCTATATGAAGCCTTTGGTAGCAAATACAAAATTGGCATCCTCGGGAACACCGGCGGCGGGCGTGACACTTGGAAACGACCCGAAATGGGAGCAATTGCCGAACAATACTGTGACCATATTATACTCACTAACGAAGATCCGTACGATGAAGACCCTCAGTCAATTCTCGATCAAATGCGAGCTGGTATGAGCGACGATGCGTCAGTCGAAATCATCATGGACCGTCGAGAAGCAATCAAAACTGGAATTGACCGGTGTCCGGTTGGTGGCTATGTGCTGGTTAGCGGAAAAGGTACTGACCCGTACATCATGGGACCAGACGACACGCGCCTGGAGTGGAGTGACTCCAAGGTAGTCAAGAGACTTCTCCAAGCAATGGCTACTACTCCGGAATCGAAGTAGCCATACCTCCCTACTCACTCGAGTAGTACTCTCATGACTCCTTATACCAAACCGTGGTACATAACAATTCCAGCAGCAACCGAAACATTGAGAGATTCTTTTACTCCCAGCATCGGAATATCTATTACATGATCTACTGTAGCTAGAGTTTCTTCATCCACCCCGACCAACTCATTCCCCATAACATAGGCAATATTTTGTGGGACCGTAAAATCTTTGAGCGAAATGGATGATGGTGTCTGTTCAATTGCAGCTACTGTATATCCTTCGGCTTGTAGTTGTGTGATCACAGCTGCGCTATTCTCGGCTGCTTCCCAGGGAATAGTTTCACTCGCACCAAGTGAGGTTTTAGAGATTTCAGCTTGCGTCCGACCAAAGCGATCAATCGGTGTTGGCGTGTAGCCAACCAGAAATATTTTTGTGACACCAGCCCCGTCTGCCGTGCGAAACATAGCCCCGACATTGTAGGCGCTCCGAACATTTTCAATGATAAGATATTTCACCACCATAGGGTAACAGAACACTGGCAAAATACGTTTGATTTTATAACGTAAAATGTTATAGTTTGCGCACAAAAATATGCGCCTTTAGCTCAGTTGGTAGAGCGGCTCCCTTTTAAGGAGATGGTCCAAGGTTCGAGCCCTTGAAGGCGCACAAATGAAAACTCCCCATTAGGGGAGTTTTCATTTGTGCGCCTTCAGAAAAGCCTGGGAGGCTTTTCGTAAGGGCTCGAAAAGCTTTTGAGGCACGATTACGAGCGGAGCGAAGTAATCTGTCCAAAAGGTATACGGGTCATGTAATGACCGAGACCCCTTGAAGAAAATCTAAAAATCTCCATCCTCCAACATCTTATCCATCAATACAAAATCTTGGTGTGCTACATCATTTGGTAACACTGCTCTAATCTCATACCCAAGTTTCTCATAGAATTTTCTCGCTGACCATTCACTACCTGTTTCGAGTGAAATTTTATGCGCGCCGTTGGCGAGTGCCCAAGATTCACTCGCCATAACTAGATCACCACCAATTCCTTTACCTTGATGCAGACTACCAACTAATAGAGATTCGATTTTAGCTACACCTTGGTCGATTTTTAATTCAATCTGTCCGATGATTTCTCCAGCTTCTTCAGCGACAAACGTGTGTTCAAGCACAGTAAAATTTGGCGGTTTATCTCCATAGTGCTCATCATCAGCTTTCTTCCACTCGATAGTTTTAAATTTTTTAAAATCTTCTTCGTTTACCTCACTCAAGTTTTTAATTTTCATATTCACTTTTTACCCCCACCCAACACCATCCGAAACACATTCCCCACCACCCCGATGAGTAGCCCAAGTAGCAGCAACCCGATAAACCTCGTTAGTACAAAAAAGAGTTCACCCAACTGTGTCGTCGGTTCGGTAACCGGTATCCCGGCCATGAATACCTTCAAAGACCACCACATTCCCGCGGGAATACTAGCAAAGGCCGCGGCTGTTGGTTCTACTAAATACATCGCTGTTCCTGTCACCATCAAGGCGAACAGTAGTGTCACAAAATAAATCAAAACGTTGAGCGACAGGATGCTCAGGTTCTCTTCGGCAATTACATTACTACGAGTAATTTTGGCTAGGCGCAGCATTCGCAGTAACCTAATAATCCGCAGGGCTCGAGCTGATTTCAAAAACGTAAAATTACCGAGACCTAGGAACGTCGGTAGGATTGAAACCAGGTCTATAATCCCAAAAAAGCTCAGTGAATATTTGTAACCTGGTTTTGTAACATATAGTCGAGAGATATACTCTAGGGTAAACACACTGACTACTACCCATTCAACAATCAAAAAGGTTTGGCTATAGCCAGACAGAGCTGGAACCGTTTCAAGTACCAGCGCAACGATTGAAACAATCGTTAGTAACGCTAAAAAATCTTGCACCACGTGAAAAGTTTTTGTAGTTGGTCTAGCAAAGGCTTTGATCAGCAACGCTTTCATACATCAATGATACCACTATACTTTTGCGTTTAAATAACGTATAACTGAAAAGAACGTTCCTAGAGGAGACCTGGTTATGTCAGATATTGACTTAGACGGTGACTATCATCCAATTGACATCGCAGAAAGTATCGCAGCGCACCACGACTGGGATTTCGACCGAATGGGCGCTGATCAGATCTCCATGGCGATTGAAGGTCAGTGGCGAACTTACTCAATCACGTTATCCTGGTCAGCCTATGATGAAACCTTGCGTATGGTGTGCTCCTACGAAATGGAACCACCGGAAGATAGACTATCGGTACTGTTTCATTTGCTGAATCATGTAAATGATAAATGCTGGTCTGGTTGCTTTACCTACTGGGCTGAGCAAAAGCTGATGTTGTATCGATATGGTTTGGTTCTGGCCGGTACAAGTGGTGCCAGCCCAGAGCAGGTAGAAGTGATGATCAAGACAGCCTTACTAGCTGCAGAGCGCTACTACCCAGCCATTCAACTGGCAGTCTGGGGTGAAACACCTCCAGAAGAAGCTATGGAGATCGCGATAGGAGAAGCCTACGGACGTGCGTAATTTAAACCGATGACTGATGGTCACCGGTTTTTTTATTTTCCACTCAGCACCCACTCTTCGAGAGCTAGATCAATATCACGGATGCCGCTATGACCATCGTGGTAGAGCTCAAGTAGCGATTGCGACAACTTGGTCACATCACCAGGAGCAAACTTTGCTAGTGAGCGCTTGGCTTTGTTATAAGGAAAATCTTTCATCCCCGCTTCGCTGGCCGAGCTTGTGACGCTAGCTAACCGCAAAGCTTTCAATTGCCACCAGAGAATCCCGATAATTGCTTCAGCAGCTTGGCCATTCTCTTTGGCTGCTTGCAGCAACACCCAAAGCTGCCTACGATCTTTGCTCGCTAGCGCATTGGCCATAGCAAAGGTGTCGAATCGTTCCGGTTTGTCAGCCGTAAATTCTTCACTACTGGCGGCATATTTGGCGTAAGCTTTTTTTGCGGGGGCGAGTAGCGCTTCCTCCATAATAATGAAGGTATTTTGTGACTCACTCATTTCTTTGAGTGAGTTTTTTACCTCTTCGGCAAAATCAGCGTTGGCTGACGGTGTATCAATCACATACCACTCCTCTCCCCCAAAAAGTGAGGATGCGCCAAGCGCATCAGCAATTTGCCCTGGAGCATAGCTACCAGCATCAAGTGTGGTAACTGTGCCATCTGGTGCCATTTGCTCTTCTAGAAAATCTGTCGCCGTATCACGCACTCGCTGCCGATCGGTTCCAAAGTAGAGTTTGTACATAGGTACTATTGTAACTTAGTCATACTATTCCAATCATTACCAACCTCGACTTCAACCTCGACTGGAACACCGTAGGTATCTGTACCCTTGAACACATTTTCCATTATGGCTACTAGTTTGGGAACGGCGGTTTTGATTGCGGAATCTTTGATCTCAAAGATCAACTCGTCGTGGACTTGCAGGAGCATACGCACTTCGTCTTGATTTTTTTCTTGTTCAGTCCACTGCGCAATGTCGCGCATAGCAATACGCAAGATATCACCCTCGGTTCCTTGGATTGGCGCGTTAATTGCCATCCGCTCGGCCTGCGCTCGAATAAACGGCACGCTCGAACTGATCCCAGCAAAGTGCCGACGCCGGCTGAACATAGTTTCGGTGTAGCCAGTCTCGCGGGCAAATGATTTGGTTTCTTCTAGAAACTCTGCCAGCCTGGTGAAGGTATTGAAGTATGCATTCAAGAATTCTTGTGCTTCGGCCCGTGAAGTGTCTTCTCCTAAGTTGGTCCGCAGGGCGTTGACTCCCATCCCGTAGAGGATACCAAAGTTAATCACCTTGGCTTTGCGACGCATTTCAGATGTAACATCATCAGCATCAACTTTAAAAACTCGCACCGCCACCCCGGTATGAACATCTTCCCCTCGTTTAAAGATATCTATCATGGTGGGATCTTGTGACATCATAGCTGCAATCCGTAACTCAATCTGTGAGTAATCGATTGCGACCAATTGATATCCACTCTCAGCTACAAACGCCCCGCGGACCATGCGTCCTTCGGCGGTACGCATGGGAATATTTTGTAGGTTTGGATCTTTACTAGCCATTCGTCCGGTTGAAGTACCAGTTTGCAGTAGTGTGCTATGCAGGCGTCCGTCAGACCCCACCATCTCAGGTAGGTTGTCGATATAGGTTGAAACTAATTTTTTAAGTTCTCGGTACCGCAAAATATCAGCTATGATTGGGTGTTCATCTTGCAGTTTTTCCAACTCTGATTCTTTGGTACTACGCTGACCGCCGCCGGTTTTTTTAGCGTTTTTAGGTTTGAGTTCAAGTGTGTCAAACAATACTTCTCCTAATTGTTTAGGTGAATTGATGTTGAACTCACAGCCAGCGTGTTTATAGATTGCGGTTTCAAGCTGCGATAACTCGGTGTGAATTTTTTTTGAAAGCTTTTTAAGGTAGGTAATATCAAGCATAATCCCTCTAGCTTTCATAGCTACTAACACTGGAATCAATGGTAGTTCAATCTGCTCATACAATTCCCATAAACCTTGCTTTCGTACCTCCTGTTTCATCACATCAACAGTCTCTTCCCAGGTACTCACTCGCAAGAAGGAACGACCATAATCGATAATATCTTCATACGTGGCATTTGTGCGCTCGCTTTCGAGTAACCACAAAAGAATCGAGGCTTTGGCAATCTCCTCTTGATCTACCCTGGTTTCATCAGTCATAGCAGCTTCTAACACCACATTAAACAAACGCTCAATCCGCCCAGTCATGTTCCGAAAACCAAACTCAAAAAATAAATTTTGAATCTCTTCGACAGTCGCGTGTTCTCGCCACTCGGTCGAGGTTAGATCAAAACTATCTAGGGCATCAGTTCGAATAGTGGCCAACATTTTGGAAAACTCTGCATCCTCCTTTCCTTCACGAAGTAGACCAATGATGCGCTTGGTGACTCCAGCTGCGATGAATTTTTCTTCACCGCCGGGTGCTTCTAGTTTTTTGTATATTTGCTCAAGGGTTCCAAAATTCGTAATTAGTGTGGTGGCGGTTTTTTCACCGATGCCACGAATGCCTGGGATATTGTCTGAAGCATCCCCGCGCAACCCTTTATAGTCGATAACCATGGAGGGACCAAAGCCAAACCGGGATTTGACGGCGGCTTCGTCATACATGATGGTGTCAGTAATCCCCCGCTTGAGGGTAAAGACTTCAACCCGTTTTTTGTCCACACACTGCAAGGTGTCCATATCACCAGAGGCAATCACCACTCGTAAATCTTTGTTCTCCTTAGTCAAATGCGCAATGGTCCCTAAGAGGTCATCCGCTTCGAAACCTGGTTTTTCGAAAATAGGAATTCCGAAGTACTTAAAAATATCCCGCGACCGGTTGATTTGCGTAACCAGCGCTTCGTCGGTCTTACTCCGACCAGACTTGTACGCCTCATACGCTTCGTGCCGATAGGTAGGCTCTGGTAAATCATAACAAGCAGCAATATATTGCGGCTTAAAATCTTCAATTATTTTTAAGAGCATTGTGGTTACGCCATAAAGCGCACCGGTTGGTTCCCCAGTTGGTGATGCAAAGTCCGGTAATGCATGATACGCCCGGTGTAAGATAGCGTGTGAATCAAGAAGTACGAGGGTTGGAATATCTTTTTTAGCCATAGTACATAGTATAACTTTTTTGATACACTGATCCTACATGAAACTGCTTCATAAAATAAAACGGCTATGTAACAACCTCACGCTAAAAGTACTGGCACTCTTTGCCCGTACTCCAGAACGACTGCGACACAACGTGCCCTACGTCTCACAATTTGCTAATTCAAGCTGGGCTGAAATGGTCCTCAAAGATAACCAACCAATCGCCAGAGACTTGCTGTGGGAAAAATCAGGAGCGCGCTCAATAAAAGAATATGAACGGTGGGTACTGTCTATTTGCGGCATTGCGTGTACCTCGATGGCATTACAGTTCTACAAAAAAGGTGAGTACCAAACTATTCCCCTCGCCCGCGATGCTGCTAGAGTTGGTGTGTACAAAAAAGATGGGGACGGGATTTCTAGTATGCAGTATGCGCCATACACAAAGTGGATAAAAAAATTCAACCTTAGAGGAACAATCTATACCAAAGTTTCATTCAAGTCGCTGTGTTACTTGCTTGCAAAGAAGCGATTATTTATTGCTTCAGTGAACCCAAATATCAGTAGCTTTACCTCCGCCCCTGCGACCCAAGTCGGTGGACACTTGGTACTGATAACTGGCTACAACAAAAAAGAAGAAACTCTTACTCTTCATAACCCATCTGGCTTTGAAAACAATCAGACCCAAAGCAACCACACCGTATCTCTCAAAGAGTTTACTATTTACTTCTCTGGGCAAGGGATTGCTTTAAAGGATAGAGGGTAAGCGGCTTACCCGAACACTTTTAGACAAAAGAAGAGTTGGGTGGATAACAATCGAAAATTATAGGGCTCGATTTACTACCGCTTATTTATGCAACCGTCACCACTCGTTCTTCTCCCTCCCCAATCTCGAGATTCACTGCTACTTTTACTGGCGGTAGAATCGTCGCTATTTGCTCTGGCCACTCGAGACAGATCAGCGTACGTGGTATCTGAAACAATGCTTCGAATCGTAAAGGTCCAACCTCAGAAATATCTTCGATACGGTATGCATCAATGTGTACCAATTGGTCAAAATCTGGGTGATCATGCAGTTCATAGCTTTTCATAATCCCAAACGTTGGACTGACCACTGTTTCAGTGATACCTAAATACTGTGCAAGTTGCTGGGTAAAAGTTGTTTTTCCAGCGCCAAGGTCGCCAGTGAGCGTTACCAATGAAGCAGCACCAGTAATTTCTTTGGCTTTGTTTACTACCGCAGCTATCACCGGATCAAACTTATCTGGTGTTGCTACAATAAAGTGCTCTGCTTTCATAATCCGCACTATACCAACGTGTTACGATATAAACAATATGTTGCAATTTGATGACAAGGCGCTGAACGAGCAATTAAATGAACTTCGCTCAAAAGAGGCGGAGCGTGCAGCAGCCACGCTGGCCCCGCAGCTTGGGTATGAATACATTGACTTGCATGGCTACACTATTAATCCAGAATCAATGGCTGTGGTTCCGGAAGCACTCGCCCGAGAGTCAAATCTGACAGGATTTGAGATTCTACAAAAGACTTTATCAATTGCAATAACTGATCCAAAAGACCCAAAAACGCTAGCCGCTTTGCAGCAACTTAAAGATGACGGTTATATCTTGAATGTTTACATGACATCCAAAAGTAGCCTCGAACATGCTTGGGTACGCTACAAAGACATCACCAATTCAACTGCCGAACGAAAAGGAGTGTTCGAAATTAGTGCAGAAGACATCGTTGCGCTCACAAAACGAATCAAGAAGAAAGAAGACGTCGGAGTAATTCTCAAAGAAATCAGTACGGCCAACAACAGTTACCGAATTTCGGCTACCTTGGAACTTATCTTTGCCGGTGCCCTCGCACTGCGAGCATCAGATATCCATATTGAACCCGAGGACAATACCATTCGCGTTCGTTACCGTTTTGACGGTGTTCTTCATGATGTTGTCGATATAGATAACTACATGTACGGACGTATGATGTCGCGACTCAAATTACTCTCGGGCATGATTCTCAATACCAGGGTAACAGCCCAAGATGGTCGCTTCACCTTTCAAACCGGAGAAAACGAAGTTGAGGTACGTTCTTCTGTAATTCCTGGGGCGGCTGGTGAATCAATTGTAATGCGATTGCTCGACCCGAGCGTGGCCAGTTTCAAAATGGAACGACTGCAGCTTAATAAATATATCCAGGCGGTGGTTAACCAGCAGCTGAAAAAGCCAAACGGTCTGATTATCACCACCGGACCAACTGGATCAGGTAAAACCACCGCGCTCTATGCATTCTTGCAAGAAGTGCACGCTGAAGGGGTGAAAATAATCACAATCGAAAACCCAGTTGAGTATAAGTTAGATGGAATCGTCCAGACTCAAACCGGTGATGACTACACTTTTTCTTCTGGACTGCGCGCTATTTTGCGGCAAGACCCCGATGTTATTCTCGTTGGTGAGATTCGCGACCGCGAAGTAGCTGAAACCGCTATCCATGCGTCGCAGACAGGTCACTTAGTATTCTCTACTCTGCACACCAACAGTGCGGTGGCTGGATTTGCACGACTGATGGATCTTGGAGTTGATCCGCGGATTTTTGGAAGCTCCCTTAATCTCATGCTCGGGCAGCGCCTACTTCGATTATTATGTGAACACTGTAAAGTTGGACACACCCCAACTACTGAAGAAGCACTTATTATAGATACGGTAATGCAAGACCACCCCCACCCAGAAACAACTCCTACCTACACCCAGATCTTCACTGCACCCGGGTGCGAAAAATGCGGCCATAGTGGTTTTAAAGGTCGTAGCGGTATTTACGAAGCAATCGTGATGGATGAGGCGGTCGAAGAAGTTGTATTGCGTGACCCTCGTGAACACATGATTCTTGAAGCTGCTAAGCCACAAGGTATACCAACAATGCTACACGATGCAATAGAGAAACTCATCCAAGGAGTGACGTCCATTGCAGAAATCGGGAGAGTGATTGAACTCCCCCAAAACATTGCGAGTGCAATCAAAGTACCCACCAAAGATGAGGCGGCAGAAAAAGCTGATGATGATTTCCTTTCACACGTTGTTGACTAGATTCAAGAAGGTAAAGCGACCAGGGTCAAGACCATGGTCGCTTTTTCTGTGCTATCTTCGATACCAATAGCGATTCATTCAGTCCAGGAATCGGCGGCGGGCTAAAGCCGCCGATTCGGACATAAATTCGAAATAATCGCTACGCTCATTTTCTCATTCCAGAGTATAACTCTCTAAGCAAGACTTCCGCATTGAAAGTGCATGCCGCGCTAAGGAAATACGCAGCGACCCCGGTCTAGGCCGGGCGCCAAATATCCCTCGCAACGCATACAAGTTGCTTAGAGAGTTATCGTCTGGAATTGTAATAAATGAAGTAATGAGCGTAGCGATTACACTGAATTTTGTTCTCAATTCCGGCCCTAAGCCCGGACGGAATTGCTAGAACACCCGCTCTAAATGTTTACTTGATTTTAACTGGGAACCATCGAATCCCCAATAGACTAGCACATATAAAATATTTGTCAACACCTTTACAGGTATTTCTTAGTATTCTTTAGTTCGCTAGGCAATTTTATAGTAGACCAAGACTCTACAAACCAAAGAACATTCTTATTTATAGCTGCAATATTGAATACAACATCCAGTACTATATTTTGTTATACTTAGCCCAATGTCAGACAAACCACCAACTATCACCCGTGACGATGCACAAAATCTCGATCGAACGTTACGTCCGCAAACCTGGGAAGAATACATCGGCCAAGCCAAAATCAAAGAGAACCTCCGTATCTTGCTAACCGCAGCCAAAGAGCGAAGCCACGCTGCCGAACATATCTTGCTCTATGGTCCGCCTGGGCTTGGGAAGACCACCCTTTCAAACCTTGTCGCGAAGACTCTAGGTACCAATATGAAAACCACTTCCGGTCCAGCTATCGAAAAAGTCGGTGACCTGGCTGCAATCCTCACCAACCTCACCCCTGGCGATGTACTGTTTATCGACGAGATTCACCGTCTGAGTAAAAGTATTGAAGAGGTACTCTACCCCGCCATGGAATCTGGCGTGCTTGATATTATTATTGGCAAAGGTCCATCAGCCCGAACGGTCCAACTCGAGTTACCGCCATTTACTATGGTCGCTGCCACCACCCGAATCTCACTCCTATCAAGCCCCCTTCGTTCGCGATTCTCGGGTGGAACGTTTCGTTTAGAATTTTACAGTGATGAAGAAATTGCGCAGATCCTCGACCGTTCATCCGAGCTGTTAGGGATGAAACCCTCAGACGAAGTACTAGAACGCATCTCTAAACGATGTCGAGCGACCCCACGAACTGCCAACTACTTGCTAAAGCGTTGTCGAGACTTAGCTCAACTAGAAGGGACCGACCTCACCTCAGACATTGTCGACCAAACGTTTGGGTTACTCGAAATAGATTCGCTTGGCCTTGGTGCCCCCGACCGAGCGGTGCTTGATGTCATAATCAATAAATTTAACGGGGGTCCAGTCGGACTCAACACCATCGCCGCCGCCACCGGTGAAGAAGCCTCCACTATTGAAGACGTGATCGAACCGTACCTCATCCGCCATGGTTTAATCGAACGCACCCCGCGCGGTCGTACCGCCAGCCCTGACGCCTATAGTCATTTAGAAAATTTGAATTAAAATAGATGTATGTCCGGACATAATAAATGGTCAAAAATCAAACACAAAAAAGGCGCGACTGATGCGCAGCGCAGTAAGTTATTTTCCAAGCACTCGCGCTTGATTACTATGGAGGTTAAAAAGGCTGGTGGTGGCAAGGATTCCGCCAACGTTCTATCGGCTATCGAACGAGCCAAGAAAGATTCGATGCCCAAAGACGCTATCGAGCGTGCTCTAGCTAAAGGTTCCGGTGACGGTCCGAACGCCATGGAGGAGGTACTGTATGAAGGCTACGGACCAGGCGGTGTTCCCCTCTTAATCGAAGCAGTTACCGACAATAATAACCGAACTGCGCCAGAAATTAAACATATATTTAGTAAAGCCGGGCTCGAGCTGGGGGTACCAGGTTCAGCTGCCTGGGCATTCACTAAAAATACAGATGGCTATTCACCCAATATGCCGGTTGAAATCGACGATGAGACTGGTACAAAACTCGCTGACTTTATCGAGAAGCTTGAAGAACAAGATGATGTAACCAACATCTACACCGGTGCTGATACAGCTGAATAATATGTCACCAAAAAGAATTACTTGGTTTAAGCTCCGTGCCATAACGTTTGCAAATATCCAAAAATTATTTGGCTTCATTTTACAGGTGCCTATTCCACCCAAAGTCTCAGCCGCCTGTTTTATAGAGCGAGATGGAAAACTACTAGTACTTGATCTAAGCTATCGAACTGGATATGCATTCCCGGGAGGAATGATAGAACCTAAGGAAAATATTGAAACTGGAGTTGTTCGCGAAGTACTAGAAGAAACAGGACTTAAGGTAGAATCTTTGCACTATATTGGGTCAAAAGAAGATGTACAATATGGCCTAACGGTTATTGCTATAGCATTTTCTGCTACTACTTCGGGTGAGACTTGTAATTCTGATGAAGGTACTTTGCTTTGGCTAACTCCTGATGAAATCCAAGAGAATCAATCGTATCTTAACTGGAAATACTTACTCAATATGTATCTAAAAAATTAATATGCGAGTTCTAGCGGTTGATCCGGGGTATGATCGAGTCGGCCTCGCGGTGATGGAATATGAAAACGGTAAAGAAAAGTTGTTGTATTCCACCTGTGTACTGACTGATAAAACAGAAGGGTTAAATCAGCGCCTCCAGGTGGTTGGTATTGCAATCACGCAGACTATACAAAATCATGCCGTAGACACCCTAGGAATTGAAACACTATTCTTTAATAAAAACGTGAAGACTGCTCTGGGGGTGGCGCAAGCTCGTGGAGTGATTATTTATACTGCTATGCAAGTAGGGTGCACTATTTATGAGTTTAGTCCCCAGGCAATAAAAATCGCCACCACCGGTTATGGAAACAGCGATAAGGTAGCCATAACCGCTATGGTCAAGCAACTCATTCCTGATGTACCAGTTGATGCCCTTGACGATGAATACGATGCGATTGCTGTTGGCATTACTTGCCTTGCACATTTTGGTCGGAACGTATAAAATCGCCGCAACTGTGCACCATAGAGTTGTCTATCGCACATGAATTTGATACAAATATACGTAACAATCTTGCATGACAGATGAACTTTCAAACGAAGAAGAATTAGAAGATGTAGACGATGATGATTCTTCGTTGGGTGATGATGTGCTCGACGAAGTTGCTGGTGATGATGAGACTGAAGACGAAGAGGAGCCAGAAGGATTTGGACACATAGATGAAAAAGAAGTGAAAGAAACTCCTGAAACTGAGGACGAAGATGAAGAAGACGATGCTGAACTGGAAGAAGACGCGGAAGACGTCGATTACGACAGTTTCGACGATGTAGATGAGATGTAATAAAAAGCCGGTCCCTTCAGGACCGGCTTTTTATTAATCGCGTATTACTAATACCGAATAACTTTTCTTCCCTCGTCGCAACAGTGCAATACCATTTGTAAACCACTCCGGTCCAATGGTTGCACCTACATCAAGTACTTTTTGATTATTGATTGATACCGCCCCACTTTCGATAAACGTTCGAGCTTCTCGTTTACTAGTTGCGAGTTCTGTAGCAACTAAAACTGCAACCAGTTCTTCTGGTTCCTTTATATCTATACATGGTGCATTTCTCAGCAAAATATCTATTTCATCAGCAGAAATGTCTTGCACTTCACGGCTTCCAAACAATATATCCGAGACATTTTTTGATGCTACAGCTGCCGCTTCATCATGGACCAGGGTTGTAACCGAAAAAGCTAATTGCTTTTGTGCTGCGCGCGCTCCTGGGTTAACTTGAGCGTCTTTTTCTAACTCAGCAATTTCATCCAGTGAAAGGAAGGTGAATAATTTTAGATAATCAATCACACTCTCATCACTCGCATTCAACCAAAATTGATAAAATTGGTACGGAGTAGTTTTTTGTGGATCGATCCACACCGCATTACCTTCACTTTTACCAAATTTTTTTCCGGTAGCCTTATCAGTAACCAGCGGTACCGTTAGTGCATAGACCGACGCTTGTTCTTTACGTCGAACCAGGTCTACTCCCGCTACAATATTCCCCCACTGATCAGAACCTCCCACCTGTACATCACAGCCATAGGTTCGGTACAACTCAAGGTAGTCGTACCCTTGCACTAATGGGTAGGCAAACTCTGTATAAGATAATCCAATATCACTCGATAAACGATTTGCAATCGCATCTTTTTTAATTAATTCATTGACAGTGAAGTGTTTACCCACATCACGTAAAAAATCGATAAACTTAATTTCTTTAAACCAATCATAGTTATTAACAAAGATTATATCTTCGGTGTCTATAAATTTCCTAGCTTGCGATTGAATACTGGCAAAATTTGATTCAATGGTTTCCTCTGGCAACAATGTACGTTCAGCATCTGGTTTTGGGTCGCCTATTCTACCTGTCGCTCCACCTACTAAAAATACTATTGTATGCCCAGCTTTAGCTAAATGCCGCAACAGATACCAAATTACCAAGTTACCCGCATGAGCAGAGTCAGCAGATGGATCTATACCGTGATATATGGTACGTTTTGGCCCATCGAGAATTTCCTCGATTTCAGCTGACGTTTGATGAATAAAACCGCGGTCGGTAAGCTCTTGGTACAATTTCATAGTGAAATAATGCTAGCATACATTCGTACAAAGGTATCTAGACAGATCGTGCTAGTATTGGCCATATACCCTTATATACATGAAACAGAAAGGCAATTGGTTTAAGAAAAATTGGAAAGAGCTCATCATTGATGTGTTAATTTTGTGTACCGCTGGTTTTATCATTGTTATAGCTGGGGTGTTAATTTGGGTATCAAGTCTGAAAATTCCCGACCTCTCAGCCTTTGAAGAACGCCGGGTACTACAGTCGACTAAAATCTTCGACCGCACTGGCGAAGTACTGTTATACGACCTACATGAAGATGTTAAACGAACAGTAGTACCGCTTGAAAATATGTCGCGTCACATCAAAAACGCTACCATTGCCATTGAAGACGATCAGTTCTATAACCACATGGGAATTGATATTCGGGCGATCTTCCGAGCCGCTATCTCTAACATGAGTGAAGGTGACCTACTGGGTGGACAAGGTGGTTCTACTATTACTCAACAAGTCATTAAGAACTCAGTCTTACAGCGCGATAAAAAGCTCAGTCGAAAAGCTAAAGAGGCTATCCTTTCAATCAAACTAGAACAAGTACTTTCTAAAGACGAAATCTTAGAAGTCTATTTAAATGAATCTCCCTACGGTGGAACTATTTATGGTGTAGAAGAAGCAGCAAGGAGTTTTTTTAGCACATCCTCAAGTCAATTATCTCTAGCCCAAGCTGCCTACCTTGCAGCCCTCCCCCAAGCACCCACGTACCTATCACCTTTTGGTTCTAACCGCGATGCCTTAGATCGTCGACAACAACTAGTACTAGAGCGAATGCGCATTAATGGCTTTATCACAATTGATGAATTTAATGAAGCTAAAGAGGCAGAAGTTACATTCAGTAATAGTGCAGTCACTGGTATTAAAGCCCCTCATTTTGTGTTTTATGTCATTGAACAACTCGCTGAGCAGTTTGGTGAAGAAACTATGGCTGAACAAGGTTTACGAATTATCACTACTTTAGATTACGAATTACAAGAACAAGCTGAACGAATTGTGGCCCAAAAAGCCGCTTCTAATACGGTTAAATATAATGCTTCTAACGCAGGGTTAGTGGCCACTAACCCAAAAAACGGTGATCTACTGGTAATGGTCGGCTCGCGTGATTACTTTGATGAAGAAATCGACGGTAATTTTAATATCGCCCTAGCGGATCGACAGCCAGGTTCTTCTATTAAGCCATTTGTATACGCAAATGCCTGGAGTCGAGGTTACTTACCTTCGACTGTACTGTTTGATGTACAAACGCAGTTCTCTCCAGCCTGTGAACCTTGGAATACCACCTCAAAATCACCATGTTATGCACCAAGAAACTATAACAATGAGTTTGTTGGACCAATAAGTATGCGTAACGCGCTCGCTCAATCACTCAATATCCCTGCAGTTAAAACTCTCTATTTAGCAGGACTCAAAAATACTCTAAAATATATGGCTGATATGGGACTAACTACCCTTAACGACCCTGATCGCTACGGTCTGACACTCGTACTTGGTGGTGGTGAAGTTAAACTACTAGATATGACCAACGCCTACGGTGTGTTTGCCAGCGGTGGAGAAAAAGCCACCCCTCGAACTATTCTCAGGATCGAAGACGCAGCCGGTAACACTGTTGAAGAAATTGATGTGGAATCAGAACGAGTTATGGATGAAAATATTGCCTATATGGTCAGTGATGTACTATCTGACAATGTCGCTCGGGCTCCGCTTTGGGGTTCCTGGTCAATGGTTAATTTTGGTGATAGAGATGTCGCTATTAAATCTGGTAGTACCAACAATCTGCGTGATGCTTGGATTATGGGCTATGCTCCAAATATTGCTGTCGGTGCCTGGGTTGGTAATAATGATAATGCTGCCATGGGTGGTGGTTTATCTGGGTTAATTACCACACCTATGTGGCGTGAGTTTATGGATGTAGCACTGGAAAAATTACCAGCAGAAACATTTCCACAACCACAAATCAATACCGACGGGGTAAAACCTATCCTACGTGGTCAGTACATCGACACCGCTCAGTTACTACAAGCCATGCAGAACCAAAATAACAATTCTGCTACAAGTAGTGTTGATGTTAATTCGGTCTACCAAAATATCCACTCCATCCTTCACTTCGTAGATCGATCTAACCCAACAGGACCCGCTCCATTTAATCCAAGTTCAGATGACGCATATGAAAACTGGGAATATGGTGTACGAGGATGGAGTGAAAAAACTTTTGGTTCCTTTTTAGAAACTACTGGTTCTTCGTCTGATTTAGAGACAGTAGAAACAAACACTACAGAGTAAACTATAAAATAGTTTTTGGGGAATTTTTAATTCCCATCTCACTCTCTAAACGCATGAGAATAGTTGTTTTATGATGCTGTAATTCTGACTTTAAAACACTAGGTACCTTGAGAGAAATAGTTTTACTTCCAACACTATAAGAAACTTGATCCGGTTTAATAGTCAGTGGAGTAATCTCACAAATAATTTCTGCCACCCGTTTTTCAACTGAAGCTTGTGGTGGAACCAGGATTCTTTGGTAGCGTTCAAAGAGAGATGATAGTTTTTTCATTTCCATAATGGATAGTGATTGAAAGATGGTTTGTTGGTGGGACTAATTTCGATAGGTCGAATTCGGAACTAACTATATAACAATCTTTGTGATTTTATTTTTCTTTCCCGATACCAGTTTGCTAGATTCTCCCTTTATAAGTCGAATCTACCGAAACTGTCCTGTGAAAGTTCGTAATATACCTTTCAGGTATTTACTCACTTTACTTATTCATTGGCATTACTAGGTAGCGTTGGTTGGTGTCGTTTACTCCGTGTAAAATCATTGGTCGGCCAATCCCGGCAAAACTAAGTTTTAGTGAGTCAGCAGGGATATGGGATAGCGGATCCATAATGAACTGCTGGTTGAAATTGAGTGACAACTCCTCCCCTTCTACCGTTGCTTTAATTGTATCAGTAGTGTGACCTACTTCGTTGTTTTGTGACGACACAGTTAAGTCTGTATCACCAATCACCAATGTAACCTGACGGAATTTATTAAGGAAAATATTTGTCTTCTTAAATGACTGCTGTAGATCAGCTTTGAGTAACGTAACGTAGGAAACAAATTCTTTAGGAATAATTTGTTCGTAGTCAGGAAAACTACCGGACACTAATCGAGTAGACACATACACCCCACCCGGGAATCGAAGGGCACACTGGTTATCATCCATACCAAAGACTGGATCTTCCCCTACCACCTCACAGATTCTTGCTAGCTCTAGCGCATTTTTCTGAGGAATCATTAGTGACTCTTTTAAGGTTAGCCCTTTTTGAGAAACCGTCTTCTCCATCAGTCGAAATGAATCAGTAGCCACAAGCGTGAGGGAGTGTTCTTTCTTTTGTTGAATAAACACACTGCCAAGCTCTGGTTTAATAGAGGTCACAGAGGCCGCAAATGCCACGCTCTTGATTCCATAGGCGAATTGCGCACCCTGGAGCGTATCTCCTAATTCTGTTAGCTGCTGGACGACTGGGAACTCTTCCGGGGAAAAGAGTTTGATTGAGGTGTTAGTGCTTTTACTTTCGATTTGTAATACCTGATCTTCTACCCGTAAGGTAATTTTCTCTTGTGAAATAAATTGAATACTTTGTAAAAAGATTTGGGTCGGTACTGCAACCACACCAGTTTCTACTACTTCACCGGTTAATGGGACTTCTAGGTTAATTTCTAAGTTAGTAGCTTGTAAGCTAATTTCATTTTCTTTCGCTTCAATTCGAACACACTGTAAAACTGGTAAGGTTACATGTTTGGTACTTATTCGTCCTACCAGCTCGAGAGCTTTTTGTAGGTCACTGTGGAGAAGGGTTATTTCCATATTTCTATTTTATCTTATTTTACTCTTTATTATTAGGGGTGTGGAAGTGTGCAAAAGTGATAATTGGTGTTCTGGTAAAGGTTTATTTGAGGTGTATATCTTGTGAAACTCGGGGATAGGCTGTAGTCCATCTGTGGGTTACCTGTGTATTGTAAAAGGTGTTGCCAATAAGTTGTGGATTAGTGGGGAGAAAAACTATCGTATTCCCCACCAATCCCCAGACTTTTTTGATGGTAATCCTCATGGTGTCCACGGTTGTATACAGAGTAACTAACAGTTGCGTCTGTATAACTAGTAATCGCCCACAAGTGGGCGATTACTAGTTACTTGAGAAGTAGTCTAACTTGGGTGATCTCTTCCTCTAGTTCATTGTCAGTTTTGAGTTCGTTTTTAATTTTTTCACATGAGTGAATGACCGTAGTGTGGTCTCTACCTCCCATCTTTTTACCAATAGCTGGGTACGAGATTTGGAAATCTTCACGCAGGATATACATAATGATCTGCCGTGGCTTTACAACTTCTTTACGGCGGGTCTTTTCGTAAATACTGCTATGGTCGATATCGTAATAGCGGGCAACTTTTTCTACCACGTCAGTAATAGCCAACGTCTTACGTGGGCGTGAACTATTTTTAATGATTGTTCGCACCTCATCAATACTGAGTACTCGCCCCAGTAGTTGAGACTGGCACATAATGCTATTAAGAGCTCCTTCAAGCTCACGTACATTCCCTTCAATTGTGGCGGCTAGGTGTTCGACGACATCATCAGCCAAGGTAATACTGTTTTGGGCAGATTTAGCGCGTAAAATAGCCGCTCGTGATTCAATGTCTGGGGCTGGAAGATCAACAATCATTCCTTGAGCGAACCGTGATTGTAGTCGCTCCTCCATCCCATTAAGGAGTGCTGGGTGCATATCACTCGAGAATACAATTTGTTTGTTGGTGTCATGCAGGGCATTAAAGAGATGGAAGAGTTCTTCTTGGGTTTTTTCTTTAGTGGCCAGGAATTGTACATCGTCCATGATTAGTACATCGTACTGACGGTATCGATCTTTGAAGCTATTGGCACTACCACTTTGTAGTGAATTAAAATAATCAACCGCAAACCGTTCGCTAGTGACATAAAAAACTTTTTTACCAGTTTTTTTGATGTGGTTCCCAACCGCTTGTATCAAGTGAGTCTTACCATGACCAGTTTGACCATAGATAAATAGAGGATTATAGGTGATTCCAGGTTTTTCGCTGACGGTTTTAGCAGCAGCGTGAGCGAGGGCGTTATATGGTCCAACTACAAACGTTTCAAAAGAATATTTTGGGTTGAGGTTGTCGCTTTTATTTATGTAGTATTCCTCAAGTGGGAGCGCGGCGTTAACGGTTTGATTTTTAGTTGATTCCTGTTTCCGTTCATTGCGTTGCGCAACAATGTATTCGACACTTCTAACGTGTGGGGTGATTTCACGTAGTGTTTTCATGATCATGGTCTGAAACTTATCTTGCAGCCAGTCCTTAACAAAGACACTCGGGACACCAATAGTCGCTAATCCGTCTTCAAGTGTCACGATGTGAGTATCGCGGAACCAGGTTTTAAAGTTAGCAGTTGTAATTGCTAACTCAATCTTTACAAGTGCATCATCCCATAATTGTTTAACATCAACTTGTTCAGTTTTGACAATGCTATTTGATTGGTGAGTCTGGGTGTGAGAATTCATAATCGCTGTAGGTAATTCGCATTATACTCCCTGTGGAAAACCTGTAAATCTTTTATAACACAATGCGATATTTTCAGACAATTTTTACATTCAAAATTAGCAACTGGGGATAAACTGTGGACAACTCTTTTCACTTGATACGTCACGTATTCCTGAGCACCATAAACTTTACACACTCCGATGTTTACCAACTTGATGTGGCATTGTTTCCCCGCGGACGCTCAGCTTATGGTGCTCAGGAATACTCTTCTACCACTGCGCACTTTTCTGTAATCGCTTGCAAAGTGTTTATATTTCGGTATAGTTACGCCACTAAAACAAACATATGCCAAAACGAACCTATCAACCAAGCAAGAAAAAACGAGCCACCACTCACGGTTTTCTCGTGCGGTCAGCTACCCCAAGTGGAAGAAAGATCATCCAAAGCCGACGCCGAAAAGGCCGAACCCAGCTCACCGTCAAGAAGCCTAACTAATAAAAATAAAAAGTCTCAAGGTAAATCCTTGGGACTTTTTAATTGAGACTACCCAGGTTCTTTTTGTTATAGTTACCGAATATGTTAGCCAAGTCAGCTCGTCTATCGGTGGCAGAATTTGATCAGTATTTTAAGACCGGTAAGCGGTTTCATTTTACTCACTGTACGATTATCTATTCCCCACTAGAGTCCCTCCATGGTTCGGTGGTGGTTGGCAAAAAAGTCTCAAAAAAAGCAGTCACTCGCAACACTATCCGTCGTCGAGTATACGCACAGTTACGAACTGTTTGTGACGCACAGAGTGCAACTGGGATATTTATTATTATTATTAAACCAGCCTATACATCACTCTCGCGTAAGGTAGCGCTGGCTGACATCAACAAGCATATTGCGGAGGTCATCAAAAAAACGTAATATGACCGGTATCTATGTTTAGTTATATCTGGCACACCTTCTTTTTTGACCCGGTGTACAACTCGTTAGTCTTCTTTATTGATGTTATTCCTGGAGGTGATGTCGGACTCGCAATTGTGGCGACAGTGTTTTTAGTTAAAACCATTTTACTACCAGTTTCTATCAAAGCCGCCAAGACACAGCGGATCATGAAAGAGATTGAGCCACAACTCAAAGAACTGAAAGAGAAACATAAAGACGACCGAGAAGCCCAGTCGAGGGCTATGTTGGAAACTTACCGTGAAGCCGGTATGAATCCGTTCGCCAGTATTTTTTTGATTCTATTACAAATACCCTTACTTATTTCAATGTATTTTGGGGTATACAGCCTCTATCCCCCAGTAGTTGATGGTGAGGCCGCCAGTGCAGCAAATGTATCAGCTATCTTTGGTGGTGAAACCAGTAAAGATATTGTGATCAATCAATCAGTCCTCTATTCATACGTCCCAGTGCCAGAGCAAAGTAATCGCTTTTTTCTCAATCAATTTGATATCACTGACAAGAGTGTGATCCTGGCCATAGTGGTGGCCATTACTCAGTTTTTTGTGGTTAGCCTCACCATGCCAAAGGTAGCACCGCGTAAAGAGGGTGATAAACCAGACATGAAAGCTGATTTCGCACGTAATATGCAAGTGCAAATGAAATATGTTATGCCGTTACTAATGGGTGTCATCGCCTACTCGATCTCGGTCGCGATCGCTCTATACTTCCTAGTCAGCAACATCACTGCCCTCCTGCAAGAGATCTTCATTCGGAAGCATCGGTAGGTTACTTTTCCAGTTACGACAAACAGAAACATAAATCGCGACATTTTGTCGCGATTATGGAATTAGAGTGTGCAAGGAGAGTGTGCAAGGTTGGACCTTGCACACTCCCTTGCACACTCTTCTTGGTTAATGAATTAGGGTTGCAGTTCTTTTATAAGTAGTTTGTTTTGATGTGTTCGCTCTACTTCATCCACATAGTCACGAAATGATTCAAACTTATTAATAACTGGTGAGGGTTGTAATAAGGCACCCCACCGATTTTCTTGATAGTCCTGCAAACTTGACCAACTATAGTTATGAGTCAACTTCAGTTCCCATGGGTTTTGATGAATGTAAGTAGTTACTCGGGTCAACGAATTATCATCTTCAATTATTTTTGCTTTGTATTTACCTTGAAATACATGACCAGACTGATTATTTTTTTTATTAAAGTACATACTATACGCAGTGCCGATTCGATGTAAATATTCAGATATACCAGTATCTGAGTGCGACTGGACACATAAGTGAAAGTGGTTTGGCATGATGACGAACGCTATCAAATCAACTTGTCTTTGTTGTTTGATTTCATGCACATCAGTTTCGGTAATTTTAAACTTTCCGTGTTTTTGAAAATAGTTTACTTGTCTGTCTAGATTTCTAAACGTGATTGGTGCTTGTAGGTGAAGTATCAAAAACAAAAACCTAATGTAGTCACGCTCGCTTTTAAAGAGAGTCTGTTTTTGACTGCCACGATTATAAACATGATAGAACTGATCTGCAGCAATAGGCGGAGTACTCATATGTGTAGAATAAACATAAAACCCAAAGTGTGCAAGGTTGGACCTTGCACACTATTTTGCCCGCAACATGCAGGTCCAAATGAAATATGTCATGCCGCTCATTATGGGAGTCATCGCCTACTCAATCTCAGTAGCAATCGCTCTCTATTTTCTCGTGAGTAACATCACCGCCCTTCTGCAAGAAATATTCATCCGAAAGCATCGGTAGACACTATTATTCAATTCTCACACAAGCTGCGTAATTTTGCTCAGCTGTTGTTGTAACTAATTGAATATTTCCACGAGTGTAAGGTGGAGTGTGCAAGGTCTAACCTTGCACACCAATATGTGTTTTTTTTCGAATCTCAATGTACCATCTGCTACTCACAAATGATATCTGATCCTGAACGTGTCGCTACTCTGTTACCAGTACACTTTGCCTCAGCAGCAGTACAATCGAATTGTGATCTTCCCATATCTATACATGGAAATGTTTCAACAGCTGGTGGTGGAGTGCATGATATTTCTAAAGTATTACTATCGTTATTTTGACCAATTGAGGTACCTCCACTTAGTTCACAGAGACTTCTTGCTGCACGACAGTCAGTAGTACTACCGTCTGACTCGCAATTTATAACAGTAGTCTGCTCTAAAGGTATTTTTGCTACTAAACATTGCTGTGTAGTAAATAGATAGCTTGTTTCAATATTAACTCCACCTCTATTATCGCACCAGGTTTTACAACTACCCTCAGTTCTAAAAAATGAACAGTCCAAAGTTTCACAACCTGCAGTATCACAATACCCACTATCTTTAATTATGCTTTCGACAAGATCTTTTTGATCAAAATCCTCTACATAAACACATTCTTTTTCTACTACCTCACCACTTAAACCATCGCACCAAACTTTACAAGTTGCTGCATTCAGTAATCCATCAACTGGTGCTAAGACTGACCCAGCAATACCAAATGGTTTATTGCTGTCAAAATACGTGCATGATTGTGTAGCAACTTTTTCTCCAGGGTTTTGTCTTATGAAATCTTCTATTGTTTGAGTTTTCTGTTGATTTATAGAATTGTCTTGTACTGGTGCCTTCCTTTCCGGGATACGCGATATCTCTGGATCAAACTTTGTCAGGTCAGGGTTTATAATAGACAACACTACTACTGCCGCGAGTACTACTAGTAGCCCTAAGAGTGCACCTTGAATATCTCGCTTAGCATCGCTCTTTTGCGTCACAATATCCGAGAACATGTACTTGACCCCAGCAATGATGATCTTGACCACCGCAATTAATGCTGCGATACTAATAAACATTAGATATACCGCGTTAATGTAGTCATTGAAATCACCAGTCTCACCAATCGGTAAATTGACCAGATTATTATTGCCACCATTCTGAGCAAACACCGCTACTGGAATCAAGCTAATGAAGGCAATGAGGCTGAAGAAAATAGATCGCATATGAC
>Ga0306899_1000242_pt1 | contig 31787 bp, 38 predicted proteins | sample AntRauMFilla3764_FD_190407 | JGI IMG/M metagenome (GOLD analysis project Ga0306899, IMG submission 190407) | Saline lake microbial communities from Rauer Islands, Antarctica - Metagenome Filla 3 #764 (v2) (version 2) | ecosystem: Environmental > Aquatic > Non-marine Saline and Alkaline > Saline ... | reverse complement strand
CTCTTTGGCCGATCCAGCCCATCGCACGGTCGTTGAACTCGAGCACGATCGAAAACACTCTGATAATGATCTGGTATGCCGCTACTGCCAGAAGAATCAGTCCTGCAGCGAAAGAGATAAGTCCAAACGCATACCCATCTGTGGCGTTCAAGAAGCCTATTATCAGGAAATCAATAATGAACGGGGATACCAGGTCGATCACTTTCAGACCGAACACGAAACCAATCACCATAAGGCTCGGATACAGCAATATGCTCAGAAGGTGAACAAATCCTTGCCTGGCTGTCTGCGGTGAAAAAGATTTCTCGCCCATCTCGCCAACAAAGAGAAGGCTCCATATCGGAATTATCACAGTCGCCTCTAGCAGATAGATCACCCAGGTAATAAAGCCGATCAGCCACTGAATCATAATCATTGAAGGTAAGTAAAAAGCGAGGAACAGGCCCGCAAAGAACAGGTACTTCCAATAGCTTGCGAAATCGCTAAGCATGATCGACAACATGCTGATTGCACGATTGAAGAGCGCTACAGTCGTATCAATAGGGCTCGTTATCCAGCTCCACGCGCTCGTAATGTCAGCGTCATTTGCTTCTTCGTCATCACCGCCTTGGGCATCACTCGCAGCTTCAGCGGAACGAGCCATCAAGTTGGCGAGGTAGACGAATTCACTGATAGCGATGATGTCGTGACCTGTATTGACCATGCTTGTCACAATGTCCCCTTCTTTGAGCGTGCTAACAATCAAAGGAAACACCCAGTTTCTTGACCAGTCGTTAAGAAAGTCTATGCCCCAGGGGTCGCCAGAAACGTTTTCATTCCCGCCGCCCGCTTGTTCGATCATCGCGTCGAACATGGAAGGAATGCTTTTTCGAAGGTCCGCAGCATTAAGGGCTTCCAGATCCTCAGCGGTGACGCCCGCTAAAGCGGCAGCGTCAGGCCTGCTTTCATCAACCAACGGCTGTGAATCGAAGCGGGTATTCTGGATTTCTCTGTGGAATGCTTTCTGAAATTTTGAGTATCGGTTTCTAAGAGTGCGAACCAGTTCCGCATCCTCAGTTGCCGCATAGAGGGCCGTCAAATATTTATCCATACCGCCCGTGTATTGGAAGGTAAGCTCGGAGGCTTGGCCAACGGCGTTGCTGGTATTCGTAAACTGGAACCAATAAAGACCCAGTAGTGGCCAGCCAGCGCGGTCGAGATTTTCGATCCAGTCACCCGCTGGGCCTTCATTATTCGCACTATTGATTGCCTTTGCATAAGCGTCGTATGTCCTGTCGCGTGTCTTTTCGAAAAGGTCCTCAGCAGCTTCGACAGCGGCAGAAATCTTTGCATCTTCATCTGCAAGCATGGCAATGGCATCTTCCATTGCTTCAGCATCCGTTGCCCCGGCGAACCTTTTATCTAGGTCATAGAGCAAATTGCCTGCGATCTTGGCGGCGAAATTGTTGCCTGCGGAACCGGCATCGGTGTCTGCGCCCAGAGGGTTGGTCGAGGCCACCCCATTGTTCGGATCATCTAGCAGTGCCGCTGCGATGGTCTCGTTCGCGGTATACATGAAGTCCCAGATAGCGCGCTCTACAGTTTCACCGTCCTGGAAGCAAAAATTAGATTCGCCATCACCACAATCAACTGGGTCCGCTCTGAATATAGGAAGTGTGTTGGGGAGGTCTTGGTCGTCGGGTGGGTTTTTATATTGAATCACCATTTTTCCGCAAAAATTGTTTATCGCCGATGAGAGAACTTGACCATTTACGGCGGTTTTGCGTTCATAGCTAATGACATACGACTGATATTCTTCGGATGCTGTGATTTTGTCGGTGCCGGGCTCACTGTAGCCAGATCGTTGATTCTCTTGAACCCAGCTTTTGTTGTTGCCAAGGCTTTCCATGTGTTCGCCGTACTTGTTCCACATAACCTTACAAGTGGCAGATGCGGCGATAGCGTTCGTGAAGGCCTGCATGCTTGGCATTGGTGGAGGTGTAATCATGCCCCGATTGCTGATGAAGCTGGTCGCGCGTTGAGCAGTCATGTTACCAAGGGCATTTGACTGTTCCGCCAGCCAGATCGCACCGTATTGACCCATCGAGTAGCCACTGGGCATCGGCAGGGCAAGCGTGATGGCAATCAAGATGTGTACCGGTGCCCAGGTCATTGAAACCGGGGAGGCTTCCAGATTCTTGGCCTGCGATACGATAATGAAGTGCTGGATACTTTTCAGGGTGATCAAAAAGAGAACCATTACAAAGCACATCAATGACAAAGGCATGATGACCGTGCCGATCATTCCAGGCTGCTGAGCCATATCGCCAACAGAACCGGATTCAAACAACGAATCAATAAGCCACTTTCCGAACCCGCCTGTATTGACTGCGTGTTCCTGATTTGCCTGTGCCGTAAGTGCGGTTGCCACCGTGGCGAAGCCAAAAAGCGCCGTTAAAAGCTTTCTCATGACTGTTCCCTCTGGCTGTTCGCCAAGATGCGTATTCGATGTTTGATCTTGACCCACAAGATGGAGCCATAAACCAGCGTGCCCAGGAATCCATACAAGGCGCAGCCAACGAGGGCCACCTTGTTGATCCATGGCAGTTGCGCGGGTGCCGGGTGACCAGCAATGAATGCCACGGTATAAGCAGCCATCAAAAGACACAGGCCAATACTCAGCGCGAGTGAGGCATATACCTTGTTACCCGGGTTATGCTGACGAGGATTTTTAAAGGTTTGCTTGGCTTTCTGAAAGCCATCCCTGCTGAAAAGGTCTGACCACACATTGGCATTGCGGGATTTCATGTACTTGGCGTTTTTGAAAATCGTGTCCAGTGCCAAAACCTTTGACGAAATGCCAAGCGTTTTCTTAACCGCTCTGACGCCTTTGCCTGGCTTTGCGCTTTCTACGGGATGGCCTTGATTCTGTTGATTCTCAGCCGGCCGTGTCCTTTGAGAAGCTACCACTCGCGATTCACTGTTTTCACTCATAACGCCTACCAATCAGGGGATGCTGCATTTGTATCGTATGTAATGGGATATACTACAACAATATAGGCTTTATAAATGGGCAATACCGCTAAATTTAGGCGAGGTTTCGAATGGAAAGCATATTTCAAAACCCCGGCGAAGATGGGCCACCGCTAGCCGGCAAAGATGGTGCTCACAAATACTGGGCGAGGATAGATCCAGCTATCACCCAGGTCTTCTCAATCATGGATGAACAGGACACATGGAGCATCGAGGATCATGAGCGGGTCCGGGAAATGCTCGATAAGGTAATTCGGAAAATGCAGTCCTCAAACAAGGTGGCCTCATATTGCCTCGAAAACCCCAAACAGGCTCTTGAGGTGATGGCATGGATGAAATCAAGTTCAGCCATGATGCTCCTGCACTATTCCAATGAGGACCGGAAAGAAGTGACCAGCCGGTTCCTCAACGCCTGCCAGGCAATTCTCGCTTCGAATCCAGACGATGATGACCTGTTTCGGGCTGCCACGCTGGCGGTTGATCGATTCCTGGTATTTGAAAGGTTGGCATTGTTGAAGCGATTGTTTTCCAAGGAGCGAACGGACCGCCTTGAAGCGGCCATTCAGGATGCCGTGTCACTTTCGCAACTCAAAGAGAAGAAGAAGGCCTCTCAATCATGATAAACAAACCTTCCAAGGCGTTGGCTTTAGCCGTATTTGTAACGTCATTGTCGCTCACCCCATCCTCTGCTCAAAGTGCTTCCAACGAACCCTGCGTCGTAGACGAGGTTCGGAAAAAGTACAACGAGGATCGAGGGCAAGTCACCAAGCGGGTCTACGACAAAGTACACGAGGGCAACGACCTTGATGACGTCGTTGATTTTGAGGAAAAGGGCTGCATTAGCTCCTACGGCTTGGATGGAAGTTTCAGCATTGCATCGATTGCAAGCAGCTTCCTTAGCGGTATAAGAGATGCTGTCTGCTCTGCCGCGGATAACTATTTGGCGGATCAGGTTGATGGCCTATCCGCTAGCATTGATGCTCCCTTGGGGCTCTCTGGTGCAGGTATCGGAATCAATCGCGGTAGTGAGGGGGTCAATATCGAGCAAGGACAGAATGAGATTGATTTCAATGCCGAAGGATTTATTAACGACCAGTTTGATCGTATTCCGAACGTCAATCCGGGCTATACCGACTACGAATATGATTCAGACTCGGACATTGGTGATGAGAATTACCTTGACCAAGACCGCACTGGTGCACGCCGATGAAGAGATTCAAGCAAAAAAATAGTTTGCTCGCCGCATCCGTACTGTCCGCCTGCGCAGTAGCTGCCTCCGTAGCGCCATCCGACGTTAAAGCCTGTTCCTGTATAGAAACCGCAACAGGCGCCGCAAGCTCCACAGCCACTTTAGTTGGCGCCGGTGCAGAAGCTCTTGCATCACAGTTGTACCTTGGTTTTGAAAGCGTTGGCGCTACTATCACCGGGTCAGCAGGTAAACAGACTAAGCAATTAGTGACATCGCTAGAGTTGATGACCAAGACCATTTCGAATGAGGTTCGGAACGTCCCGGTTGTCCAGGAAGAGATCGAAAGATTAGCAAATTCCGTTGATCCGGCGCGTCAAGCATCTGACCCTTGCCGCTTCACCGATCGGGCCGGAGATATGACAGCTTCGGGCTCTCTCGCTTCGCTTCAAGCGGATCGCTTGAATGCCAGCTCCAGCTCCTACAATGAAATGACATCTTCGTATCCGGACCAGGTAGACCGCAGTGGGAGGTTCTCTGTGCAGACCTTTGAGCTGCTGAAAAATCGACCGGATATTGAAAAGGGTGGTGTGAATATTGTGACCGGGAGCGATAAATTCGGGGCGCTATCACCAGATGAGGTCCAAGAGGCGGCGACATTTATAAACCTGACAACCAATCCTAATCCGCCAGCACAAATATCAAGCGTTACCACGCAGTCACAGATCAACCAGAACGTCGAAGCTGATCTCTATAACATGAGAATGACTTACCCCCAGGCAGTGCAGAATCAGCTTCTGTCGTATGAGTCGCCCATTATGAGCGCCGAGGATGGCAGTTGGCTGGCGGAAACCCTGACTTCAATGACGCCCTATGCAGAGCGAATGATCGATGAAGCAGAGGATGGGGTGAGCTATAACGACTTGCTCAAAATCATGGCTACCCAACGGTTGAAAAGTCCTAGCTGGCTGGCAAACCTCGCCAACAAAGATCAGAGCGGAGCGTTAAAGGATCTGGCGTTTACCAAGGCCGACGCAATGCTACTGGACTATGAAACGTGGAAGCAGGACAAAAGTACAGCCCTGTTGATGTCACAACTGCTATCCACACTCAATCGTCAAGAGCGAGGTAACTGATGGTTCTTCGCAAAAACTTAGGAATAGCCGTCCTTTTGGCAGGGGCTTTTTCAGGAATGGCACCAACCGCAAATGCAACTCCCGGATATGCTGCCGGATTTGAAGCTGCATGCGCCATTTGTGATGGCGCCATCGTTTCGGCATTTTCCGTTGTCAACAAAGCCATTATCTCTTCTGAGCAGGTGCTGATGGAATCTATCGGCATGGGCGTTGGTGGGCAAACGGGAGCCGTCGGTTTCCCAATGCTTCAGGTCACCATTGAAAGCGCCGAAGCTCAACAGACAAAACAGGTTGTAACAGCGCTTGAGCTTGCCACTAAACAAATAGCAGCCGAAGTACGAGCGCTTCCAGTCATCCAGCGAGAGCTTGAAAGGCAGCACACAGTTGGCGAGTTCGCCCCGAACCAGCGAGAAGAACGCAAACAACAAATTAAAGCCGGCACAGCCTTTAACATGGGCGGAAATTCAAGCCTATCCGCAGGGCTATCGTTTCTAAGGGGTGAAAGGGCGGTCATTGGTAGCGATTTATCAGCTAACCAAAGGGCAAGCAGTACAATTTCAAATTCAGGGGGTAACAGCTCATCTCCTAGCATCAGTGATTCACAAGCTCTGGGACGAGTTGCAAGTAATGTAAAAAACTCCACGCGTATAGCCCAGTCACAAGTGCTAAAAAAGACACGCACGGCCGCTGAAGACGAGGGAGCCTCGTTGTACGAATTGCTGGGCGGAAATCTCCTAATCTCGGACGAATACACCACCATAAAAGAGGATAGCCTGGAGAATGATAATCTCGATCTGCTCGCGCAGCTTTCCTCGGCTGACCTGCCATCGACAGCCGATGCGGTCCAGCAAATAGCGACCACCTCTGCAGAAGTAAACAGGGTTGTTGATGACAAAATAAGTCGAATGTCTATGTCTATTCCTATGGTTATCCAGGATCGGTACATTCGGATGCGGCGGGCTCACGAAACTGCTCTTGGTGGAGCTGAATATATGCTCAGCGCAATCGGCGAACAGGTGGATGGCCCCATCAGTGACGAAGGATTCTTGCGAATGATGGGTACCCGTCGACCAAGGGATCAATATTGGCTTGCCATTGTCGCCAACGATGCTCGGTTTGCCGCACAAGAACTCGCCCAAATGGAAGCGGAGCATCTGTATATAAAATACCAAAAATACCTTGCAAAACGGGATCTTAACCTTGCTTTATCTCAGGTTGTATCCAAATTGTTGCAACGAGAAAGGCCTTGAATAAGTCACTGACTTATCAGACATTATCGTTTGAGACCCTTCATTCGAAAACGGAGATATCCATGGCCACGAATTGGCAACAAACCCTGCAACTCCAAGAACAAAAGCTGGCGGTCGCTACGACCTTTCTGAACAACCTTGTGGAAGGTGACGTCCAAGCGCCAGATACAGCCGTTGAGTTATCCAGAGCAGCCCTGAAAGATCTGACACATCACACCGCGCTGCTTTCTACGATCAAACGTAAAGTAGACAATGTGGCTGACCCTTCAGAAATCATGAACCAGCCTTCAGTTCAGAAAGCATGGAACGAGATAGTTACAGCAACGGATCAGGTGCTCAGCGCTCAAGATACGCTCATCGAGGCCTACGACAAGGATTTGTTGAATATCGTATCTCGGGAAGATATGGAATCCATGAAAGGTTCGCCCCTATCACTGTAAGGAGGGTAGCTTTATGCAGCTTCGCAACGTCCCGGCTTTTGGCTTAGGAAACCATCGAGAGCAGTCAAATAATGATATTCAGGAGCAGATCACCGCTGCTAATTCAGCGTCACCCCTGGCGGACACCTCGAAACAAGCCAAAGAAGTGCTGAAAGAACAGACAGAATCAACGCCTTCGCAGTCGGCGGCCGGGCCAGCCCCTGAACCCACTTCGGAAGCTGCTACTGATAAGGCTTCTGCAAGTATTTCTGATAGCAAACTGAGCAAAGGCATCGATACTGCACTCACCGCTGGTTCGATCGTCGCACCCGCCGCCAGGCCTGCCATAATGGCAGCGAAGGCTGGCAAAGAGGTTATTGAAACCACTATCGACAAGTTCAGGGAGTGGCAGAAGGACAATAAGACAGAGGCCGGTGCAAACGCCTACCGTGACGCTGAGACAGCGAAATTCTATTCAGATAATGGGGTTTCAGATATTGCAGATCAGGCGCTTCAGGATCGAATCGCTATGCGAATGCAGTACGGATCTCCCTCACCCTCTTAATGGGCAGAGAAAAGCCCGCATCGCTGAAAGGCCATGCGGGCTTTTTTGTGCCTCACGTTTTACCGCGGAGCAGGGCCCTGGTTGTCACCAGGCTCAACGTCATGGTGCGATTCAGCCTTGTGCAGATTAAACGCATCATCGGTTTTATCGCCGGTTGCCGTCACTTGCTTAGTGAACGCTTCCCGAGCTTCAGGGGACTTCTTGAGCAAGTTCACCAGAGCCGATTTTGCTTCTGGCTTGTCGTCCAGGCTAGTGAGAACTTCCCGCACGGCCGTTTTGAACTTCGGGCTGTACGTCGGATCGTCATCGATTACCACGGCGCCTTTCAGCGGTGAAGACTGCGATAAGTCGTCCCGCTCAGGGCCAAACAGTTCCAGTGCGTCGTCGCGTTTCAAGAAGCTGCGTGCGCCTTCTTCGACGACAAGCGAAGCGCTCATGGTTGCCAGAGCCCCAAACACATATTGAGCCGCATCGCCGTACCACTGCAATGCAAACCCTTCGTTTGGAGCGGCGTTACCCATAACAGCGCACGCGCCGGCACCAATCAGCAAAGCGGTTGTACCGGTCATACCCACAGTCGTTGAATGATCAGCTACCAGGTCCAAGGCTTTATGCAGACCTTCGCGTGCCCGAACGCTCCAATGAGCTTTTTCACCTTCCGTATTTGTTGGGTTGTCTGCGTTCAATGGAGAACCCGAGTTCCATCCGTAATCGTCAATCATCGTCGTCTCCTTAGCTCGCAACGGAAAGTTCTTCTTGTGCATCAATAAGCACGGTTTCAAATTCGTGTATGAGGATTTCGAGGTTCAATATCAGTTGCAGCTCTCGGGACTTTAATAATGCGTCACCACGGCCCTCAACCTTCTCAAACTTTGCACTTGCGCGGTTTGAAATGGTCCTCAAGACTGAATATTGAGCCAGTAGATCGACCATCCCCGGATGATCTTTCTCAGTTATTGACTCAAGATATTGGCCGAAATCTTCCAATTTTTTGCGACACATATAAAATCGATCGCTCGCATCGAAAATATTCACATTCTGTCTTTCCGATACTGTCTGCATAGTGTGTTCTCCATCTAATTTATCCACTGTTTCTGTGCACAGATCAGTGGATAAGTGGTCTAAGGCCAAGTTCTAACGTCTTTTTTTTGCCGTGCTGCTCTTTAAGCAAGCGACGGTCCTTTCTCGCTGTCTTCTGTTTCGCTTAAATCTTCGGGGTATGGCTCTTCGGATTCTTTAAACCGATACAGGTGAACCTTCATCGCACTTTCAAGCTCACTCAGTGTTTCCTTATCCTCTTTCTTCGCGCTAAGCGCTGTCCGGACATTGCGTAAATGGAAGTCCTCAACCTTCAGGCTGTCGTGATTGCTGACTGCCTTTTTAACGGCTGTTGCGTCCCAGGAAGGCTTATAGAGATCAGGATGCAGGAGCCCATGTGCCTTTAAAGTTGCTTCTGCCTTTTCTAAATCTAGTGACTCGGCTTTGTGCTTGCGCAAGCTGTCTGCAGGGTGGCCTTTCGCAATCAGCGCCCTGGCGGCTGACTCTGCATCGAATTTATTTCCCTGTGAGTGGGTAAGACCAGGGACTTTGAAAGGCCAGTTGCTCAGGTCATACCTATCAAGAAGTGCGATAACTTCTTTTTGGGCATCCTTCGCGACCTGATCTCCGACTTTGTTACCGAGTTTTGACTTGAGAAACAGATTCATCTTCGAATGGACCTGCTCTTTGACTTCATCCGGCACATCCGATTCAAGAGTGGTACCTGGGCGCATGTATGGCTTACCTTCCATAACATGGTTGTTCCAAAACCACTCGGCGGTATCCACAAGGTCTTTTTCCAGTTGGAAATTACGATCAAACGAAGTGATCCTCATCCCCAGCCCCGGCAGGTTAAGATTGGCCACGGTTTCGGCGGTGCTATCGATCAGACTTTGCTTTTGCGCGTCGGTCAACTTATCGCTTTCCAGCTTCCACATCACTTCATCGGCCATCCTCGAAGGAATGTCCAATTCACCCAACGCATAGCGGATTGGCTCACTTGGTTCTGCATTGTGGTCGTAAATATGGCCGTACCAATGAAGCTGGCAGACGTATGTGAATGGCAAATCCGAATCCCAATCAAGGTTCGATCGGACTTTGAAATCCGGAATCACAAGGCTTTCTTCGCGTGACCGGGTAACGTCATCAGGGTTGCCAACCACGAAAGGCTTTGACCCTGGCTTATTAAAGGCGTCTCGCACAGATGGGTCGTTCTTAATAGATCGTGAACCCATAAGCCTGTGATAAACGCTATCTGCAACGATCTCCAGTACGGTTCCCCGCGCCATGTAAATGTTTTCTCTATCAGGCAGAGTAATGAGCAACTTGTCGTTGATGATGTTCGTCGCGCTTTTTAGGTATTCCTTTTCACCGTTTCGCTCAAGCAGCAGCTCCCCGATTTCGGAGCCACCGAAACCCCGGGCACGGTTGACGTGCCAAAGCGCCCGTTCCGGGTCGAGCTTTAAAATGCCATCGATCCAACGCTCAGCGACTGCATCGGGGATGATTCCCCGCTGAGGCAAGTTGTCGACAGCTTCCTTTACTTGGTCTCGAAGCGTTTGCTGCATTAAAAATTCCGTACCATAGTGGTTATTCGATAACCATATCACGCTCGGATGCTCCTGAATTGCAGGAAACATTGATGCACCTGAGCAGTCTGATAGACCCTGATTAAAATTGGGGTATTGACAAGGCAACTTTAGTATGACCAATACCCTGAGCAATGCGAAACGCTTAACTCTGACGGTAACGCGAGTTAACTATGAATCAGAGTCATTCGTCGTCTTTGAAGGAATGTCAGCTAGATCCGACCGCGCAATAACAGTCACTGCAAACACAACCGTTAAAGAGGGCAGTAAGGTCGTCGTTGATGGTCAATTTATTAGTCACCCGAGATTCGGCCACCAATTCAAAGCAACTACTCTCGTTGCCTATCTCCCCGAGAAAAAGGAAGAACTGATAGCCTATTTCAGCTCTGGTGGCGTCCCAGGCATCGGTAAACAGCTTGCTCTGCAAATCGTCAGGGAGTTCGGTGATAAAACCCTGTCTGTGATTGAAGATGAGCCTTGGCTTCTCAAAACCATAAAGGGTATCGGTCCAGATAGAGCGTCGGCCATCAGTGAGGTTGTCCGTAAGGAGCGAAGCTACGCCAATCTCCTGAAAGCTCTTGAATCAATGGACATCGAGTTAAACCAGGCTGCTCTGATACATCGGAATTTTGGCGTGGAATCCCTTGAAATTATCAAGTCGCCATGGAAGCTGAGGGAAATTACTGGAATAACCTCGCACACCATTGACTGCCTCTCTGCGCAGGCGCCAGAAGCGAAACAATCAGACATATTTGCGGATCAATGCGAGCATATCCTTCATCGACTCTTATCCATGGGCGGGCATACCACCATTCCACTCGAGCTGCTACCAGAGGCGATTCAGAAAGACTCAAAACTGGTAACCCTAGCAAATCAGATTGATCAAATAGAGACTCTTCTTCCGGAAAGAGTCATTCGCTACAAAGCAGAGGGTCAGTCATTCGTTACGTCGCAAAAAAACTTAAAGCGTGACCAGTGGATATCGGACCAGATTACCTATCGTAACTCGCAGCCCTGCCACCCTGGGTTTCCTGCAAGTGCAGACGTTCTTGGCACCCTGATATCCGAACAAAAGCCAGCCTATGCCAACCTCTGCCAGAATCCTAGTAGCCTTTTAACCGGACCACCTGGCACTGGCAAAACCTTCCTGATTAGCGCCTTTGTGAAAACCGCACTTGAACACGACGCCACCCTGAAAATTAAGCTCGCGGCCCCCACCGCTAAGGCGGCTGATCGAATGGAAGAGGGTATTGGTCTGAGGGCCACCACCATTCACAGACTGCTTGGCTCAAGAGGCCCCAAAGGATGGACCTATAATTTCAAGAACCAACTGAATTGCGACATTGTGATCATCGATGAAATATCGATGGTGGATGCCTACTTGTTCGCCGCACTTCTGGCGGCAATACCTGCCAATGCGGTCTTAATGCTGGCGGGCGATGGGGAGCAACTTAAATCCGTAGGGCAGGGCGCTGTACTGCGTGACTTGATCAATGCCAAATGTTTTCACACCGTTACTCTGTCAGAACCAGTTCGATTTGATGCGCGATCGCCTATTACTATGGCCGCTCAAAACGCCTTGAACGGGGAACCCCTGACGTTGCCCCAGGACTGCGGATCGAATATCACAGAGTCTTACCAGGTTATCGTGAACGGTGATCAAAACATACCGGAACAGTTACAAGAAACTTTGCGGAAAATGACCGTTGGCCAACGTCTGAAAACGCGCATTATCTCACCGCTGCGTAACGGGCCTAGCGGAAGTCGGAATCTTAACACCCTTGTGCGCCCCCTTATGAATCCGAAAGTATCTGAAGGCCGATCTACCAAATCACTCGGCGGGTTTAACACCAAAGACAAGGTAATCGTCACAAGAAACCATCACGATCTGAACGTATTTAATGGGCAAACAGGATTCATCACGGACATACATAGTGATGAAACCTGTACCGTAGCCTTTGGGAAGCGGGAGGTCATGTTCAATAAGTCGAACCTATCACTGCTCGAGCTTGCCTACGTAACCACAATTCACAAAATGCAGGGAAGTGAAGCAGACACGATCATTCTCCTGCTACCGCCCGACAGCAACGGTTTTGTCAGTCGGGAAATGCTAAACAGCGGTATAACTCGTGCACGAAAGCAAATCATCGTAATCGCTGTGAAAAATGCATTTCAGGCAGCGGCGAACGTAAGCAGCGGTGATCGCTGTTATACAGCTTTGTCGCACATACTCAATGAACAAATTGCTTTGGAAAGGGTGGAGGTTTCAGTCATCAGCTAAACGCCGATAGGGGCGAGGATCTGAAGTTAGAAGGTGAAGTCGGGTCGGGCCTTTCGGCCCTTGGCGAGGTATGCCAGCCGGGCTCCGCCCGACAGGCATTGGCACCACTCAGCCTGCGGCTTCGTTGGTGCTGGCGGGTGCTCAGGAAGGTGAGGGGCCTGGACCATTGGTTTCGTGATCGCAGAAACCACCATCGGGCTTTGGCTGATGTTTTGACTGCGACATGCCTCTAAGCGTTGCTAGCAGATCCCGCTGAACGCTCTCATCTATCCGGAGATCATCGAAACATTGCTGGCAGTAGTTTTCGTTATCCAGAATGAGGTTTGCCGCAGATATGACGTCCTTGATGATCGTCGTGCCGTAGGCAGAGCATGCCTTAGCCAAAGACTTTGGTGGAATATCGCCCCAGGCGTTCACCATGGCGGCCAGATCCAGAATGTCTCTGCTTGCAACCGATCTGTCTGCCCAGCGATCGGAGTTTGCCAGCAGTTTTTCGGCGTAGGCGTCATCCCGGGATATGGTTGGTACGCCATGAAGCAAGGTTACAGAAGCGTCGAGCGACAGTCGGTCTTCACGGACAATTTCAAACTTGATTGGTGTGCCATCGATTTCCAGGACGCTCCGGATGCCGTAGCGGTCAGCCCGGGCCTCCCTGAGCTGGCTTACCGGCTGATCGAAAAGGGGTGATAGTTGTGGGCTCGTAATAAAGTTGGTAACAAAATATCGCTGTAGGCCGCGATTTTCTGGACTGAAGTATCCGAAATAAATAATAGAGTTGGTAACTTTCGGTGAAATGCGCTGCGGCAGGTTCCGAGAAGCTGCCGATCCGTACTAATAAAGTTGGTAACTTTTATCGAAGTAAGCGGCAAAACCGCACGGATTAGCGATTCTTCTTTATGCGGAATTATTGCTTTTAATTCTTCCTTTTGCCTCGTAAGCCCTGCAATCATTGGTCTACAGTCTCGCCTTGTTCTGTTGCAATCTCGACAGTTTTACGTCAAAGCAGCACGTCAGTAGTTACCAACTTTATTACCTTGTTACCGACTTTATTATCACGCCACAATAGTGTGGGCTCGTAATAAAGTTGGTAACAAAATATCGCTGTAGGCCGCGATTTTCTGGACTGAAGTATCCGAAATAAATAATAGAGTTGGTAACTTTCGGTGAAATGCGCTGCGGCAGGTTCCGAGAAGCTGCCGATCCGTACTAATAAAGTTGGTAACTTTTATCGAAGTAAGCGGCAAAACCGCACGGATTAGCGATTCTTCTTTATGCGGAATTATTGCTTTTAATTCTTCCTTTTGCCTCGTAAGCCCTGCAATCATTGGTCTACAGTCTCGCCTTGTTCTGTTGCAATCTCGACAGTTTTACGTCAAAGCAGCACGTCAGTAGTTACCAACTTTATTACCTTGTTACCGACTTTATTATCACGCCACAGATAGGCCCGTCGTTGAGAATTGTCCAACCAGGCCGCGCAGCTTCCGGTAGCCATCGTGGCTAGAACAAATAAAGTCAATGTCATTGCTTAGACGGAATTCATCATGCTGCAGGGCAATGGCGGTACCGCCTCCAAACAAGCACTGAGTATCCTGGAGCAGTGCGCGATTCATAGCGTTAAGCACGCGAATGATCCTTTTGTGGTGCTGATGTTTGCTATCCATTTATAACTCCATTTCCATACTCGTCCTTGAGCCGGTTGATCAGCGCTTTTTCGGAGTCAGTTAGCCGATCATGGTCTATGTACCGCCAGTTGCGCTCATAAAGGCCAAAGGCCTCTACCTCGGTGATTGGTTTGCCTGGGTCGCGGTGCCAGCAGATCAAGCGGAGCTCTGGAAAGTTTGTCGGTATTACTGGTTGTTGTGGCATAGCCTCACAATCACCTCATCAAAAGGTAGTCACTTCCGGTTGATCTTCAGTTTCGCTGCATTGAAGTCAACTTCAAAGTTCCGGAAATGACTATTAAACAATCTCTGGTCAGCAGGCAGCGGGAAGCGACCTAAAGCGTGAACTGCCTGGACGGCCCACGGATAATAATCCCCAAAAAGAATCTTGTGCACTTCCAGGAAGTCTGCGTATTCGATAATCTCATTTTGTGAAAGGTAGTCGAACGCTTCTTTCAGATTCGCCCGGAACAGGTTGTGCTCCATGTGCTTGATCACAACCGGGTCTTTATCCTTCCGAGCGTTCCGGAGATAGCCGGAACTTTCAAAGTCGTTAAACGGATCGAACATGATACTTCTCGTTGAGATACTGGCCGAGCAGGTCTACCATTTCACTCCCGGAGATGGTGCCGGAGCGCCTGAGTGCAACCACTAAATCCTCAACATCATCGGTGGCCACCTCGTCATCCGAAAGCCGTGTAACAACCTCCGCCAAGTCATCTTCGGCCAACCGCTGATATCGAACCCCCCTGCTTTTTGCCAGGGCAAAGATTTGAAATCTTGCGGACTTCTTTGAACTTGATATCTGGTTTTGCATGTTGACCCCCAAAGTCATTTTTTGGTAAACCATGCGCGGCATCGAGGTCTTTCTGGGTGGGGCGGTTCGCGATCCGGCTCATTTGCCGCTCACTGACGCCCCAGCGCTCACCGATGTCTACCAATCTCCACCCCTTCTTGCGGGCAACCTCATGGAACTCTGTCTGCTTTCTACTAGCCATATATGTCTACTCTAGCATACCTGTCATTTATGTCTAGTAGAGTAGCATAAGACGCTAGAGCAAAAGGGCGGGGTAGTTATCGAAAGCGCTGCGGTGTTGAGTCGTCTGGCGCGACTGGCTGATCGATTTTTCATTGCGCTGTCCCGAATTCCAATGTTGCGTGGCATCTTTTGGAGTGCCTACTGATGAGTCTCGCAGGTATCTTTTCCGATCCTCGCAGATTTCATGCACTGGTTGCCGGACTTCGTGATAGCTGAACATCGATCAACCGTCTCTGTCTCAAGAAAGCTGTATACGATCAATTCCCCGTTGCGCCGGAGTGTCTTTTCGTAGACATCCTGTGCAGTGAAATTCCAGAATTTATCCAGCTTTCCGCCTTTTATTATTTCGATATTCCCATCAACTTTCCTTCCCCAAGTTAGGGTTGGAAAACGGATTTTCTCCTGAATATGCCGTGCATCGATGTCTTCCAGGATATCCTTGTCCAATGGCCCGCCTTCAAGATATAGCGACGCTTTCCCCTTGCTCATTCAGTTGCCCCAGTTAAATTGCTGCGTGAGAGTTCCCGTCCACTTGCTACGCCGATGTCGAATTAGTCTTCTGTCAATCAACAGGCACAGCGGCCAAGTGATCTCCAATATCAAAAAGTAGATTTGGTTCAGCTTTCTGTTTGCACCTGCCGGAATCGCGCAGAGCTTTCTTATAGGATTGATAAACCTTGGCATCCCCCGGTGTTTTCACGAAGCCACGCTTTATAGTGGTACTCGTTTCCTTGATAAACCCGAGAAACTCATCTTCATTGGGCAGGTACACCACATAACCGAGGTATTTCGTTTCCGCTGGCAGCCCAAGTTCTTTAATGACCTCATCAACTGGTCTTTCGCGCACATTCATAATTGCCGGTTTCCAATATCTGTACGTCCCGGCCAATTAGGCTTTCCTGTCAAATGTGACGATGCATTATTCATCTCTCACCTCATCCACGCGACCTGCCCCAAAAGCAACAATCATTTCCCGGATATAGCTGTCCGCAACATCGCCTTTTTCTAAAAGATTTATGTTTTCATCCAGCCAATCTACCTGAGCTTCAATGTCCCAGGTGGCCAGCGCCTTCCCTAAGGCTTCCAAAACTCTTTGAATAAAAATAAGGGAGGCATCGGACTTTCGGCCTTTCTTCCCAATAAGATGGGATGGACAAATTATCCCGTCGAGAACAGCTTTGGGAGTGAATGTGTCATAGGTGAACGCCTCTGGCTTATAGACTTTGATGGTAGCGTTTGGCGGTACAGGAAGGTTCTCAAGAGTTTCATTGTCTCTCGTTTGCCTTGCGATCGCTTCAGCGCATTGCGTTGCCTCATCTAACTGGCTCAAAGCAAAGACCAAAGTATAATTGCTTCCGTTCAAAGCCCCTCTGGCAATCGAGATGGTGTCGCTTGTACAGATCGCCGTTTTTCCTTGAGCGTAGGGTAAGCTCCAGTTGAGGTATCTAACGAAAACCACGGGCTCTGCAACTGGCTTCATGATTTCGCCATTTACAGACACGGTATTTCTAAACTTATGACTAAGATGAGCAACAATCGTTTCACGGTCGTCTTTTATGTATTCTTCAGGCTGTCTCAAGGTTTCAACGTTTTTTCTTTTTTTCAAATCATTAAATTGTTCCGCTGCTATCTGATGCTCTTTGACTGGATAGGTGTTCATCGGCCACCTACAAAAAAGCCCATGATTTCCATCCGATGCAGCTCTATCGAGTTTTGTTTGCAAATCTATATCGTGAACATAAAATTGACCGGCTTTCCAGAAGTATTGAGTGCCATCGACCGTGGCAGCGAGATCGAACATAACCTCTGAGATCACGATCTCGGCTTTATCTGCAATAAAGATTTTTCGCGAAGTTGTTTCGCCTTTCGGAATTAAGGTGCCACAGTAAACGATGTTCACTGTGTACTTGAGCCCTGATGTCTTAGCTGAGCGCGCCCGACCTTTATGGAATGCATTGTTACTGGTATCTCCAAGTTTGGTCATACACCCAATCCTTCTGTCTGAGCCTGATAGAAAAGGTACGGCATATCGGTTTCCAATTATGCAGATTTGTTTGTGAATCGCTTTTCAATACCGGTTTCATAGATTCGATGTCCAGCATCGTCTTCAACCCAGCCCCGCCAACCGTGGTCTTCGATTATGGCGATCTTTTCAAGAGCTTAACTTCGGAGCATGGGGCTGTCTGCTTCAGTCCTAACCTTGGTGAATATGTAAGGGTTGCCAACGACATATCTGACATTCCATTTTTTGTGCGTGGCCATGAGCTTTATCCTCGTTTTCCGGTGACCGATGAAGTGTGCTCAGGGCTTCAACTGAATGTCCGCCGGAACCCGTCGACATACATTTCTCCAATGTCTTTAAAAAATAGAAAGGGAGTAAAGCCTGACCCAGCGACACATGACATTGCCATCATAAATCCGAAACCTATCAACCCAGCAGAGATCCAGGAATCGTAGGAATCCGACATCATCAATAAGACTGCGATCAAAGGAATGAAGATGTTAATCCCCCAAAACATCTGCATTTCAGTACGGGCAATTTTCGCTCTGCGGTAGTCTCCGTCCGTTTTAACTCGCTCCTTATCCATCGATCTTCTCCGATTCTCAATTTGGCTTGCGTAAAGCATCTCACGTAATTCTGAGATGCAATCCTTACGGCAACACATCTATTCGCAAGGTGCCGTTTTCCAATCTTAATGAATTACCTGTGCATTGTTATTCAGAGTCGTTCTTCGCTCTAAGTACAGCTCGAAGGATAACCAGGAACCCAGCCCCCAGCGTGGTGCCAAAAAAGAGCAATCCTGTTATTGAGGGGCCATCCCCATTATCCAGTCCCGACACCATTGCTAAAAACACCCCGAATACAATGACGATCATGGCAACCGTCATATCCCATGCAAAGCCTTGTCTAAAGTCGTGAAACTCTGGCCTCGCTGCATCGAGACGATTCATAACATCGTTAAACCATTTCATTGATAACTCCTTTTTCACCAACTCATGTTGCGGGAATGCCCGTATTCCATCAAATCAATTTGTCGAGGGGCCAGGCACCGGCCCCTCGCGTAAATCGTTTAGCAAGGCATCTGCCTGCTTGTTCAAGGTAGGAATTGCGCTAGTTAATGTCTGCCAGACAATATCTAAATCGATATCGGAGTAACCGTGAGCAATCCTGTTTCTCATGCCGCGCATTTGTGGCCAGGGCAGCGCATTATTTTCAGCAACGAAATCCGGATCGCTCGACGCTATCTTTGTCGCCGCTTCACCAATTTCGATTAGGCACATGACAACCGCTTTTTGGGTTAGGAGGTCAGTTTTGAACGCCTCTTTTGAAAAGCCATTAGTGAAGCTCAAAATATCACCCGACGAATCAACAATGTGTTCAAGGTAGTCCTCGGTTCTAAGCTTCTTCATACTGGTCTCGCCTCATTGATTACGGATGCTCTGAATCGAGGCGGAAGTTCACCAGGGGTCAGAAGATCAACCTGAATACCAAGCAGGCGTTGAAGTTCATCCTGGAGTCCTCCCAAATCAAAAAGAGTTGCTTCCGGCAAGGTATCCACTAGCAAATCTATGTCACTAGCGTCACTGTCATCCCCGCGAAGAACCGATCCGAAAACCCGAATATTAGCCACCGGATAGCGATCGGCTATCTCTCGAATCTCGGCTTTGTGCTGATTGAAAATTACTGACGCTTTAGCCATAACCTTGTCCTTTCTCAACGTCCAATCTTATGGGTTCACTTTAACTCGCGAATAAATCGCTTTGAATACTTTGTCCAGATCCTGGATGGCCGGGCGTGTCTTCCTGTCGATCGTTTCTTTCTGCTTTATCCCGGAGACCCGCATCAAATCTTTGTGATGGCACCCATGGTCGTACATCACTTTTACCCAGTTATCTCGGAACGTCCCGACAGTTGCGCCTTCAATGCCAGCCTTCTCTATGTACGATTTCAGTTTGGCTGACATAGCCCGTGCCTGATAGTCCGTTGAGCCCTTCTTCCTCGGTGACAACTTGTAGGACTCGCCCCTGTCATTCAGGAAAAACTGACTCTTAGGATCGGAGCCCCGGTACCAGGACTGGTTGCTCAAATACAATCCTTTAGACACCCGCCAATCCATGTATTGTTCAAAGAAGGGCAGCACATGGTCTTCAGTATGAAGCTCTCGCGCTTCGCCGTTGTAGGCGGTACTTCCCGGTAGTGTCCAGATACGGAAGAAGTCACCCAACTGATCCATTATGTCCTCAAGCCTGAGCAAGCTTAATTCTGCCGGAGTGAGGCCCCAGTAGAGCGCGCCCATAATCATGGCGCCATCACGCTTACCGAGCGGAGGTGCCGCGTTCATGTCGATAAGGCGCTGAACATCGCTCTCGTTAAACAGTCTCTCAATTGGCATCTATTAATTACTCAAAACAGTTTATAGTCGAACATGTGATTAACAATATCAAAGTTATTTAGTGTGTGCAATACAGTTATTAAGCTGTTTTGTGACACTAATTGGCCTGGCTGATTCGCTTTTCAAGCGCCGAGCACAAGCTGTCTCTGGACTCATGGGAATAATTGGGTTTGTTGGTGGGCAGGTTTTGTTTCGGTAGGGGCGGTGAGTTCATTCTCGGTCTGCCCCGCTTCGCCTTTTGATCAGGGGTCTTCCTTGCTCTATGACAACCATTACGCCTTCTTCGATCATGCAGCCGGCCATTGCGCTGTTATCAAACAGCCAGGTCGTTGGAGTCAAAAGATCGGCTCGGTATGCAGCAAAATCAAGAATCACTTCCTGTGCCCCTGACATTCGCTTTGCGGCCCTTCTATCAATTACTCCAAGCCAGGGAACTGATTCAATCGATTCACCTGTCAGCGCTCTCACAACCACTCTGTCGCCGGTACTGTGCTCGGGGTAGTCCTTGTAAATTGAATTAAGTCGTCTTTTAAAAATCATGATTACCGTTACTTTCTCATGGTTTTTCAGACTCTTGTTCTGAAATTAAACGGTGTCATCAAAAAGCATAGCAGTATTGCCGGAAGGGCCCTTAATCGCCGTCCCTGCCGCAGTTGTGACACACCGTACTACCGATGGGAATAATTTCGAATCCGCCTTCTTCATCGAGCTCATCGTACACGTTGCTGAGCATTCCAGATTCTTGGAGCTCCGTGCGGGTTAAGTAAACCGTATCTTCGTTGCCGTCCCTGGAAACCATTCGGTCAGCTACGTCATTCGGAGTATCAAATGGTATTTCGACCACAACCTGACCATTCCTACATGCACTGCCATCTCGGCAGTCAATACTTATTTCTCTCATTCTCATAACTTGTGCTCCATATGCTTCATTATAATTTTTAGCGGACCTGCAGCTTAGTAAATTCAGGGGCCTGCTAATGGATTTGTTTTATGCCCCCTACAAAGGTTAAGTATGGTGGATAAGGTTAAAAGACTGGTTATGAAGCGATCCACACCATTCCATCTGTCTGTAAATCAACATTTTTTGAGTCGTTTCCCGGAGTCTCCGGCTCCACGAGACTCACCAGTCTGGCTCCACTACACTCACCATATTTTTACGATACTTTGCATAGGCGGATAGGTTATCCACACGCTAAAATCTAACGGCTCCACAAAACTCACTACAAAAACTCCGATAAGTGGGGATCGGCCGTTTTAAAACCGAACTTACAGGTCGTTTGGTGTTAAATTTCGCTATTTTACCCTTGGCTCCATCAAACTCACCGTTACGGCTCCACCAAACTACCTATTGACTGACGTTCCGGCTCCACGAAACTCACTACTGTGGAGCCGCAATACCAGTGTGTGAGGTCTTCCAGCTCCATCAAACTGACCATAATGGAGCCGTATTCCTGGCTCTATAGCCCTTCCGGCTCCACGAAACTTACTACTGTAGAGCTATATCACCCCGATCCGTCTATTCCGGCTCCATGAGACTCACTACTTTGCCGCCCAGAAACCCTCATCGATATGTTCCGGCTCCATGAGACTCACTACTGTGGAGCCGCTTTTTCAGTCCTGTCATCCTTCCAGCTCCATAAAACTCACTGATTCAGCAACCCATTTTTGGAATTTTCAGCTTTCCAGCTCCACAAGACTCACTACTGTGGAGCCGCAACGCCCCGCTTTTAGTGTCTGGCTCCATTAAACTCACCAAAATGACAATGCAGACCCAGTTATTGCCGATTTACGGCTCCACCAAACTGACCACTATGGAGCCGCTAAAATACAGTTCCTTGGCTTCCGGCTCCACAAAACTCACTAAGCGGCAGGCTTATTCGCTGTCAGGCGAAATTATGTGTTTGAGATCTCTCATCTTCTGACGCCCAGCTATGCCCTTGACTTCCTTGCTTCTTTTGTTGGCATTAATGGTTTGTTGAATAAACTTCTGTGATGGGTAGAGGTTGTAATGAATATTAACCACCTTGTTTCCTTGCTTCACCCGCTTGGTTTCTTCGGCTTCCAGAATAACTCCCGCAGCTTTCAACTGATCGAACGCTCTGGTTACAGCTTTAATGTCATTTTTGACCGCCTTCCCAAACCCGCGACCGCTTTCATGTAAGATCTGGTTCATCGTTGGTTGATAAGGGTTATCACTTGAGGCCTGCGTGTAAACCAAAGACATTCTCTTAAACAGATATTTGCTCAGTTGACCAGGAATGCTCATCATCAACGGGTAGTTCATTTGCCGGTAAGTGAAATTTAAAATGCTTTTCGTTACAAGCAGGTGGAAGCTCGCGTACCACTGCTCATATATCGGTCCTTTTTCGCTTGTACGTCGCCCCCCTTTAACCAGTCGTACTAAAAACCCTTCCTCCCATGACTCTCCACTGCGGGGATCGGTGATTTTTAGACCTGATCGACGCATTACTTCCAATCCTTCTCGAAGCTGTGCGTATGAGTAGGTGTGGCCATGAGTTTCCAGGTCCGTTTTGAGCTGGTAAAGGCTGAACTTAACGCCGGCGTCACCATTGATGAATACACCGTTCCCCGAAGTTGCCAGTTTGCGCAAACTGTCTTCTATGCATTCCTCCATACCGCCAGGCTTTATCAAGACCTCCGTTCCATCTGCGCGCTGAATCCTCGCAGCTTGGATTTGCACCTCATATTTTTCGCCGCCGAGCGTCATGGACTTCTCTTCGAAAGCGCTTACTGAAACGTCAAACTCTTTCTGGTCATAGGTGTACTTAGGCGCCGCGTCATAAAGGTGAATTGCATTGGTTATTTCATCCGACGTTACAGATGCAAACAATTCCATTTGCTTTCTGCCGTCCGCAACCAGCTTTTTGTTGGCGCCTTCACCGATATATTCCATCTCAGCTATATGAAGATCATCAATGTCACCATTTGGTGCTTGGTCGATCTCAGATTCGGCGTCTGAGATTTTTGGGTCGGTTTCCGGGGCCTGGCTCATGGGGTAGCGTCCATTCAGTTGACCTAATAGATCTGGCTAAGTGCCTCACAACATATCTCATACGGCTCCACGGTGGAACCGGAATTCGTTGCGCTTTATTGTGGGATCGTAATAAAGTTGGTAACTAAACGTCGCTGTAGGCCGCAATTTCCCGGACTGAAACATCAACAATAAAGAATAGAGTTGGTGCCTTTTGCCCAATAAGCGACGATATCCACACGAGCTGATCCAACATTTGTACTAATAAAGTTGGTAACTTTGATCGAGGAAAACGCCTAAATCATACGGATTCAGCGATTCTTCTCTATACAGAATTATGACTTTGAATTCTTCTTTTTGATCTGAAAGCCCAGTGATCAGTAGCCTGCGGGCTTGATTTGTTCGGTCGCAATACTGGTAGCTTGAGGTAAAAGCAGCCCGCCAATAGTTACCAACTTTATTACCATTGTTACCAACTCTATTATCACGCCACAGCCACAACGTTCCTGCATGTTTTTGTGGAAAGCCCGCCCGTCAGTTGCAGTTTTCCACACCGCCGCCCCCGCTAAAATAATGACAGCAACTCCACCGACCACGGTTTTAGGCAAGATCACAAAAACGCTGTTTCCTGTTCCGGAACTTCTACCGGGTTTCCGCGAAGCATGATCGTTCGATCGCCATAGAATTTCAGTGGGAAGTGCAACTCAGTGTCTGGCGCAATTGCGGATGGAAGGAGCCATCTAAACCCCTGGTCGGTATTAAGGCGAATGAGAAAATTGGACGATATAATGCCATTCGATAGGTTGGAGTTCACGGCGTAGGCGCCGTGGTCGATCATCCCTATTCTATGAATGCTGACTCGGCATAGCGCTGGAATTGATTTAGCTTCTAACCAATCTGCTATCTTCTCAATTGTTACAGACCCAATGCCGCTGATTTTAATTAAATCCCACTGGCTCGATTTGCACAGATCCGCCATGGTTATGATACCAGCTTTAACTAATGCGCTTTTTTGGGCGCTATTAATATGCAGAGGGCTATCCTTTATCGCTTGAGTAGATAAGCCCAAATCCGGATTCTCGATGACTCCTATAAGCTGTTTTTTTAACACTTCGGCGACTTCATAATTTATGTGATAAGCAGATCGACTTACCATGTGGGCGCTTTTATGTAAATCCAAGTCGTGACGAAACGATCTGGCACGTTCAAAATATAGATCACCTCTCCGTTTTTGGTGCTTTATTTCAAGCGATTGTATGGCGTTTCGAGAGGTTTCCTCTGGCGCTGAAGGTGCTGAGCGGTTTTTTGGCAATCCCTGAAATACCTCAACTGCTTTCCTAGCCTCCAGGGACAGGCGCTCTGTTTCACTTTGGGATAACTCTTTCTCGTGATCTTTTGCTATCGCCTGCAATCGGATCAGGGTAATGATCAATTCATGTAGATTATTCTGTAATGCAGTAGATTCCGGGAGCGCTGGGGGATTATCAAAATCAATATCGGAATTAATAGGTAACTGAAGCGTAGGCGAACTCGCCTCGTAAAAACTTTTGTAGAAATTAAACCACCCGGCTTCGCCAGATTGATTTCTATCTTTGGTTTCTTTTTTTAATCGGTCTATAAGTTGATCTGTAACTCGACCTGTAAGGCTGCTTACATAGTCTGTTTTACTAAGCATAATTTTTGACCTTATATATATTTAGAAATTTGTTGTCTCGGAACTTGAACCTGAATTCTTTTTTTGAAAAACCCGAATTCCTATCACCAAATTGACCGAACGTGCTTATACGCCCGGATGTTTTCGTCTGCTGTTACCAGCGGTACATTGAAGTGCCTCGCGAGGGCAGTGATCATCCGGTCGGCTGGGTCTTTGTGGAAGTCACCCGGCAAACGTGTCGACTCAACGCCCACGACCTCATCAACGGGCACAAACCTCACGCCTTCAATTTCACGTACAGTTTCAAGCCAGTCATCGAGGTTCATCCCCAAAGTCAAACGGTCACGCCCAACAAGCAGGGCAATCTCCCACGCCGATATGGCAGATACCAGGATGATTCCGTCCTCATCCTGCTGCTCGTGATCTATTGCCGCCTTTGCGTCCGGGGAAAGCTGGCTGTCACCGTTTACCCACCAAATAAGGGCGTGAGTGTCGAGAACGATCAATCCAGAGCCTCCCAATCGTCTTCAGCAACCGGCTCTGTCGGGTTTTTGAACTCCAGAACACTTCCACGCAACCGCTCAAGCGGTGACCGCTTATCGCTCCGAAAGCGTCGAATCTCCACCGTTGGCTGGCCCCGATCTGTAACCACTACCGACTCGCCAGAAGTTTCGACCTTGCGAAAATACTCAAGCGCCTTTGCCTTGAACTGTGATTTCGTTACCTGTTCCTGATTCATTGATACACCGTAGTCATTGGGTATAGTCACCACTATAAAACAGCCTAGTGACTATGGCAAGTGGTCATTAGTGATCGGGGCTTTTAACCCCGACCAAATTGACTGAAATGCTGCTTTGATCCTCGGCAGATTAGGGTCAATATATTCAAGGGTCATATCCGGATTCCGGTGGCCCAATATCAGCTGTATCAACTCAAGATCATATCCTTTGCGATCCAGCCAGGTCGCCAATGTCCTGCGCCCAGAGTGGCTAGATCCGTAGTTTAAGCCTGCCCCCTTGAGAAGTTCGCGCACAAGATTTTCCAGCGACCCACAAACTTTTGTCGTCACAATCTCACCGGTACCGGTCTTGTACTTTTTATCGTTGAAGGCCAGTCGTCGCCAGGTCTTGCCGCGCCTACCAAGAATTAGGTCAGATTCTGGCTCAAGGCCACCATACGACCCATCTTTCGATATGAAGGCACCCTCAGCCACCCGTTGGTCTCGCCATGCAAAAAGGGCCTCTCTGTGTTGTCTGGCCAGGATAAAGCCGGGTCTGTGTTGGTCAGTTTTGGTTGTTGGCCCGCGAATAATGAACACTTCCTTGAGCGCTCCGTCCCGGTAGAACACATCGGAGACCTTTAGGTGAGCCACCTCGTTTACGCGCATACCGCTTCCGAATAACATCCAAATCACCGCAATATTTCGACAGCCAAGGTCACCACGCGATGCAGCCCAGAGGATATGGGCAAGCTGTCCAGGGCGATCAACTACCTGAGCTTTGCCCCGACCATGTTCAGGATCAGAAAGTAAGCGGCGGGTGGGTCTGAGCTTCGGCAATTTGTGCCTCCTTTGTTGGTTTTGGTGCCAAATTCCAATGTAGCACGTTAAACCATGCCAAAACCGAGGGAGACCCTGTCGAACCAACCTTCATGGGAAAATAAGGTCGGGTGCATCACCCATATATATGCCAGGTATTCCCGTAATTTTTCCTTCCCGCGCGAAAGACAATGCTCTGGCAAAGGGCATATATTTTATGGTGAATGAATGACCTGCATCTTCGAATATTATCTTAGCAATATCAGCTAGATACCCGTTTGCTCCATCGTGAATTGAAGGGTCGCACACATAGGGGCACCAATCACCGGATCCCATGATAATGTCGTCGGCATTCGCCACACGTGCACGCCCCTCGAATAGAAGAAGTGCAAAAACAACTATTGTGATGACGTTTTTTCTCATATTTACGATTACCCTCGCGCCGTTAGACAGTATAGCCCCCCGCGTCTGACATGAAACTGTCTTTAATCTGACTCCCGATTGTCATATCGCCGCTTTAACGTGTGTATCAAATCCAACCAGATAAAACACACTGAGACGACCATGGAATTTCGAAAATCTCTTCTGACTCTCGCCATTACGGGCTCTTTCATCGCATTGACCGGCTGCGGTGACAATGGCAATAACGGTGCTAATGGCGCTGATGGTGCATCCGGCACCAGCCAGACCCTGATCGAACTCAATGTGCTGGGCAGTTACGCCAGCGGCGCCTTCGACGAAAGCGCTGCCGAAATTATTGCCTATGACCCTGCTAACCAGCGCCTGTTCGTGGTGAACGCCAATAACGCCACCGTAGACGTACTGGACATCAACGACCCGGCCCTGCCGACATTGATGAGCACCATTGATGCCAGCGCCGAAGGCGGCCCCGCCAACAGTGTCGCCGTATACGGCAACCTGGTGGCCGTGGCCATCGAAGCCAGCGTAAAGCAGGACAACGGCAAAGTGGTTTTCTACAACACCACCGACCTGAACAAAGTTGGCGAAGTCACCGTAGGCGCCCTGCCAGACATGGTGACCTTCACCCGCGATGGCCAGGCTGTACTGGTGGCCAACGAAGGTGAGCCCAGTGACGACTATAGCAACGACCCGGAAGGTTCTGTCAGCATCATTGACCTGTCTAACGGTGTGGCTTCCGCCACCGTCACCACTGCAGACTTCACCGCGTTCAACACAGAGCAGGCCGCACTTGAAGCCAAAGGCTTGCGGGTATTCGGCCCGGGCGCAACACTGGCGCAGGACATGGAGCCGGAGTACATCGCGGTTTCCATTGATAACCAGACCGCCTGGGTAGCCCTGCAGGAAAATAATGCCGTGGCCGAGCTGGACATCGCTGCCGGTGAAATTACCGCCATTCTGCCGCTGGGTTTCAAGGACCACAGCATCATCGGTAACGAACTGGACGCCAGCAACAGAGACGGCGGCATCAACATCCGCAACTGGCCGGTGAAGGGCATGTACAACCCGGATTCAATGACCAGCTACGGCTACAACGGCAAGACTTACTACATTACCGCCAACGAAGGCGATTCCCGGGATTACGACACCTGGACAGAGGAGTTCCGGGTTGGAGACCTGACTCTGACCGGGCCATTGGCTGGCATTGCCGGACTCAAGGATGACGAAAACCTGGGTCGACTGCGTGTTACATCAACGCTGGGCGTGAGCAACGGTTGCAATGCATCCCGGTTGCCAGCAGATCTCGGTGACCTGAATGGCGACACCGTGATCGATATCGACGATGTCGAGTTTCATGTAGAAAACAACTGCGAATACGACACGCTCTATTCTTACGGCGCGCGCTCCTTCTCCATCTGGTCCGCCGATGGTGCCCGTGTATTCGACAGTGGTAGCGAGTTTGAGCGCATCACAGCCAGCCTGATACCCGATAACTTCAACGGTCAGAACGACGAAAACTCCTTCGACAACCGCTCTGACGACAAAGGCCCGGAGCCGGAAGCCATCACCGTTGGCGAAATCAACGGCCAGACCTTTGCCTTCATCGGCCTGGAGCGCGCTGGCGGCATCATGGTCTACAACGTGACCAATCCCCAGAACCCGGAATTCGTGCAGTACATCAACAACCGCGACTTCTCGGTATCACAGACCGACCTCGAAAACGGCATGGCCGGCGATCTCGGGCCGGAAGGCATGGCCTTCATCCCTGCGGGCCAGAGCCCGAACAGCAAACCCATGCTGGCGGTAGGTAACGAAGTGAGTGGCACCACAACACTCTATGGCATCGACGTGATTGAACTGACCGCCAACTAAAACCCGCATTGCCCCTGACACGCGCCGGCTGGCTCAAAGCCCCGGCGCGTTTTTTGTCCCGTAGCCAGTTGGCGTGTGTGATATCGTGAGGTCTCTTGTCGATATCTTCTCAAGGAACTGAGGCCCATATGCTGGAACGCCTGCAACGCCGATTGGGACTGCAGACTATACCGGGGGTGTTTTTCACCTCGGCGGGGATAGCCGCACTTTTCGTCGCCCTGGCGATTCCGTTTGACGCAGTGGTTGCCGACAGTTTCGGGCTGCTCACCGGCTGGGTGGCCCGCAACCTGGGCTGGTTCTACATCTTCGCCGTGAGCGCGCTATTAATCTTCTTGCTTGGTCTGGCAGTCAGCCGCTATGGCAACATCCGCCTGGGCGCCGACGACAGCCGTCCCGATTACTCCAATCTGACCTGGTTCACCATGCTGTTCGCCGCCGGCATCGGCACTATCCTGATGTTCTGGGGGGTGGCGGAACCGATCTCCCACTTTGCCAATCCGCCTTTTGATGGCGTGCAGCCGGGGTCGGAGCAGGCGGCCAGCGATGCCATGACCATAGCGCTTTACCACTTTGGCCTGCACACCTGGACCATCTTCGCCCTGCCGGGACTGGCGATCGCTTATTTTGCCTACCGGCACAACCTGCCCATGCGTATCAGCAGTCTATTCTACCCGATCCTTGGGGAGCGGGCGTTCGGGCCCTGGGGCTGGGCGGTGGATGTGATCGCCGTGCTTGGCACCCTGTTTGGCGTGGCAACCTCGCTGGGCCTCGGGACTTTGCAGCTGAACAGTGGCCTGAACTATCTGTTTGGCGTGCCTTCCACCGGCCTGGTTCAGGCCATCCTGATTGCCGTCATTACCGGTATCGCAGCCACCTCAGTAGCACTGGGGCTGGATAAAGGCGTGCGCCGGCTGTCCCAGCTCAACATCGTGCTGGCGATGACATTGCTCGCATTCGTGCTCATCGCAGGGCCCACGGTATTCATTGCCGAGGGGATGGTACAGAGCATCGGTGATTACCTTGATGCATTGCCCCGGTTGGCGTTCTGGACCGAGACCTTCAAAGACACCGACTGGCAGCGGCAGTGGACCCTGTTCTACTGGGCCTGGACCATTTCCTGGGCACCCTATGTCGGGATCTTCATTGCCCGGATTTCCCGGGGGCGAACTATCCGCGAGTTCGTCGCCGGGGTGCTGTTTGCGCCGACGGCCTTTACCCTGGTGTGGTTCGGTATCTTCGGATTATCTGCGATTAACGTAGAGATGAACGGCCAGATAGCCCTCGCTGAGCAGGTACAGCAGGATCCTTCCGTGGCCATTTTTGCCTTTCTGGAGGCCCTCCCGCTTTCGGGTATGGCCTCAGCCCTGAGTGTGATGATCATCGTTATTTTCTTTACTACCTCATCCGATTCTGCCTCCTTGGTGATCGATATGCTGACTCGGCGGGATGACCAGCCTTCTCTGGTGCGCCAACGTATCTTCTGGGCGGTAGCCCAAGGTGTGATCGCCGCCACCTTATTACTGGCTGGCGGACTGGATGCCCTGCAGAACGTGATTACCTCTCTTGGGCTGCCCTTCTGCATTCTTCTGATTTTTATGGCGGTGGCGCTTTTCAGAGCGCTCCGGGCAGATTATCGGGGTTACAGTATGAATGAGCTGGTCCGGGGAAGAGCTTTCCCGGAAGTCGAGGCCGGCTCTGAAACCAAACAGGAGAACGACCATGTATCGGAAACTGTTGATCGCGATTGATCCGGAAGACGACGGCGAGGGCAAGTTTGCACTGGGGACTGCCGTGGGTTTGCTGGCCGAGGACGGTGAGCTCCACCTTGTTAGCGTTTACAGTCCGGGCGGTGGCGGGTTCTTCCCGCACGTTACGGAAGCGCCGGAGCAGAAAGAGGCCCAGGTTCGGGAAACACTTGATCTGCTTGTGCGCAAATATCTGCCTTTGAACCGCAGTGCGAGCCTGCATGTAGTGGCGGGCAGCGCCGGCGAAAAGCTGGTGGGCCTGGCGGGTCAGCTTGGTGCTGATCTGATGATCCTGGTATCTCGTGGCAGCGGCGGCCACTGGCCCCTGCACCGGGCGACGGTGGAGTATGTGTCGGTGAATGCCCCGTGTGCGGTGCTGGTGCTGCCGTCGCTGGAGAAGGCCGGCCCTCAGGCGACGGAAGAAGAGGGCAACTGACCAGCCGGTCAGGCACATACCTATCAAGGTCGGCGAAAAGACAAACAACGCGCCAGCTGCTGGTTGGTGAAACAGGATAAACAATGAAGATTGAAGCGATGAACTTGCCCGGCGAGGACGTAACCTGCGCAACTTGTCAGGCGAATTGTTGCCGCCTGGAGGTAATGCTGATTACCGATACGGGTGTGCCTGAAAAGTATGTTGAGTTTGATGATTGGGGCGGGATGCGCATGGCTCGCCTGGACGACGGATGGTGCGCAGCTTTGGATCGATCGACGATGCTTTGTAGTATTTATGATAAACGCCCATGGATCTGCCGTGAATTTGAAATGGGCGGTTATGATTGTCTCGTCGAAAGAAGTTAGTTCTTATGTCAGGGATACATAAGGAAACTCAATGAACAAGCAAAGACTCGTGGTGCTGTTTGATGGCACCTGGAACAACCCGGAAGATCAAACTAACGTCTATCGCATTGCGCGGCGAATCCACGACTACGATGGGGATATTCCTCAGCGATTTTTCTATGATCCCGGAGTGGGAACGTCAAAATGGTCCCGTTTCGTTGGCGGGGCGTTTGGGGTTGGGCTGAGTGAGAACCTGAAGCAGGGGTATGAGTGGTTGGCAAAGCGCTATGCCCAGAACGACGAAATATGGGTTTTTGGATTCAGTCGGGGTGCTTATACAGCCAGAAGCCTTGTCGGCATGATTCGCAAATGTGGTCTGTTGCATATCACCACGCCTGAGCTCCTGAAGAGTGCGGAAGAGCTCTATAGAGACGACAAACTGCCTCCCGACTCTGATGCATGCAAAGCATTTCGGGAGGCCTATAGCCGGGAAGTGAAAATTCACTTTATTGGTGTTTGGGACACTGTTGGGGCGTTAGGAATCCCCGGTACCGTGATTTCCGAATACGGAAAGTATTCCTGGCACGACACCGAGCTGTCCGGGATAGTAGAGCGTGCCTATCAGGCGGCCGCTCTTGACGAGTTTCGTGGTGCTTACGACATTTCGCTGTGGACCCATCCGAAGGGTGAAAAGAAGCCGAGTCAATTGGCCGTAGAGCAACGTTGGTTTATCGGTGCACATGCAAATGTTGGCGGGGGCTACGGCAAGGATCCGCTGGCAGATATTGCGTTTCAGTGGATGCTGGAACATGCCCTGGAGGCTGGATTAAAGCTGGACAGTTTTGAAGCAAATGCAGATGCCTGGAAAACCGATCCCAGGCCATCCTTTAACGAATTCCCACTTAGATGTGGCGCAAGTGCTCGACGTTCACCTCGAAGGTGTCGCCCTCGTGATCTGTGTAAGTGTCATGCTTGACCTTGCACACCATCTGGCCTTCTGGCCGCTCAAGAACCCTTGACGAAATGATAACGCCTTCGCCGAGCGGAGACAGGACGCGCTCGCCTGACTCATACGTTTGCCTGCACCTGGACTCTGCCATACTCATTCCCAGAATCTCCGCATACCGCTTCCGAATAACATCCAAATCACCGCAATATTTCGACAGCCAAGGTCACCACGCGATGCAGCCCAGAGGATATGGGCAAGCTGTCCAGGG
>Ga0306899_1000240_pt1 | contig 31817 bp, 30 predicted proteins | sample AntRauMFilla3764_FD_190407 | JGI IMG/M metagenome (GOLD analysis project Ga0306899, IMG submission 190407) | Saline lake microbial communities from Rauer Islands, Antarctica - Metagenome Filla 3 #764 (v2) (version 2) | ecosystem: Environmental > Aquatic > Non-marine Saline and Alkaline > Saline ... | reverse complement strand
GCAGTTCGTAGTAGTCTGAGGCCATCGGATGAGTGTTTGAGTAATCACTCAATCACAGCGACAAAAAACTAACCAGAATCGACTAATTCCACAACCTGAATTATTGAATTGATTTCAGGCTCAATCTTAGTTGGTGAATCACTGAGCAGCCAATAGACGTAGTCAAGAGACCAACGCGGTCCACGAAAGGCGTACTAAGAGGCGGAATTCGGGCTAGTGACGTAGCACGTAATCAAAGGGAGTCTATCGATCTCGGTTATATATTCGCTCCGCTGCTACAATACCTACGTTTACGAGCACGAAGACGAACATTATACCAAGTGCCTGCCCGTCCTGTGTTTGCGTGAGTAGGTCCCATCGGCAGTCCCACTTCTCTGCAGGCGGCGAAGGTGGCACTGCACCCCCAGCCACATAGCGATCTACCCAAGGCCCCATCTGTTGGCCACCGACGTCGACCACCGTATCCCGGAATGAAGCGTGTGTGACTTGCTCTTGCTGGTTCAATTGAGAGAGGACGTCCTCGAGCGATCTTTCTCCGTTGGTCTCTTCTCGAAGCTTAGCATCCAGCGCTGCAAGAACGGAGGCACCGTATGTATAGTCGCCAGACCGAGATTGATAGCTCTCCCGCTCCGTTAGCTCCATTGAATTCTCACCGAATGTAAGAGACTTGTTCAGACGAGTCCAGTAGGCTGTCTCGTTGCAGGCGATCATGCGGCCCTGACGTTCGGTTTCAGCAATCGAATAATAGGTCGCAGAGGCTTCTGTGAGCCAAGAGGCATTCAACTCTACAGTCGTATTCGTGATCCACCGCTGACGCGTATGTACGTATTCATGGAGCCACGTATTGGCGAGTACGTTCCGTGGGGGGTAACGTAAGCTCCCTCGTTCGACGTGTTCTGGTTCGAAGCTGGCGTCGACGTTGGCCCAGACTTCGTGGTTATATGCCCGACCGCCACGACGCACCGGTGGACCAACGCCAAATACACGAACCGTGTCATAGTACCAGCCAGCGTCTATCTCTCTTCCAGCCGTCTCCAGAGAGTCTGCGATTTCCGATGGTGATTCCTTGGTATCCAGAGCTGAGGGGATGATGAGTTCTATGTCGTGACAGCCAATTTCACGTTGGTACTTGTCGTACCGACCGAGGAGTGCAAACTGATCTCCAGTGTACCCTTGCTGTGAAGTTTGCAGTGAGTAATTGGTCTTTGCAGTATTGGGATAGGGAACGAATGCCCACTCGGGCTGGATTGCAAATCCGGCATCCTCAACACCGGCGCTACGCTGTCGAGTCGTCGTTAGAGTGAAACTGGGATTTGTGACCGAGGTATTCCACGTCAAGGAGATGCTATTGGGCCTCCGGTGGACATCAAATCCCTGGGCTGAGTCGACACGAATTCCCGCGTCAACCATCCATGTAGGAAAGAACGGTCCATATGGTGCGTCTGATGGCTCAAGATCGTGGTATGTGTATTGGATTTGAGAGCCGTTGATCTGTCGAATCGTGGCATTCACATTTGCGTCGTCTTCGTCGACAGACCACGAGTGGCCAATCGGGATGTCCGGACGGGGTGAGTGACACTCAATTGTGTCTTGGGTGGTCGCTGTAGCGGGTATAGAAATCAAAGGTAGTGTTGAAGTAAGTATGAGCAGGGTAGCGAAGATAGTGACCCAATGGCTGGAGGGTGTTTCCATTCATAGATTTATTTTCGGGGATAAACAATAACCGTATCGCCTGAGTCAATGGGTTTCGACGTGGAAGTGGCTCAAATGGGTACTGTGTGGTCGGATGAGCCACCAGAGCGGATCATGGATCACGACTGCCAGCGTGGGTCGACGCGCGAATCAAAGTCGAGACTACCTTTGAAATTTGATTATAAATAATCGCGATGCGCGGTACGGTAAACTTTTTCACTATTTCGGAGGGAAATACCGCCTCCGTCACCGAATGAGGGCTGTCTATGTGTGATGATAGTTCTCTTTTCTGAATTCTCTAACATTTGTTCCATGCTACATCCATTTTGAATGTCAGTCCATCCCGTAGCCAAGGTTCTAGAATCCACCTTATTATCGAATATATCCTGATAAGAGATACTGATCCGGAATCCTAGCGTTTTAGCCCCTTGGTTTTGTAATTCTTCAATTCCATCACTAAAAGAACATCTCTTCCAGTGATGATCGACCGGATCTACGTGGCGCTCAAAATAGAGGGAGAATTCCAAATCTTGACTCTCACTTTCTCGCAAAATTTCCTCGGTACGCGTTTGCGGCAGATCTCCTTCAGCGGTAACCCGTTTTGGAGTGGTAGCACTACCTTTGTAGTTAGCACGATATATTATGTCGCCTACTGGTGTATCTTGTTTAGTGGTCTCAAAAACCCTCTCAACTAACGGCTCAACCTCTACGCCCATGTCGTAGTCAGCTGGCCCTTCCACCGCTTCTTTACCAATGTAGAACTTCACATCAATCTCAAATTGTTTGGCGAGGCCTGTTCCTTGATTTGAACAGGCAATTGTGATGGAATCGGTAGAAACCTCAGACACCGTTATATCGACAGCAGGAATGTACTCAGCTTCCATTATCTCCTGCTGTCGTTCTTGGATAGAAGTCTGTTCTTCACTGATAGATGTTTGTTCTTCCATAACTCCTATCTGACGAAGGTATATCCAGATCAAACCTCCTGTCAGAGCGCTATTCAGAAACATGGCAAGAAGAGAAAGTGAAATGTTTGCTTCCTCACTCGGTGTTGCATTCGGGAATATGGAATCAACCATTGAACCCGTAAGTAAACCTATAGTGATCAAAAGTAGACCTACCGCGAGAAGTCCAAGGACAGAGAAGATGATAGTTAGTACAACTGTTTTCTGAATAGTTATATTTCGATCTTCGAGAGATCCCATCATAGTTGAAAAATCGGTTGATTAAAAACAGTCCAGTATATACCGAATTCAATCAAATATCGCCCGTTTACCTATATCTGGGATGAATTGAAAGTTACACATTAATGTAGAATTCTATTCCTCATGTATAAACTCTGGTAATTGAATGGGAATATTACAATTCATATAAAATTGAAGTAATTGTTCTTACGGATCCAGTTGGAGACAGGCCGAACAGTAGTCCCAATCTTGGGCATCCTTGTGAGCGCGAAATTGGCACGACCTAGGGTTTCCACTTAGGTGCGAGAGTCCCCACTCCGGGTCGGGTTCTTTCCCAAATAAGATGTATGGAACCGCTTCCCCATTAGGTTCAAAATTGGTGAGTAGGTGTACTGGGCAGTGTTGACAGACCCATAGAACAACACTAACGCGATCGTCGAAACTTCTCCGTTCGATCACTTCTTTTTGATCCCACTCGTGAATCCCCAGCGGACCCCGACAAGGCTCAATGGATGGCTTCGAGGCCAAGCATCTTTCAAATGCATTCTCCCAGTCGACTTCAGTTATCCATTCATCGAAATCATCAGCAACATCCGGATACGGGATCACCGCATCCCGGAGTTCGGAAACTGGGATTTCTGGAGCGAGTATCCCCTCATTATCATAGACGAATCGCCCAATCTGATTACCGTACCGCCGTCGACTTCCACAGTAGGGACAGAACTCATATTCATACCCATTCGGATGTGCATACCCGGGTATTCTCTCCCAGCGGTGATCTCCTGTTTCGTCGTAATTAGCACACCCCGAAGACAACAGTTCCCAATCCAATTCCACATCGACTCGTTTTTCGAACTCCCAGGGGTCGTACGCTGGAGCGTTGTAGGCTCGCTGGTTGTCATCCTGAAACGCCTCGTCGATGACAGTGGAGTCTAAAATATTGTCGTCAAAATCGTCAGGTGTCAACCAGACCACGGAGAAATCAGCCGAGAGGTAGTCATGAGTTGTCCCTTGGATATCCTTACTGTGATGTTTGTGCTGAATTTCAACGACAAGCCCCTGCCCGAAGTATGGATTTACGTCCTGAAATTCAACGAGTGCATCGGCTCGCCGGGTATCAGGGATAGTATTTGTTCCCGTGACGTTGATGGAGATCTCGGCTCCGACCCGATCAGCATCTGGGAACCGATCAGCGAGTTCGGCAACCGCTAGCGCCACAGATCGTGCATGTGTCTCAGATTCACCGCCAAGGGCCGTTGAGCAGGAATCAGCGTCCCTGTCGACAGCATGACAAAAATGCCGGGCCCGGAAATCGCCGTCTCTTGGATAGAGATCGCCACCACAGTCCGGACACTTGACTATCTGATTATCCCCAACCTGTGAAGGGGTGACAATTTGGCCGTCGACGAGGGCTCGAAATGGCACAGTCACCGATATCAAATCAGTTCACTATCTTGAAACCACCGCCAGACTCAGAACTAAGAGGAGCCATATCTACTTGAACAGATTCCTGTTTCCGTGATTCTCTCTGTGCGAATCAATCCTAATAGAGTCGACTCGGTAAAATCCATCCAACGATTCTAACCAGGCAATTTCACTTTGATCAAAATGGGGAACTACTATACGTCACAATATTATACTTATAATGAAGACCACCGCCTGAGGCACCCAATGCACATCCCTAAAGAAAAATATACGCTCAAAGAATTCTGTCGAGTCATCTTTGACTCGCCTGAGCCTGTGCTAAAAGGGTACCACGGACAACGTATCAAAGCATTTCTTTATCTCTCTGATGACGGCTGGCGGGACTACCTTGATGAACACTACGAAACCGAGGACTTCGGAGAGATCACGAAGTTTGTCGGTGAGTACAGAAACAGAAAGGGTGCTGAGCAACCAGCCAAATTCTACGTCGGCGAATACAAAGACGATCTTCAGATGGTCCTCACAGCTGAAACAGAGGAGGCTATTCGCCAAGCCCTGCGTCCAGTTTCAGAGCACAGTGACTGCCTGTCTCCAATGCCGATTATGACTGAGGACTTCCAAACGATGAACGAAATTGTCCTTAGTACGTATGAGAATATGCAAATATCTGAGTTCAAATCGAAGCGGGTACCAAGTCTTGCGGACGCTCGTACTCGGCCGGACGTCGAACGTGAGATCGAATACAAAGGCATCGACGGTCGAGACCGGCTTGAAGATTTCCGCAATGAGTACGGTGTTGTCCCAACTCGCATCCAGTACGAACACGAGAACGTATCGATCAGAATCGACACCTCTGGCAAGTTCACCTTGGAGACTGTCAACCAAGAGAGCTTCAATATCCTGTTTGACCTGCTAAATGAGGTCGTCGTGAATGTTCTCGAGTTGCTTGATGTAGCCAACCAGATCAAATTCGAGAAACGGGAGGTGGAGCCGGGAAACTTGAAAATCCAAGTGCCGGACGTCAGTTCTGGTGAGATAGATTTTGATCACCCAGTGACGTTGATGCAGGCGGAGAGTTTCATCAACGGTACGAAGGAAAGTGATGACCTAAACTTCAGTTTTAGCGATGTCACAAAACAAGCTGGATCACTCGATTTTTCTGCGCAGGTAACCGACGAAAACAGAGGGTCACTGTTCAACGTCAGTGCAACTGAAGAATCGATGCGAATCGTCCCGAAACACAATTGTTCGTTTCCCTCTCTCGTTGAGTTCTATCTGGCTGTGATTCAAATGCTGGATGGTGGGGCGAAGATGAAGCTCTACGAATCTCAGACCGCAGCTTAATATGACAAACGTAGATCCTCCTGAATCGGTACCGGAGGGTCAAAAGACAAAATACCGTGGGTTGTACGGGAAGTGCGTCAAAAACAAGCTCCAGAAATTCTCGGAGCAAGCAAAACGAGAGAATCTTCGCGATGAAATTGATGTTCAACGCAATCATCGCAAACTAATCAGTTACTCAATCTTCCCATTCGCACAGGGAAATCCTGCTGACTACAAATTCATCACCGCAGAACCGCTTGAGGAGTTGGACGTTCCGAACTTCGATTTTTTACTTTGGAATCTCGATGGAAGCGTGATATTTGGTGAAGCAAAATCGTCGATACCGTCCAACGCACAAACTGTAGTGAATCAACTCCAAGAACGCAAGAAGGTAGCCAAGGACAAAAAAGAGTATATCGAAAAAGAGTACCTTGGCAGCGAAATTAACCACATGGAATTTGTGATCGCGACGTACATTAATCATGGCGACAAGATCGCTAAAGAAATCATTGAGACCGGCGCTGAATTTATCACGTGGGTTGTAGACGCACACTCAGATACACTAGGTATTCGTCATGTGAGGCCCTCTTCTTTCCCGGATAACCTGGAAGCTGAGGAACCAGACGCGATGCTTGAAGAGCTTGATCGGCGATACTCACACGACGTGTCGTCGTTAAACGGAGAATTAGATAGGATTACAACAAGCTTCGGACAAGCAGATGTCCTACCAACATCGATTATCGTCGACCGACTTCGTGTGGTTGTACAGTCCCGGCGAGTGGAAGATCGATACCCATGTGTCGACCGCGGGGACGTCGTAGATTACGTTTCTAATAGTGCATTAAATTACTCTGAAGAGAGAATTCAGGGGATTGTCGACGATCTCATAGAGGCAGGGAAGCGAATCAACTTCCTGAGTGACTGGGATGATGATCGTGCAGATTTCAAGATCGTATCTAATTATACGGCCAAAGACGATCTTGAGCAAGTATTAGAAGACAAGTGGGTTGATTGGCGAATCAAAAGAATGGTCGACAAAAAAAGAACGGAATGCGAAGAACGTGTACTTGCCGAAATGGACCGGCAGACCCGGCTTGGTGATTACTGAGAAGGGATAGAGACGACGAGAGCAAAGAGAACTGTGACAGGTTAACCAACACAGAACTCTGCGTACGGTCTCTGTTGGTTAAGTCATCACCATCGTAGTCTACGCGTCTACGGTCGGTCCTTCAGAGGGAGGGTCGACGAAGGCGCGTGGTTGGTTCGTCCCTTGGTCGAAGGTGAGCTTACCGATCTTGGTCCGTGGCTGGACCAACCAGTTCCGTAAATTGGTGATGGTCTCGATCCAGTTAATTAAGATATTTAAAATAACAGAAACATCAGTTCTACTAATCACGATTAGAGAGTATTTTTGAAATTTTATTTCGATATCAATCTCCCAGATTTTTGAGATCATTGTAAAGGCTATAAATAGAAAATAAACTTAACGTCGAAGCGATCCCAAAACCAATGAGGAAAGAAAGTGTGAGCGGTAGAAGGCCCTGACCTTTGACGAATATATACTCATACAAGAATAACGGAATATTAGCGGAACCGTAGTCCACCACTATAAACGCGAGAAAGAGAATCAAAAGAATAGATCCTACAATCGAGACTACTGCTAGCCGGAATATGTAACTCAGGAACGTGCTGATGAAGGTTTGAATCGGATGACCATTCGTATAATCCCGTGTCGGAATTCGGTCCATTATAACTCCAAAAAACTGCCAGCCGGCTACAGCTGATAAAAGAGATAGGAGCAAGGTGAGTGCCCGGGGGAGTGATAAGGTGATATAAGAAATTACTGCAGTGAGGAGTATCAAAGATGTTGAAAAAAGAACGAGTTCGAAGTGACGATACCCAGTAGAGTCTGTAAAATGGAGTTTCGAAAATTCTGCATCTTCATACACCCGTTTCAGGATCTGGATGGCAACGAGAAGGAATATTGAAAGGCTGGCTACAACGCCTACATTAATGTAATTTTCATCTACTCCTTGAAAGTTTAATCTAAATGTGGTCAAATATATCGAAATAGCTCCGAAGACACCCATTACAGCGAATAGTTGGTAGTTATCAATAAGGAATTCACCAACGTCGAATAGAGGTTCGTCGGATGGTTCAAGAGGATTAGAAACATCTATATCGCGCTCTTCAAGTTCCTTTCTGGTTTCTTCAGCGAGATCTTCGATATCGGGCTCTACCATACAAATCGGGACTGCGTGAAATTACACTGGATGCGGTGATAAAGCTTTGAGCAAATAGCGCCAAGACAGATGTGTGAGCTATGTTTAATTAGTTTGTAGTGAGAAGGTCTATTGCACCCGATCACTCGGGAGCAGGTCTAATAATAGCAGTTCTGGCTGCAGTGGATTACTCTTGTGAGATTTAATCCTCAAAATACACTCGGCACAACCGCCAATATAACCCCTGCGACAATTGCCGGCCACTCAGTACCGGAATTCCAATCCCGTGATCCGGTATGGACTAACAGAATTCCCAAGGCAATCACCGCGCCTGTAGTCTGGACGACCAGGAACTCAGTCATGCTTTCCACAACAACAGGCACAACTTTCGTAATAAGTCCCGAAACCACGGTCATCACACCGATCCGGAACACGAGAATCCGATCTTTCGATCCAAACCGGTAGCTCCCAGACTTGGCATACCCGTCGCCCTGCTCGTAGAGTATTTCGGCTACAAACCCAATCAGCACACCCTGGATTCCGAGCATCACGATCCAGCTCCATCCTGAAAATATTCCCTCGATCAATCGAAACGCCGAGGTTACGATTGTACTGTCGAGGTAGAGCCCAAGCCCGGAGCCAACGGCTACGGTGAGGAAATATATCTGCCATGGTTTGTGGGTGCTCGCTTCGATTCGCTGGTGAATTTCGGTGAGTTTCATATACACCCTACATCACCGTTTTAACAACTATACCCGTCGCTCAGTGGCCGGTTGGGAACCGCCAAGCCAGGGTTGGCAGCCGACCACTCAAAGAGATATTTAATATTATATCAGTTCTGGTGAAGAATGACATATGACCGATACAGAACTCCCCGAGTTCATAGAACAAGATCTCTTAGTCGACATGAAAGACGTCGAAGTTCCCGATCAGGCATTCCTGAAGTGTTTCGTACAGGCGAAAAAACCGTTCCTCTCTAAATCGGCCGTCGCAGAGGTGACTGGACTTAGCGGTGAGGCGACTCGAAACCGATTAAATTCACTCGTCGACCGAGGCATCTTGTTGAGCGCAGAAGCCGGAAAGCAGACCAAAATCTACTGGCTCAACGATCCACGATCCCGGTGGCCAGTCCCAAATGATATCGAGCCCGCCGGATCTGATAGTAACGATTCGCTGGCTCAGACTATCGTTCGAATCAACCGTTTGTCGACGTTCGCAATGTTGTACGCCGTCACATTCGCCAGTCTCTATGTTCTTGAGTGGCTGAGTGGACTTGCAGTCACTGATGGCATATTCGAGGTTACGTTGAACTGGGATCTAATGGCACTCCTTGCGTTCGCACTCATGGGGGTAGTATTCTACATTGGCCTCCAGACATCTCTACTCGTGGAGAATGAGGATGCAGGCTGGCCAACCATTCGGCGAGTGTACCGACACGTTGCAGAGTAACCAATCACTCTATTTTCAACGGAATCCCCGATGACATCCGTCGACAAACTCCGTGACTGTCTGGCGAGTGTCTTGAGGCAGGTCGTTGATAAGGAAGGGCGACAGCAGGTCGACCAAGCGATTGCTTTGATCAATGAACTCTCTGGGCCCGAATTGCTGGAGTGTCTAGTGTATGGGTGCACGGGGCTGCCAGAGCGGAATCTCGACCACGATTGCCGGCGTGGGTCACCTGAGTCGACTGCACGATATCCAGACGACGATTTGCAGGCTCTGTGAACCCCTCAGAAATAGATGGCAAAGCGATTCAGTCGTTCTCTGCCTACAGCCCCAGTACTTTGTATGTTACAGTATTCGACAACACTGTGCCTGAGACCACAATAGAGGCCCACCTGCAAGAAATTGAGGAGCGACTGGCTGATGTTAACCGACCACCAGCAACCACATTAGACATTCTTGGGGAAGCCAAACGCGAACGATACTGGGAGAACCTGCTTGTCTATTTTCTTGACCCCGAAAACCCTCATGGATTCGGAACAGATGTTCTTAGAGTATTCCTACAAGCACTTGCTGAACACGAGGAGACTGTGCTTCCACTTCAACAGTCCAAGCTCGGAGAGGTCAAGGTTCAATCGCAGGTTCCTACCGGCAAGGGGCCTTTTGATATCTTCTTGTGGAGCAAAGATGCCTGGTACGTCGTTATCGAGTTGAAAGTCGCTGCAGCTGAAACGAGAACTCAAACAAAACGATATGCCCAGGCCTCAAAGCTGGGCGACCTCAACGTGAGCCGACACGATGGGACGAGTGAGTACGTTTACCTCGCCCCCCGAAGTGCAGGTGCATCGACATCTGAGACATTCGTCGATGTATCATGGGAGCACATCGTCCCCTATCTCGAAGATGTACTGACGACAAGTCATGGCCAATATCCATCGAAAAGTCACGCCCAGCTCGCTGATTACCTCGACACAATAAGACAGACACTCAATATGGACGATTTCACCACCATCTCAGAAGAGACGAAACTGTACACCGAATACTCCGATACGATTGATCGACTCGTTAAGGCCTACAAAAACGATAAAGCCAAGATTTTCAATCACCTTCAGACGGCTTTTCTCGATGCACTAGACGGCCCCAAAAAAGACTGGACAGTAAACAATCGACCGAAGACGTACATCAACTTCGCCAAAATAAACTGGGAGAACGTGGCGGGTAATGTCCGAATCGAATATGAACCCCATGTCCATCTCAACCGCGATCATCCAGAAATTCGGCTCCGCCTCGATATCGAAAATTCAGGAAATCAGCAAATAAGAGAAGAGTTCAGCGAGAAACTAGGTCAGGAAGACTGGGAAGCATTAGAAGACGCCGACTGGGAAGTCGTTGATGGTAGCTACGCGTATCTCGCAAAATCAGTTCCGTTCGATACGGAACATCCAGCGGACTCAATTCGTCGTACTATCCAAGAACTCAATGGTCTCCGTGCAATCGTTGAGCCATATATCGACGGAATCGTGCAAGAACATCAGAATAGCACCCACTAGGACCCGTCGACGAACTGCGTGATCGGTTGTCCGTCGCCGCAACCAGTGCCGTCGACGCTGCTACGCGTGAGCATATCGAGACAGCGATCACACTGGTTGAGGACCTCTCGGGACCAGACCTGTTGGAGTGTCCCGTGTGTGGGCGTGTGGGTCTCCCAGCACGGATCGTCGACCACGATTTATCTACCGCCAGAGAATTTTTTCGTGCCCCAAGGGGTGCGGACACTCATCATGAGTGTCCCATCCCAAATGACTCAAACCGCACTTGAGAGACTCAGTCCAACGAATCGCGTCCTCAAACGAGCCCAGTACGAAGCCTTCGCGTTCTCGCTGTACGACGGTGATGTCCTCATTCGTAATGAGAGCCATCTCAACCCTGCGGATCACGAATACCGTGTCACCATCCTCGAAGGGATACCAACGACCTGCGAATGCCCTGCTGACAAGCGATTTGACGGCCCGTGTAAGCACCGAACGGCAATTGCGATCCGACCACCAATCTTGGATGTCGCCACGCAGATGCAGCTGGTCGCAGACGGTGGGGTGACCACTGAAACGACACCACTCAAACCAGAAGACGACACAGAGGTCGAAGAATGTGACTGCCAGTATCTCACTGACGACTTCCCGTGTTGGGAGTGTGTGAAGACAGGTCGACGCGAACTCCCCGAGTAGACCGCCCCGCGTATTTTGTTACCCCCTGAGGGGTGCGGGGTGTGCAGAAAGCACGTCGCGTGTTTCCGATGGCTACGAGAGAAATCTACGGACAGACGTTCGATGAAGATGTATCGAGTGACCGAACTCCCACCTGCGCTGAATGCGGTGGTCAGGTACGGACAAACAGCATTGAAACTGCCTGTGAGGACTGTGGTCTCATTATCGACGAACAGCCGATTGACCATGGACCAGACTGGCGAAACCCCACCGATCACGCAGACTCACAAAAGCGAGTGGGACCACCACGGACGGTGGCTCGTCACGACAACGGCTTGTCGACTGAGATTGGCCGATGGAGAGATGGAAACGGCAACCAACTCGCTGGATCGAAGCGCGGTCGACTCTCCAGGATGCGCCGGGAGCACAGTCGTGGTCGATTCGGCTCGAAAGCAGAGCGGAACCTTGCCCACGGACTCGGTGAGGTCCGTCGAATCGCCAGCGCCCTTGGACTTTCTGAGTCGATCCGAAATCAAGCCTGCCAGCTCTTCCGAAGTGCTCAAAACGAGGATCTCCTTCGCGGCCGTTCAATCGAGGCGATAGCCGCAGGCAGTGTGTATAGTGCTTGCCGGTGTAACGGGATCGGACGAACAATCGAGGAGATCGCAGCGTTGGCCCGAGTGAATCAGCAGCGCGTGATGAATGCGTACAAAGTATTGAACCAGGAACTCGGACTGCCCACCCAACCTATTCGTCCCAGTGGGTTCGTTCCACGACTTGCATCCAAACTCGGCGTTTCGGATCAGGTTCGACATCGAGCCCAACGGTTGGCCGAACACTCGGAGACAGTCGACAAGACGGTGGGTGTCCGGCCATCTGGGTTCGCCGCAGCGTGTCTCTACAAGGCAGGTCAGGAATGTGGCCAGCTGCTCACACAACGGGAAGTCGCCGATGCTGCAAATGTAACGCCGAGAACGGTTGGCTCACATCAAAATACGATAAATGAAACCTCGATCTGACCCATCTACAAAGAAGGTCGCTAGCCCGATTGTATTGCTGGCATAATCAGCTTTCAAGCGTAAGGGTGTACTTTCTACCTTTGATTCCACGCTAGGTTTGTTTCTGTTGTCGACAGCTCAATCACCTCTATGTGGGATTGGTTTCGTGGTAATTGACTTCAATAGTGTCTGGCTCTGGGAAGCCATTTCGGTCCCAGAGAGTCATAGAATAGTCGTAATGATACGTTGGATCATCTTCTTCAGACTCTGTCTCTTGAGTTCCATCTGAATTAGAAGTGATTGCCTGATAGTTCGTGACCTCGTATCGAACCGTTGTACCCTCAAAGTGTGCATCAGATTTCTCTTCGTGCAACCCAGTGATGCCCTCACCATATGGGAGAACCCCAACGATCACCGTTACAAACTCATTTTCTGCATCGAAGTCGGTGAACTCCGGAAAGCCTTCGACAGACCCGTCTGGATCATTGATCAGTGCACTCCAATCAATGAGTTTTCGTGCTTCTTCCGGTGTGTTTGCAATCGCGCCCCATGCTGCGGGGACTCCATCCTCAACGGTCGGTTGACCCGTCATTGCAACGTTTCCAGAAATTGTGGACGCAGATGACCGTATAACTGGGCCAATCAATCCGATTTTGTCAGCAACAATAGCTGACACCCCCAGACACCCAGCCAGACCTGCCGTGAGCAGAGCACCACTGTGTTTGAGGATTTTCCGGCGCAACATATATTGTTTAACTTATGTTAGATTCATAATAGTGTCCATTAGTGAACTGGGTTCTGAATATAGTGGCTTTGATTAGTGTAGTCATCATCTGACCCTCTGGTTTATACGACATCACGGAGGAAGAATCGTCGAGACATGGATGATCACTATTCTGATTTTGAAGAACTCCGACCCCTTGGCGAAGCTATGTCGACTCCAGATGCTGAACTGGCAAAGCGTGTCGACAATAGGGTCGACGATTCTACTGCTGAAACACTCAGTGACTACCCAGACGAGATCGCTCCAACTAAGAGTGAATGTGCTTCCTGTGGAAGCTCAATCTCCGCCACCCAAACGAAGTGCGAGTTCTGTCTCACCTATCATCTGGATAGGTCCGAAGACGAGCAGTACTGCCCAACAGATGAGTCGACACTTCTCCACGTCGTCCATTTTCTCGTCGAGGCCTCAACGTTCTATGCTGCGGTAGCAAAGGGATCAGCGGCAGCAACACTGCTTTCGAAGCCTGACAAAGATCCCGCAGTCGACGAGTGCCTGATGATCTACGATCTCGATGAGGAACCCGCACAACAGCTGACCGACCGGTGGCCCTCGCTTCCCGAGGCCGTGCGAGTCACCTCTGTAGAGGGTAGGCAGTTGCTCGCTGCTGCTCGTGAGCGGACTATGTGGACAGACGAACCACAGTCGCACTATGAGGTCCGACATGAGACGTTTCTATACGATGAGGCCGGATATGCGATCACCGAAGAGAATCAGCTCACGAGCCAGCTAGAGGATCCAGACGATATCTGGTTGGTCCCTGCAATTGCCCTCCAAGACTCTGTCGACGACGTCCACGAAGAGAGCCACCAATCGAGTGTCCCAGTGAAACACCGTCTGGAGTGTTGGGAGTGTGATCGGGTAACTGAACACCGCTTCGTCGAGTTCGAGTCCCTACCCTCTGAGGACTGGAGTGGCCAACCGATCTGGGAGTGTCGAGTATGTGGAACACCTCGCTACGGACCGCAGCCTGAATAGAACAGCTGACTGATCAAGCTTAACCAACAGTAGCTTTCCATTCTCAATATTGTTGGTTAATCGGCTATGGTTCGTTCTTATACGGAGAGTTAAAATAAAGTGTCACATAATCTGTATAGTCTGATATACTTCGAACCGGCAAGGATGCAAAATTTGGTAGTTTCAGGAGATCGTGTTTTCCGTGCTTAGCGGCTTGTTGTACAAAGCCTCAATACGTGGCTGGCTACCTCAAAATTACTGCGTACACAATTGTCACCTGACGATAGGAAGCAGCGAACGCAGCTACAAGTCGTCGACGAACTCGTCGAAAAGGTTGCTGACGCGGCGCTCTATATCATCGCGGATGGCTCCCACCGCATCAAGATCCTGCCCATCTGGATCATCAAGAGCCCAGTCGCGCACCTCGACGCTGTCGGCATTGAGATCCAGTGTCGAACAGCCCATCGTGGCGACGACGTCGCAAGCCTCCAATGTCTCGGTGGCGACCTCCTGTGGTGTTCGATTAGAGATATCTATCCCAACTTCATCCATTACGGTCACGACCTCCTCGTGGACGTGATCAGCCGGATGTGTGCCGCCGGTAACAATTGAAACGCGGTCTTCGAGGCCGCGTCGGTCACGCTCCTGTTCGGCGAAGGCAGTCGACATCTGGCTCCGCCCGGCGTTCTGAACACAGACGAACCCGAACTGGATCGAGTCAGACATATCGTATATGATGATTGGCGGTGGTATGAGAATTGGTATGAGGGCTATATAGCCATTAATAAACTAACAACTGGTAAGCTATCCAGTCAACTAAGGTTCTCTTCGACAGTTTGTGGTGCTGTGATGTTTCCCTGACGCACTGCGTGTCGGAGGCCAAGCTCAGCGATATTTCCACCGTGTTCAGCCGTGCGTCGGATCCTATGCAACACAGGTAGTAGTTGTGAGCTTTCGGTAGTTGACCCAATGGAATCTGCATAAGTTTCGATTTCCTTGCAGAGTTCATCACGACCAAGTAACGTCTCGTGGGCGGTCTCGGTACCCGCATCACCAACAATCACAGAGACGCCATCAGCCACGAGAGAACGGGCCTCACGGCCGAACGACTGAATTTCATCGTGGATAGATGGTGATACCGTGTCATCGATCGCTGGACCCGCCTTTGCGATCCCTTCGGCTTGGTCGGCGACGCGTTCTAATTCGCGTGTCGTCGCCCAGCGTTCGAACAACTCGGGCCGGGTGTAGCCAAGTGCATCGACCTCATCGAGTCGAGTAAGTGATCTGGTAAACGATCGGTTGATCATTGAATATAGCCTATCGGCCTGATCATCTCGTGTCGCTAGATGCTCTGCAGCCGACTCGGCAGTCAGCGACTTGACGGCAGTCTCGTGCATCGATAGTGCGATGAATTTGAGTTGTCGAACCGACTGGCTAACTGAGACCTCGTCTCTGTTCAATAGCACTTGGACGGTAATCTCTGATTTAGAGATCTTGTCGACTGAGACGCCAATTAGTTCCTTTGCGATATTGTCGACGAACCGTTTCTGGGTAGGGCTGAACTCGGTGTTTGCAACGAGTACAAGTTCTTTTATTCCTGCTGCGTACGCCGCTCGAAGTGACTGTTCGAGTCGTTCAGTCTCGTCGTGAGCTATCTGTATCGTCGATTGTATTGGACTGTTTGATTCAGTCTCACGTGTTTGAATTGCGAGGATCCCATCAAGGTGTTTATGAACGTTAATCTCCTCACCGGGTGCAACATCTTGTGCCTTGCACCACTCTTTGGGTAGCGAGACGGTGTAGGTTCCCCCACCGACCGATTGGATTTTGCGTGTGTCCATTGTCACTCACTGAATGCCGATTGCGGTGCTTTTGTAGCTGTTGTGGGCGGTTCTTGAGCTATCTGCACGCTATTCACCCAAACTTGCCGGTGATATAATCTTCGACCCGCTGGCTTTTCGGGTTCTCGAAGACCTGATCGGTCTCGCCGTACTCGACGAGTCGACCGCCGGTGAGAAAGACGGCGGTCTGATCCGATATTCGAGCCGCTTGCTGCATATTGTGGGTGACGATGACGACCGTATACTCCTCGGAGAGTTCCTCGATGAGGTCCTCGATCTTGGCGGTCGCAATCGGATCGAGTGCGGAGGCCGGTTCGTCCATCAGGATGACTTCAGGGTCCACGGCCAGACAGCGAGCGATACAGAGTCGCTGTTGTTGGCCTCCAGAGAGCCCGAGGGCGTTGTCGTCTAGGCGGTCGTTGACTTCCTCCCAGAGGGCTGCCTGTCGCAGCGACCGTTCGACGATCTCGTCTTCCTGCTCGCTGTCGTCGCGGCCGGTGAGTTTGGCCAAGAGGTCGGTCTGGACCGTGCCGTGTTTGCGGGGGCCATAGGCGATGTTGTCCCGGATCGATTTTGGGAATGGGTTGGGTGCCTGAAACACCATGCCGACCCGCTTGCGGAGTTCGACGAGGTCGAGACCCTCTTGGTAGATGTCTTGGCCCTCAAAGGTGACCGTTCCGTCGACACTCGCGGCACGAATCCGGTCGTTCATTCGGTTGAGACACCGAAGGAACGTGGATTTCCCACAACCAGAGGGACCGATTAGCGCGGTGACGCTCTGTTCGGGAATCTTGATCGAGATGTCGTCGAGAGCCTGATCGCTGCCGTAGTGGACATCAAGACCACTGACGCTCATTTTCGGCTCGCCCTCGAACTCGTAGTCGACCCACGTTTCGGGGGTCTCCTCGTTTCGCTGGCCAGTTCGTGACTGGTTAGTAGTCGCTTCAACTGACGGTTCTGATGTCTCGTTTGTATTGAGTGATGATGTTTCTGTCATGCGTTGAGTCTCCGTCGGAAGTAGATTCGCGAGGCGATACCGATCGCGTAGAACGACAGCACGACGACGAGCAGGATGAACGCGGTCGCCCAACCGAACTCCGCGGCGTTTTCGGCTGAAACACCTGCGGTAATGGTCGCATATAGCTGGTAGGGAAGCGCGGGTGCACTTTCGAGCAGTGCCTCGTTGGCAACGAACGGCGGAGAACTCGTGAACTCGAAGGAACCCAATACATTGGGTGCATCGTCACGGAGCCCACCGGCCATCACCAACAAGATCGGTGCCGTTTCGCCAGCAATGCGTCCTACACCGAGGATGACGCCGGTGAGGATACCCGGCATCGCCGCGGGGAGGACGACGCTGCGGATCGTCTCCCATCGGCTCACGCCGAGGGCTGCACTCGCATCGCGGTACTCGTCGGGGACAGCCTTGATCGCCTCCCGTGAGGTGATCAGACACAGCGGCATCAGCATGAAGCCGAGGACGAGCATTCCCGAAATAAGGGAGGTCGTGCCGCCGAGCCGCGGGATGAGGAAGGCGTAGCCGAACAGGCCGTAGACGACGCTGGGCGTACTCCACAGCCCGTTGGTCGCGATCTCGACCGCGCCGACGAATCGACCTTGTTCGGCGTACTCGGTGAGGAAGATCGCCGCCGCGACCGCCACCGGAACGCCGGTGATCACCGCACCGATCACGAGCCAGATCGTCCCCATGATCGCTGGGAAGACACCGTTGACGACCTCCGGGCGGAACGAGTAGCCGTTGGTGACGAAGGGCCACTCGAAGGGCACGAGCGAGAAGCCCTGGAAGGCCGGTCCGATGCCTTTTGAAGCGATGAACAGCAGCAACGCGACCAACACCGCAATGATGCTGACCGCGTTGATTCCCACGAGGAGATACGCAGCGGTCTGTCGACCCTTGCTGCCGTACCCCTCATAGGCCTTTGCGCCGCCCCACATCGTAACGAGTGTCGACGCGCTGAGAACTAGCGGGATCGCCATCGAGCCTGTCAATGTCGCCGAGAACCCCTCGGGCTCCCACGCGAAGGCGGGGGTGAGTATTCCGCCCAATATGAGGACTGCGACGCCGATGGCGGCGACCCCCGGCGGGAGCGTCGACCCGATATCCTCGGGTGCGAGGGCGACGCCTGCGAACGTCACACCACCGACGAGGGTGGCACCCAGGAGCCAGCCGACGGTGCCGAGGCCGAGGAACTGGGAGGCGACGAGTCCGGCGAGGGCGAACGCCCCGAAACCGAACAGGGCCGCGGTGACCGCTCCGGGGGTCGCGTCCGGACTCGTGGTGAACGTGCCGACCCGCGAGCCGACCCCGAGGACGACGGTTCCGACCCCCATCAACAGGAGGCCACCGGCGAGGAAGTCGTAGAGGCTGATCCCGAGAACCGTCGTCTCGGCGGTGACGACCTGTGCGACGCCCACCAGCGAAAAGGCGAACGTCACCAGTCCCAGCCCGACGACGGCTCCGGCGATGCGTTCGGCCGTGGAGGTGTCGTCGACGACCAGTTCCGATTCGGTCGTGTAGCTCATTGGCCACCCCCGAGCTTGCGGTCCATCCGAAGCTCGATACGTCGAGCCGCGATGCTGAGGATCAAGACTGTCACGAACAGCACGACCCCAGCGGTGAACAGCGCGTTCATGTGGAGGCCGTTGGCGTTACCGTACTGGCTGGCGATCAGGCTGGTCAGCGTCTCGGTGTTGTCGAAGACGTCCTGGAGCGGATCAGGGAGCACTTGGCTGTGGCCGAGGATCACGGTGGCGGCCATCGTCTCGCCGACCGCCCGACCGATCCCGAGCAGGACCGCCGCCGAAACGCCCGAAAGTGCTGCGGGGAGCGTGATCGACTTCATCGTCTGCCACTCGGTGAGTCCCATCGCCACCGCGCCATCGCGCATCGCGTCGGGTACGCTGGTGAGCGCGTCGTCGGCGACCGAAACGACCGTCGGCAGTGCCATCAGGCCGATCACGAGGCCGACCAGAAACAGGCTGCCGAGGTTGGCCATCTCCAAGTTCTCGTAGAGGAACGTGTTCAGCACGACGAAGCCGAGGTAGCCGTAGACGATCGAGGGAATGCCCGCCAGGATCTCGACGCCGGGTTTGACCGTCTCCCGGATCAGTGGTGGGGCGATCTCCGCGAGAAACAGGGCGGCGGCGATCCCCAGCGGGGCGGCGATCGCCGTCGCAATGAGGGTCGTCACGAACGTCCCCCAGATCATCGGGATCAGCGAGTAGGTGTGTTGGCTGGTGCTCCAGTAGCTCTCGACGCTCGGGATGAGCGTCACGCCGAATAGCTCGACCGGCTCGGTGAAGCCGAACAGTCGGATACCCATCCGCTGGAGTACGGGCAGAGCTTCGACGAACACGTACACCGTGATCAGGCCAAGGATGAGGATCGTCGAGGCGGTTGCGAGAAACGTCAGCGCACGGGCGGTCTCGGCCTGATGAGCATACCAACCGTAGCCGCTGGTAGCCAGGAAGCCAGCCAGTGGGATCACCGCGAGCGTCGAGTTCAACAGGAACAGAACGAACGTGGCGAGCAGACAGCCACCACCGATGGCGCCCAGCGATCCGATGTCGCGGTCGACATTACGGATTCGTCGTAACCGGGTTCTAGGATCAAACAGGGGTAACTCAGTCATGTGTTGGATTTGTCATGAATACCGTCAGCGAAACCGGAACTGCGGTCGGCTGGGTCGCTCAGTTCGACGGCTCGGGAAGTTTGTCGATCTCTTCCTGACGTCGCTCGTCGACCAGCGGCAGGTAGTCTGCGGACTCAACGAACGTCTCTTGACCGTAGTCGCTCAGCAGCATCCGGATGAACGCCGCCTCTTTGTTCGAGGTGCCCTCCCAGGTGTAGGTGTGGAGCGCACGCGATAGCGGATAGTCGAGGGTTCCGAAGTCGTCGGGATACTCGAAGAGGGTTCCGTCGATTTCGAGGTCGATCGCGGGCGTCGAGTCGTCGACGAACGCTAGGGCGATGTAAGCGATCGCGTTGTCGGCGTTGTCGATATCGGTTTTGACCTGCTGGTTCTGGCCGCGGCGGCTGTCGACGCCATCCATCGAGGCGTCGGGGTCGCCCAGCACGTTGGACCGGAATGATGTGTCTGTCCCGGAGCCTTCGGCGCGGCCTATAGCCTGAATGTCGCGGTCTGGACCACCGAGCTCCGACCAGTTGGTGGTGCGGCCCTGGTAGATGTCCTGGATATCCGTGAGCGTCAGTTGGGTAACGCCCGCCTCGTAGATTTCCTGGCTGACGACGACGGGCTGGGCGTCGACTGCAACGACGTGGTCGGTGAACGATGAGAGTTCGTCCTCGCTGCGGTCGGGGAACTCCGCGCTGACCGGCGCGCTGGCGTCGCCGATGTCGACCTGTCCGTTTTCGAGCTTTTCGAGGCCAACACCGGTGTGGTTCAGCCCGATTGAGGTGAAGAACGGCGGCGTGCCCTCCTCGCCGCTGGGTTCGAAGCCGTAGAGGCCTGCCCAGTAGTCGGCCATGTTCTGGTCGGTGTCGATGCCGTACTGGCTAGGGCCCCAGTACTCCTCGTCGGAGGCCGGGGCGTTACCGTTCCACAGCGAACCGGCCCGACTCGTGATCGGGTAAACAGTCGATGAGCCGTCGGCGGTCAGCGGCTCGGCTCCTCCTTCACTGTCTGCGGTGTTTGATGTGTCTCCACCCGCACAGCCCGCGAGGCCTGCGATCCCTGCAGCACCCGAGGCGACCATGAATTTGCGGCGCGTTACGATATCGGACAGACGCTCTCCGTCTCTCGTCATCACCTGTATCTGGAGTGTTTTTTATTAAAGCGGTTTATAATAGAAATATAAATACGTATTTCATCTCTGTTTTACTATTACTAATCTGATAGACCTATAATACAATATATACTACTCAATAGTACCTCAAAGAGGCTGACTTGATGGTTATTCTTTGGAATCCAACCCAATTCATTAGCTGTGTGCGAGTAGTGTTCGAATTAATGTTCTATTTTTTCTTTTGCAAAATATGTGGTCTCACCTACTTGCAACTTTTTTGTGGTCAATAATAGCATCCGCTGACTCTGGTCAACCACCTCTCGCCGTCTCGTAAGCAGTTATCGCCAACTCGTTACTCCGTCGACCGTTGTGGACTAACTGAATCTGTCGGCTGTTGAGTTGTGTCGACTACGGTCTCTGTGTTAGCGAACTCCTCGAAATCGTCGGCCTCGGGCGACTCCTTTGGTGGGAAATAAAAGTATACGCTGTTACCACGCCGCTTGGTTTGGCGTTCAATTTTGAGTTCACCGCCGAGCGATTCGATACACCACTTCATTACGAAGAGGCCGACACCGGATCCATGGGATGTACTCGTGGTCTCACTGTTCTCGTCTAATGCCGCGATCTCCATTGCCGGAATCGTCGGACACTCGTCTTCGATCCGGATTTCAGCCCGCCCTGTATTCGGGGACTCATCGATGACGATTCGAACAGACGGATCAGGCTGTTGAGAATGGACGATAGCGTTCTCAATGGCATGGGTTAGCGCGTGGTCGAAAGTGTTGTCGACAGCGATCCACATCTCGGCCTGTTCGTCGATTTGGATGTGGCTTGCAGCCTCGCTGGGTTCAAAGTCTTCGATAGTTTCAGTGATGACATCGACTGCTGGCCTTCGACTCCAAGAGGACCGGTCGCGTGTGATCGTATTCTCAATCTGTTTGACCGACTCTGCGACCCGATTCAGATTGTTCGCAGCGGTCGTGATTTTCTTCGCGGCGGTCCCAGCGGCTTCGGTCTCGGCAACACTCTCTACGTGGTTGGCAAAGCCGGTTATTACGTTGATGTCGTTCCGGAGATTGTGGCGCAAGAGCCGATAAAACAGACTTACCCGACGGTCGTTGTGCTTGTATTCGGTGATTTCGGCGACCTCTCCCAGTACGTAAGAGTGACATTTGATCACTATCCGCGTGAGATTGATTCTCATCCAGATTAGTTCACCATCAGCACGTTTGATCCGCCACTCGAAGCTCTGTGGGGTTCCCTCGGCAGCTGCAGCGATTCGCCGGCCAGCTTCTGCCTGTGTGTAGGAGTAGGTGTTGGCACTGAACTCCTCAAATTGCATCTCGCGCAGTGTCTCAACGGAATACCCGTATAGTTCTTCCAGCCGTTGGTTCGCATCAAGGATCTCTCCCGTCTCCGGATCGTGCAACATAATTCCGACCCGAAGCGTGTCGAATTCGTTTGGCAGTTCCTCACTGTTGTGAGACGGTTGCTCCCCGTCAGACATGTATGTCTTTCTACTAGTACAGCCGTGGTAAACGTAGCTATGAGTGCTATATATAACCCAGTATATGTCAGTTACATCTTACAAACGGCGACAGGGAGTCAGAGTCGGACGACGAGTTCGAGCGTAATAAGCAGCGTACAGAGGAGTAGCAGGCCAACGAAATAGCAGAACGGTTTGAGTTGCTGCCAGACGATGGTGGCTGTAGGTAGCCGACCAGTGTCTGAATGGAGATCGTCGGTCGCCATTATCGTTTCAGCGGCCATACGGTTGTTCGGTCGGTGTTAGCCGCCGACTCAACATCTGTCACTCGCCAGGTATTGCCCCGGCCGTGGGCCTGTTGGAGCGTCACTGACACCTGACTGCCGACTGGAAGGTTGACGAGTTTGTCGGTTATCGCTGGATCGTCGCTGCCGACTACCTGATAGGTTCGTCCCCGTTCCGAGCGGAGTGTCATCGCACCATATCGGTTGATTTCGACCACAACGGTACATGATGTCTGTCGTTCTGTGTTGGTCCCACGCATACACAAGTGTAGATCGTGTTTTTATGTAAAGCCGACTAGGAGTAATACTAATATGACTATAATCCCATATATACTATGTATCTCATATTTGCACAGTGAACCTGCTGGCGAAAACATGGGAGTTGGGAGTATTCGATTAGAGTACCGGGTTCTCAAAAGAGTGTGGAAGGGTGGCTGTCACACTTGGATGAAGAGCTTAGGGACGTCCACCATGTCAGTGTGTTAAGTTATCATGTGATCAAGATCCTCACTGTCGACGCCATTTGTACAGATACAGCCACGTTGATAGTGCGATATATAGGTATATAGATATAATTAGCAATCTTACCAATTGTTTACTTAGTACCTATCAGCTTTTACAGCAGACAGTCACATGGCAAACTTTTCAGACACTATCGAGAGCGTCCATCACCGGGTAGCTGCTGACGAGTGGGACCGTATCTTCATTGTTGGTGATCCCCACGGCTGCCGAGCCGAACTCGAAACGCTCTGTGAGAAGCTCGAAATCAGCGAGACTGACCTCGTGATTTTTGTCGGTGATCTGGTCCGCAAAGGACCCGATAGCAAGGGTGTCGTCGACCTCGTTCGGAACGCGCCGAATATGCTAACGGTGCGTGGCAACAATGAGGAAAAGCTTCTCAGAGGGTCAAAATCATTACCTGAACTCACCGAGGACGATCTCAACTGGATCGCGTCGCTGCCAGTCGTTATCACGCTGCCGGATACACTCGTGGTCCATGGCGGGATCGATCCGCAGAAGCCCCATTTTAATCACGATATCGACGATCTACAGAATACGCGGTCGCTGGTCCCGGGTGGGAGCTATGACCCACCGTACTGGTTCGAGGAGTATGAGGGTCCCGAACGAGTCTTTTTCGGCCATACCGTTCTTGAACAGCCGATCATCCGGGAGCACGCTATTGGGCTCGACACCGGCTGTGTGTACGGCGGAGATCTCACCGCCTACAACTGGCGAACTGGCGTACTGACCACTGTGTCGTCAAACGAGACGTATGTCGATCGTCGAGACGAGAAGTTTTTCGAACCGACCCATCCACCGGAGTCGGACCAGCAGCACGCGTTGAACCGATGAATGGGTCGTCGAAGCCTAGACTACTGCTGAACCAGCTTCGATCCCTGCTGACAGTCCTCTCGCTGATGCAATCCAACGACACTGAGGCTAACACAACTGAAAGTATGCCTGACGATACCGAAACACAGACTGACGACGAGCAATCGACCACTGCCGCCGAAACGAGTTCCATAGTAACTGACGATGAAACCTCACTAGACGCCGACGAAGTGTTTTCCAGGAATAGCGTGTCCTTATCGGACAATGGTAGCGACGACACCTCCTCGCCGTTCGACCTCTCGCCGTTGTCGTGGCGAACCAACAGTCAACCACGAACGCCACCGATTGCCAAGTCGGGAGAGACTAACGGTCACACCGCCCTTGAGTGGGAATCGATCCGCGATGGTACCGATCAACGTGGGGACGAGCTTTCGAATCCGGCAGGCTATCTCAACCGTGAATTGAGTGAGCTCTCCTTCCAGTGGCGTGTTCTGTATGAGGCTCTTGATGATGAAAATCCGCCACTTGAGCGGTTAAAATTTCTAGCTATTCTCACGAAGAATATGGATGAGTTCTTTATGAAGCGAATCGGTGGACTGAAACAACAGATCGACGCCGAAGTAACCGACGAGACCGTCGACGGGCGAACCCCACACGAGCAATGGGAGGAGGCACTTGATTTTGCCCGACCGATTTTTGAGACCCAATCGCGGTGTTATCACGAGGCGATCAAACCTACCCTCGCCGACAATGGGATTGAAATTGTCGACTACAAAGATCTCTCCGGCAAGGAAACCGCTACACTCAGATCATACTTCGAACGAGCGGTGCTGCCGACGTTGACACCGCTGACGTTCGATCCGGCCCATCCGTTCCCTTTCATCTCGAATCTAAGCCTCTCGCTGGCGGTGCTGTCGGTCGACGACGACGGGACGAAAAAGTTCTCACGGGTGAAGCTGCCGGAAAACCGGCCACGACTCATCCCTGTCTCTGCTACTGACGAGATCTCGGTCATGACGGACGATGTCGCTAGCATCGAACACGCCGATACCGGTCGATTTGTCCGTCTTGAACAAGTGATAGCAGAAAACATCGACTTGCTGTTTCCGAATGTAGAGGTAATTGATTGTTCGACATTCAGAGTCACTCGGAACGCCGAAGTCCGACGGAATGAGGAGGTCGCCGAAGGGCTAATCGAGATGATCGAGGATGTGCTCCGCCAGCGACGGTTCGCCACGGTCGTCCGGGTTGAGGTCGCCACTGATATGCCGAACGAGATTCGGTCACTGTTAGTCGACCAGCTGGATATCTCCGAGCGGGAACTGTTCGAACGCCCCGAACCACTCGGCTTTCAGGACTTCTTCCGACTCTTGGAGCTCAACAACGAAACGCTCAAATTGCCATCGTGGGAGCCGCAGCCACATCCGCGTTTTATTGGTCACGACAGCGACCGGCCGGATGATCTGTTTGGTGAGATCGCTAGTGACGATATTCTGGTCCATCATCCCTACCACTCGTTTACCAATACTGTCCAGACGTTCCTCGATACAGCGGCTCACGACCCTGATACGCTGGCGATCAAGGTCGCTATCTACCGCACGGCTCCTGACTCACAAGTGATTCAGTCGCTGATTGAGGCCGCGAAAAACGGCAAACAAGTGGCTGTCATGGTTGAACTCAAGGCCCGATTTGATGAGAAGAACAATCTCCGATGGGTCAAACGCTTAGAGGAAGAGGGAATTCATGTTACCTACGGGACAATTGGACTCAAAACCCACAGTAAGGTCGCTTTAGTCGTCCGCGATGAGGGCGATACCGACGACGTCGAACTCTACTCACATATTGCAACCGGCAACTACCATTCGGAGACAGCCAAAAGCTACGAAGATCTCGGGCTATTCACTGATGACCGCGACATCGGCCAGGATCTTGTTCAACTGTTCAACTCCTTTACTGGCCACTCTCAACACGAATCCTACCGGAAACTGCTGGTTGCCCCTGAAACACTTCGGGACCGCATGACTGATCTCATTCAGCGTGAAGCCGAACACGCTCGGGCTGGCCATGAGGGCCGAATCATCGCCAAAATGAACGCTCTTGAAGATCCCGACATCGTACGCGAATTGTACGCCGCTTCGCAGGCTGGTGTCGACATCACGCTGATAGTCCGTGGGATCTGTCGACTTCGACCGGGTATCGACGGGTTGAGCGAAACAATCTCTGTCCACAGTGTTGTCGGCCGGTTTCTTGAACACTCACGGATATTCAAATTCGGTAATGCAGGTGACTCGGAGTACTACATCGGCTCAGCTGACTGGATGACACGAAATCTTGACCGCCGTGTCGAGGCAGTCACGCCCGTCGAAAACCCGACGCTACAAAACGAGTTGGATACTATTATTGACTCACTACTCGGGGATAACCGCAAACGTTGGGAAATGGACGCTACCGGGCGCTACGTCCAACAGCGACCTAAATCGCAACCGAGACAGATCGCCCACGAGCAATTAATGCAGCGAGCACGTGAGGCAGTACCGGAAACGCCAATCGAATACAATACCAGCGAGTCAGATCAACGCGAGACATCCGTTGATCTCGATGAAGTGTATTTAGAGGAGCCGTTCGACTCCTAGTTGACTGGAATCGATTCTTAGTAGCGGATCTATTTAATCTGATTCAAATAATTTAGTACTGAAATAAAACTGGATTTCTGAAGGATGCTCAGTGGTGGCGTTAGTCGTTGCAGTCTGTGATATAATTGAGAGCAGTACATGAGGGTGGACTGAGATTTTCACTGCATCTAATTAGAGATTAATTAAAATGATGAAGTAGTAGTATAGATGCCTATATACAAATATATATTAGACTGTAGTAACTTTTTTAGTTGTATTTTACCTCTGAATTCGCATGATTGAAAGAATAAAACTAGATGGAATAAATATCGGGCCGAAAATCATTCTGTCTTTTGTAGTTGTGGCGTTCCTAGTCGGAGTGACTGGAGCAGTTGGCTACTATAGTGTGGGAACCGTTGATGAAAAAGCCCACTTGGTCGCAGACAATGCCGAAAAGATGGATGCGACATCCGAATTGACACTCGGGATTGAAAAACAGCAGGAAGCCATTCTCTATGCCCAGCTCGGTCAGGGTAAAAAAGCAGAGGAATTGTTTACGGAAGGAGACGAACAGTTCAAATCTGGTATTGAAACATTACAATCAAAAGAGTTGAGTCCACCAAAGGCAGCTAAAGTACGGTCAATAAAACGGACTCATGAAGAGTATGGCAGTGTTGCTACCAAAATATTTGAGGCCACGCAAGCAGGTAATATTGAACTCGCCGCACAAAAGGCCCCCCGAGCCGAAGAAATAGGCACACAAATAAAAGGAGACGCAGCAGGGCTAAAGGCCCAAGAGCAAGGAGCTCTGGACCAACGAGTAGCAGCGGCCGACAGCACGGCACAAACCGCCAAGATGGAACTGATTGGGTTGACTCTCATTGCCTTTATTATCGCAATTATCCTCGGCCTTTTTGTCACCAAACGTATCACGGACCCGATCACGCAACTGTCCGATGCGGCAACTGCTGGCAGTAACGGTGACTTGAGTATCGATGTCGACGATCACGTCGAGAACGACGAACTCGGACAGATGATTGATGCCTTCTCCGAGATGCAGACAAATCTCCGTACTATTTTTGACGACCTCGAAGATGTTAGCAATGGGCTTGCAACAGGGCAGTTTGAGCGTAATATCGACACGGCATACCCCGGAACCTACGGACAATTGATGACGAATCTCGATGCAGCCACCGACCAACTCGACGACAGTTTCACTGAGATACAGCGGGCCAGCGAACGTCTCAGCGAACAGAATCTCGATCAATCTATCGAGACTGACAAAGTCGGACGCTACGGGACTGTGCTGGAGTCTCTTGAAGAAGGTGTCATGGAGATGAACGAGAGTCTGACAACTGTTCAAGAGATCGCTGACGATGTCGCCGAATCCAGCGAGGAGACAGCGACCACTGCCGAAGCCGTCGACGAGGCAAGCCAGGAGGTTGCTGCGTCGGTCGAAGAAGTCCAGCAGGCCAGCGAAGAAGTCGCCGAATCAGTTCAAAAAATTAGTGTTGGTGCCGAAAGCCAAAGCAACGATCTTCGTGGTGTAGCCGACGAAATGAACGATATGTCGGCCACAGTCGAAGAAATTGCCTCCTCAGCAGAAGAGGTGAGTATGACCGCACAGACTGCGGTCGAACGCAGTCAAGAAGGCCAGCAGTACGCCTCAGAGGCGACCGAAGAAATCTCCGCAATCGAATCGCAGGCAGATGAGGCCGCCGCGCAGGTCAAAACACTCGATCACAAGATGGAAGAAATCAGTGAGATCGTTGACCTCATTACCAACATTGCTGAGCAGACAAACCTCTTGGCACTGAACGCTTCAATTGAGGCCGCCCGTGCCGGTGAGGCTGGCGAAGGCTTCGCTGTCGTCGCCGACGAGATCAAAAGTCTCGCCGAAGATGTTAGCGAAGCGACGACCGAGATCGAAAGCCAGATCGATGAGATCCAGTCGACGACGACCGAGACGGTCGAGGGGATGGAAACGATGACCGAGCGTGTCGACCGCGGTTCCGAAACTATCGAAGACGCAATCGAAAAATTTGATGAGATTGCACAGGCAGTTAGTGAAGCCGAGTCGGGTGTCGAAGAGATTAGTACTGCAACCGACGATCAGGCAGCCTCTTCTCAAGAGGTTGTCGCCATGGTCGATGATGTGGCAAGTGTGAGTGAACAGACAGCGACCGAGGCAAGCAGTGTGTCGGCAGCAACGGAAGAACAAACCTCATCGCTCGCTGCGGTCTCGGATACTGCTGAAGAACTCTCTCGTCTCTCGGATTCCTCAACTGCCGAACGACTGTCTGAGCTTTCAGAGACTCTTCGCAAGGAGGTTGCACAGTTCGACCTTGAAAATAATTGGACGTCCGATACTGATCACACCATGGGTGTTGAGACTCCAAGTGTGCCTGCAGGTCCGTCGGCACCGACCGAAACCCACAGTGCTTCGAGGGCCCAAACTGATGGCGGTGAAAGCGGACTGAATGATTAAGATATCAAATCGAGGTGACTGCCGCTACACATATTTCAGATACCAGCAAGTTAGGCTTTAGTTGCGACTGTCGAGATTGCTCCATCCAAATGAGAAAATTACTATTTGCATACAGCCAGGAAGGGTCTAATGTTAGTTAAGATAGTAGAGACATCTTTGGTATATCACTAATCTGCCTACCAGTTTTATTTACCCTCTGAGGGGTGCGAGGTCGATCAAAGAACCTCGTATAGATCGTATGTCCAACTCGAAACACTCAGCAACTGATGTAGCGGAATCGTCGACCCAACCACAGCCAGACCACACGGAGTTGGTCGAGCGGAGCGATGTCGGTGTCTCTCTCACTGTGCAACTCACTCGTGGGACGGGAACACGGGATCAAGACAAGATTACGGCGAAGGTGAAAGCGAAGACCCTAGAGGATGCCCGAACAGATATGGAGACTCTTCGAGAATATATTGACGACCTTGCAGCGTCGACACGGCAGATCCAACCCGCAGAGGTAACCCAGTAGCGAGTCGACCAGATTTTTTATCGCCCCACCAGGGGGTGGAGGCGAATTCAATTGAGTAATTCAGCAGATCCATCTACAGAATCGAGTGGCCTCACACCACAACAGCGTCTCGAATCGTCGAACACACGGCTTGTCGACGCTGGGATTGCGACGATCAAAGATATGGAGACACTGCGGGCGTGTGTCGCCTACGAAAATGCGAACAAACGCCGAGTTCTGATTCTCCATCGTCTCAAGCGACGAGCGGACGAGATCCGGGCCGAAGTCGAATAACAGAGCGCTCAACTGATTCCTTCTGGACCCACGTGCTGTTAACCAATAAGAAGTGGTAACTACGAATACTGTTGGTTAAGCCTGCTACTGACGACGATTTTTTCTCCCCGAAAGGGGGTGCGGGGAGCGAGTTCTCGCGATGATTCACCATGGCATTAGCAGCACGTACGACCAGTAGCACCGCCAGCGAGATTGTAGCAGATCGACAGACCGACTACGTCGCGTTTCTCCACCGCGTTCCCTTCGCGTTAGATCATATCCGTTTTGAAAATTGAAAACTGGTGTTGGGAGACCATCAGGTGTGCTCAGACAGTACGTCCGCAGCCAACTGGTGAGATGTCGGTGGGTCGTGAGGCTCGTCGTTGTCGTAGATGAGCCACTCGGCATTGATCTCGTGTGCTGCTTCTCCTGCGGCGTCGATATCGAGGTCGCCTTCGCCAAGTTCCGGGACATCCTCGGAGTCGATGTAGATGTCTTTCATGTGGACCATCGAGATCCGGTCTGCATACCGTTCAAGCAGGTCAACCGGGTCGACACCTCCTGCCAGTGCCCAGCCGACATCGACTTGGAGCATAACATCAGGTGCACGGTCAGCGAGGACGTGATAGGCGAGACCCTCCTCCGTCTCTACAAAGGATTGATCGTGATTGTGGTAGTGGAGCGTAATTCCGGCTTCTGCGAGCTCGTTCGCAATCTCCGAGAGTCGATTCGCGAACTCCTCGATACTGTTGACTGATTCGAAAAACTCCGGTTCACCCCACGGGACGACAATATCATTGTATCCGAGCGTTTCTGCGTCCTCGATGGCACCTTCGATATCGTTTTCGAGGGTCTCCAGTTCGACGTGACCGGCAGGAACTTCGAGTCCGGCATCGTCGATGGCTTCTCGAACCGTTTCTTTGTCCGTTTCGTGGACCCGGTATGCGAACTCTACCCCATCAAGTGATGTCTCACCAACGTCTGTGATGATCTCTGTGAGCGGTCTGTCAACGTTCCGGATCGCGAAGAACTGCATCCCTGTCTTCATATATTGGTGGTCAAAGGTATGCTCCAAATAACCCGGTGAATAACATCCGACGTTGTCGCAACATCCCGTAGCAGATTGAATGAGATACCAAGGCGACTCTGAGATCTTTAGCTCAATTGGAACTTCGTTAGTTGATAGGATGTCGTGTGAGTTCGTGATGACAAACGTTCGTTGTCGTCAGTTGGAACTCCTGGATAATACGGGTCCACATGATCGTCGACCATGCGACGGTCGTGGATGGCGATCAGGCTGTGTAGTTGGCGGTCCTTACCGGCGGCAACTGCAATAACTTGTTATTTGGTCAAGTCGACTTGTATTGATTTCGCCGTACTAATCACCTGTCCAGTGATGTCTTCTTTGAGATAGCGTCCGGACAGTCTATCTTGTGGGCCACAGACACCTATCGCGGCGGCTGGCCCGCGCTCATCGAGACCGAACGAGGTTGCAACACCGATGATATCGTCAAACTGTTCTTCTCTGGAAAACGCGACGCCGTTGTCTCGAACCGTTTGCAGTGCGGTGTGGAGACTTTGTTTGTCTGAGATACTATGTTCTGTTACGGCGGACAGGCCATGTTGTGCGACGATTTTGTCAACTCGGTCCGTCGCAAACGTCGCGAGAATCGCTTTCCCGGGGGCAGTAACGTGAAGTGGAACCCGCTCGCCACAGACGTAGTCAGGCGACCAAGCGTCGGTGTCTGCGGATAAATACGTACAGATTCCGAGTCCGTCTTCCTCGATGAACAGCGTTGCGACTTCCCCAGTCGTCTGTGCGAGATTGTCGACGTGGTTCCGTGCAGCGCGACACGCATCGATCCCATTGCGTGTTCGTGAACCGAGAGAGAGTAAATGGAGCGACGGGCGGTATTTACCGTCCGATTTTCGAACGTAGCCGAGTTCCGAGAGCGTCCCGAGGTGGTTGTAGACGACTCCTTTCGAGAGACCGACCGAGTCGGCCAGTTCCG
>Ga0306899_1000235_pt1 | contig 31993 bp, 28 predicted proteins | sample AntRauMFilla3764_FD_190407 | JGI IMG/M metagenome (GOLD analysis project Ga0306899, IMG submission 190407) | Saline lake microbial communities from Rauer Islands, Antarctica - Metagenome Filla 3 #764 (v2) (version 2) | ecosystem: Environmental > Aquatic > Non-marine Saline and Alkaline > Saline ... | reverse complement strand
ACCAGTTGAGACAGGCGCGTTTTGGCTTCATGCATGTTGACGGATTCCATAGACGACTCACTTACCTTAGTTTAATAGACTTAGTCTACCAACGCAGGCAATATTAGCCAACTGTGTGATTTGGGGTCAGACCCCAATGCATTTGGTGAGGTGAAATGTCATGGGGTCTGACCCCAGGCGAAAATGGCCGGGGTGATGCGATAAGTCCCTGGATTAGGTATTATGTACATACAAACGTAAATACAGGGATGTATAATGCGCTTTGAATGGGATAAAGCAAAGAATAACGCCAACATTCGAAAACACGGTATCGACTTCAGCGATGCGGTAGATATTTTCAGCCACCCGATGCTTACAGCGATTGATGAGCGGTTTTCGTACGATGAGGAACGCTGGGTGGCAATAGGGCTGGTGCGGCAGATCATCGGAGTAGTCGTGTATTTAGAAAGTGACGGTGATGTGATTCGCATCATATCAGCCCGAAAGGCAACCAAGCGCGAGGTGCAGCTTTATGAACAATATGTCTGGAACTGACTGGAAGCGGCTCTCAGAAATGAATGATGAGTCCGTCGATACTGGTGACATTCCTGAGTTAGACGATGCCTTTTTTGAAAAAGCCGAGCTACGAGTGCCAGCAAAACAACCAGTAACGCTGCGCATTGATGAGGACGTGCTTACCTGGTTTAAATCACAGGGAAAGGGATATCAGACTCGCATTAACAAGTTACTGCGACAATATATGGAGAGTCAGTCTTCGCAAAGATAAGCACGTTTCGGGCTCGGCTTCGGCCTGCAGTAGAATACGGGTGTCCAGTCGCAGGTTCACCTCAATCTCTGGGTATATCGGCTATTTCGTCCTGACCCATGCGGGCGTACATGAGACAACTTGGTGATGTGGGGTCAGACCCCAATGCATTTGGCGAGGTGAAATGTCACGGGGTCTGACCCCAAAAGTACATAAAAAGGAGAGCTTACTATCTATCAAGTCAAAGTATCGCTCAAGGGTGCGCAGCCTTCTATCTGGCGGCGCTTGCTGGTTGAGCGGGAAACCACTCTTCAGGATCTACATCGCATTATCCAGGTTGCCATGGGCTGGCAGGCCTCCCATCTGCATCTATTCCAGGCAAAAGACGGCACCCTGATTGGCGACCCGGCCGAGGACTTTGACGGCATGATGAATTTCCGGGATGAAGCTGCTTTACCCGTGTCCGCTGTGTTGTTCAAAGAAGGCCAGACACTGCACTACGAATACGATTTTGGCGATAGTTGGGAGCATCTGGTTGCCCTTGAGAAGATCCTCCCTGCGGACACAAACAATGGAGCAGTGCCACGCTGTATCAAGGCCGCGCGCCAATGCCCGCCGGAGGATGTCGGAGGCCTGCCGGGTTTCTGCGAATTTCTCGAAGCCATGGAAGATATGGCGCATCCGGAGCACATTGCCGTGCGTGAATGGTGGGGCGAGTGGTTTGAGCCGGACCTTGTCGATCTTGAACAGATCAATGCGGATCTTGCCGAGCGTGATGCTTGGTTACCGGAAGATCCCGATGGCGGTGCTCCGGCCGCAAGCGATTTTTTCGGCCTAAGCCCTTTCCAGGTGCATGAACTGTTGCAAAACCCGCTGAACTGCCCCTCGGTTTTCCATCCGCTTTTCAATGCCGAAGAAGTAAATGAGGCGCTCGACTCAGCACCGATCATCCGCATGGCCATGGTTCTGGTGGAGGCTCTGAAGGGCAAGGGTATTCGCCTGACCGGCAAGGGCAACTTGCCCCTTAAGCACGTCAAGGCAATGATCGACGTCGGCGGAGAATCTACCGTGGCGCCCATGGCCAGATATTCCCCTGTTTGCTCTGAAGAACATGTGCTGGCGGTGATCCTCACCCGCGTGTTGCTGGAAATTGCCGGCTACACCAAGAAGCAGAAGGGCGTGCTTTCCCTCAAAAAGACGGCGGAAACCAAATTGGAGAAAAAAGGGTGGCTGACCACCTACCGGGATTTTCTTAACGCAGCGCTGACCAGGCTCAGCTGGGCCTCCATCGACCATCACGACGGCCTGGAAGATATCCAGTATACCGGTGCATTCTGTTTCTGGCTGTTGTCTGAGAAAGGTGGTCAGTGGCGACTTGTGAGCGAATATCTGGATGACATGCTCAAAGCCTTTCCCAGGCTACCGCTTGCCGCCTACCCAGTCAGCTACATGACTGAAGAAGACCAGGCAAAGTCGGCACTGCGTTCGCGGATGGTGACGCTGTACCAGTTACTTGGCCTGATCGAACTTGATCCCGAAAATGCCCGGTTTCGAGAGGAAGGTGATCAGCAAATGAAACGAACGGCGTTGTTTGAGGGAATGTTTGTGCGCGGGTGAGAGGCTGGGGTCAGACCCCAATGCATTTGATTTTCTTCATTATAGCAGTGGGATATTTGAATTCTACGGCCTGTGAACTGCCTCACTCTATTGGTCGGTCTGCCTGGGATAGTATGGCTTTACGGCAATAACAAGATGTTACACGACAAGCCGACTGACTAATCAGAGACACAATACTATGAGACAGGAAGCCTACTGGTATGCTGTCGCGTTTGCCATATGCCTGGGCATGGCCCCGCTGGCAAATGCCGAGCTTGAGCCCATTTCTGACAAAGAAATGAGCCAGGTTCAGGGGCAGGCGTTGATGACCGTAAACAACATTGATGACGGCACCCATAACTTTACCCGTGTGACCATGGGTATGGACGTAAAAACACGCCTGAATGTTGATAACGCGATCGTTGGCGGCGATGACACTGGCGCCGATATTGATGTCTCCGACCTTGCGTTGGGGCATTACGTTCGCGATGAAACCCGCACCCAGATCGACGGTCAGACCTACAACGTCGATGACGTTGTGCGTTTTCAGGGCGCTCAGCCTTATTTTGAGCTGGCCAGGCGTGATGGTGATCTTTCTGGCTTCCGCATGGGTTTTGGCGAAGCGCGGGGCACCTTGTCTGGCAACTTTTCCAGCTTTAGCGGGAATCTGGGTATCAAAATTAATCAGGCGGATGGGACCCAGGTCGACGCCACTCTGTTTGATGATGCGGGCATTGCCACCAACCACCGCGCCACCCAGATTGGAGTTCCCGGTGCAGACGGCACCTGCGCAACGGCCGACCAGTGTGTTCCGCTGACCAACGTTAAGTCGATGGATATCGGCGTTGATAATGGCGATGGCACCGTTGGGTTTACCAATGATCTGTTTCTGGCATTCCAGCAGGAGTCTGTCGACTGGCAGCAGCTGAATGGGGCAAACGCCATTCAGGGCCCGGAAGGGGTGTTCATGAACCTGCCAACCAGCATGACCCTCGATATGCAAAAGCTTCAGACCGGCGTCCAGCGCGAGCGTACCCACTACGTGGATCGCGGCACCGGCATGTTCTGATAGACTGCGCAGCAATCCCATCTGATTCTGCGCAGGAGCTCTGACCGGTGATTCGCTCTTTTTACTGGCACGATTACGAAACCTTCGGGGTCGACCCCATCCACGATCGGGCCTGCCAGTTCGCTGGCGTTCGCACCGATGCGGACCTGAACATCATTGAAGACCCCCTGATTATCTATTGCCGCCCGGCTGACGATTACGTGCCGTCGCCACAGGCCTGCCTGATTACCGGAATTACCCCACAGAAAGCGCTGGCCGAAGGCCTTCCGGAAGCGGAATTTATCGCGCAGATCAACGAGGCTTTCAGCCAGCCCGGCACCTGCGTGGTGGGTTATAACAGCCTGCGGTTTGACGACGAAGTAACCCGGCACACCCTTTATCGGAATCTTCGTGATCCCTACGCCCGTGAGTGGCAGAACGGTAATTCCCGCTGGGACATCATCGATATGGTGCGGCTGACTTACGCGCTGCGGCCGGAGGGAATTAACTGGCCCATGAAGGAAGACGGCAGCCCGAGTTTCCGCCTTGAGGAGCTGACAGCCGCCAACGGCATCAGCCATGAAAGCGCCCACGATGCCATGTCGGACGTTGAGGCCACCATTGCCATGGCGAAGCTGATCAAGGAAAAGCAGCCCAGGCTGTTTGATTTCGTGTTGAAGAACAAGGACAAGCATTCCGCGCGGGCCATGCTGGATACGGCAACCATGAAGCCGGTTTTCCACATATCTGCCAAATACCCGGCAACCCGGGGCTGCTGTGCGATGGTCGCTCCCATAGCCGAGCACCCCACCAACAAGAACCTGGTGATTGTGTACGATCTGCGGGAAGACCCGACGGACCTGATTCATGCCACGCCGGAACAGATTCGTGAGCGGGTGTTTACCTCACAGGCGGATCTGGGGGAGGGCGTTAGCCGGTTTGCTCTGAAAGGGATTCAGATGAACAAGTGCCCGGTGCTGGCACCGTCGGCCATGTTGAAGTCCATTCCGCAAGAGCGTCTGGATTCCCTGGACCTGGATGGTGAGCGTTTGCGCCGCAACCTTTCCCTGCTGCGGGAAGCAGGGGATCTGCCTGCCCGAATCGCTGAGGCGTTCGATCAGCCACATGAGGGGGACCTTACGGACCCGGATGAACAACTCTACGCGGGTGGGTTTATTAGCAAGTCGGACCGGGAAACCCTGAACTGGCTTCTGCAGCAGCCGCTGGAAAGCCTGAGCGAGCAGCAGGTTCAGTTTGAAGACGACCGCCTGGCCGAGCTGGTGTTCCGCTACCGCGCCCGCAATTACCCTGAAACCCTGATCGGCGAAGAGCCGGAGCAGTGGGAGGAATTTCGCAGCCAGCGCTTGATGAAGCCGAAAAAAGGCTGGCGCTCACTGGAAGCCTTCGCCCAGGAACTCCAGCGCCTGGCTGCGGACCCGGAACTGACGCCGGAGAAGCGCCACATCCTCGAAGAACTCCACCTCTACGGCGAATCCCTGATCCCCTACGTTTAAAGTCGGGGTCAGACCCCAATGCATTTGACTGGGTCAAATGTCGTGGGGTCTGACCCCAAATTAGCGGCGTTTCTGGAAGTAGACTGACAGGCCCTGGCCCATCAGGCTTTGCACTTCGCTGCCCAGGGTTTCTGCCTGAATCTGCTTTTGCACCGGGCCGGTTGCCAGGCTGTGGCCGTCGGTGTCCCGGGCTTTGACCAGTTTCCAGTCCACTTCGTTACTTAACAGTGCCATCAGCTCGCTGAGTTGCTCTGCGTTTTGCTCAGAGAACCAGCGATCGCGGCAGCCGCCCAGGGCGTAGAAATCCGGGTCGGCGATCAGTGTCTGCCATACCGGATCCTGGCGATTGTTCAGCACCATTTTCCGGAGCTGACGCAGGGCAGGACGGGTTGGCTTCAGGTCATGCCGGGCAATCAGTTCGCGGATGTGACGGTCGCCGTTGGTTTGTTCGCTGACACCGGTATGCATGTGGACGATGGCGCCGCCGGCGGTGCCTGCGCTGGCCAGGGCTGCCAGGGACACATCGGTCATTTTCGCTGATGGCAATCTGCCGATTTCGATCCAGTGAACCTTGTGGTCATCTGCCATGAACCGCTGCGCGACAGACCAGGGCCAGAATACAATATTGTCGATGTTCAGATCGTCGGCCATGCGCGTAGCTTTGGCGATATTGGCGAGGGATTCGTCCACCGCAATCACTTCAACGTCGCTCAGATAATAGGCGAGTTCCAGTGCCCTCTGCCCGGACTGGGCGCCGCAGATCATCATGCGGAGGGTGTCGGGGCAGTGATCTGTTGTCAGGCCGAGATCCTGGGAAAGCGCGCATTTCAGGCTGGTTTGTGTGCGGTAGGAAAGCGTTGACCAACAGGGCCAGGCCTGGGGCACGTCGGTTTTTTCCAGGCACAGTTCCCGGGCTTTTTCGGCAAAGTTCTGTTTGATGGCTTCTTCCGAAACGCGGTTGTAGTAGCTTGCGGCCATGACCGGCTGCAGTCCTGCCGGCCAGTCGACGATGTTCCAGCGGCCGAGCCGGGCAGCGAAGCTCTGGTGAAAAAGGGCGCCGTACATGGCGCTGATGATCAGCGAACCGGTCAGGCTGTCCTGCTCTTCACCCATGGCCAGCTGTGCGTTGATACTTTGATTGATTGCAGATAAAAGGCGCTCTTCATCGTCTTCGGCGCCAAGGGCATAGCCTGTGCGATCTGAGTATAAGGCCAGAGCCAGGGCCAGTGGCTGCAGCTCGTCCCTCAGTTCGACCGTGTGTGCCACTTCGGCAACGATGGCACGGCGTAGCAGGGTGGCGAGCTCTTCCACGGCCGGATCAGGCATCAGCGTTTTTTGCAGGGCCAGGATCAGTAGTTCGTCTTCGCTGGCGGCATCCAGGGCAATCTGGGCGTTCGGGTTCTCAAGGTCGTATTGCTGGCTGATGATAGCGCCTACAAACCGGCCGATATCCTGATGGGGCAGACCATCGTGGCGCAGAAGCAGGATGGCATCCCGGGCAAGCTTTCCGTCGGCCTGATGAACGTTCAGTTGCCTGGCGCAGGTCAGCATGCCGCTGAAAACAGAGGGCCATTCCAGGCCGGTTTCCAGTAACCTGCGGTAATGCAGATAAGCCACATCGAACTCGCCCTGCAAGCGTTTTGAATGGGCTATGCCACAGAAAGCGGCGGCGGATTGCCGGTCAATGTCCAATGCCTGCAGGAAATACTGTTCTGCCAGGGCGGGCCTTTCGGTTTTCAGGGCCCAGTAACCGAGATTGCAATACTGCTGCGCCTGGCCTGGTTGATGGTTCAGGCTGGCGTTGAACAGGGCGTGTGCTTTCTCAAGCCGCCCGTTGTCCATCTCGACCCGTCCCATCAGCCCAAGTGCCCCGGCGTTTTCTGCTTCCAGAGTCAGCGCCTTGGTGAGGTAGCCTTCACATTCCTGGCGGGCTTTAAGCCGCTGTATGTGGGTCAGCCCGTTACTGTTGGACTCGCCATAGGCAAGGTGTGCCTGAAGAAGCAGGCGGGCTGCCGGCGCTTGCCGGGTGTGTGGTACCTGGGCTTGATGATTGGCTTGCATGGGACACCTCGTAAAACCAGCCGCGCGTCAGGCGGCAACGGTTTGCAGTTTTTTGGCGGTTTGCCGTGCTTTTTGAGGTGGTTGCGAAAGGTGTGCCAGGTTATTGGTCGACCAGTCTTCCGACTGTCTGATAGACCGCGCTCGACTGGTTGGACAGAGTCTCGCGAAGCGCCGCGTAATCCGCCCGGATCTGGATGTCTGACTTGATAGTGGCCCGAGCCAGCTGCAATAAAGCGTTACTGAAGCCGGGGGTTTGAGTGTCGATTATGCGGTCCGGCATGCCAAGCTCATCGTAAAGATCCACAAGCTTTTCCGTTGTAACCAGCCCGATGGAAGGGGTGCCAAGCCCGATGGGGCAGACATTGGCGTGAAATCTTGGCCCCAGTGCGAGTTCTGCATCCCTGTACAGAGCAAAAAGGGTTTTCTCGGCCCCCATGCCATGCAAAAGCGGTGCGACACTTACCCGCCAGCGGCGGATTCGGTCCGGTAAAATGGCAATGACATCGCGAATAGGGTCTAGATCGCTGTATATGTGGGGTGCGAGTACAATTTCCAGGGCGGGATAAGTCTCGCAGGCCTGCTGGATAAAGACGGCAATTTCAGCCAGAAATCCGGAATAATCAAGTTTCCCATTGGTTCCCGGGAAGCGCCGTTCTGGCCGGTCCATCGCCAGGTTGAGTACCCAGTAGGTTTTTCCTTCGATTGGGGCCGGTGGTTTTGTTGTACCGGGGTCGACAAAAAAGCCGGGGTCGGGGGTTACCAGTATCCTGTCGGCAAGCGTGTCTCCCAGAAATCGTTGCAGGTACTTCATTGAACCGTCATTACGCACGGACATCACGCAAAGCGGGTGGTTCACCGCTGTCTCTATGAAATACCGGAATCTGGAGATCGTTTTATCGCTGACCCCGATATTCGGGTCGCAGCCTACGGCGTGGAAAAAGAACGGTTTTTTTATGTCCTGTAAGCGCTCGGGGTCCAGGTCGATGGTTGTGCCTGTTGCTGAGTTCTCCAGCCACAGTTCGAAGTAATTGCCACCACCAATCACAGTGAGATCACTGTTGTTCATGTCGCGGATCAGATCGTCGCCCCAGCTCCACCGATCAGTTCCCTCATAATTGAGGTAGGTTTTTCGTATCTCGCGCTGATCCAGTGACAGCTTCCAGCCGGTGTTTTCCCGTAGCTGCCGGTAAAACCCGTTGTGACTTGCGTTGTCACCGATATTTCCGTCAAAACTGGCAATGTGCAGCAGGGTTTTTTCGGTGTGTGGCAAGAAAGTTCCTCCTTGAAGCCGAACACTGGCCGTTATTTCTTATAATGCTCGGCCGGAATGCGCGATTTGGCGTGGATTGTGTTGTCTATAATAGAAACATGGTAAAGATATTGCCTACAAGAATTAAAACTTCTGACTGAAGACCCATTATGAATGTAGTGATCATACCTGCCCGCGGCGGTTCCAAGGGCATACCGGGCAAGAACATCCGGCCTCTGGCGGGAAAGCCGTTGATCGTCTGGAGTATCGAGCAGGGGCTTGCTGCGGCGACGGCCGACCGTGTCATTGTGTCAACTGATGACCCGGACATTGCGGCCATATCGCAAAATGCCGGGGCAGAGGTGATTGAGCGTCCGGCAGAGCTGTCGGGGGATGAGGCCAGCTCGGAGTCCGCCATTGCACATGTGTTGCAAACACTGACGGAACGCGGCCAGTCACCGGACAACGTGATTTTTCTTCAGTGCACGTCGCCCATTCGTTCCCCTGGTGCCATAGACGAAGCCTTTGCAGAATTTCAGAACCGGCAGGCCGATTCGTTGTTGTCTGTGTCACCCTCTCACAAGTTTCTCTGGACACGGAATCGCGAAGGGTTTGGTGTGCCACAGAATTATGATCCGCTGAATCGGCCTCGGCGCCAGGAGATGGCAAACACATACCAGGAGAATGGCTCGTTCTATATTTTTTCCCGGGCCTGCTTTGAGCGTTTTGGTAACCGGCTGGGAGAGCGTATTGCGCTGTACGTGATGAGTGAAGAAGCGAGTTATGAAATCGATTCACCCACAGATTTTTTTATCGTTGAAACGCTGATGAAAATGGTTGGAGCCCGTTAGATGTTTGTTGACCGAAATATTGATGAATTCTGTATCAGCGAGCGCCTTCCAATGTCACGTGCGCTGGAGATGCTGAGCGGCAGCAAGAGCAAGACGCTGTTTCTGGTGGATGACTTTTTCAGGTTGAAGGCTTCTTTTACCGATGGGGATTTTCGGCGTTGGATCATTTCCCAGTCGGATATTGATATCAAGAGCCCGGTCCACCTTGCTGCAAACAGTCAGCCCGTTTTCTCTTACGATTTCGAAAGCCCGGAGCGATTGGCGGAAAAGCTCAACAAGAAAGTCCAGTATCTGCCACTGGTCGATGGCGACCACCATGTTGTGGGGGTGGCGTCGCTGGCTTCCAATAACAATATGATCATTGGCAAGCACAGCCTGAATCCCGATGCGCCGGTCCTGGTTATTGCCGAGATCGGCAATAACCATAACGGCTCTCTGGAGATGGCAAAGCGACTGGTGGATGAAGCAAAAGCGTCAGGCGCGGACTGCGTGAAATTCCAGATGCGGGATCTGGAGACTCTCTATGCCAGCAATGCTGATGAAGGAGATGCCAGTGAAGACCTTGGATCTCAGTATGTGCTGGATTTATTGCGCAGATTTCAGTTGTCCGACGAACAGTTCAAAGCGGTCTTTGACTACTGCCATGAACAGGAAATCACCGTTCTGTGCACACCTTTTGACAAGGTCAGTGTGGATAAGCTCAAAGCTTACGGGATGGATGGTTTCAAGGTTGCGTCGGCCGATCTGACGAATCATGAGCTTCTCGCCTATATTGCCCGCGTGGGCAAACCGATGCTGGTGTCGACCGGAATGTCGACGGAGCAGGAAATTTATGAGGCAGTGCGTGTTTTGCGACGGTCCGCCGCAAACTTTCTGCTTCTGCACTGCAACTCGACCTATCCGGCGCCATTCAAAGACGTCAATCTTAACTATATGGACCGTCTCGCGGAGATCGGTAATTGCCTGATTGGCTACTCGGGGCATGAACGGGGATATCACGTGGCTGTGGCAGCGGTCGCCAAAGGGGCAAAAGTGATTGAGAAGCACTTCACCCTTGACCGGACAATGGAGGGCAATGATCACAAGGTCTCGCTTCTTCCCGATGAGTTCCGCGCAATGTGTCACGCGGTCAGGGAAGTGAACACGTCGTTGGGCACCAATGAACCGAGGAACCTGTCTCAGGGGGAGATGATCAACAGGGAAGTGCTGGGAAAAAGTATTGTTGCAACGCGCGACATTCGGCCCGGTGAACGCATTACCGATAAAATGATCGAGATTAAAAGTCCGGGTAAAGGTTTGCCCCCCAGTCGCATACAGGAATTACTGGGTCGTCAGATGCAGCGTGGAATCGGCCAGGGCGACTTTTTCTACGAATCGGATATTGGCGGGGCGACTTTTGTACCACGCCACTATCAGTTCAGTCTGGCGCATGGCATTCCCGTCCGGTACCACGATTTCGAATCTCTGGCGCAGCTGAGCAACCTGAAATTTGTCGAGTTTCATCTCAGTTATCGTGATCTGGATCTGGATCTGGACCGCTTTCTGCCGCCATCGAACAACCTCGGGTTTGCCGTGCATGCGCCGGAGCTTTTTGCCGGTGACCACACGCTTGACCTGTGTTCAACCGATCCCGAGTACCGGCAACGCTCAATTGCCGAGCTTCAAAGGGTTATTACCGTTACGCGTAAACTCAATGGTTATTTCCCTGCCCAGTCGGTTCCCGCGATAGTCGTAAATATGGGCGGTTTTTCCGATTCTGACTTTATCAGCGCGGAAGAGCGCCAACAGCGTTACCAGATTCTGGCGGAAAGTCTTGCGGCACTGGACAGCCGTGATGTTGAGCTGATTGCTCAGACCATGCCGCCATTTCCATGGCATTTTGGCGGACAACGCTTCCATAATCTGTTTGTGTCGGCCGAGGACATTGTCGGAGTCTGCAAAGAACTTGGCATGAGGGTGTGCTTTGATGTGTCTCACTCGAAGCTTGCCTGCAATTACTTCAAGTGGGATTTTGATCGCTTTGTAGAGGACGTGGCGCCTCTTTCTGCGCACCTTCACGTTGCCGATGCGAGCGGTGTGGATGGTGAGGGGCTTCAGGTTGGTGAAGGCGATATCGACTTTGAATTGCTCGGCAAGCAGCTGAAAGCCCTGGCTCCGCAGGCGACCTGGATTCCGGAGGTGTGGCAAGGTCACAAAAACGGTGGCGAGGGGTTCTGGAAAGCCTTTTCCTACCTGGATAAATTGTTGTAGTCAGTTGTCCAGGAAAGCCTCTGCGACCAATGTATCGGTATGGTCGAGCCTGGCTAGCGTGTTCTCCCAGGCAAGATCAATGGCCGGGTCTCTCAGGGAGGACCATGCCTCATGGCCTCCGGGCGCGCCCTCTATCATCCAGCGTAAATGATTGGCCAGTGGGTAGCGCTGAACCGCAGATATGGAGCGCAGTTTGAACCCGCTGTGCTCAATGATGGCACGAAGGCTTTCCCGGGTGTGGAGTATCAGGTGCTCACTCCAGAAAGTGTGTGCCTTGAAGTCCGGATTGTTGGCGAACGTGATCAGGAAGTCGCGGGCATGGGGCACCTCGATAAAGAGACGGCCGTTTTCAGACAAGGTGCCTTTGAGTCTTTCCAGGATTTCCACGGGGTTTGGGAGATGCTCTAGAACATGGAACAGAGTAATAACGTCAAAAGCTTGCCCGGGTACCTCTTCGACTCTGCGATAGACCTGATGCCCCAGTTTTTCGAGAAAAGCCGAGGCCTCCTGTTGTGGTTCCACTGCCGCTGCTTCTTTGGACAGCGGAGCCAGCCTGTCCAGTATTGCGCCTGATCCTGCACCTACATCAAGCCACCGTTTGTTGCGGATGATATTTCGAAATGACTGAAACCGTCTTTCGGTATCGTCATTGGTCAGGATGATTTCACGCTTTTCGGTACCGTATCGATGGGTTGGCGGCTTTGAATCGTAGTGGCTGATATCAATGTGGTTTACCCGGTCCAGAAAGATCACACCACTGCGGTTGCAGCGCATTACATTGATATCATCGCGGTCACGCACGAAACCCTGGATCTGCTCACTGGCGGATCTGTCGCAAATGCCCAGGTCGCATAAAAGCTCGTGGATCGGGTTCATTGCTGTTCGGTTGCCTCCAACTCGGTTCCTTCCTCTGGATCGTGGATCGAGCTACGGACCCAGGGGTCGGCTTCAAGGTCGTAGGTTTTATTGGTGACGCTTCTGAAATGCTCCGGCAGGGCGGACATGCAAGCCGTAAACGCTTTTTTCCAGCCACTCAGAAATACGGCAATCGCTTTGTCGTCCTGCATGGCCAGCGAGTGGCTGAAGCCGACGTAAAGAAAATGCCGTATTGCGCCGCGAATCATGTAATAGAAACCTTTGTCTTCCTCGATCAGCGTGCCTTCGAGATAACGGCTCAGCTCGGAGGATAACCGTGTAATATCTTTTTTACCCCTGAGCCGGTTGCCGCAGAGTTTCCCAGTGTAGGAAGCAATGTCGGCAAGTTTGCGCTCGATGGATTCGAGCTTCTTGTCGAGATTCTCGAGGTCAACGGATTCCCGGTTGCCACCGAACAGTTTATTGATCACTTTATCGAGCTCGGCTGCTGATCCCTGCTCGCTGACGCACTGGTTGAATGCTTCTTTGTCCAGCCAGGGTGCGCCTTCAATTTCAGCGCCATCTGAACAGTTTTGATAACTGAATTCGGTGTTTTCCGGCTTGTCCGTCACCAGAATGAGATTCTCGACAGAACGCTTTGCCGTGAAATAGATCGCGTTTGTGTAGACCGGTTGTTCGGGATCCACCCCGTCCACCTTGAACGTGGATTTGAAACGTTTGCGTGCGCGTTCCTGGAGCTGGGATTTCAGTTCCTGGTTCTCGCTTTTCATGAAAACGGAACCCGACGAGTGATGTTTTGCGTGGTCCTTGAAACCGAAATCCATGCCGAACAGGTAGAAATTCCGCAACCCCAGCTGGACGCAGAGAGCCAGGGCAGCGTTGGTGCAGGTAGGCGTACCCTGTGCGATGCGCTTTTCGGACTTTCCGAAAATATGGCCAATCGGGTTTTCTTCCTTGAAAAAGAGCATCTGGTCGCCGAATAGGGACCAGATAAGCGGACAAACCTGGGAAGATGCGATGATCCGGATTTTCTTCATCTTCTCGGAATCGTAGGAGCTGGTGATCCGATAAGTCATGAAGTCCGATTCGGATTCCACATGAAAGTCAGGATAGATGTCGTTTTCCAGAAGCGCGCGCAGCCCCGTGCCTGCGCTGACGATCAGCGCCTTTCCTGAATGCCGCTTGATATCTTCGATACGACCATCGATTGAGGGGCCGCTACCAACAACCAACACTGGTAGGTCCGACCGGATGCTGCCTTTATCCGGAATGATGCTGATTTTTTCATGGAACGCGTGAATCGCGTTATTCATTTGTCGGACTTCGTCGTCGTAATGGCCCCAGGTGCTTAAGGTGGCTACGGCCTCTCTGTTCAGCCGTTTTGCCACCGAATCCATGACCGGATCACCCCGTTCATTCAGAAACAGGTTCATGATCGGGAATATAGGGGTGAAGTGCATCAGGTGACGGACCAGGACCGGCCAGATACCTTCTTCCGTGTGCTCGGCGCCAATCAGAAACCGGATCGACCGCCCAGCTGGCTGGAACCGGTTGCAGACCTTGGCCCAGTCCACGGTAAGAAGGCTGGCCGCAAAAATCTCCACATCCGGTTCGATGATCAATGCGTTTTCCACATCACAGGCGGTCACCAGTTCCTGAATCTGGTAACCGAGGCCAACCCCCTGGAATACCACAAGCGGGTAGAAATTCGGAATCGGATAGGCGCGAAACGTGTCCTTTTGAACCGGGGAGAGTTTGGCGGCTGCGTCTATGGCCCGGTGCGCAAAACGCGGGTGATGATAGTCCCCCGGCCAGACGGGTGGCAGTGACGGCAGCATTTTTCCGGGTTTGAAGGTTTCCCGAAACAGGGTGACACCCTGGTGGCCGTGCTCTTTTCCCTTGCCTTGGTAAAGGGACTCCCCATCCATCCACAGGTCAACTTCATTGTCTTCGGGACTGATAACCACTTCCGCTCGGGTAAGACGGTAATCTTTCAGGTGGTTGTATATGGCTGGATAGGTCTGACTGAAAAATCTGAGGTTTTCCTGGCGGCGTTGCGCGAATTCAACTGCTGGGTTTTGGGCCACGATGAACTCCAAGGTCTGGGGCACTGTTTCTCAGTAATGTAGCACGGCCGGGCCTTTGAAAAAGCTAACCGCCCAGAGTATTAACTCTGGGCGGGCGGAGCTGGAAGCAGCATTGCGGTCGTTAGCCCTGCAGCAGCTGCAGAACCTGCTGCGGTCGGGCATTGGCCTGTGCCAGCACCGAGAGGCCGGCCTGCTGCAGTACCTGGGCTTTAGCCAGTTTTGCTGTCTCCTGGGCGAAATCGGCATCCAGGATTCGGCTGTTGGCCGCGCTCAGATTTTCTGAGGTAGTGGCGAGGTTCGCAATAGTTGAGTCGAAACGGTTCTGGATCGCACCAAGTTCGCTCCGGATGCTGTTGATGGTTGTCAGTGACGAGTCCACCCGCTTTATTGCATCGTTGGCCCCTTCAACGGTTCTGACATCAACGCCAGCAAGTGCCCCGGTAACCGCTATCGATTCGCCTGCAAGGAATCCGGCGTTTCCGGGGTTGTTTCCGTTAATGCGAATCGTGTCCAGAGCTTCAATGCTGACTTGTCCTGTCAGCGTACTGCCGATGCCAGCGGTTGTTCCGGCGGCGGTAGCTATGCCAGCCGTGGAGGCTGCAGCCAGGGTTCCGGTGACGGACTCTGAGTTGAAGGTGATGTTCCGGCCCTCTTCGTCACTGAAGACGATGGTTCCGGCCGTAGTGCCTGCGCTGGCGGTGAGGCCGTTCAGACCGGAATCGTTAACCGCGGTGACAACCTCGTCCAGAGTAACGGTGTCCGCACCCCCGGAACCGACCGGAATGGTCAGGTCAACGGCGGCGGTACCCACGGTCAGGTTGAGGGAATAGCTGCCGCCGGAGGTGCTGGTGTCGGTGATGTCAGTGAAGCCCAGTGTTTGCACATTGGTCGCCGAAACGGTGGGTAAGCCGGGGATATTGGCCTGGTCAATGGCTTCTGCCTTGGCTTTGGCCGAAGTGTCACCGTCGGTTCCAGGAATTTCGAAGGCCTGGCTGGTGCCAACGGCGATTGTCAGATCACCGTCAGCCAGCGCGTTGTTGCCGACTTCCCTGGCGCCGGATTCTGCCAAACCGCCAATCTGGTCAGTTTTTGAACCGCGGGAAAGATCAACATCAATGGTATCGCCGGAATTCGCGCCGACCTGAAAGGTCTTCTCACCAAACGAGCCGTCGAGGACTTTCAGCCCGTTAAAGCTTGTCTGATCGGCAATCCGCTCAATTTCGTCGATTCGCTGCTGCACTTCCTGGTCCAGAGCCAGGCGATCCGAAGCGCTATTGGTGGCGTTGGCCGACTGGACCGACAGGTCACGAATGCGCTGCAGGTTGTTAATGACTTCTGCCAAAGCACCTTCTGTCGTCTGTGCCAGGGATATGCCGTCGCTGGCATTTCGTTGTGCAACGTTCAGGCCTGAAATCTGCGACTGGAAGCGGGTGGAGATAGCCAGGCCCGCTGCATCGTCTTTGGCAGAGTTGATGCGCAGGCCGGAAGACAGTCGTTCGAAGGCGACATTGCCTTCGGCCTGCGATTGATTGAGATTGCGCTGGGCGTTCAGCGACGCGATGTTGGTGTTAATGACCTGAGGCATATTGATTCTCCCTGCTCAGAGATGCCGGTATGCCGGTGCCCGATTGTAACGGACGCCTTGCCGGCGGGAATTCGTTAAATTGCCGTGTTTCCGGACTCCAAGCGAAGGATGTGCCAGTTTTTCAAAAAATCACCTAAGCGGTTGTTTTTAAATAATTCGCATAATTCCATGCGCCGCTTCATGCGTGTTTTGTAGCGGAGTATTTCTGGATGGGAGGGGAAATCGGTTGCCGCTTTTTCAGTCAGTGAGTGCCCCGTTACAATGTTTTACAAATTGCGGAGCATTTTTCCTAAAGGTGCTGAATAAGTCGCCGTTAAGAAAAGCAACAGGGCGGCGCTTCCAGCAAAAAGAACGGGCGTCACTCCTTTTCCATGAAATAACGGCTTTTGCCGAAGGAGAAGCATTATGGCTCTCGGTATCAATACAAACGTGGCGTCTTTGAGCGCACAGAACCAACTGCAGAAGTCTCAGGATCTGAGCAATCAGGCCCTTGAGCGTCTGTCTTCCGGTCTCCGGATCAACTCTGCCAAAGACGATGCAGCGGGCCTGGCTATCTCCACCCGCTTCCAGTCACAGATTCGTGGCCTGGACGTCGCACAGCGCAACGCCAACGATGGCATCTCCCTGGCACAGACTGCAGAAGGCGCGCTGGACGAAATCACCAACAACCTGCAGCGCATTCGTGACCTGTCGGTTCAGTCGGCCAACGCCACCAACAGTGCTTCCGACCGTGCCGCCCTGGATCAGGAAGTGCAGCAGCGTCTGTCCGAGATCGAGCGTATCTCCACTCAGACCTCGTTCAACGGCCTCAAGGTGCTTGACGGTACCTTCGGTGAGCAGAACTTCCAGGTAGGTGCAAACGCCGGCGAAACGATTGGTGTTGACCTTTCCCAGGGCACTCGTCTTGAGCAGATTGGTGCTTTTGCCTCTCTGTCAGGCAGCAGCGACGTCACTGCTGACAGCCTGTCGGCTGGCGATCTGACCATTAAAGTAGGTTCTGCAGACGCCGTTCAGGTTGGCGCATCTGTTTCCGACTCTGCCGAAGACAAGGCGCAGGCCATTCGTGATGCCGGTGTTGCCGGGCTGACCTCGGTTTCGGCGACTAACGTTCAGGAAGTTGGATTTACGGCGGTCGAAGGCGCGTTAGGGAGTACAGGTGACAGCACGGTCTATTCACTGAGCGTCAGTGTCGGTACAGCCGCTGCTGTTACCGTGAGCCAGACAATTGCTGCGGGTTCAACCAATACTCTAGATAGCACCGCATTGGCTGCTGCCATTAACGGGGCTGGAATTGACGGGCTTAGCGCCAGCACCAATTCATCCGGATTGGTTCTGACCAACAACGACGGTAAAAACGTTACCATCAACTCAGAAACCACAGCGGTCGGAACTGCCGCCGCAAGTCAGTTGACCGGTGGTCTTGACGACGCGCTTGATGGCGGAACAACTGCAAGCATTCTCCGCGGCCAGGTCACCATCGAGGCACTGGATACAATCACTGTTGGTGGTACGAATGAGTCTTTCGTCGGCTTCAGCGCTGACCAGACCCAGGCTGCAACTGGAAACCTGTCATCACTGAACGTCTCTGACGTGGCAAATGCCAACGAGTCCATCAAGCGACTCGACGCGGCTCTGCGAGCTGTAAACGGGGTGCGCAGTGAGCTGGGTGCGGTTCAGAACCGCTTTGACTCGACCATTGCCAACCTGGCGACTACCTCGGAGAACCTGAGCGCCGCCAACAGCCGGATCCTGGACGCTGACTTCGCAGCAGAAACCGCGAAGCTCTCCAAGTCCCAGGTGCTGCAGCAGGCAGGTATCTCGGTACTGGCCCAGGCTAATGCCCGCCCACAGCAGGTTCTTTCCCTCCTGCAGTAATAGGGGAAAGCGGCTGAGCCGGGGCTCGAGAAAATCGAGCCCCGGTGTTTTGCCGCTCAAGGATAGCGAGGTGAGCTATGAATGACGTTAACCTGAACAGTGCGGATTTGAAGCTGGTGCGTTCCAGCGATAATTCTCCGGCTCGGGCAATTTCGTCGGCTCAGGCAGAGGGCAGGAACGCCTCAGCCCAGGTTGCGACTCCGGACCAGAATGCCGTTTCATCTAAAATTGCTACAGCGGATCAGCCGTCCAAAGCTGAAAGGCTTGAAAATCGCAACGAATCTCAGCGTAAGCAGTTGAATGAGGCTGTTTCCCAGCTGAAAGATTTCGTTCAGAACGTTCAGCGGGACCTGCAGTTCGAAGTGAATGACAATCTTGGAGAGACCATCGTAAGGGTGGTTGATCAGGCTACGAAAGAAGTGATTCGACAGATTCCGAATGAGGTCGTGGTGAGCTTGGCAGAGAATTTGCAGCAGAACGAACCGCTGACATTGTTTAACATCAAGGTGTAAAGCCTTGCCGCTTTTGCCCTGATGGGAATAACGATAACAGCACCGCCGCACCCGAGAGGGGCCGGCGGTGTTCTGCTTTAATGGCTATACTGGTTTAACAGGCCGTTACAAATAAGTTGGGAGAAAAGGCAAAGTTTTGCCGGTTTTGGTCGATAACCAGACAGTAACGAATTTCGCCCCCCAGAGGAGGCACTGTTGTGGCAAATATTTCATCGTTAGGTATTGGCTCCGGCGTTCTGAACGCTGATCTTGTTGATCAGTTGGTCAATGCTGAACGTGCGCCGACAGATAACCGCCTGACCCGCAAGACGGAGCAGACAGAAGCTCTGATCTCGGCTTACGGGAAGCTTCGCAGCGCGGTTACCGAGCTGCGACTGCCGATGCGACAGCTGAGTGCACCGGACAACCTGAAGGCCTTTTCGGCGAGTAGCTCGAACGACGATATTGCCGTGTCGGTGGACAGCACCCGTGCAAGCCGTGGGTCTTACAGTGTTGAGGTGACCAGCCTGGCCAATGCGCAGGCGCTGGCCTCCCGTGATGTATTTGAAGATCGCGATTCCACCAGCGTAGGCCAGGGCACGTTGAGGCTTAACGTTGGTGAAAAAATGACCAACATAACGATTGATAGTGGTAACGACACGCTCCAGGGGCTTGCGAATGCCATTAACGATTCCGATGCGGGCGTATCCGCCGGCGTGATCGACACCGGCAACGGCTTCCAACTGGTGTTGTCTGCAGACGAGACCGGGACGGCCAATGCGGTGAGCATCACGGTTGCCGGCGACACGGGCGGTACGAATACCGATGGTCAGGGGCTTTCGCGCTTCGCTTTTAACACCGCAATGGACGCCGGTTCCGGACTGGAGCAAACGATCGCGGCGACTGACGCGGTGATGAAAATCAATGGTGTTGAAGTTACCCGTTCCGATAACAACTTTGAAAACGTCATTGATGGTCTTTCTTTCGACATAACAGCGACTGGCACCTCCACGATCAAGGTAGAACAGGACGTAGGAGCCGTTGCAGATCGGGTGCAGGGATTCGTTGACAAGTTCAACGCGATGCAATCAACCATTGACAGCCTTTCGGGCTTCAATGCCGAGTCTGGCCGCGGCAGTTTGCTGACTGGCGACAGTACGATCCGTGGTATTGAGAACCAGCTGCGTCAGGTTCTGACCCGTGTTGTGCCCGGTCTTGAGAATGCGAATGTTCGAAGCCTTGCCGATGTCGGCATAACAACCAATTTCGAGACCGGCGGCCTGGAGTTTGACAGGACACGGTTCGAGGAGCAGCTGAAAAACAACCCGGACGATGTTACTGCGCTGTTTGCCGAGCAGGGCCGTGCGACCGACAGCCAGGTTGAGTTCGTGCGTAGTGGTAATCAGACTCAACCGGGCAATTACGCGATCAATATCACCCAGGCTGCATCCAGGGGAAGTCTCACTACGAATAGCGCTCTGGCTGGTGGCATAACAATTGATGGCACCAACGACGAAATGACTTTTCAGATCAATGGCGAAACGTCTGTCAGCCTGCAGTTGACCCAGCAAACCTACGCTACAGCGCAGGATCTGGTGGACGAGATCCAGTCCCAGATTAGTAGCAACAATGCTCTGAACGCTGCTGGCTCGTCGGTTCAGGTTCAGTTGGATGCGGGAAAGTTGAGTTTTACCTCCGGAACGTATGGCAGCGAGTCAACGGTTTCTCTGACATCTGCAGAAAACGCGGCCACCTTTGGCCTGGATGCAGTTACCAGTAATGCCGGCGTTGACGTGGCAGGCACTATTGGCGGCCGGAAAGCAGAGGGTGATGGCCAGGTTCTTTTTCTTGGTAACGGGAGTGGCGGTGCCTCCGGCCTGCAGGTTCGTATTACCGGGGATAATACCGGCAGCCGTGGCTCGGTTACGTTTATTGAGGGTGTCGCGGAGCAAACCGTTAATCTGGTGACCCGTTTCGTTGGAGCTGAGGGTGCGCTTGAGTCGAGGACCGAAAGCCTCAACCGTGACCTTGAACGGATACAGGAAAACCGTGCCAGACTTGAAGAAAGAATTGCTTCTTATCGCGAGAGATTGGTGGAGCAGTTTTCGGCTGCGGATTCTCTGATATCGCAACTGAACAGTACCCGGGATTACGTAAGTCAGCAGCTTGCTGCACTGGCGCCACAGAACAATCGCAATAACAATTAAGCATTATTGCTTGAAAAGCGAACAAAGAGGTCATTTATGAACGGCTTACAGGCTTACCAACGCGTAAACACCCAGACCAGCATTACCGATGCGGATCCCCATAAGCTGATACAGCTTCTGTATAATGGAGCCCTTGAGCGCATCAATATGGCCAAGGCCCGCATGCAGGCAAAGGACATTGAGGCAAAAGGCAAGCTGATCTCCAAAGCCATTGAAATCATCGGTGGCCTGCGCAGTTTCCTGGACTTTGAAAAGGGCGGTGATCTTGCCCTGCGCCTCGAGTCACTCTACGACTATATGGAGCGCACACTGTTTGAGGCCAATCGCCATAACGATCCGCAAAAGCTGGAAGAGGTGGCAAGTTTGCTTCGATCTATCAAGGATGGTTGGGATGGCATTCGTGAAGAGGCGGTTTCTCAGCAACAGGCTGTTTGATCATATCTTGGCGTTCTTTCAGGCTTCCCGCCCTGCCGTTTCCCATTGGGTTCCCGGCCTTGTGCTGCTGGCTTGTTCGGCCTGGATGTCAGGAGCTTCAGCTGAAACAGTGGCGGAAGTTGGCGCCAGCAGCGATGCGTCCACCCCTGTTACTTTTGCCATTGCGGATGTCTGGCCCTGGGCCTATGAAGACCGGAGCGGGAATCCGCAAGGCAGCCTTGTCCAGATTGTAAATCGCCTGTCGGAGATGACCGGGATTGCGGCTGAGCCCCGGATACGCCCCCTCCGGCGTTCGATGATAGAGCTCCAGGCGGGTGAGGTGAATTTCAGCGTGTTTTTCCAGAGCCCGACCCTCGATACTCGGGCGATCAATGTTATCCAGGTCGTGACAATCGACGTTTTGCTGGCAGCCCTTGCCGATACCGATTATCCCTTGACGTTGGAGACGCTGGAGGGCAAGCGAATCGGTTTTATCCGCGGAGCCTATATGGGTGAGGCCTTCGAGCAGAATGATAAAGTGGACAAGGTCCCTCTTGCCGCAATCAGCCAGGGCATTGAGATGCTTTCCCTTGGCCGCCTATCTGCCATTCTTGCAAGTGATCACGCGATCCTGCGCTCACTTCAGGCTATGGAGGTTGGTCGCGATGTGTTGCGATATAACAAACACGTTTCAGGCCAGCCTGGAGCGCTTTACATGTCCCGCAAGGCTCAGCGCCCCGACGTGGCTGAAAAATTCCGCCAGGCCATCGTTCATATGGTGGAGACCAACGAATTGAATCGTATTTTCTTTGGCGATGCCGGCCGCCCGGGCCACGATGCCAATGGCGAGCCCACCGCCCAATAGCCATTACCCAAGCTCTCCCGTACAATGTCGCCCTTCTTTTCGTAACATCCATTCTGTTCAGTCTGGAGACACAGGCATGTCTGATATTAAAAAAGTAGTACTGGCGTACTCCGGTGGCCTGGATACCTCGGTCATCGTTCGCTGGCTACAAGATACCTACAATTGTGAAGTGGTCACGTTTACCGCCGACATCGGCCAGGGCGAGGAAGTTGAACCGGCCCGTGAAAAAGCCAAGAATCTGGGCGTCAAAGAGATCTACATTGAAGATCTTCGTGAGGAATTTGTGCGGGATTACGTATTCCCGATGTTCCGCGCCAATACCATTTATGAAGGCGAGTATTTGCTGGGAACGTCTATCGCCCGGCCGCTGATTTCCCGCCGGTTGATCGAGATTGCCAATGAAACCGGCGCCGACGCGATTTCCCATGGTGCTACTGGCAAGGGGAATGATCAGGTCCGTTTTGAGCTCGGTGCCTATGCACTGAAGCCCGGCGTGAAAGTGATTGCTCCCTGGCGTGAGTGGGATCTGAATTCCCGCGAAAAACTGCTGACCTACTGTGAAGAGCGCAATATCCCGGTTGAGAAGAAGAAGGGCAAAAGCCCTTATTCCATGGACGCCAACCTGCTGCATATCTCCTATGAAGGCATCAACCTGGAAGATCCCTGGGCGGAAGCTGAAGAGGATATGTGGCGCTGGAGTGTTTCCCCGGAAGCGGCCCCTGACACGCCCACCTACATTGAAGTGACCTACGAGAAAGGCGACATCGTCGCGATTGATGGTCAGGCGATGAAGGCCCATGAGGTGCTTGAGCACTTGAACAAGGCGGGCGGCGATAACGGCATTGGTCGCCTGGACATCGTTGAGAACCGCTATGTGGGCATGAAGTCCCGTGGCTGCTATGAAACGCCGGGCGGTACCATCATGCTGCGGGCTCATCGTGCGATCGAATCCATCACGCTGGACCGCGAAGTGGCCCACCTGAAAGACAGCATCATGCCGCGCTATGCGGAAGTGATTTACAACGGTTACTGGTGGTCGCCGGAGCGTGAGGCGCTGCAGGCGTTGATCGACCAGACCCAGGCCTATGTCAACGGCACGGTTCGTTTGAAGCTGTACAAGGGCAATGTCGACGTGGTTGGTCGCAAGTCTGATGACTCGCTGTTCGATGAAAAGATCGCAACCTTTGAGGAAGATCAGGGCGCCTACGACCAGAAAGACGCAGAAGGCTTTATCAAGCTGAACGCGCTGCGCCTGCGAATTGCAGCCGGCAAGGGCCGGAAGCTCTGATAACAGGCATAAAAAAAGCCAGCTCAATGAGCTGGCCTGAAAACAAGGAAAGAACGAAAGTGCCTGAAAAATTCGCTTATCCGGAGGTTTAAGCGGCCCATTTGGCGGCGGAGGTACAACTCGGATCCTCCGCCATGGGCGGAAACTGCTTAATTCCACAATTCCAGAATAGGGCCTTCCGTCCGCCACGTCTGTGCGTGATCTGTATCCTCTTGTTACGGATTGTTCAAGCCTTCTGTGGGATTTCCGGGACGGTTTCACTGAACTGAATTTGGCACCTTGAGTAATCAGGGTCGCTAGTATAAATTTTTGTGATTGCCCTGACGCGAATACATGCAAAAAGTGAGAATACGTCATGCCTTCTTTTGACATCGTTTCTGAAATCGATATGCACGAAGTCACCAACGCGGTGGACCAGGCCAAACGCGAGCTGGGTAACCGCTGGGACTTCAAGAACGTTGAGGCCGACATTGAGCTGGATGACAAAGGCATTACCATCAGCGCCGAGCAGGAATTCCAGCTGGAGCAACTGATGGATATGCTGCGAATGGCTTTCGCCAAACGCAATATTGACGCGCGCGCGCTGGCTGAAAACGGCGATAGCAAGGCGGGCAAGCTGGTCAAACAGCATCTGGAATTGAAGCAGGGTATCGAAACCGACATGGCCAAGAAGATCGTGAAAATGATCAAGGACGGCAAGCTGAAGGTCCAGGCCAGCATCGAGGGCGACAAGGTGCGGGTAAAGGGCAAAAAACGCGACGACCTGCAAACGGCTATTGCCCTGCTGAAAGATTCCGAGCTGGATATCCCGCTGCAATACAACAATTTCCGCGACTGAACCAGAGGCACGACCATCTTGCACGGCCTGAACCGGACGCTGCTTCGGGAAACCCTGTATACCTACACCCGCTGGCAGGTCATTGCGCTGCTGTTTCTGGGGTTCTCTGCGGGTCTGCCGTTTCTGCTGGTGTTTTCCACCCTGAACGCCCGGCTGGCGGATGTCGGTGTGGAAACCGCCACCATCGGGTTTTTCAGTTGGCTGGGCATTACCTATTCGATCAAGGTGTTCTGGGCGCCTGTTGTGGACCGGCTGAAACTGCCATTGCTGGACCGGCTCCTGGGCAAACGCCGGAGCTGGATTCTGTTGGCGCAGGCCGGCATCGCCACCGGTCTTTACCTCATGGCGCAGGTCGATGCGACGCTGACACCGGAAACCATGGCACTGTGCGGTCTGTTGGTGGCGTTTTCCTCAGCCACTCAGGACGTGGCGATTGATGCCTACCGCATTGAAATTGCCGAAGAGCGACTGCAGGCAGCGCTGGCCGCAACCTACATATTCGGTTATCGACTGGCGTTGCTGGTGGCCGGTGCCGGGGCGTTATACCTGGCCGAGTTCTGGTCCTGGCAGGTGTCTTATGAGGTGATGGCGCTGCTGGTTGGTGTGGGAACGGTAACCGTACTGATCGTGCGGGAGCCTAAAGTGAATCATTTCGCCGCAGCCCAGGACATTGCCGGCAAGATCGAACAGGAAGCCGCCAAGCGGGCGCACCTGAATCCGCGGCTGGCCCGCTTTATCGGCTGGTTTTACGCCGCCGTGGCGGGGCCATTTCTCGACTTTTTCCGGCGCTACAAAGAACTGGCTATTCTTATTCTGGTGATGGTGGCGGTGTATCGCATATCCGATATTGCCATGGGCGTGATGGCCAATCCCTTCTATCTCGACTTCATGGGTTTTTCCAAAACCGAAGTGGCGGACGTAACCAAGATCTTCGGCTTCTTTATGACCATTGCCGGGTCGCTGTTGGGCGGCGTGCTGGTCATGCGGTACGGCGTTCGCCGCATCCTCCTGGCTGGCGCGGTCATGACCGCCGCGACCAATCTGCTGTTCGTGGTGCTGGCGCAATATCCCCCTGACCTTGGCTTATTGGCTCTGGTTGTGAGTGCGGATAATCTCAGCGGTGGCATCGCGAACGTGGCGCTGATTGCCTGGTTGTCGAGCATGACCAGCGCATCGTTCACTGCGACGCAGTACGCGCTGTTCAGCTCGTTGATGACGCTGCCGGGTAAATTCCTGGGTGGGTTTTCCGGCATTGTTGTTGCCGATTTCGGATACGCCGAGTTCTTCCTGATCGCCGGTTTGATGGGGGTACCGGCGATTCTGCTGGCGCTCTACATGATCCGCAAAGGCGACCGCCTGGATGCGCTGGCGCCTCGCTCTTCCGAGTCCTTGGAATCGTCAGAGTCCGGGTCTGCGGTCTGAAACTTGGGGGGCTGGCCTGGGGCCGGGGGTGTTTTTTCTTTGGAAAAAGAACTCGCTGCGCTCAGACACCTTTGTTCCGGCAGAAAAAACACCCCCGGCTCCAGGCCGATCGGACAGATTCAGGTAACGCCTGGGTGGTAATGAGGAGGGGTTGTGGAGCAATCTCGGGAACAGAAGATCTGGCAAGTGGTCGTGGCCATTCCTGAAGGTAAAGTAGCCAGTTACGGTCAGGTCGCGGATATGGCCGGGCTGGGGCGTCAGGCCCGTTTTGTGGGGCGTGCGCTTGGCATGCTACCAGACGGTCATTCTGTGCCCTGGCACCGCGTTATTCGCAGCAACGGCCAGATCGCATTCCCAATCGGTTCCGAAAAATTCGAAGAACAAGCGCAGCACCTGAGACAGGAAGGCGTAGAAGTCCGCGAAGGCAGAATCCCAATGAAAACCTTCCAGTGGAACCTATAAACCAAACATCAGAAAAACCATCTCAGTATTCGGTCGATGTGGAGGTGGGAGGTCTTTTATCGCCGGAACAAAGACGTCCGAGCCTTCGTAGGTCGGATTAGTGCAGCGTAATCCGACAATTCTAAATTCTACTCCTGCCCAACGCCTTCGAGCTCGGTTTCATCAATCCCCCAGTCCGCCGGCAGAATTCCCTGTCTGACAAACCGATGAAAACTTGAATACGACCAGTCGACAGCGCGGGTGACATGGCCGTGTTTCACTGGGTTGAAATGGATGTAATCAACGTGGCGATTGAAGTCGTTTTCGTCTTTAATGGTGTGCTCCCAGTAGCGCTGTTGCCAGAGAGATTTGGCGGCAGGAGTAACGTCGGCAGAAACAGTCTGAGAGCTTTTGGTGAAATTGGTTTTGATCAGGCGCCATCGTGTTGCGTAATTCGAACCGTCTTTTGGCAGCGTCCAGATGCAATGGATGTGGTCGGGGAGGACGACCATAGCGTCGATGTAGAAAGGATGGCGATTCATGACTTTGCGGATGGAGTTTCGCAAGTAATGGATGGCCATCGGGTTGTTGAAAATGGGTTTGCGGCTAGCGTTTACGACAGTGAAGAAAAAGCTGCCTCCGGGGTGGAGGCTTCGCCGGTAGTTCATTATACGTCCTTGTATAGTGATGTTTGCGTTTTGTGGGAGGTGTCGGACTACGGCCCGTTGGGCCTAATCCGACCTACGGGAAAACCATCTCAGTATCCGGTCGATGTGGGGGTGGGAGGTCTTTTATCGCCGGAACAAAGATGTCTGAGCGCAGCGAGTTCTTTTTCCAAGAGAAAAGACCTCCCACCCCCGCGTCAGCCCCCAAACCAGAGGGCCATCCCAGACAGCAGGAAAACAATCAGAGCCGCAAAGCCCCATCCACCTCAATCATCCGCCCGGACATATAGTCATTCTCGAAAATAAACGCCGCCGCCGACGCAATTTCCTCCGGCGTGCCCATGCGCTTCAGCGGAATACCCGCGGTCATTTTTTCCAGCGCTTCCGGCTTCATGGAAGCCGTCATCTCGGTTTCAATAAAGCCCGGGGCAATGCCCATGCAGCGAATGCCGTAACGGGCCAGCTCCTTCGCCCAGACTGGCACCAGTGCTGAAACACCCGCCTTGGCGGCCGAATAGTTGCTCTGGCCCATATTGCCCGCACGGGAAATCGACGCAATGTTTATGATCACGCCGTGGTCGCCGTTTTTAATCATCTGGGTAGAGGCTTCACGGCCGCACAGAAAAACGCCGGTCAGATTTACATCAATCACCGACTGCCACTGAGCCAGTTCCATGCGCTTTTCCACCTGGCCGTCTTTGACTTTGACCATCAGCCCGTCACGCAGAATGCCCGCGTTATTGATCAGCCCGTTCAACTGGCCAAAGTCTTTGACGATGGACTCGAAGGTGGCTTCCACGTCCGCCTCTTTCGCGACGTTGCAGACATAGGTTTTGGCATCGCCACCGGCGTTTTTGCAGGCTTCGGCGGCCTGGTCCAGTTTTTCCGGCATCAGGTCAATCAGCGCCAGGCGCGCGCCTTTGGCGGCCAGAAATTCGGCCATTGCCCGCCCCAGACCCTGGCCGCCCCCGGTTATCGCAATCACGGAATCTTGAAGTTTCATGTTTCGCCCTAAGTTAGGTTTTAAGAAGTGGCGAGGAGTATATCAGAGGTTCTTCTGGCCGCAGACAGTCTGTTTACCCGTTACCCGGAGGCTCCGTTGGGCATTTTTCTTTTTTTATTCATCGTCATGCCGATTCTGGAGATGGTGATTCTGATCGAAGTGGGCGGCATGATTGGTGCCCTGAACACGGTTGGTCTGGTCTTGCTGACAGCGGTTATTGGTGCAGCCTTGTTGCGCCAGCAGGGTTTGTCGACTTTGTTACGCGCGAACCAGCGGCTCAACAGTGGTGAACTCCCGGCGCGGGAGGTGGCGGAAGGGTTGATTCTGGCTGTGGGCGGCGCTTTGCTGCTGACTCCCGGCTTCGTCACCGACACCATCGGTTTTCTGTGCCTGCTGCCGGGGTCCCGCCATTGGCTGGCGGGGCAGGCGTTGAAACGTATGGCCGTGGCGGGCCAGTCCGCGAGCTTTTCGTTCAGAGCCGGCTCCGGGCCTTTCGGCCCGCGGCCCGGCCCGGGCGGGGCCCGGGATGACATTATTGAAGGCGAGTACCGTGACGAAACCGAGCGCGACCGCGAGCGTCTGGATCGTGACAACGAAAATGGTCCGAAACCCTAAAAATTTTTTGCGGCGGGTGTTGAAAACCCGCCGGTTAGCCCCACATAGATCTCACATGGTCGCTGCGGGCCAATAACCGCCGGAAAACAGACGGTTAAGGGTCCCGGCTTTACGCAACCATCATTGCCAAACCTAACTTGATAAATGGAGATACCGAGCAATGAAAATTCGTCCGCTACACGATCGAGTCGTCGTGCGCCGTAAGGAAGAAGAAGAGAAAACTGCTGGTGGCATCGTGCTGCCGGGCAACGCCAAAGAAAAGCCGTCACAGGGTGAAGTTATCGCTGTTGGAAACGGTCGTATTCTCGACAATGGCGAAACCCGTGCGTTGGCGGTCAAAGCAGGCGATACCGTGGTCTTCGGCCAGTATGCCGGTAATACCGTAAAAATCGACGGTGAAGACCTGCTCATCATGAGCGAGAGCGACATTTTCGGCGTGCTTGAGTAAGTCTCGGCATCGCAACAATCCGATCAAGCAATGACATTGGGTTAAACGAACAGGAATAAGTGACATGGCAGCAAAAGACGTTAGATTCGGTGATGACGCCCGTAAACGTATGGTTCGGGGCGTCAACGTCCTGGCAGACGCAGTAAAAGTAACGCTCGGCCCTAAAGGCCGTAACGTGGTTCTGGACAAGTCTTTCGGCGCGCCCACCGTGACCAAAGACGGTGTATCCGTGGCCAAGGAAATCGAGCTGAAAGACAAGTTCGAAAACATGGGCGCCCAGATGGTCAAGGAAGTGGCTTCCCAGACCAACGATACCGCCGGTGATGGCACCACCACCGCGACGGTTCTGGCTCAGGCGATTGTGAGAGAAGGCATCAAGGCCGTCACAGCGGGTATGAACCCGATGGATCTCAAGCGCGGCATCGACAAAGCAACCGTCGCTGCAGTGCAGGCCATTCGTGACCTGTCCAAGCCGTGCGATGACAACCGCAACATCGCTCAGGTGGGTACCATTTCCGCTAATGGCGACGAAACCATCGGCAAGCTGATTGCCGACGCGATGGAAAAAGTCGGTAAAGAAGGCGTTATTACCGTCGAAGAAGGCCGTGGCCTCGAAGACGAGCTGGACGTGGTTGAAGGCATGCAGTTTGACCGCGGCTTCCTGTCGCCTTACTTCATCAACAACCAGGAAAGCATGTCGGTCGAACTGGATGACCCCTACATCCTTCTGGTTGACAAGAAGATCTCCAACATTCGTGAGCTTCTGCCGGTTCTGGAAAGCGTTGCCAAAGCTGGCAAGCCGCTGCAGATCATTGCCGAAGACATCGAAGGCGAAGCGCTGGCCACTCTGGTGGTGAACAACATGCGCGGTATCGTCAAGGTGAACGCCGTCAAGGCGCCCGGTTTCGGTGATCGTCGCAAGGAAATGCTGCAGGACATCGCGATTCTGTCCGGTGGTACCGTGATTTCCGAGGAAGTCGGTCTGTCTCTTGAGAACACCACCATCGACGACCTTGGCACCGCCAAGCGCGTTAACGTGACCAAAGAGAACACCACCATCATCGGCGGCGCAGGCGTCAACAAAGACATCGAAGCACGCGTTGATCAGATCCGTAAGCAGATTGAAGACAGCTCATCTGATTACGACAAAGAGAAGCTTCAGGAGCGTGTTGCGAAACTGGCTGGTGGCGTAGCCGTCATCAAGGTAGGCGCCGGTTCCGAAGTGGAAATGAAAGAGAAGAAAGCCCGCGTTGAAGACGCACTGCACTCTACCCGTGCTGCGGTAGAAGAAGGCGTAGTGCCTGGTGGCGGCGTTACCCTGATCCGTGCGATTGCCGCACTGGACAAGGTGGATGCGATCAACGAAGAGCAGCGGGCGGGCGTGAACATTCTGCGCCGTGCTATGGAAGCGCCGTTGCGCCAGATCGTTACCAACGCCGGTGGTGAAGCCTCCGTCGTGGTTAACAAGATTCTGGAAGGCACGGGTTCCTATGGCTACAACGCGTCGACTGAAGAGTTCGGCGACATGTTGGAAATGGGCATTCTGGACCCGGCCAAGGTCACTCGCTCGGCACTGCAGGCAGCCGCTTCCGTGGCTTCCCTGATCATCACCACCGAGGCGATGATTGCGGATGAGCCTGAAGAAGAAGGCGCCGGCGGCGGTATGCCGGACATGGGTGGTATGGGCGGAATGGGAGGCATGGGCGGCATGATGTAATGCCCCCTGGCCCCCGGCCCCTGAAAACCCCGCGTTGGTTCACACTGACGCGGGGTTTTTGTTTGTTTGTCATGAACTCGGGTAATGGCTTTGCTAGACTCGATGATCGTCTAATCATCTTAGTGACCCGGAATGAGTGAAACTCCCACAAACGCGTTTCCCCGGCCCGGCAAGGTCGTCTTGCTGGTCCTGGTCGGCGTGGTGGTTTATCTGGGTGCGCTGGTTACGCTGGTGCCGGCGGGTTGGTTTTGGGAACAGGCGCAGAGCAGGGTTGCGCTTCCGTCTGAGGTGCGGGTTGAACAGGTTAGCGGACTTCTCTGGAAGGGTGTGGCAGGACTGGTTGTTGCCGGCTTCCCGGTCAGAGCCGAATGGTCTCTGGGCGCGCCGTCGTTTTCCTCACTGGCTGTGCCGGTTGATTTTGCACTATCCACGGCGTCTTCTGCTATTACGGGTGGTGCACTGGTGTCCTTGCAAGGCAATGGTGAGTTGAATGCGCGCGGCGTTATTGGTGTGGCCGAATTCGAGCCCCTGATCCGGCGCAGCGGCGGGGCGGTTATTGAGGGCGACGTCACCATTGACCGGCTGAACCTGACCTGGGCTGATCAGACCATTTCCCGGGCAGACGGCCTTGCCCGCTGGAGCGGGGGCCGGGTGACCTGGCCCATGGGCGACGCTCAGGGGCAGGCTGATTTCCCGCCGATGAAGGCGGTGATGGACAGCACGTCTGACGGCATTGCGCTGGAAGTTTCACAAGAGGGTGGTGACGGCCCGGCCGCTGCTGCTGATATTCGCTGGACCGGTATGATGGATCTGCGGGTGTACAAACGCATGGTCGATCTTGCCCAGCAACCCTGGCCGGATTCTGCCAATCCGGACGATGTCATATTTCGCGCTCGTCAGCCGATTATTCCGGGTGGAGCCGGTCGATGAGCCGCCTTTCGTTGCACGCCCAGAGCCGGTTGTCGCGCCTGCTTGCCAATAGTCTGCTGGTCGTCCTGGTGGTGTACTCAGCGGTGATGCTGGCGCAGATGACCTGGATGATTGCCTGGGAGGATCGCCCGGTCGCCACTGTGCCTGGCGCTGAAAGTGCGTCCGCAGGCGATGCGTCGGCTCGACTGCAGCCCTTTGCGGCCTATTCTGTGTTTGGCCAGCCTGTCAGTCAGGGCTCGGTAGCGGAAGTGGTCCGGCGTTCAGCCCCGGAAACCCGTTTAAACTTGGTGCTGGAAGGTGTGCTTGTGGCACAGCGTCCGGAAGACTCCGGTGCTATAGTGGCGGGCAGCAACGGTGTGACGGAATATTACCGGGTCGGTGATACCCTGCCGGGGAATGCGCAATTGGCCGAAGTAGAGCCGGACAGAGTTCTGATTCGCCGAAATGGCCAGTACGAAAGCCTGAGATTCGAAGACAGGCTGCCCACGGACATGGTTGAAGAGGCCGTATCGTCCGGTCAGGGTTCGTCGGATGAGTTTGTGGCAGCCGCCAGGGATCAGCTTGAAAGCCAGGGTGTGGCGGCTTTGTCTGCTTATGGGCTTGAGCCGGCGGCAGACGACCGCAGCTCCGGTTACGTTTATGATGGCTCTAATGCGATGCTCAATGCTGTCAGCCTCAAAGCAGGGGATGTGATCACAGCGATTAACGGCCAGCGGCTCGGTGATTTTGAGCAGGATAAAACGCTGCTGGAAGATTGGCGCTCGGAGTCGCAAATAGATATCGAAATAGAACGTGACGGGGCTATCCTTAGCCTAAGCTATGCCATTCCCGAACAGTGGCGCTGAATGAGCAATAAAAACAGGACAGGAACGCCCGATGCTTGAACACAGACCCAGATTATTCCAGGCCCTG
>Ga0306899_1000223_pt1 | contig 32976 bp, 40 predicted proteins | sample AntRauMFilla3764_FD_190407 | JGI IMG/M metagenome (GOLD analysis project Ga0306899, IMG submission 190407) | Saline lake microbial communities from Rauer Islands, Antarctica - Metagenome Filla 3 #764 (v2) (version 2) | ecosystem: Environmental > Aquatic > Non-marine Saline and Alkaline > Saline ... | reverse complement strand
CCATCGACGCCGGGAGAGCCAGTCTTGAAACCGAACCGGACGACCGGGTTCCCCGCTGTGGAAGGGAAGCCCCGCCGTTTACGGCGGGCGAGGATGTCACCCGGGAGCCGTCGGACCCGATTACGAACCTCGTCCGGGATCGCCTGTCGCTGGAAAGAGGTGCAGCGATGGGACTGGCGGCGCTCGGTCTCGGCCTCGTGATGCTGAGCTTCGGGTTCATCGCCTGGATGCTTGACGGGAGTGCCTCGCTCCCCTCGCCGTCGGTGAATCTGCTCGCTGCGACGATCACGCTACTGGGTGTGATGACTGTCTTCAGTTCGTTCTTCCTCGGAACGATCAAACGAGCGAAACGCGCGGGGTAGGCGAGCCTCCGATTCGCTTCGCGGCGACTCTGTGTGTTGCGGACAGGCGGGACCGAGACGGAGCGGCAATCGGGCACGCCAAAGTTATTTTTACTACGGGAATAATGTATTTAATTCAGGAGTCGGATTACATGGGGGTCAATCACGATTTCGGTAGCACAGTAGCCAGCGAATCCGGACCAGCGCCGCGGCTACGCCGGGGCGTGAAGGCGCTCGTCTCTGGGTCGGACGGCGTCTTGCTCGTTCGCGAACATCACCGTGACGGAAGCGAGTTCTGGACGCTTCCGGGCGGAGGAATACATCGCGGGGAAACACCGGAAGATGCGCTTCGAAGGGAAATCCACGAGGAACTGCAGTGCGAGATGGTCGTCGGGTCGTCCCACAGTCACTACCCGTACGCCCACCGGTCGAGGCCCAACCTGCTGTCACTGTACACGGTGTACGACTGCTCGTTGCTGGGACGCCCGAGCCCATGTATAGAGGAGGGCGTCGACCAGTGTCGGTGGGTCCACCCGGACGGGCTCCCCGTACGGACAGTTCCACAGGTGAGGACTGTGTTGGGCCAGGCAGACCGCCGAAGCGAGACGGGCGCGCTGTGGCCAGCAGCGAACCGCTGCGACGGGTAGTGACCCGCCTGGGTCAGTTTTCGACAGTCGATGCTTCCTTGTACTGTCGACAGACCCGACTGATGCCGGTTTCGAAGTCGGTCTCGGGCTCCCAGCCGGTCGCCTCGCGTATCTTCGCCGCGTCGGCACACGTATCGTGGACGTAGACCGACTCCGGAATCGGGTTCTCGACGTACGCTGGAGCGACATCGGTCCCGAGTTCGTCGTTTATCATCTCGACGACCGTGTTGAAGCTGTACCGTTCGCCGGTGCCGAGATTGTAGATCCCGGTCAGTTCGTGTTCAGCTGTCCGTTCGATCCCCCGGACGATATCCGAGACGTGAGTGAAGTCACGCGTCTGCTCTCCGTCGGCGTAGAGTTTCGGCCGCGTGCCGTGAGCGATGTCGTCAGCGAACTGCGCGATGACGTTCGCGTATTCGCCCTTGTGTTCTTCGGCGCCGCCGTAGCCCTGATACACCGAGAAGAAGCGAAGTCCCGCCATGTTCATGTCGTAGTGGTTCGCGAAGTACTCGCCGTATCGTTCCCGGGCCAGTTTGGAGGCCTCGTAGCCGGTGTTGGTCTCGACGGCCATATCCTCGGGCGACGGTTCCGTCCGACTCCCGTAGATGGAGGAGGTCGTCGCGTAGACGACCGTGTCACAGCCGTCCTGTCGAGCCTGGTCGACGGTGTTGACGAATCCCTCGACGTTGACACGAGCGCCCTTCGTGGGGTCGTCCTCGTGCATCGCGTAGGACGACAGTGCCGCCAAGTGGACGACGACATCGACATCCGTCGGCAGGTCGTCTTCGAGGACGCTCTGATTCCGGTACTCGACGTCGTCGTTCAGGTTCTCCGGCGTGCCGAGATAGCCGCTGTCGACGGCGATGACATCGTTGTCATCGGCGAGCGTATTCGCGAAGTTCGATCCGATGAACCCGGCACCGCCCGTGACTAGAATCCGCTGGTCTAACATACCTCATCTATCAGAGTATGTTTACATTATAATACTGGTTTAATTTAGATGTTCGATTATTATATTTCTAGAGCACGCGAGATTCGGACAATCGGTCGCGTGACCATCAGTCGACCCAGCCGCCGCGACTGCGGCGGCGCGTGAGTGCGCCACTGACAGCACCCTTCCGAGGAGCCACATCGCGTATGCGAGCGGAGGCGTTCCGAACGAGATCTCCCCAACAGTTAGACGGTCAGGGGTCGTACTACGGGTATGAGTCTCGACAGCGTCTTCGCACAGGTCCCGGACCCCAGTTCTTACTCTTTTCCGGACTACGGGCTGGCACAGGGCGACCCGGTTCGCCCGATAGCCGTGACCGAGGCCGAACTCGCCTCGCTACTCTCCCTCTACGAGACGTTCGCCGCCGTCGACCCGACAGGTATCGACTCGAACCCGTTCATGCGGGCGACCAGCGACTTCCTCGAGCAGACGTTCGGCACGACGCTCGAACGGCCCGACGAGCGCCTCCACGACGACATCGCAACCACGCTCAACGACTTCGCAGAGGATCTGGGCGGCGAGTCGCTGGGCGTCGTCGACGTGACGCCGGCCCACTTCCGGACACTGTATTTCTTCCTGACCAGCGCCAAGTCCTACCACGTCGCCCCGCACATCCAGTTTTCGCCCGACGAGGGGAGCGTGGAGACGCTGTTTGAACTGTTCCAGCGCGTCGTCGACCAGGAGTTCTACCTGAAACGGCCCCGGTCGGTCTTGGAGTAGCTACCGCGAGACCATCGGCGTCGAGCAGCGCAGACAGAGCGTGTGGTCGGTGACCCAGTTCACGTCCGTCGAGTCGCAGTTCGGACAGCGGAAGTTCGCGTTGTTGTACTCCGTGGTGCCCCGTGGCGCAGCCAGATAGCCGTCGTCGGCGACCCGGGCAAGCAGGCTCCCAAATCGCTGACGTTTGAACCGGGCGCGATGGGCGAGAAAGCCGCCCACGTCGTCGGGGTCGGGCCCGTGGAGCTCCTCCCACGGCACCGCTATCTCGCCGTTTGCCGGCCCGCGAGCGACCTGCCGGAGCATATCGGCCGCGGCCTGGAACAGCGGGGTGGTCGTCAGCGCCTCGACAGCGTCGACGCTGTCGGCGGCGTCCCGGTAGGCTGTTTCGGCCGCCTCGTAGGCCACCCCGGCGCCCTCGAGGTCGCCGATAGCGTGGAAGTCGGCGGCGAACTCCCGCAGGCAGGCCCGCTGAGCGGGGTGGTCGAGCGCGTTTTCGAGGTCGGTCGCCACGGCGACGCCCTCCCGGCCCCGGAGCGTGGCCCGGTCCGCTCGGCCGGCGACGCGGTAGCAGACCCCCGAAAGCGACAGGCGCTGGAGCGGACGGCCGACCCAGCCGCGTTCGTCGGCGTCGAACGGTGAGAGCCCCTCGCGGGGGTCGGCCAGCCGATCCCAGGCGGCCCGGCTGTAGGCGTCGCCGGCTCGCTCGTACTCGCGGTCCGCGATAGCGCCGACGGCGACGGCGCGGTGGTCGCTGTCCATACGCGTCCCCGGGACTGAACGGACAGAAGCGTTCCGCTCCGGCCGGCGGTCACGAGCGGCCCGGCATCCACAGCCCGTAGAGGATAGCCCCCAGACCGGCGAGTTCGCTCGCCTGTGACAGGCTGTTGACGACCGGCGTCGGTACGCCCAGGCCCAGAGAGAGCACGACGAACACGAGCGCCGGGACGCCGACGATGAGCACGAACCCAACGGCGACGAACAGCATCGGTCGGCTCTGGTTCCGGCGATAGCCCCGATAGGCGATGTAGCTGATGGCCAGCCCGAGCAGCAACGAGAGCGACTCGCTGGCCTGGCGGACGAGCCGGAGCGTTTCGAGGTCGAACGACTGGAGTATCACGAACATGATCACATCTCCTCTACGAGCTGCGTGAAGCGGTCGGCCATACGGTCCCGGCGGGACACCGCAACAGTAAAGCCGTCCTCGGTGAGGTCGAGTTCGATACCGTCGAGTCGGGCGCGGTACACCTTGTAGTTCTTCCCGTCGGGGACCGGGCGTATCTCCGCGTCGACGAGGTCGTGCTCGCGGAGGCGTTCGAGCCGGCGGTAGACGGTCGGCTCCGACGCCCCGGTCCGGTCGCTGAGCTGGGCCGCCGAACACGGCTCCGCCTTCGTCTCGACGAGGATGTCCCTGGCACAGTCGTCGGCGAGTAACTCGGCGAGTGTGGCGGTGTCTGGGGCGTCGGAAACCACGGTTCGGTCATCTCGATAGGCCCCAATAACTGTTGGTCCCCCCTGCCCCTTGTGGCTGGCTTCAGCCGCTGAAACCAGGGGGCGGTCACCTTTCGGCCCCGGCCCGTCCGCCCAGATACAGATGGTTGACTCTTCCATCGACCGCACGACCCGCCTCGCCGACGTCCTGCTCGGGAGCACCGTCGTGGCACTGACCGGGTTCACCGGCGTCGGCGCTGCCGTCGGCGGGTGGCTCGCCGGCCGCCGGGCGAGCGGGCCGGTCCTCGGATCGGCCCGGAGCGCCGTCGCGGGCCTCGCCGGGGCGCTGCCGTGGGCCGCCCTGGTGTACCTCGCGAGCGCCGGCGCCATCGACCCGGTTGGCTATCACCGGAACGGCGTCCACATCGGTATCAATACCGCGGCTCCGGGGCTGTTGGCCCCGTGGCAGGAAATCGGTCTCGCCGCCCTCGTCGCCGGAACCATCGTCGCCGCCGCCGTCTGTGGCGGCGTCGTCGCCGGCCTCGGAACGGACGTGGTGGGCAAACTCCGGCGGGAGCGCTCGAACGCGAACTGAGGTGCAGGCGTGGCCAGCACTCATACTACGACAGCCCCTAGCCGGGGTATGGACAGAAACGAGATTCGCCGGGCCTGGGACGAGGTGGCCGAGACGTACGCGGCCCGCAGGGACCCGGACGGCTCCGACGCCGCGCTCATCGACGATCTGCTGGTGGAGCTCCCCGATTCGCCCGTCGTCCTCGACGTGGGCTGTGGCGACGGCGCCCGAACGCTGGCGAACCTCCCCGCGGGTGCCCTCGGGCTGGATTTCTCCCGGCGCGGGCTGGAACTCGCCGCCGAGACCGTCCCTGGTGCGCATCTCGTCCAGGGCGACATGACCGCTCTGCCCGTCGCCGACGACAGCGTCGACGGTATCACCGCCTATCACGCCGTCTTCCACGTCCCCCGCGAGCGCCACCCCGAGGCGTACCGGGAGTTCGCCCGCGTGCTCCGGCCCGGCGGCGTCGTCCTCATGACGCTTCCGAGCGGTGACTTCGAGACCGTCCGGCGGGGGTGGATGGGGGGCTCGATGTTCTTCTCGGCGCCCGGACGAGCGGCGACGCTCGACCAGCTCGAGGCCGCCGGCTTCGACGCGGTGTGGACCGAGACGGCCGACGACCCGCTGGGCAGCGCCACGGAGTTCGCGTTCGCCCGCCTCGGGTGAGACAGTCGTCCGACGCCCCCGAGCGCATTTACAGTTGGGCATCCAACACTTCTGCATGGCGCTCGAAGTGTCAGTCCCCGACCCGCCCTCCCAGTCCGAGGGCGCGCCCGGCAGGGGGTACAACAATGTCGAACCGCCCGAAGCCGACGCCGGCGACGACTACCACCGGGACGATATCGAATCGGCGCTTTCGGCCGGCGCGTGGGTCGACGGGTTCGAGGCGTGGGCGGCCCAGACGGACCTCGGCGAGAGCGAGTTCAGGCTGCTCGAGCGCCACGGCCTCGTCGACGGCCTCGACTACTTCTGGGACGCCGCCAGCGAGGCGGTCGCGTACCACGCCCCGACCCTCTCCGACGACGCGCGCGAGGCGCTGCAGGCCAGCGAGCACGACACCGTCGATGCAGCACTGAAATCACTGGGGCGACACGTCTCGGAGACGCTGTCAGAGGACTACCTCGTCCGGGAGGACGGGCAGGTGCGCTTCCTCGCCGAGGAGTAGCGGGGGAGCGACGGTCCCCGGGGCGACACCGCCGCCCGACGACGGACTGCGACGGCCGGAACGCACTGGCTGGAGCGACTCACTCGGCTCGTTCGAGCCGGACGTCCAGCGCCTCGTAGTCCTCGATGACGGATTTGACGCCACCGACAGTGACCACCTGGCCCTCGTACTCGACACTGATGCTGTTCTCGATGGGGAACTCGTTGGTGAAGGGGTCGAGCAGCCCCTGCCGGAGTTCGACGATAGGGACGGACGTCATCTCGACGATCTCGCCTGACGTCGTCGATTCGGCAGTTATCGTCGCCCGCAGGGCCTGGCCGGCGCGTTCGTGCAGCGTCGCCTGGACGAGCGCGTTGCGAAGCGTCGGATAGGACGCCGGGAGCGGGTCCCGTTCACAGCTGTACGCTTCCGTCGCGATCTCCCAGAAGTTGCTCAGATACGTGCTGAAGAGGTTCGCGGCGACGGCCGTTCGGGTGAGCGAGATGGCGCTGCCGCCGGTCGCGTCGACGAGCAATCCAGGCTCGTCGAGCACCATTCGCTCGCGGTCGACGGTCAACAGGGGTCGTGGTTCGTGTTCCCACGTGCGCCCGAGCGTCGCACAGCCCGCGAAGGAGGCGTCCAGGTCGAACGCGTCGAGCCCGGGGTCGGTCACGAGCGCGTAGACGGCGACGCCACGGGAGACGGCGTCGGCGAGCGCCCCGTCGAAGCGGTCGAAGACCGCGGCGGGGAGACAGATGAACACCTCCTCGGTGGCCGAGTCGATATCGCGGTGCCACCGTTTGGCGAGCGTCTGGCCGGATTTTATTAGCTCGACCTCCAGGTCGTCGACGTCCCGCCCGGCGAGTTCGCTCTCGATATCGGCCGCCAGTTCGTCGAGTCGGGCGCCGACGGCGCCGACGGCGCTGTCGGCTCGCTGTGCCCGAACCACCGAGGGCCTGACGTGGTCGTTGAGGACGACCAGCCCGCGCTCGTCGAGCTGTTCGCACATCTGGTAGACGTGCCGTTGGGAGACGTCGGACTCGTCGACGACGCGGCTGACCGTCACCGACCCGTGCTCGAGGATGGTGAGATAGACGGCGATCTCCTTCGCGGAGAGGCCGAGCAGCCGCAGATTCTCGCGGAGGCGGTCCCGTGTCATTGGTGAGCGTTCTGGAGGGATGATTTAGTAACCACCGAACGCGGGCAGACGGGGCAGTGACACTGCTGAGGGGCGCCCGCTGACATCAGGTGAGCTGTTCGGTGACCTCGGCCGTCTCCAGCGAGCGGTTGTGGAGTGCGGTCCCGGTCTCGGCGTCGAAGAGATGGACGGACTCGGGCGGGAGCGTCGCGACCACGGCCTCGCCGGCCTGGATGTGACGCAGGCCGCTGATGGTCGCGGTGAACGTCTCGGGCTCCTCGACGCCGGGGTCGAACGTGAGGTGGGTCGTGTTCTCGTCGCCGCGGGGTTCGACCACGTCGACGAACACGTCGTAGGCGTGGCTCCCACCGCCCTCGGTGTCGACCGAGATGTCCTCCGGGCGGACCCCCAGCGTGGCGCGGTCGGCGTCGCCAACGGCGTCGCGCTGGGCGGGGGTGAGCTCGTACTCGAAGCGGTCGCCGACGAGCCGACCGTCCCGGACGTCCATCTCGAAGAAGTTCATCGACGGCTCGCCGATGAAGCCGGCGACGAACTGGTTTCTGGGAGTGTGGTAACACTCCAGTGGCGTGCCGACCTGCTGGAGGACGCCGTCGTCGAGGATGGCGATGCGGTCGCCCATGGTCATCGCTTCGGTCTGGTCGTGGGTGACATACACCGTCGCCACGCCGAGTTCGGCCTGCAGGCGCTGGAGTTCGGTCCGCATCGTCGCCCGGAGCTTCGCGTCCAGATTGGAGAGGGGCTCGTCCATGAGGAACGCTTCGGGGTCCCGGACGATGGCCCGGCCCAGCGCGACCCGCTGTTGCTGGCCGCCCGAGAGGTCCGCGGGCTTGCGGTCGAGCAGTTCGCCGATACCCATCATCTCGGCGGTCTCCTCGACGTGGCTGGCGATCTCGTCGTCGGGCATATCGGTCGACTCCTCCAGCCCGAAGCTCATGTTCTCCCGGACGGTCATGTGCGGGTAGAGCGCGTAGGACTGGAACACCATCGCGATGTCCCGTTCCGCGGGCGGTTTCTCGTTGATGCGCTCGCCGCCGAGGGATATCTCGCCGGAGGTCACGGTCTCGAGGCCGGCGATCATCCGCAGGGTCGTCGACTTGCCACAGCCCGAGGGACCGACCAGCACGAGGAACTCCCCGTCGTCGATGTCGATGTTCACGTCGTCGACCGCGACGATCTCGTTGCCGTCGTCCTCGGTGAAGACCTTCGTTACGTTGTCGAGTGTTAGTTTAGCCATTGTTGTGTTGCGGTTAGGCTGCGACCCCCTTCGCGAACTTCTCGCCGAAGAGGACGTAGACCAGCAGCGTCGGGAGCGCGGCGACCAGGGCCCCGGCCATCCGGAGCGGGAAGTTCGTCCCCGACTGGGAGACGCCGAGCCCGACCAGCTCCTGGGTGACGACGGAGGCGTCGCCGAACTGGACGATGGTCAGTGCAAAGAGGAGGTCGTTCCAGATCTGGGTGAACTGGTAGATGAACACCACCGCGAACATCGGCACCGACAGGGGGAGGATGATACGCCGGTAGATGCGGTAGATAGAGGCCCCGTCGAGCCGGGCGGCCTCTATCATCTCGTCGGAGAGTTTCTTGTAGTGTGCCCGGAACAGCAGGGTACAGATGGGCAGCCCGTAGGCCGTGTGGGTGACGATGAGCGCCACCAGTTTCCAGTGGTAGTTCTGGATGAACGGGACCCAGTAGGCAACGGGCTGGAACGCCGTCCGCAGCGGGACGACGTTGTACCAGAACTGCGTCAGGGGCACCAGCACCGCCTGATAGGGGATGAAGATGCCCGCGACGAAGGTGATGTAGATAGCTATCTGACCGCGCCAGCTCACCGTCGTCAGCCCGTAGGCGGCCATGCTCCCGAGCAGCCCCGAGAGGATGGTCGCCGGGACCACGAGGATGACGCTGTTGACCAGCCCCTGGCCGAGCAGGTCGACGGCCGTCTGCCACGGCTGCAGCGAGAACTCGCCGGTCCCCGAAAGCAGCGGCTCCAGCGGCGGGAGGTAGGGGAACTGTCCCGTGTACGACCCCGGGCTCGTCAGCGACGTCATGACGCCCGTCTCGATGGGGATGAGATAGAACGCACCCATCGCCACGAGGGTGATATACAGCACCACGCGGCGAAGCGGGTAGCCGGTCCCCGTCTCGGTCTCCTCGTCGGTCGAGGTACCGAAGCTCATAGCGCACCTCGTTTGTACTGAGAGTAGATGTACGGCGAGACGATGGCCAGCGCCATCAGGAAGAGGACGACGGCGATGGCCGAGCCGTAGGCCCAGTTGCCGTTGCTGTAGGCCTCACGGACCATCCGCGTCGCGAGGATGTCCGCGGAGGGTCCGGGCTGGTAGCCGTACATCGAGAACAGGAAGTCAAAGGCCTTCAGCGCGAACACCGTCAGCACCACCAGTGCGGACACCGTCGCGGTCCGCAGCTGTGGGATGATGACCCGCCAGTACATCTTGACGGTACTGGCCCCGTCGACGCGGGCGGCCTCGAAGTGGCTGTCGGGGATAGCGCGCAGCCCAGCGAGATAGACCACCATCGCGTAGCCGCTGAACTGCCAGACCAGCGCGAAGGCGATGGCCGCCAGCTTCAGGTCCGGGTTCTGGACGATCTCGACCGGACCGAACCCGAACGCGCCCAGCGCGATGTTGATGAGCCCCGTCTGGGGGTTGTACATATACAGCCAGAACTTCGCCGTCACGACAAAGGAGAGGCTCATCGGCAGCAGGTAGATTGTCCGGAAGGTGTTCTCGAAGCGTATCTCCTGGTCGACCAGAATGGCGAGCAAGAGTCCCAGCACCAGACAGACCGCGGCGAAGCCGACGACGAGGACGACCGTGTTCTGGAGTGAGTTCCAGATGGGGTCGACGGTCAGCTCGGACCACGACGGCGTCCCGCCCTGGAACGCGACGACGTAGTTCTCGAAGTCCAGCGAACCGTAGTCGGGCGTGCCAAGACCGGTGAAGTCAGTCAGCGACAGGAGGACGTTCCAGCCGATGGCGCCGTAGACGAACACGCCGATGAGCAGCGCCGGCGGGAGCCAGAACGGGGCCGAGCGCACCGACTCCCGGGAGAGGAACGACTCGCCGTCCTCTGTCGCACCTCCGTCGGTGCGGGCGTCCCGGCCGCGCAGGCGGCGGCGTAGTATCGTGAGTGGGTTGTGCATAAATTGAGGGCTGGCGAACTAGTTGAACGCGTTCAGGAGGGCGTCGGCCGTCGCGTCGGCGTCGTAGTTCTCCAGGAAGCCGCTGAACGCCGAACTGATGTTCGTCTTGATACCCGGCGAGACGGCCAGCCCGTGCTCGACGGACGGCGGCTGGCTGTCGGCGTTGTTGAAGTCCTCGTACTGGTCCTGCTGGAACTGGTTGAGCTGGGAGACGTCGGCGTCGCTGCGGGGCGGAATCGACCCCTTCTCCGCGTTGAACAGGACCTGTGCCTCGGCGGTCCCGCAGTAGCTGAGGAAGGTCTTTGTCGCCTCCGGCGAGGGGTTGTTCGCCAGGAACGGGAACGAGTCCATGTTCAGGAGGTAGCTCCCGCTCGTGCCGGGATAGGTGACCTGCCCCCACTGTTCGCCGTAGTTGAAGCCGTCGGCGTTGCTGTAAGCGCCAGCGGCCCAGTCGCCCTGGTGGATGAACGCGGCCTCACCGTCCATCACCATCGTGTTGGCCTCGGTGAGGCCGATAGAGGAGGCGTCGCTGGGGTAGTGCTCCGAGAGCGCGACGACGGAGTCGAGCGCGGCCTTGACGTCCGAACGGTTACCGTTGCCGTTGATGAACGCCTCGTAGCCGTCGATACCGCCCGTCGAGAGCAGGATGGTCTCCCAGAGCTGGGTCGTCGACCAGGTGCCGCTGGTCTGCTGGGCGAACGGGACCGCGTCGGTGTTCTGGGCGACCTGCTCACAGGCCGAGACGACGTCTCCGGGACTGGACATACTGCTCGGGTCGACGCCGGCCGAGTCGAGCACGTTCCGGTTGTAGAACAGGTTGTTGATGCGGTGGATGTTCAGCGGCACCGTGACGTAGGTGCCGTCGAGCTGGGCCTGTGCCTGTGGCCCCTCCAGGTAGTTGTTCTTGAGGTCGTCGTTCCAGACGTCGCCCTCGATGTCATCGTAGGCGTCGCCGAACTTGTTCAGTGTCTGGCCCGGCCAGGTCTGGAACGTGCTCGGGGGGTTACTGGACTGCAGTCGGTTCTGGACGACCTGGTCGAGGTTCGAGCGCGCGGCCCCGTTGACCGGCTCCTCGGCGAACTCGACGTCCGGGTGGGCCTCCTGGAACCCCCCGATGAGCGCTTCGATAGCGGCGTTGCCGTCGCCGTCCGACCAGGCGTGAAGCAGCTCGATGCTGTTGGCCCCCGAATCGCCGCTACCGCCGCCACAGCCGGCCAGTCCGGCGACAGCGGCGACACCGGCGCCCTGGAGAACCCGACGACGAGAGACGCCCTTTCGGTCCGTCATCGTGTCGGCTCCTGGGTCGTCTGGGTGGTAAGCTGGTCGTCCGAGCGACTACGTTCGGGACTGGTTGGCATACATTCACACCATATCGAACATGTGCATTAAAAATTGGGATAGTAGAATTGTAAAACAGATAGAAACGGAGTTACGGTGGAAATGTGTGTATTCGTCGGTAATATTCGGCAATAAATTTTTGTTTCTGTTTACAACACATCTTATTAACTAACGTTAATCGTGTACAATACGCCTGATTGCGGCAATAAATGGGAGGGATGTCCGCATATTTTGTTGTGATTTGAGTATAATTCTATTTCAGGAGTGGACAGACGGCGGCGGCCGGTTCACGATGGCGAGTCCGAGCCACAGCGCCCGCAAACCGTCGCTGTCGCAGCTGCTGTGGAGACCCGTGACGCCGAACGCCGTCTCACCCGTCGTTGTGATTCGAGTACACGACATAGTGTGAGGGAGGCGATACTACACGGTCGTTCCAGTCGCCGACAGTGTCCCGAGACGGCTGGTCGGTCGTGTTCGACCGGCCCACACGGACGACTGCCGCCCGGCTACCGCCCCGTCCGCTCGACCGAGACGCCATCCGAGGACGTGACGAGGTAAGAGCGGGCGTCGTGCTCGGGGTACCGGTCCCGGTATACGTCGTGGACCGAGCGAGCGACCTCGTCCGCGTCTGCCACGTCGACCAGTGCGACGGCCGCACCGCCCCACCCGGCGCCGGTGAGCCGGGCGCCGTAGGCCCCCTGGTCGAGGGCCGCCTCGACGACGTGGTCCAGCTCCGGGCAACTGGCCTCGTAGTTCGCCGCGAGGTCCCGGTGGGCACGAACGAGCACCTCGCCGAGAGCTTCGAGGTCACCGTCTCGCAGGGCTGCCGTCGCCCGACCCACGCGCTCGTTCTCGCGGACCACGTAGCCCAGGCGCTGGTTCTGCTCGTCGGGGAGGGCGTCGAGCTCGTCCGCCCCGACCGCCTGCACGGAGTCGACACCGACGGCGTCGAGGGCGGCCTCGACCGTCGCCCGGCGCTCGTTGTACGCCGAGTCGGCCAGTTCGTGTGTGACGCCGGTGTGATAGACGACGAGGCCGATCCTGTCGGGGACGGGGACGGGCTCGTAGTCGAGCGTCGCGGTGTCGACGGAGAGCGCGTGACCGGCCCGACCGAGCGCGACGGCGTACTGGTCCAGGAGACCACACGAGACACCGACGAAGTCGTTCTCGACGCGCTGGCCGAGCCTGGCCATGCGTTCGCGGTCCATGCCCAGGTCGTAGGCCTCGTTCAGCAGTGCCAGCACCGCGAGTTCGAGACTGGCGGAGGAGCTCAGCCCCGAACCCAGCGGGAGCGTCCCCGCGAGTTCGCCGGTGAACCCGCCCGGCGTGTACCCCGCCTCGGCCAGCACGGCGTAACACCCCTTGACGTAGTCGACCCACGACCCCGTCGGCTCGCGGTCGGCAGGGTCGAACGACCGCTGTTCGCCCAGGGCTTCAGAGCGGACGGTCACCCGGTCGTCGGGCGTCGCGTCGAGGCGCGTGTGCAGGTCCGTAGCGAACGGCAGGACGTGGCCGCCAGCGTAATCTGTGTGTCCGCCGACGAGGTTGACACGCCCCGGCGACCGCACGTGGTAGGTGTGGTTGGCCATCGGCAACTCTCGAGTGTTCTCCGCGAAAACTGATAATACGTGTGGCCAGGGGCGGTGCCGCGCTGTCTGTGGCGGGGCGGAGACAGCCTACGACTGCAGGCGCTCGATGGCAGCGGCGGCGGCACCGTAGAGTTCGAGGTCCACGCCGAAAGAGGTCAGTTCGATATCCGGCGTCGACGTCATGCAGTAGCTGTCGAGGTCGACCGGTTCGAGTGTGTGCGGGTCGTCGTCGTAGTCGACGAGGTCCGGGTGGTTGAGGGCCACACCGCCACCGACCTTGAAGATATCAGTCGAGAAGAGGTCGGAGATACTGCCGATTCCGGCCGCGTTTATCTGTTTGAACCGGGTGTAGTAGTCACGCGCGACGTGGTCGCCCGCGTACACGGCGTCGAAAAACTCCTTTGCGTCCTCGGTGCCGGTGAGCGTCGTCTCGCGCTCGTCGTCTGCGAGCCACTCCCGGACACGCCCGGGGAACTGCGCCCCGGCCGCGTACCCCTCCCACGGGTCGTTGACACCCGAGTGCTGTATCTCGCCGTCCCAGTTCACGTTCACGAATCCGGCTTCGGCACCGGGGATGAGGTCCCCGTTCCGGAGGATGCCAGCGCCGATGCCGGTACTGATCGTCAGGTACGCCAGGTCGACGTCGTCGTCTACGTCGCCGTATGTTTTCAGCCCGAGGGCGCTCGCGTCGGCGTCGTTCTCCACTGCGAGTGGCACGGAGAACGTCTCCCCGAGCGGTGTCAGGTCCCAGCCGGACCAGTTCGCGACGTTCAGCAGTTCGTTGGTCTCGCGGTCGACGACGGCGGCGGCGGCCACGCCGATGGCGTCGATGTCGTCGTACTCGCCGTCGAGCTGGTCGACGAGTGCGTCCGCGGAGTCGATGGTCTCCGTGGTGTAGGCCCACGGCTCCTCCTGAAGGCCGGATTCGGTCGCTTTGGCACCGCGAATCGTCGACCCGCCGATATCGATCGCGAGGACAGACGCCATGCATGGGATTCGATGCCACACGTGATAAATATCAGTGTACTTTCACCCACACTGAATATTTCATCGAGCTGAATTGCGAGCCGGCGCGTCGTGTTGCTGTCAGTTCCACAACTGCCCGTACGTCCCGTCAGTGTCAGGAATCGTCGAGGTCGTCCTGCCACCCCTGGACTTTCGCCAGCAGCTCGACCGGCGGGGTCTCGTTGACGTCGAGGTCACGGAGTTCCTCGAGCACGGCCTCGCTCGCCGGGTCGAGCGGGTCGGCGGCCGACCCAGCGTCACTCGCGTCGGGACCGCTCCCCCCGTCGGCGCTGGCGCCGCCGAACTGCCCCGAGGCGAGGTCGAAGACGGCCTGTGTGGTCTCGCCCCCGCTGTCGCCGCCCCGGACCTCGATGGCTTTGTCCTCGCGCAGGCGGTCGAGCACCTCCCGCGAGCGGTCGACGACGGGCTCTGGAACACCAGCTAAATCGGCGACGTGAACCCCGTAGGAGCGGTTCGTCGGCCCATCCCTGACCGTTCGCATGAACGTGACGTCGCCGTCGCGCTCGTCGCCGGCGACGTGGACGTTCTGGACGGTCGGCAGGGACTCGCCCAGCGACGTGAGTTCGTGGTAGTGGGTCGCAAAGAGGGTCTTCGCCCGGACGGTCATAGACTGTGTAGCCAGCCCACGTTCACACAAGCCAGATATGCAAGTCTCCACCGTCAAGAGGGCTTATCGAAGGATAGCCGATTTTCACACCTGTCGAATTCAGCCGCAAGAGGGGTTGTATAGTGAATATTCGAAAAGTGTGTGTCGTCGGCGTCGCCGTCCCTGCGGGGGCCATCGAATCAGAGATTTGCCCAGAAACAAGCGTGTTGGACCTCCAGTGTGTGGATTCGATGGCTGCAAGCCGAGGACTGGACTCCTGTTTTCGCTCGCACTCTGGGACTCAAAATTCGCACACACGCTCGCCGTCTTGCGGTTTTCAACTTGGTCGTCTGTTCGTCCGCAGAGTTCGCCTCTCACACCCAAGTGTGCCACTGCACATCGGCCATATCTACGCATTAGAATCGCTCTATGCGCAATCGCTGGAATTACGCATCCATCACTCGACGTCGAAACCGCCTCTTCACACACGCAACGCAGTACCCACAAACACCCTTCTTGCGGGCTCTCAGGACGTGTGTGAACAATCGGGACTAGACAGAGAGCTCTCGATGATGGGTCCAGTCCCGATTGGCTGAGTGTGTGCTGTACTGAGCCACACAACAAGCACCTATTCGTCCAGCAATACGCACTCACGCGGACTCACCCGTACCCAGAGAGTGTCATTATCCGACCGGCGTGTGTCAGTCTTCCATATGACACCCACCACGGACGAAACCACAATTGGGGGAATAACGTCCACCGCGGTTCCCACCTGCCCGCCCGAGGCGACGCCGTCTGCGGTCCGTGCACAACTGCGTGGGGAGGCATGGGATAGCACAGCGACGATCTATGTCTGTGAGACGGTGGGCGAAACACAGACACTCGTTGGCCGTCTCGATAGCACTGACTTGCTGCAGTCGGTGGACGCGACGTCTGTTGGGGCTGTGATGGAACAAGCCAGTGCAGTATTGCGCCCGGGTGCGAATCGAGAAGACGCTGTGTTGCTGGCTATCGAAACCGACCGAACGGAGCTCCCAGTCGTCGAAGCTGATGGCCAATTTCAGGGGGCTGTCACCGCCCAGGCGATCATCGACACCATGCATCAGGAACATCTTGCAGATGTTCTTCGGCGGGGCGGGGTACGCCATACGGGTGAACGTATTAGCGACATTGCTTCGGAGCGAGTTCGTGATGCAGTCCGCAGTCGGATTCCCTGGCTATTGTTTGGCCTAGTCGCAGGGTTGTTCCTCAGTGTGATTTCGAGTCAGTTTGAGGGAACCATGCGTGAAACGATTGCACTCGCCTTTTTCCCGCCCGTGATTGCCTACATTGCTGATTCGGTGGGAACTCAGTCAGAGGCGATTGCGATCAGGGCCTTTGCCCTACGTGAGGTCGAGTATGGGGCCTATCTCAGACGGGAGTTGGGAGTGGGTGTGGTGGTCGGAGGCGTGTTGGGTATCCTTGGTGGGGTCGGGGCCTTCGTGGTTGGTGGGTCAGTCTCTATTGGGGTGGTCGTCGGGTTGTCGTTATTTGTTTCCAGTGCAGTCGCGACAGCGTTGGCATCGCTCATCCCGATTGGGTTCATCGCCGTGGGTATTGACCCAGCTCTCGGGAGTGGGCCACTTGCGACGGCACTGCAGGATGGGCTGAGTCTCGTGATTTATTTTCTATTTGCCGTGGTGTTGTTGTGAGCGAGCGGGAGGGATCGAGTTCTTGTCGGTGGTATGGAGTGTCGAGGTAGTGGGTCTTGCAGGCGTGTACAGTTCTTGAAAGCCCCCGGCCGCTCGACGGTCCGCGGACGCACCTGCGCGCTTCGCTACGCTGCAGTGCTTAGCGGTCCGGGGACCGATCGACCGTCCGGCCCCTTTCATTCCCTCCCGGTGGATGTATGGGCAGAGGGGCGGTTTGAACAGCCACGTCAGGCACGCCCCGCTCGCCTCCTTTGGCCGGTATACCGGGAACCTCCTTTCCAGTCGGTCCCCGCATCGCTCACCTCTTCGGTGCCAGCGGGTTAGTCGGGTGGCTCTACGCAACGCCCGCCACCAGACTAACTCCCCTGGGTGCTCGCACCGGCCACTCGGCGCGCGTTGCTGGTTGTCTGGACCATAGCCGTGCGCCGCTCGCGCCCAATGGGCGCTCACGAAGGCGCAAGCGGCGCACGGTGTGATGTCTCTGTTGGTAGTTGTGTGATGAAAAACCGCGAGTGGAGTCGCGGTTGTCGGCGCGGTGAGCGCCTTCTGGAATCAGGTTAGATCCCAATGTCAGATAAGAACGTACACAGTAGTAAGTTTTCGGAAGAACAGGACGCTGAAACAGTCGATCCCGATGTGCGAGGGGACGTGGTCGATAGGGAATTTGAGGAGGGTGTGGTCACAGAGGAGTACGAGAGACGACCCTCGGTCAGACAGGTTATCCACGCAAAGGTAGATACGAATCACCCGGATGCACAGGTCACGGGGCTCACACTCGAAGCAGAGGAACGACTGGAGGCAAGAGAGGCAGAAATCAGACGGACACACCAGCGATACGATAGACACCAAGAGTCGGATCGAGAAGCACGGACTCAGAGGGTGGCAGAACGTGGAAGTGTTGAACGGCGAGAAGCATTTGCGAGAAGAGCAGCGAGTGTGAATCCGTGGGCCGACCCAGACAGGGTGGACCCAAGAGCGCAGTTGGAACATGAACAGTTGGGTAAGGTGAATCGTGAGGCGGCACGGTTGGCTGGTGAGCTACCGGGGTGGTCGCGAGCGGCGATCAGTCGGCTGGTGGCTGCACGGCTGGTTGAGGGCGAGGACGTCATCCAGGCAGTGATGGCGGTGTTCGAGGCATTGAGAGGCGCGCCAGGACAGGTGATTCCGATTCAGTCGGTTGGAGCGGTAAACAGAGCAGAGGTGGACATAGAGGGAGTCGTTAAGACGCTTTGGCAGCCTACTCATAGCGCAATAGCTCAAGTGGGCTTACTGGAGGACGAGACGGGCACAATCAAGTTCACGGTGTGGCGAAAATCCAGCCAGCCGACGGTTCGAGAGGGCGAGCGTGTGCGGATGCGAAGTGTAGCAAAAAGCTGGTATCAGGGACAGGTGTCAGTTGCACTCACTGGCCGGTCACAACTGACGGTACTCGAAGACGAGGACGAATAGGCCAACGGGCGGCTTTCTTTTTGCCGAGTGATTTCAGGAGAGGAGCTATTCAGAACGTATCGAAGGAGTCAACGACATCGCTAGTGGTGAATACCGGAACAAGATCCTGTTCTTCAAAATCAGTATCATCACTCCAGATGCTGGCCTCAGACCCAAGTGCACAGGCAAGATAGAGCACGTCGTCCGGGTCGGTCTCGCCCAGTGCATCCCCTGCTTCTTCGATATGCCGATAGAAGGCACTGGCTGGAATCGTCTCGATATAAGAAAACAAAAGCTCGATAAACTGCTGTACTCGGTCTCTTTCCATCCCAGACTTTTCGACGATGAGGTCTTCGTAGGTCCGAATTTCGTCGTGAACCACCGCTGGAGTCACCAATGTGGGCTCCAGCGTGACAATCAGTTCCCGTGTTTTCGAGTCCGAAATCAGCGCCGACATAACGACATTCGCATCTACAACCAACTTCATTCGGTGGGCTACTCCGACTCTTCGAGACGCTCTCGTGCGCCCTCATTGATTTTCGCGGCGAGTTCGTCGACATCATCTTCAGTGAGCTGACTGTCACCGGTGAGTTCATCCATCAATTCGAGATGGGATATTTTCTCAGCAATCGCCTGTCGAGTTACCTCACTCCAATTGATTTCGGGATGATTCTCCATCCGTGCTTTGAGTTCCGCGTCGACATTGACGGTGATCGAAGGCATACAGAATACTATAGCTACACAGAATACTGTGTGTTTCGGTGCTATAGGTTCTCTCTTGCTACGTGGGCTGGAGAGCACCGAATAGTCTTTGCACACCCACAAACGCTTTCTGTGGCCGTCTAAGCCGATTGTACTGGTGTTTGGGTAAGTCATCGCCCGTGTATTTTCGCCCCCGAGGGGTGCGGGGCGTTATTCTCGTCTCGCAGATTCGATATGGGACACAGAGCACTCATTGCATACGAACGACCCGACAGTCTGTACAACATCCACTACACGCACTGGGGTGGATTGCATCTCCGGTTGAAACATGAAATCACGCAGGAGACGCCCTTCGGTGGCGAACAATCGGATGAGAACTCACAGCGACTGTTTGGGGCACTCATCGAAGCGTACGATGACGAAACGGTGAGTCGCGTAGTCGGGGAGGCAGGTGTGACTCCAACACAGATTGATCACGACCCACTGGCGCTTGCCATCTCGCTTGAATCAGTCCTAACGGAGTATCTGGATTATCTGCATCACGAGGCACTGTACGTCGTTGAGCGCGACTTCGAGGTAACGGCCTATCGCACGCACTGGTTTGGGTTACAATACGACTGCCAGCGAATCTCTGGAGAACCGACTGTGGGCAATGGCGCACTTAGGACCGTGCGGTGGTACAACGGCGAGCCGGTCGGTGATGGGTACGTCCAAGGGGAGTTCCGAGCGTTGAAACGGGTTGCAGGGGACCTCTGTGATCGAGAGTTGTTCTCTCCAGAGGATGCACGAGAGTATCTTGCATCGATGCTTTCTCCGTGGGCCGATGACCGTTCAGAGCTCATCATCAAAACGCCGGAGAGTGAGTAATGGACTCAGATGCCGAGATTGGTGGGGTAGAGAGAGCGCTTGACCAGTGGCTCGTGAGACAGGCGACGCAGGGCGTACCCGAACTCGTTCTGGTTTCGCTCCTCAGGGAGGCTGCCGATGATATTGAGGAACGTGGCTATGTCTCTCGGCAGGGAGGACAGGTGATGCAAGAACACTGACCCGTACCTGTTGAATCGGTCAGGGTGACTTACGTACGGATTAGCTCGTCGGATTGCTCGCTATCTGCCAGGAGCGCCGTGCGAGATACAGAGAGTATAATTATAATCCCGAAACAACGACAGATTCGCCGAGCAAAAACAGAGAATAGTTACTCGGAGACGAGACGGGTTTCGAGCGGAACCTCGTTCGTGATTGCGTCCATGAGCGGGGAGGTCTTCTCGACGCGCTCGCGCAATGCAGATAGTTCGTCTTCAGTCGCGTCGGCGTCGACGTAGACCGTACAGGTGATAGACTCGTAGCCGGGACGAACGTTCTCGGAAATACCGAGGAAGCCACGGAGGTCGACGTCGCCTTCCATCTCGAAGCGCAGGTCGGCAAGTTCGATATCCATGTGAGCCGCGTTCGCCGCATAGCCGACGCTTAGGCAGGAGCCAAGCGCACCAAGCAGGAGCTCAACGGCATTCGGACCCGTGCGCTCACTTGGATGGGCTGTCTCAGGGGCAGTGTTATGCCATGCATCAGTGTCGATGCCGCCGTCGTCATCGTCTAATCGTTCGCTTGCAATGTGGAGACCGTAGGCAGCCCTCACATATTCTATGTCGTCCGTAATGGCCCAGTATTCGCCCTTGTGACGGACGAGGTCTCGATCCTTGAGTCGTGAGAGTGCAGTCCCGACTGTATTCGGCGCTTCTTCGATGGCGCTTGCAATCTCAGCTCGGGTAAATGCCTGGTCGCTGTTGGAGAGCAAGTACCGAACCACCTGTTCAGGGACACTCGGTCCCGATGGCAGCTCTCCAGATTCAAACTCATCGATACTGAGGGGCATATTCTGAAATTGGTGTGCTGAGATAGTTAGTGTACTGGCGTACTTGTGTAGAATGGGTGGCCCAGCGCCTCGTCAAACACTCTGCACCAGGGTTGTGGGTGCCCCGCGAGGGGCGCGGGGCACATCATCGGTGTGTCCCGAGTACACACTGTCGAAAACAAACCCACCACAGTCAGCTGAATCGATCCACCCACTCTCGCGCCTAGAATTTTCGAAGCGGGTTGCAAAGCGTGCCCAATACGAAGCCTTCGAATTCACAATTGTCCCCGAGGGCGTTCGTGTTCGCAACGGGAGTCATGCAAACCCCGAGGAGCACGAGTATCTGGTGACGGTCAGCGATGGCATGCCTCAGACGTGTACCTGCCCAGCGGATGCACGATTCGATGGAGCGTGTAAACATCGGGTGGCGGTGGCGATACGCAAGCCGATTGTGGACGCAGCGAACAGGCAGGTCGCCGCAGATGGTGGAGTCGAGACATCAGTAGGTCAGGCGAGTCAGGAACACGGACAGTCGGTGGACGAAGACGGCGAGTGTGAGGAGTGTCTCGAGGAGTTCCCATGTTGGGAGTGCGTGCGGACGGGAGCACGAGCGTTGCCCGAGTGAGAGAGCAGTTTCGCTGGTAGAGCACTGTTCAGAAACCTTAGAGTTGTTTTCACAACGCCAGCCCCTCCCCAGCCGTCGTCCTCACTCCGTTCGGACGCCCCTCGCGCGTTCTCGCCACTGAGATGGCGATTCATCACGCGCCATCTAACATCATTTTACGAGAACGCCGGAATATTGAATTGGCGTGATATAGTATCTATAGCGTCCGATGTCCGATTTGGTACATTATCACCTCCCGGATGACGAACGGTTCTCGTTAGATTTTGTCAATCCAGATTTGACGGAGGTAGAGGCCCGAGAATCTGATTCGGCCGATGATACAGCAATCAGAGAATATGATCTTGATGAGACCGTTTACGCACTCTACACTTCGTCGCCCCAATTTGGAGCAGCGGACGATTTGGACTATGACTTCGAAGATGAGATAGATGAGATGACTCCCTACCATCAGACTATTACAGTTCGACTGCTCCGGCTATTTCGAACGATACTCGAAGAAACATATGAGGAAGAACAGAAGCGCCTGCAGGCATACAAACAAGTCGAGATAGACGAAATTCCTGATGCCCTCTCCCATATTGAGTGGGCTGGAACAGTTCCTGAGGTCGGTGGGAGTATCCTCTCTAGTCTTATTTTGAAGCATACCCTGCCAAATGCGAATCACCGGACATCTCTTGCGTTCTTAGAGTTGTACATCCAAGCACACGAATATGGATTCGACCTGCCGGAAATGGCGACAGAGGAATTTCGCTGGCAAACGTGGGTCAACAACTATATTCGAGATTCAAAGCGTCTGTTAACTGTTCGGCGGAATACTGGCAAGTTTTCGTATCTCTGGCAGATGGGCTGTGACACCGTTCAACGTAAGGACGGTATCCGGATTCACCTTGGAGAGTATTCGCTTGATATGGCACATTATGAAGCATACGAATATTACGCAGCGAAACACCACGAGTTGTGTGTTGACCTCGCTCGCGAAATTCTCCAGCGTGAAGGATACCCTAGCCTCAACAATGAACCGGGCATGGCGAAGGCTCAGTTTGCTACTCGATTAGAAGAGATGCCGTAGCTGGACGGCTGGAAAATCAAAGAATGGACTGCAAATTAGTCCTGCAGATGAGCGACGGATCGAGCCGCTTGTTCGGCTCGCTCGCTACGCGAGAGTCCGTACTTTTCTTCGAGCGTTTGGACTGCTTCGTGAATGTCCATTGTGGTTGTCGTCTCTTTTTAGCCCGGGTATCTATATCTTCCGACGTTCGTCGGGCATAGATTCTCCGGGAATGTTCGACGGTTTTCGCATCAAGAACTGGGGTGCCTTCAGCAATAAGTCTATTGCCGGTCAAACAATGGTTACAGACACCTATTCACTCGTGGATTGATGCTGTTGAACACGCTCAGCAACGGCCGAGTGAAACGCTGAAAGGGAGGCGAGAAACTCACCACCCGAAAAGAGGTCTGTATACGATTCTCGTGTCACGTCTGCGATGAGGCGGTCACGGATTGTGTCGACCGTCACTGAGTCCTCCTCTTCACGTAATGTCGCAATCGTCTGTGTAATTCGCTCCTCAGTGGCGTACTCATTAGCCAGTTCCGTTGCGGATTTGGCTTCACTCGTCGGTTTGGAACTGAACGCTTCGGCCCACGCAAGGGCACGCCCACCGGATTTATCTCGGATCAAGACGCCAGCAACGTGGCCATCTCGCCACGCTGACTGTGGAAATCCCGACTCATTTTCGTAGCGAGAGAAATCAGCGTGTGCCACGTTCAATTCCTTATCCACAGCCGGTAACGTTGGTATTCCCAATCGTGTGAAGGCGCCAGTCGCCGAATCCGGTGAGAGAAATTGATCTTTTCGCCCCGAGTATACGTCGACGCCGACGAACGGGGGGAGCGAATCCCAGTCGTACGTGAGACCCTCGTTTCGGGTTGCAATCCCGCAAAAGGTCACGTCGCTCGGATCGTCTGTCGCCGCTTCGAGGGCTGCATGGTCCAGTCGTTCGTTGATCGTTTCAGCTGCTCGGCGGAACTGTGGTGGCAGGGCGGTGATGGTATCGAACGATTGCTGAGATGTGGCGAACGTCACGAGCCCAGAGGGAGCTACCTGGAACCGAACCTGTGGGCCTGTCGGGAGTTCCTGAACCCAGACGTGCCCGGAGAGGTCAACGTCTTCGAGGGCGGGAGTCTCAGGACAGGGCTTCACGTTTGAAAATAGATTCCCAGCGGTGGTAAAGCAGGGGGGCTCGCCATACCACCGTAGAGTGTGGATATTGTCGCAGTCGTGTTCAGTCGCCACCTGGTTCAAGCACGACCCGGAAGCGTGCTTCGTTTTCGATCATCCGGTCGTAGGCGTCGTTGACTGCAGTGAGTGGATACGTTTCGATTTCTGGCGTGACGTCACGGAGGGCACTGAATTCGAGTGTGTCTTGAGAATCTCGTGCATGGCCAGAGGCCCATCCCTCGACACTGGAGCGCGCACCAACGAGTTGCTGGGCGTTGACCTCGACTGGCTCACCCGGGACACCGACGACGACGACCGAGCCGTCAGTCCCGAGCCCACCGACGACGAAACTGATTGCCTCACTGGCCGGGGCTGTCCCAAGCACAACTGTGGCGCCACCGAGTTCTTGGAGTCGTTCGGCCGGGTCGTGTTCGGTCGTATCGATGAAATGGTCCGCACCCAACTCCAGTGCGAGCGATTCCTTATCGCTGCTTCGCGAGAGCGCCACGGTTTCGAACCCGGCAGCATGGGCATACTGGATACCGAGGTGGCCAAGCCCACCAATACCCTGTATGGCGACGAGATCGCCCGGTCGGGCATCAGTATGTCGTAAGGCGTTGTACGTTGTGACACCAGCACACAGGAGCGGGGCAGCATCAACCGCATCCAGTTCATCGGGGATGGCCGCAACGGCCTCGGCCGGGACCGTTGCGTACTCCGCATAGCCACCGTCGTAGGTGAGTCCGGTTATCTCACCGTTTTCACACTGCTGGAAATCTCCACGCCGGCATGGCTCACAGGTGAAACAGTGCCCACCGTGCCAGCCAGCGCCGACGCGGTCACCGTCGTCCAGTCGGTCGACATCCTCACCGACCGCGTCGATACGACCCGCGATTTCGTGTCCTGGCACCCGTGGATAGCTGATGCCGGGATAGGTGCCCTCCTTGACGAAGGCATCACTGTGGCAGATGCCACACGCATCAACGGCAATACGAACCTCATCTGGGCTGGGTTCGGGGATATCTCGTTCGACGAGTTCAAACTCCCCTCCAGCTTCGGGAACGACGACCGCCTGCATTTGTTCGGGCATCACTCATACTGCGGGCCGAACGCGAGAAAAGGCACGGGTTGGTTTATAAGGAGGTGAGTGTGAAAGGATGGGGTCGTAGGGAGGGAATGTGGGTTTTCAGTCGGTGCGTTGACAGCGATTCATGTCGGGTTCTAGGGTCCGTGTAGCTGCGGAACGCGATATGGCGAATGGTGGAATATGTCAGATCAGGACTACTCAGTTCATACCCGGATCGTTCAGGCCGTACGTGACGAGGGGTTCTCCCGGATATATGCGCGTGAGCCAGGTCATCAGGTCGTCAAGTGGTGCGGCGAGGTCAGCAGGAGTCGGTTGGCCATCATAGGAGAACACACTCACTGATTCCCACTCGTTCGTTTCGTTGTTGAATCCAAAGTAGTGCCCACCGTTGGCGATACCGATGTACATCCCAACGACCGCTTTGGAGTTCGTGGCCTGTCCTGCTTCTCGCGATTTGAGGCCAACTGTCGGTGCCGTGTAGTCAAAGGAGCCAACGCGCTTTCGAAGTGAGACTGATTCGTCTATCGAGAACGGACGCGATGGAAACTCATAGTCTGGATTGGAGGACATACTCGTCCCTTCGTAGAATCTGAGATAAGCGTATCTATCGGGGCTGTGAGAGTGGTTTGTCCGGACCGTTCTGGAGAGAGTTGGGAGTGGTGTTTGTGGCGAACAGTCTATGTTAGGGTGTGGCCGATATTCGTGGCGGCGGGCGGCTTGTGAGAAAATCTGGATGAACGTGGAGGGCTTCAAGGAGTGAAATCCACACTAGTCCGCTTTTTTCGCACTTGCTGAACGGAACCAGGCCATATCACACACCACCGTTTCCAGTGAAGATCGGACATAGAAGAGCTGATTGCTGTCTTCAGATGCCTTGTGTTCTGAATGGTGGAGAATTGACATCCTCCTCCGCCTGAACGCGGAGGAATCCCGACCGTCAGTTGGGATATTCTATCACGTTCATCGGCCATGCAGCGTATTTATATCACGGGTGTGAGTGCGTGTGCCAATGCGCCTGTATCAGTTTGACTCACCGCAGACAGAATCCACTGCAACACCTCTACGTTCATCTCCAATTGCACCAGCAAGCGAGGGAGAAGGAGAAGAAGAACTTGAAGACTGGCTCAATGGATCGCCCGATGCACTCCTTGATGAACCGATTCTCCTGTTTGCCCGTCAGCCAGGCCTTCCAACTGGTGTTCCCGATTTGCTTGGCCTCGATCGCTTCGGAAACAGCGTAGTGTTCGAACTCAAACGTGGAGATTCTGGTTCAGAGTCGGCTTCTGAGGCGAGTATCATCAGCCAACCACAACTGTACGCTCAGGCACTCGACCGGTACGATTACTACGAATTGAATTCACTGTTCGACCACTACCACAGCGGTGACTGGAACATCCCTACTGCGGTTGCAGAAGCCAACTCACTCGTTGAAGCGTACAACGAATTTTTCGACCAGGACAGAAATGCCTGGGAGCTGAATCAGGCACAACGGTTGGTCATCGTCGCTGAGGAGATAACCCCACAGACGCGCCAGTCGGCCCGATGGTTACGTGATCGAGGACTCGACATCCAAGCTGTCGAAGTCCAGCGTTTCGAGGCACCGTCTGGCGATATGTTCTTCGGAGCAACCACAATCGTCGACTACGATGAAACGCGGACAAAGACTCCGGCACGGTCGAGCCCTGGCGATCGTGCTTTTACCATACGCGTCTTTACCACGGCGTTCCCGAAAATCAAGGATACTCTCTGTGCGGCTAGTATGGACCCACTCCTTGGGAATCTCACGACAAACTATCCTTATCTCGAATCACAAGCCACTGGTCATCCAGTGCCGGTCCGATATGCCCTCCGAGTGAATCCATACGATGATAAGGAAGTCAAAGTCGCAATCGATGCCTCCGGTGAAGGAAACACAAACGCGGCAGACCATCTTCGAGAGAACCGCGATCTGTTTCGAGAACAGGGGTTTTCGGTGAGCCAGCGAGACTCTATGCGGATTGTCGTAGACACATGGGAGGAAATCGAGGTGAGCGACCTCCGGCAAGAGGAGTTTATCAAAAGAGTAGCAGCCAGATACGTCGACCTCGTCACCCTCGGTCATGAGGTATTCAACGCAAACTAGCACCTTATCTCGCTAATACCCCACTGCGTCCGCAGTTTTGTGGTCTAGCATAGGGTGGGGATGGATACACCAACCTCGCATGTCCAAGTTCTGTAGTCTCCCTTTTAGCGTGGGGAGAATCTCAATCCCAAAATGACTGGATTCGCGCATCTAACTCAGAAAGTATTCCAGAGATCACTTCACGCCAATCACGCTCAAAGTCGATATCTTCACCTGGTGTCATAGCGTCGGGCGGCGGGTGAAAATGCTCTCGGTCATTGTGACTGTTCGGATGGCGGTCCCATCGGCAATCCCAGGACGTTCCATCTCGATACTGTTCTGAATAATGGATATTGAAATCGTCCGTCTTGAACCACCGAATACGAAGATATGCCCGCTCTATAGCGGCCGGAAAATACCCGCTATCGAACTTGGCGACGACAGCATTGGGGGCATACGCTGGGCGATACTCAACGTGTTTGAACCGAGCGCTCCCGTGAAGACGCCGGCCAATCCGTTCTAAGGAGTCACTATCGATCCCGCCGACGCCACCTACGTCTTCCTCAGGCATCAATGGGCTCAGTATGTCCACCCGACGAATCCTCACGACGAGCGGCATCTAACAATGCCGCTCGCTCCTCAAGGGTCTGCCACGTAGAGAGGCCCTCCCAGAGCACCTCTACGGACTCCTCGTGACTCTCTTCGACCAACGATACATCGTTGGGTGCATCTGCATCGAAACGGTCTCGATACTCAGTGGCCGCCTCAAGTGTCTCTTTGAGACGTTCGACAATCTCATCTTCAGAGTACTGTTGGCGGATTTGCTCGATTCGACGCCACTTCAGATACGAATTATTTCGCTCGTATCGTACGGGCCGGCCAGAGAGCTCACGCACGATTCCCATCTCAGCAAACCATTCGAGATAATCACGTGCAGTTTCTGTATCACAGTCTGCCCGCGTCGCGATGGCCGAGACCTTTGTTGGCTCGCGCAGCTGTACGATGACATCGAGCATGCGTTCTCTGGTGGGCCCACTCTGTAGAACGTCCGTGGGCGACTCCCACCGCTCGAAATCAGGGGCGTCTTCGTTCTCGCCCGGTAGGTCAGCAGGGGTATCGGTCAGGTCCATGCGTAGGCTTCGGTACAGGAATAGACGTAGTACTCTGTAATATAGCTATGGCTGACTGAATTATTTCAGTTTAGAGTCGATGGCTTGGTTCCGGGTCGTCGGCTGTCTGCCCCACGTGACCGCTGCACCATTCGCTTTGGTTCTGGTACTGCCGTCGGAACGGCCTCGGCCCAACAGAGGGTCAACACTCGTCTATCAGGAGGAGGGCGCCATCCTCATGCGGAGTCAAGAGAGAACGAGGTCAGTTCATACCCGGATTGTTCCGACTGTACGTGACCAACGGTTCTCCCGGATACATGCGCTTGACATCCTCCCCGCCCTGAAGGGCGGGGCTTTCTCCTCGATTCTCCGTAAGGAGTGGTTCATAGAAGGAGTTATTTCCTGCTCTTGTACATTCACATGTTATTTGATGGAAATCGCGGTGCTTCAAGAACGTCACGAGCCCAGAGGAAGCCATCTGGAACCGAACCTGTGGGCCTGTCGGGAGTTCCTGAACTCAGACGTGCCCGGAGAGGTCAACGTCTTCGAGGGCGGTGTCTCAGGACACCGCTTCACGTTGGGATAGCCAATCTCTGAGGTAGCAAGTAACGGGGACTTCTGGACACACCACCGTTTCCAGTGAAGATGGGCGATAAGGCGTCGAAGGCTACTCCTCCCACAGGGCCGCAATCCGCGCTTCGATTTCATCGAGGACGAGCCGTAGCACGTCGCGATGGTCGGTCGGCCACGAAGCGTCGTCACCGGGCGTTGGGGCATCCGGGTGGGGATGGAAATGGTCTCGCGTATTATGTGGGTTCGGGTGGCGGTCCCATCGACATTCCCAGGCATACTCAGGATGCACCTCTCGATAGTGCATTTTGAAGTCGTCGTTCGTATACCAGCGCACATACAGGGTCGCTTCGTTGATCGTCGCTGGATAGTACCGTGAGGTAAACGAGACCTGCAATTCGAGATGACCGCTGGCATCCGTGATGGTCGCTTTTTTGACTTGCTGTGTCGCTTGCAGATGTGTCTGGAGGAACTCGAGGATCGGACGGTCGATAGGTGCAGGGCTACTCCCATCGCCTGCTGGCGGGACCATCGAGTAAGCTACCCGGAGGCCTGTTTGCCATCGGCACTGGCACGTTGCTGGCGAGCGCGTTCGTAGCGCTCACGTTCTTCCCGTGCGGTTGCCCAGTCGGTCAGATCATTGTACACATCGTCGATCGTTCGTTCGTCACTCGTCTCTGCTAGGGCAACGGCATCAATCTCAGCAGGTGTCGCCTCATCGTAGGCGTCCTCGTAGCCAGTGATTTGTGCCGTCAGCTCGCGGACGCGTGCTTGGAGTTCTTCGATGGAGTGGGTTGTGGCGAGCTGATTGATACGTCGCCACTCGAAGTATGCGTCATTTCGCTCGTAGATGGCCGGATGACCGTCATGCCGTGTGACGATGCCAAGGTCTGCGAACCAGCTGAGGTACTTCCGGGCGGTCTTTGAATCACACTCGGCCCGCTCGGCGATTGCACTTGCCGCTACTGGGTCCCGGGTCTGAAGGATGGTGCCATAGATACGCTGTTCGACGTCGTCCCCGCTGAATGGGTCATCGAAAAGGGGTGGACCGTCCTTTGAGGGGGTGTCAGTCATACGTGTTCTTGTGAGGCTGCAGATATAATTCTTACTTCGAGGAATTATTTCTTGATTGAGCGGCACACCCCTTTTTCCAGTTGTAAGTTGGTGTCGCCATAGCTTGGACTGGACGACGGATTAAAACCGAGATAGGGTGATATGAGGTATGGAACATCACGAGAAGCGCACAGACAGAGACACACCACCATTTCATGTGAAGCGATCAGGTTGACTGCGCATACAGACACACCACTGTTTCATGTGAACGTAGCCTCCTGAGCATCGAGCCTTCGCTATCAGTGGTGCTATATTGAGCTGGTCAAAGTGATGGAGAGCAGGTTGGCTGTTCCCTTTGCTCGCATGTTCAGGAGGCGGAGAAAGCGCTATCTGTGCTGCACCGTCATCGAAGTCCATGCCGACTCCCTCAACAGTGCTCCAACGAGTTGCTCGTGATTTTGCCGACGTAATTCCACAGGTCGATGCCGACGCCCAGCACGACCGATGGAAGGCAGGTATCGGGCCCTTCGAGGAGGAAAAGCAAATCGAGATGATTCTTGAGGAATTGGCCGACCAGGTCACTCGGATAGAGGGGATTCAGCGTGAGGTGACGTATCCAGACAGTCAGCGACGATGTGACCTCGTGATTGAGAGTGATAGCGTTCGCTTGCCTGTTGAAGCGAAGTTGCTCCGTTTCAGGCGAGACAACGGGAACATCGACCCCAATATGTACAAGAGTGTGTTCAGTCCGTTCCCAGAGCGCAGCTCGTCGTCGATGCTCACTGACGCGAAGAAGCTCGTTGAGTCTGACTTTACCCAACCCACAGGACTGCTTGGGCTGTACTACGAGAAAGACAATGAAGCGTATGAGCAACTGCGAGGGGAGACGATTGCTGAGAAATTCGCACAGGATGTTTCTTATTGGTATGACATCGAGATTGAGACCACTGCGATAGCGCGTTTTGATGGGCTACAGCATCCTCATCACCAGCATGGGGCCGTCATCACGTGGTTGCTTTCGGAGTGAGTCGCCGAGTCGAACCAGCGGCTATATCCATGGGTGAGATACCAGCCACATACAAGTCATCTGCTGAGAACAATCACCCGATGGGAACCGTCTCTGAAACGGAACGTGACATCCTCGAACCGCATATCCCCTCCGGCGAGAAATTAATCGAGGCCCACGCTGGTGAACAACAGACCATTGCTGTTACCGACCGGCGCGTCCTCGATTTGACGCACCATAGTGCTAACCGGAGTGAAGACACCGAGCTCAAAAGTACCCTCCTCAACACCGACTATATTGTGGGCGCGAACTACGAACGAAACAAGAGTGCAGACTACCCCGTCCTCGAATGGATTCTCGGCGCTGGGTTAGTCCTCAGTGGTCTCATGGGAATGGTACTCGGTATGTCGGGTGGGTCCTCTCAGAACCCGACGCTTCAGATAGTCATTGCTATCGCCGGGGCCTTGCTGATTCTCCTCGGCGTCGGCGTGTTCATCATCGCCGGCTTCGGCGGAACGAGTGGCGGGGTTGCGGTCACGGTCTATCGAGCTGGAGACCTCGACGATAGGACATGGCAATTTCCGAGGGGTGAGACTGTAGTCGCGCGGGCCATCTCCGAGCAAGTGGCGGCGCTGAACGCCCCTGCGTAAGCTTCTCGTTGTACGCTGAGCCCAGTCGAAAGCCGGCCCCTAGTTGCTAAAGAGAGTAAATGAGAGTGGGTGTGAAAATGGAATAGCGTAGATTGCTACGCTCAATTATGGCACTCAAATCACGAGACAGCACGTATATTCAAGTCACTTCGAACTTAAGCCGAGGTGTCGATGAATAGACGAAATCTGCTTGCCGCCCTCTCCTCCAGCACTGCAGCGGGACTGGCTGGCTGTACAGGAGTGCTCTCGAACGACAGCGATTCCGCATCATCCTCCAGTACCACACAACGAAACACCCCAGAACCCGATCCGACGGTCTCCTCGTGGTCAGAAGAGTGGCTACGGGGCTCGAATTACAGGGTTAACGTGACAGTGCAACTCGACGGTACCGAACAGATATTGATCAAAAAAGGCTCTATGCGTGGTGAGACAGCCGACACAATCACATCCAGCGGAGAACATACTGTGGCAGGACCCAATACAGAAGTCGGCACGGTTGAGCCACTTCAGTCCATCTGGCTTGTTCGGCCCAGACAATCAGACAGGATTGATCAACCGGTAGATAGTTTCATTGTAGGGAGTCAACAGCAGCTCACGTATCCGTTGCACCTGGGTGGCCTTCGTGGGAACACCTTCCCAGACGCCGAAAATACGACCACGCTGTCTCGTACCTACACGCACGAGATCAATGGCGAAACCAGATTACTCTCATTAGAGATACCAGATGGGCTCTATCAATATTACGCGAATCGCGATAGAACACGCAACTACGGAGCCTACGTCTCAGAGTCCAATGACGACCAGTACATCCAGAGTATAGTGGATGAGTTCGAAGCGTTTGGAGAACAGCGTGGGTTGTCAGACTTTGGGATCATCAACGAGATGATGAAGTTCGTCCAGAATCTGGAGTATACGACAGATCAAGTCTCGGATGGCTACAACGAATATCCCAAGTACCCTGTTGAAACACTCGTAGATCAGGGTGGAGATTGTGAGGATACCTGTATTCTCTTAGCCTCAATGTTGGAGCAGTTTGGGTACGGGACGGTGTTATTGATTTTCGAAGACCAACAGCATATGGCACTTGGTCTTGCCGGAGAGGCTGGGATAGAGGGGACGTACTATGAGCAAGGTGGCCGGCGATACTACTACACCGAGACTACGTCGCCGGGTTGGCGGGTTGGTCAACTTCCATCGAATATGGAAGTCGGGAACCCTACTCTCGCACCGATTAATGATAGTGCTGTACTGGTATTCTCTTATGTAGTCAACACGTCCACAGAGGGAGGCGCTTCTGTGGAGATATATATGCGAAACGCTGGTGATGGCACTGGAGAGGCACAGGCAGAGATTGCCTTTGAGAACAGGAACGGAGAAACGGTCGTTTCTGAAAGAACCGATAGTAGGCAGCTGAGCCCGGATGAGGAGTACACTACGACAGTTCATATGCTCCCACCGAGTGAGCAGACGCTCCGGGCTAACGTGAGTGTCCTACTAGATGGTCGAGTACACAACACCCTGCAAAGTGAATATCAAGAGCCAATCGGGCCACCGATGGATAGCTGAAGGCCGATTTACAGCCAGAATCCGGAAAATCACCGAATCAGATCGCGCTCGACGAAACGGTGATTCGAATCAACGACCAGCAATTCTGGCTGTATGCCGCCGCCGATCCGCAGTCGAACGAACTGCTTCACGTCCGGTTGTTTGCGACAACTACGACCGCTCTCACGGAAATTTTCTTGCGCGAACTTCGTCAAAAGCACGATGTCGAAACCGCCGTGTTTCTCGTTGATGGCGCTCAACATCTCCAAACTGCGCTTCAGCGAGCAGGGCTCCGATTTCAGATGTGTCGCCACGGAAATCGGAACGCTGTCGAACGAATTTTTCGAGAACTGAAGCGACGAACCTCGTCGTTTTCGAACTGTTTCAGCCACGTCGAACCGAAAACAGCCGAAAATTGGCTCCAGAGTTTCGCTCGCTGGCACAGTGCTCCAAACTAAACACTACCGTCTGTACCGAGAGAACATCTATGACCTTGGGCTCCGAGAACAAGACTCAGTACTTCACAAAGCCGCTTAGTTAGAACGTCTGCTTGCTGAAGGTGTGTCTAAAACCAAACAAGCAGACGGTGAGATCCACGAGGACCAGCTTCTTAACTTTCTCGTCAACCGCCTT
>Ga0306899_1000222_pt1 | contig 32981 bp, 28 predicted proteins | sample AntRauMFilla3764_FD_190407 | JGI IMG/M metagenome (GOLD analysis project Ga0306899, IMG submission 190407) | Saline lake microbial communities from Rauer Islands, Antarctica - Metagenome Filla 3 #764 (v2) (version 2) | ecosystem: Environmental > Aquatic > Non-marine Saline and Alkaline > Saline ... | reverse complement strand
GTAAATAATGTCAATAGCAACCTGTTCGTTGCAACAGGACGTCCTTTTGATAGAGTGTTTTACAGAGAAATCTACACTATTCCCACACTGTTTCCAGTCTCAAATCGTAGTGAGACACGGCCTAAGCTGTGGGTCCGCGCTGTTGTACAACAACATATTTCCAAGGCACAAGGAGCGCCTGAATAAGAGGGTGAGCGAGCTGGTGTCCTCGGTGGCCAATGCCGATATCCCAGAATGGAGGTCGCATTTCGACGTGGTGGTGGCTTGCGAGGAAGAAGACGGAGATGATGACATTGATGTCCCCTGGTCAGCATCACGGCCGATTTCAGTAGGAAGACAGACGGTCGCCACTAAATATTATCGTCGAGAATGTTCTCGATGACGTTTTTATTTTTGTGTTGTCTTTTCGAACCGGGTCCGAATTCCCGTGTATGTTTATTTTATTCTGTTAACTAATATATAGAACAACGACAATGCCCCAACGTAGGCCTTTCTTTGATACGACGAGGACGACGACGCGGAGAGGGACAACGTCCACCGCGGCCAGAGGCGCGTCGTCGTCCTCGTCCTCGTCTCCTTGCAGTCCCGGCATGCGCGCCGTTATGTACGTCCTCCTCGTCCTGTTCGTCGCGGCCATCGCGTACGTTCTCTATCGCGTGATAGTCGACCAGAGGTCTTTGAAAGACTACGGCAGATATTACTACGACGACGGCAGGTACGCCAGAGGCGCCGGCAACAGGTTTTATTACGAGCCTTTCGCAGACGGCTCTAAAGTCGGAAAAACAAAAACCACACAAGAAGAGCAAGTCCTGACCGGGCACCAGTACAGCCTTATTTATCTGCACATGGACGGATGTGGCTATTGCCGTAGGTTCGACCCGGTGTGGGAAGACCTGAAAGCGAAACACGGACAGAAAATGCGTAAGTCGGGTGTGAGTCTGGAGTCTTACGAATCCAAGTCCCCCGAGTCCGCCAAATATTACGACGCGACCGGGTTCCCCACGGTGTTGATCGCCAAAGGCGGTAATACGGTGGCCGTTTTCGAAGCCGAGAGATCCGTAGCCGAGTTGGTCAAGTTTGTGCAGGCTCATACCAGGTATACGCCCTAGATCCGGAGCCTGAATTTCCCGCTAGGTTTGAATTCGGCGATGGACCTGTGGAACCTTGTAGGAGGGGGCGGGGGCTGTTCCGGCTCGAAATCATGAAAGCTCGCATACGGTAAATGACGAGGAGCGGCAGCTTGTGCAGGAACCCGCGTCTGTGTCGAAAGAGGAAGAGGAAGAGGAAGAGGAAGAGGAAGACGGTGCTGACCCTGGTTCGACTGGAACGACTGAACAGAGGGTGGTACATGTTTCTGTGGTTTCTGCGAGGTCGGACGCATCGTCGCAGACGCTAGAGGAGGAGGAGGAGGAGGATGAGGAGGGGGAGAATGTTGGAGAGTTTGTTGTGGCGGCTGCCACGGTAAAGGATTTGGCACCCGAAAGCAATGTGGGTGCCCGAGTTTCAACGGGTCGGTTTCGTCTCCATATCCGATAGATGCAACGTTCGACGACGTGGACGATCCTTCGCCCATGTCCCAAGATATGTGGAGGGTGCCCGGGGGCGTTATATGGACGGTGAAACCATTGCGCGACAGGTTGCGAACTAAGAAAGCGGTGCATGTCGCGACATCGTATTTGGGTTTGCCCACCATGAAGTGGGGGACGTTGTATACGCACCTGCTCTGTTGGCGGTAAAATGTGGATGCGCGTCGGATGCGCGTGTAGCATTTTTCGAGGATGTCCAGAAAACATTCGCGCTCTTTTTGTCGCCGCATTTGCATACCGCAATGCAGATCGTAAGCCGTTATCTGATTGGACATCGCTATATTATCTCTCTTGCGTGAAAAAAATAAGCACATAAGGGACGCCTGTCGTATGATATTGTACATTGTACACCTTTCTGTCCAACACCAAGCAGCATCATGTTCGGAGGGGGTCGTGTGCCGAAGGGAGACAGCGACCGATATTATGCCATCCTGGGAGTTCCAAAGACGGCCACACAGGAAGAGCTCAAAAAGAGCCACCGCAAGCTGGCTCTGAAGCACCACCCCGACAAGGGAGGCGACTCTGAACAGTTTAAGGAGATCAACGAGGCGTACGACGTTTTGAAAGACGCGGAAAAGAGGGAGGTGTACGACCGTTACGGGGAACAGGCCCTTAAAGAGGGGTACCACGGCGGCGGTGGAAGCAGCGGTCCGGGGGGGGTGCCCGCCGACATCTTCGAGATGTTCATGGGAGGAGGGCATGCCAGACGGGGTAACGCCGAACGAAAGAGTCCCGACGTCTCCCACGCCTTCCACGTCACATTGTTGGAGCTGTACTCGGGAGTGACCAAGAAGTTGGCGTTACAGAGGAACGTCAAGTGTATCTCTTGCAACGGCAACGGAAGCGCGTCGGGTAAGACTTATGACTGCGGGGCATGCTCCAACACGGGTGTCCAGGTCAAGTTTCGCCAGATCGGGCCGGGGATGGTGCAGCAAATGCAGGTGAGGTGCGAGACTTGCGGGGGTAAGGGGGCGGCTCCCGTTCCTTCCCACGACGTCTGTCCCAAGTGTTCTGGCAAGAAGATCGTCCCGGAGAAAAAGGTGTGCGAGGTGGTGATCGAGCCCGGTATGAAGGGGGGGGATCAAATACGGATGCGTGGCGGCGCGGGTTTCAACGATGCGTCCGCGAACCAACCCGGGGACGTCGTGATAGTCGTCCAAGAACGCCCCGACCCCAAGTTCCGACGCGTCACGCCCACCGACCTGCTCTGCGAACATCACGTTAATCTATTGGACGCATTAGGAGGGACCGTCCTCGATGTACCACACTTGGACGGACGCATTATACGGATGGTTGTTCCACGCGGAGGTGTCGTCAAGCCCGACACGTACAAAAAGATCGTCGGGGAGGGCATGCCCACCCACGGACGACCGTTCGACAAAGGAAACCTGTACGTGAGGTTCGTCGTCGATTTTCCAGACCGCGTAAATACCGCGTCGGTAAGCGCTCTGAAGAAAGAACTGGGTGCGTTGTACCCGTCGAATAAAATGGACATCGACGCCAAAGACGGAGATGGTAAAGAGTCCAACGTGTTGGACGTCACCGACTCGGCCATTACAGTGACGGACATCAAGAAGGAGCTCGAGAGCACGCGTGGTTACGGCAGTGGAAATGGGAACGGAAAGCGGTATACGGAAGACGACGACGGCGACGGCGACCCTTTCTTCGGAGCAGGGGGAGGACCTGGGGCGGCAAAGGTTCAATGCCCCCAGAGTTGAGAGATAGATAGATGGATGGGTATTCATACAGCTATGCGCAAAACAATATGAGACACTGGTGTTTTTGTATCTATGCAAAGAGTGCGCAGTGCGAGGTGTCTATTTTTTTCTAGATTGAGTGTAATAACCCGTCGTTCGGTTCGAGATGGTGGCTCCCGTGAACGCACCGAGTTGGATGAGCGACAACGGAAATGTGTCTCGGACACGTTCAGTCGCAAAGCGTCTGAACAAAGATGCCGCTGCTCCTCCCACGCGTTCATCTCCCCTCGAAGGCTTCTCTTCAGACAAGTATTATTCGCGCGCGGGTGGTAAGACGCGTAACAACGTGAAGTATCGTCCGTCGAAGTCTTCGTTGCCCACTGGTAATCGAATTCTCGAAGGCACGGATCCTCTCGAGTGCGACCTGTTCTATCGCGGCTGCGACGAAGACGACGTCGAAAACATCATGGACGTGTACACCGGTACTCCGCATTTAGAAACCGTATCAGACCTCAAAAGACCGCAAAGGAGAGCTCGACAACGTCCCCACGACGACACGGAAGAGGACGTCCTCGAGCCAGTGAACGCCGGTTTCGTGGGGTTCGACGACGACAAGGGCTTCGGGTCCTATGCGGCCAATTATGACACCGATTTCGTAAACGCGGTTCCGAACACTCCCATCGACGATTATGACGGAACAGACGACAGTGGGCTCTTGTCTTTCATGGACGGACACGACGACGACAGAGAACGACATATGGAAAGGGAGAGAGACAGAGAGATAGAGAGAGAACGTGAGAGAGCGAGAGAACGAGAACGAGAACGGGAACGGGAGGCGGACTTAGAACGTAAACGTGAAAGAGAACAACGGACACACGGTATTTCGTCGATTCCACGTGCAGCGCCCGCGTCAATTACGGAAGGTGCTCTGATACGTCGTCCTCCTTTAACGGATACAGACGCCGGTCAATACCCCCCGTCATCGTATCCTTCCACGTCTTCGCCAATAAGCACTTCGTACGCCATCGAAATCGCACTGTACGTATTGACGGGCATAGTCTTAATCTTCGTCATGGAACAGTTTGTGCAGATAGGGATCCATATCGGCGGGTCGGCAGTTGCATCTAGGTCGGCGGGATTCATGAGGTGACCACGGGGGTAGGTTTGCGCAAGAGATTTTTCGTGAATTGGGTGGTAGCGTCGTGGTCGATCCACTTCCGCGCATGTTGGATTGTGAAATTCGCGTTTCGCACCGAAGAGCTGGGAAGGAGATAGGACGCGACCACATACAGGGCGAACACCGCGATCGTAGCGTTCGCGTAATAGACCGAACTCGAACCGACGCCCCCGAACCTGTCGAACGCGGCCGTCCTCGAAGTGGGTGCCTTTTCCTTTTCCTTGTCGTCTTTTTCTTTTTCTTTTTCGTCATCGTGATCCTCGAGAGACATGCTGTAACGCGCCAATAACACGGTGATCACGAACAACGCCGACGTCACGGTGGTCAGACCGGACAACGTCAGGATGTCGATGCCGTCGGTAAACCAATACGCCGCGATGGGCCTGTACCTCTTGAGCGAGTAAATCGCCGCCATCGGTATCATTGCAGCGACGCCCGCATATGTGCAGGTGTATACGATGCGCGCAAGGAGCGCAGAGTCGTTGGGGATGAAATCGACCAGGCCACGCGTGATCGCAAATCGCGATAAAAAGCCACGGACAGCGCGCACGACGCGCATGAAGAGTTTTACGGCGTTGAAGCGATCCATGATCAGCCCGGTGACATAGCCGCAGAGGTTGAGCGCCATGGCAACCGACAGAAGCGCGCGGGTGTGATTCAGGTGTTCCGCCAAGACCACAGGCGCGAGAAGAGTGCACTTCAGCGCGTCCTGGACGACGTTTCCCGGCAGCAACCGGCGGTACAGGTTGAACAATGTGGTGAGCAGTTTGAAAGCCGCGTTAACGACGCTGTAACGGTGTAAGAATTTCAGGACGGCTTCGGGTATTGTGTTCGACAGGGTGAGCGCTTGATGGAGACGCCGGGCGGGCGTGAGTTCGAAAGCCAGACAGACCAACGTGCAAAGCGTGACCGCTATCCACCCCATCGCCAGCACGCCCACGCGCGTGACGAAAATGCGGACGATGAGAGGGAACAGGTACGAGTATTTTCGGAGGCCGATTTTTGAGAGCACGGAGTGGAAGAGGGAGAAAGCGTCTTCGAGTATGCCCAACGGAGGATTATTGACGGGATTACCGGCAACGTTCTTAAGGTAGTCCGTACCATTAGCCGCGTGCTCCGGAAACATGGCGTGATCTCCTTCTTCGGCCTCTTGGTCGAGCGTCCAGCCCCTCTTTCCGAACCAGGCCACGGGTAGCACCGTGCGGTATCCGTCCGACACGAGGTTCGACACCCTGTTCTCTTCCCTCTCCTTCCACTTCTGGTACGCGAGTGCGCTCAGACCGCAAACTTTACCGGCGGACATTTGTTATTCGTACTGTTATCCTTCTCGTTTGTCTCTTTCTACTTCGTTCGTTTCTTTTCGTGCCGCCGGAACGACGAGCCACGCACACGACAAACGAGAACGGGGGATATATTATTTTCTTATTCTACATTATACCGGCCTCTTTACACGGCTACAACTGTTGCACATACCTCATTCACAATGGCGGAATACACCTTGGACGGAAGCGAAATCTTCATGCGATTTTTCAAATACATCTTCGAAGGGACGATCGTGGCCACGGCCGCATATTTCATTCCCGGCAAAAAGTTACAAGCCGAGGAAATCCTGGTCTTGGCGCTCATCGGTGCCGCAACTTTTGCAGTACTTGACCTATTCGCACCCTCTGTCGGAGCATCCGTACGTTCGGGAGCAGGTTACGGCATAGGACTGAATTTGGTCGGCTTCCCGGGAGGCAATGCTCCCGTGGTGGGGCGCTGATCTGTTTCGACGCTCGACATATATAGCGTTCCATACCAGAATCCATAGTGGAGACGCGAACTGCTCCAAAAATAAACACTTGTTTTGATTCGTAGTTCATGACCATACAATGAAGTGGAAAAAGAAGAACAAGTCAGCGTGGGTATTTAGCGGTGTTCCATTTTCGATATCAAGGTTGTAGAGTAGTTCCGCACAGACCGTTCGTACCCCGACCTTCCCGATTCGGGTGCATATGTATAATCTAACCATGCCCGTTGCACGACACGTGCCGCTCGTTCTACCGGTTCGACACTGTGCACGACCCAATCGTCATAGACGGCCTCTTCTTCGACCTTGTGCAGCAGTCGCAGGCTTCCTCTCGAGCGATTTTTTGACGGTCGGACAGCGGGACGAGAAACACACGCACGTGCTCACGCATCCTCGTCAAACACGATTCGCGCAAGCCTTTCAAACAGGGCGACGCCAAAAAAGGTAGACGTCGAAGCAACAAACGTCTGGTCGAGAGCCACGTGATGATGATGCACACGTACGACAACGGCTTTGTCGACGAAGCGAACACGGACATGATGAGGTCCTCAGGATAAAGGTCGTCGGCGGCGTTTTCGCATAGGCTTTCCAGCTGGGTAGCGCACCGTACGAGGCCGCGGCGTACGGCCAGCAGCAGCATCTCGCTTCTGCAGGCGACCTCGACATAGCCGCGACGTGCAAACAGGGGAAGCCTCTGGATGAACGCGGATGCGTATGCTAGTTCCTCCTCGTGGTCGGCATCGATATAGTCGTACCAATCTGACCAGGACGCATCGTATTCGATGAGCGCCAGACACGTGGCGTCCGTGCATCTGATCCCGTGGTCCAGTGCGTACCCGCACGCCGCATCCAAGGGTAATGACAGGATGCGCTCCGGAAGCGGGACGTTGTACCGTTCGTGTAAAATCCTCACGATATCAAGCGCCTGTGATTCATTTCCAGTGTCTTTCTCAGTCCTGCACGTGAAAGCCATCAATACGTGCTCACACAAGTTGTCACACCCTGAGATGCGCTCTCGTACTTCAGAGAGGAGCCGTTCGGCCGAGTCGCTCCCCGTTTCTAAAATGAAAACGACGAGTTGAGGATCGTGTGTGACGGTAACCTCGATACCAAACGTCAGAACTCTCTTCAGACATCTGGCCTGAACATCCACGTTCCAGGCCGCCCCATTCTCCACCGCAAACTTGAGGCAGGATAGATTGCACGACTTGACGCACTCGGAACCGTCCGCGCTCCAGGGAGAGCCCAGATAATGTACCCGCGTTAGCATCTCGACGCTCCCGGTGCGTGTGGCTTCGAGCTTGTCGTCACGGTCAGGTATCCAGCATACTCTGCTCACAAAATCGAGCACGAGCGGCGAGCACGAGCGTGAGCGCATCGTTTTTTTGGCGAGAGTGTTCCCGATCCAATGCCGTGTCGTTTCATCGATGCGTGCTGTAGACATCATACCGGTGAGGAGCAGGCAAGTAACAATAGCTTTATCGGAGGACACGTTAGACACGGCGCCTTCCCAACACGCGTACGCTCTGTCCCTGTCCTGAAGGAGGTCGGTGTGCATCGCGAGCAAGTACTCGATCACCTTCGTCGAACCCAGGCGTGCCGCCTGGACGATCATTTCGGCACACGTGGGGGGATGTTTGTACAGACGCTCGTGGTACCGATAATTCAGACCCCGTGCGTCGTCGTGCAGTAGGCAGAATCGAACCGTATCGCTAAACGTTTGTGGGGCACAGTCTCTGGCGCCGTACAATAAGAGCTGCAGTAATCCCATGGGATCGCAATTAGAGACACAAATAGGCTTTTGATCCGGCAAAATTTCGGTTGAAGAACAAACGAACAAAATTTAATTTAATTTAATTTAATTAATTCATCTTTTTTATCATCTAGGTCTGCAGGCGTATGCAGCAGATGTCATCGGAGGCGTTCGAGTCGATGCAGCTCGTGGACACGACCACGACAACGAGCAAGACTGTCGACGACGACGATGGAGACCGCGGACGTGACGAAAGATCGCGATTGCTCCTCCTGCGTCGCGAACGCTCCGAAAAAGCTCTACGGACTTCGCTGAACCGTCTGAAAGACATCCGACTCGTGGGAGAGCACCAGCACGAGGGATGTGAGTGGATGTTGCGCAAAGAGTTCGACACCGAACGCGTACGAGGCGGAGTGTTGGCCGACGACGTCGGGCTGGGAAAGACCTACATGATGGCGGCCGTTCTCAAAGCTAACCGTAAGCCCCGTACACTCGTCGTGACGTTGGTCAGCGTCGTGATGCAGTGGCTCAAAATAATGCGGAGTTTCGCCGGACTCGACTCGACCACCATCCCCAACCACTATCCGTCGGTACCGTCGTGCTGCCCGGACATCGTCATCACGACGTACAGCAAGATACGCATGCGCCCCCAGTGGGCGATGAACACGCACTGGGACCGCATCGTCCTGGACGAGGGTCACGTGATTCGTAATCCGAAGACATCGGCCTACAAGGCGCTCAACGACATCAAAGGGGACGTTAGGTGGGTGCTCAGCGCGACACCCATCCACAACAGCGCACGGGACATGCTGGCGCTGTTCACGTGGATAGGCATACCGCAGAGCAGGTTCGCCAACCTCAAAGACCTGACCGCCGAGTATATGATTCGTCGTACACAGAACTCGGAGAAAACGCGCACGCGCCAGCTGGCGCTCTTGCCCGTCGACGACAAGGTGGTCAGTATAGAGTGGACGCACGAGTACGAAAAAACCCTGTATGATGCGTTGGAGGCCAAGATGTCGGGTGTGGTCGCGTCCGTCAAAAACGAGTTTGTCCGTAGAAACGTCGCTATCGAGGCCATTGTCCGCCTGAGACAGATTTGTGTGTCGTTCGTCGTCTATCAGCACTCCATCCAGTCGCGGTTCAAAGTCGGATGCGAAGAAGACAGCAGCGGTAGTGACGAAGACGAAGGCGAATACGAATACGAGAAAGTGGAAGAACAACAAGGCGAAGTCGGAAGAACAGAACAAGAAGCGATGGCAGAGGCAGAGGCAGAGGCAGAGGCAGAGGCAGATGGTCGAGAAAGTTCGGCGTCACAGCTGTTGAGCAGCAGAGGTCGTCTCGAAGACGACATGCGCATCATCTCCGAAGTCGGCCGAGCGCACCCCGTCCCACCGACGTCGTCTAAAATGAAGTACCTGTGCGACGCTATCTGCGCTAACTTACGACGGAGTCCCAAGGACAAGATCATAGTGTTCAGTTCGTTCATCTCCGAAATGGACATCGTGGCACGGGAGCTCACGGTCCGGCGCGTGCCGAGTGCGCGTCTTCACGGGGGTATGTCAAACGACAAGCGCAACGCACAGGTCGAGCAGTTCTCGAGTCCTCGATCCGGCACGAACGTGCTGGTGGCACAGATAATGTGCAGCTCCACTGGCATGAACTTACAGTGTGCCAACGTGGTTTACATCACCAGTCCCACGTGGAACCCCTGTATCGAGAAGCAAGCCATCGGTAGGGTACACCGTCAAGGACAAAAGAAGCCCGTCGTCATCCGGCGTCTGGTCATGAAGGATTCCGTCGAGATGCGGTGTTTACAGAGGCAGTCCCTGAAACTGAGTGTCATCAAGGAGAACCTAGGTTCGGAAGATGATGACGACGACGAAGCAGGATCAGAAGGAGAAGGAGAAGGAGAAGGAGAAGGAGAAGGAGAAGGAAGCGGCATTACCAAGAAGTATGTAGATGACATTTTATCGGCCTTATAGATATATTGTGAACGAACGCCAACACATATATAGGTATGCGCGCGTCCTCATCTTCCGTTATCAATTCTCCGTATTTTAGGGCTTTTATCATGGCCGTGTTTTTGTTAGTGGTCATCGTCGTACATCACTTTGCGATCGTCTTCAGCGACGAAAAGAAATCAAAACAAAGGACCGAGTCCTACATGGACGGGATGATGCGCGTGAATGACCCGAAATTCGACGACCCCAGTCTGTCCTTTCCCACAAAGTGCGTCTCGTGCGAGCGTCAGTTCCCCATTGGTGAGCGTTGGGCCGCACAACCTACGAAATGTTTTTCGTGCGAAGCTCAGGAGGACGCCAACGGAGGAGCACAATACACACACCCAAACAAGTGTCACGCCTGCGAACAACAGCACAACACGAATGTCACATTGTGAATGTCACATTCAATAGACTTATCCTTATATACCTTTTTCGATGAAATATACGTAACTGACCAACCCTACGAATGTGTAATCGACAAAGGCCACTGAACATGTTACATGTGCGCTCGATCGTAGGTGTTGTCGGAAGATGACGCTCAGCTTCATCGGTACCACTCGCATTCTTACGCTTCGTCGCAAAAAACAACACCTTTCGTACACTCTGTACAGGACTAGACGCACGTGAGCCCGAGGGCGGTCCATGTCAAAATTATATCGCGTGATAATAACAGCACAGCGTCCGCCGTCCTATTTGTGTTTATGAAATCACGTGAGCGACCAATTGAGTCGGACGACGTCAATGCAACGGCGACTACCGAACCGACGACGCCAGACGCATCCGTCGAATACGAAACGGATACTCTAAATTCATCACATTCGGATACCGATACCGACATCGAAAGTGCCGAAACTACCGATATCGACAGCGCCGAAAACACCGAAACGGACACCGACACCGACGACGTCGAAATCGTCGACGAAAGCGAAGAAGACGCGGTGGAAGTGAGGTTGGTCCAGGATGAGGACATCCCCCGCCGGTATTCCGACGGACAAGTGGAAGGCATGGTGTTGGCACTCCTCATGAGCTCAGACGCTGGGGGGGGTCACATGACATCGAGGTCGAGACACCTGGCCTCTTCTTACGCCAGCCAATTGACGGGGACCCCGCGCTCTTCATGTGGCCGAGAGAGTAAGTCTATGGCCGATACGAGTGTGCCGATCACGGCTATCGAGTCGGTGATGGAGCATTCGAACGGACTCGACGACCGCGTGGTTCCTGATCCGACGACAGAAAATAACGTAGAAACAGAGGGGGCTGACGACGGAGATGGAGACGAAGATGGAGACGAAGATGGAGACGGAGTAACTTCACGATTCGTGAGACGCGCCATCGAACTAACGGGAGCTACAGCTTCGACGTACGCACGTACGGACGAATTACTGTGGTACCATTGGAAGCCATTTCGATACACAGCACGAGTGACGGCCGATCCTCTGATGTACAGATATAACCGTATACAAAATGACGCGGACGCACTGGGTTCCATCGACGATTCCTCGGAAAGAAAGATATTCCGTCTAGTTGGGAAAAATGTCCGGGAAATCGTTTCCGACGACGCTTCAGCGGATTTTGTGATCGACGCCGGACCCGACAAGGTCGTGGTCCGGTCGTACGAAGGCGACCTGGTTCCCGAGACCGGAAGACTCGTGTTCGGGGACCCGTACGGACGTCTGTCTTCGAGACGGCGACACCATTTAAGACACACCTATGTGTTCGACCTCGACAAATACCTCGGTGCGTTGAGGGCATTGCTGGTGGGATCTCCCGTGACAGCTTACGGAAGGGGTGGAGTCGTAGTTCGTGGGACCGTGAAAGAAAGCGAAGCTACCGAGACACTCACAGTGTCCGTTGAAAAAGTCGAGAGCGATCCGTTGGGTCTGGCGGCGACGACGCCCACTACTACAGGTACGATCACCGTTCCTCTCGACAATTTAGACGATGTGTCCGGATGGTTCGTGTACGCCTCCGATTACGAAAGACATCCTTTTAGTCCATTCGACATCAGCGCGTGGCCCCCGAACGCCGACGTCGCTTTGACCTTCAGAGGGAAGGACGCAGATGCAGACGCTCTCGCCACTACAGCCGTCGATGCTTGCACACCCACCGTTTTGGACAGGATCGCCAAGATGGGAAGATCCGTCGCTGACAGACTCACGAATCTCCGTCAAATAGAGATCGTCAGTCGCACCCCTCCGATACCAACAGCTTCTCCTCCGGCGTACGCATCTCTTTTGGCCCTGATAGCACGAAACGTCTCGAACGACCCGTCTGGGACAATTCGAGACGGCGAAAGAGAGATAGATAACAAAGAAAGAGGAGAAGAAGAGGAAGAGGAAGAGGAAGAGGAAGAGGAAAACGTGTTTTTGGACTTACAAAGATTGGCATATGCCGACGTGTATATCCGTGCCAAAGATGCAGAACACACATTATATCCCTCCGTGGGACAACACTTACACGGCACATATGACAGAGGAGATTTACGTTTTTTACAGGCGATAGAACAAGAACTGTCCAACGGAGGTTATCGCGCGTATCGAGAGTCCGTCGACACGAAAAAAGGAGGTGACGACAAGCGAAAACGAGAAAAGACGGGAAACAATGCAACTGACGACGAAGCATCCGACTCAGAAGACGACGACTCGTTGCCGAAAGATTGTCGTTCGAATCCGGGTGTCATCCGGTCGAACGAAGCGGCGGCCAAAAACGCCACTCCCTTGGTCAACGCGGCGCAGATGGGATGGTGGCCAGAACAGAACCGTGGAGAGGACCTCCTGAGCAACGGGTCCAGCGTGCCCGGGGGAGCGGGTTTGATCGCGCTATTATACGGTAGATTATCCGTTGGTGAATACGGTACAGGTTACATTGCCGATAAAATGGCGCGAGCCAAACCAACGTGCGTGGCCGCTCTCCGCGAAAGAGCCATAAGAGAGTTGAATGCATCAGTTGTCGAATCGACAAATGTGATGCGTTCCGTAGATCACGAAAAGGCTCTGAACCGCTTGAGACGCGACGTCGAACGTCAGGCGCGTCAAATCTGGGACATGTCCAGAGGAGCTCCCCGTAAACGGGCTCTGATATGGCCACATTTGCCGGTGCAGCTCACCTCTCCTGTGGCGCACTCGGAATATGACGACGCGTTCGAGGATGCGATGGCCTACGACGGCTATTTCGGGATGAAAATGATGTCCTTGTCGTTCGAAGACCGTAGGTTTTACTCGGCCCGGGCGGACCACGAACCAGGCAGAGAAGAACGGAGTGGAAGAGACGGTCGAAGAGCTCGAGACGATAGACACGGTCGTCAAAACGACGGTTCCTTTCCTCCTGTGAACGAATCGTCGTTGTATCGAAACGACCCCGTCGTCTCGGAGATAATCGATGCCACCCTGAATGACGGAGAACAAGATCCGTCGATATCGTCACTCTCGTCCGTCCCGGTCCATGTCTATCCGGAAAAAAAGAGAGAGAGAGAATCGGCGATTTCGAGGCAATCGAGCGGGGCGGAGGCGTTCCGAACTCTGTTCGAAGCAGTCTCTATTGGCACGGGAAGATCCGCGCCAAAACAAAAAGGAGACGGAGACGGACAGCAAGAAAATCGGAGGTTGGACGCGATCCTCAAGATACGCAACCCCCCTGAAGCAGTGGCACACAGGGTGCATTCTCAGGTTCAAGTTCTCCGCGCGAAAAGGGGGGACCTGGAGGAGAGATGGTCGGCTTCGAGGCTCAGGTCCAAGAACGGTACCGCTTCAACGTACGAGGAGTTCGAACAAAGACTCATCTCACGCATCAAAGCGGACGAACACGCCAATCACCACAAGAAGAGCATCGTGTCCATGGCCGCCCTGACGTACCTTCTCCTCTCCAGTCAACATGTCGCCGAAGAAAAAGACGACGGACAAACTAAGAAACGTGGAGGGTCGAACGACGTGACTTCGGCGGACGGTTTACTCGAGGACATTGTCCGACTGGTAGGAGAAAACACTAGGGTGGAGGGAATAAGCGCGGCTGAAGTGAGGGTAGAGGCGGACATTTTACGGGACATGATGAGTTCCGGCATGGACGAAGCTACTGCCACAGCTATGGCGGACTTTATCGGATTTTCCATAGACTCTTCGGCTTCGCACTTCGTCGAAGAGACGACGACATGGCCTGGATTTCGACCGTTCATCAAGAGACCGCTTTCAAAAAAAGATGTCACCAAACGTGATCGCCGAGCTCAGACGGTGGTGTTCAGATTGAACGAGATCGTCAACGCAGAGCGCCGTCTTCATACGGGGAAAAACCGAGTTCCGAACAAGGCGAACGCGTGTTGCATGAGCATCGTCGGAGACGACGACGACGACGTCATACAAGGATTGATCATGAACGGCAAAGTCGACGCGGACGAAGTAAAAGTCGTCCATAGCAAGGCGTCGCTCCCTTCGCGCATAGGCATAGACCCGCATATTTCACTTTCCGCGGTTTTGACCGGTGACGACGTCACTGCGGCGTCGTCTTCATCGATGCCCGTGTTCAATAAAGATGACATGGACGACATGGACGTCGACATCATTCATCAATTCAATTCCGAAGGCGAAGGCGAAGACGAAGACGAGAACGAAGAAGACCCCGAGTCTAGGTTATCCTTCGTGGAAATGTTTTCGGCGCGCAACCTGGCTTTCGGGGGAGGCGAGAGCGTGTTGAACGTCGCAAAACGAATGACGTCCTCCTCGACATTTACGGAGTTGAGGGGCGTCGCGGAGAACATGGGCAAGGTGCTCGAAGCCACCAGAACAGCGTTTTGGGGTAGCGAAGGTCCCACCGCGTCGGATTCGGAAGACATGGTGGTTATTTGGGAAAACTTGATGGACACGAGCGGTAGCGTGTTCAGCGGCGGACAGAACAAAGGAACAGAGAAAAAGAAAGACAAAGAGAACAAAAGGGGGGAAAGAGAACGAGAAAAAGAAAGACAACAAGATGAAGAAGAAGAGGAGCAAGAGCAAGAGCAAGAGCAAGAGCAAGAGCAAGAGCAAGAGGAGGTTCGCGAGCTCCAGGTCGCTCGTCTGACGTTGACCTCGTTCCTTTCGGCTACCGTGCGTCCGACCCTGTCTCTAATGTCCGCTTCGGTATTACAGACGACACAGGGTTCATCACGCGATTCCGAGTTGCATACAGAACTACTCGATATCCGTCGCGACGCGACTCACGTCGAACCGGCACGTCGTCTCGATCCTCTCCGTGAGGCTATGCAGGAGGTGCTCCGAGATTACACGAACGACACGCACGTCCTGGACGCGACGTCCTGTTTCAGGTCCGTCGCGGATCGAAACCTGGCTTCGTACGTGAGTGGCGTGACGTTGAGCTATGTCGTGGCCAAGGCGTTCGAGAGACTGCGTCAGGCCTCGTCTTCGTCGTCAGACGATGGGCTCAAATCGGTGACGTCAAGGTTAGTCCAAGCACTGACTCGAGACCTCCTCCGGAGGTTCGAGTTCGAACGATACGATGCCGCGTTGGAAGACCGTCTGTTCGCACAGAGGGATGTCGCGAAAACCGACGTGTTCCAATGGTACGAGATGATGACGCCCGAAGAGAAGGCGCTCGTGCGAGAGATCAAGGTCAGTATGCGTGGAAACCCAACCGCGGAAGACCTCCAGGAGCTGTTCAAACTGAAAAACAGGAAAATGAGGGACAAAAATACGTCGAGAGGTGACGTCGAAGAGACGGAGCATTCGGACGAAAACGTCGAAAATGCCGCGGTTTCTGCTTTAGCGGCCATATCAGACAAAGACGATTCGCTCGAAATGACCGACGAAGGGGTTTCGGGGTCGTATTACGAGTGACCGCGCGCCTTCGGACGGATTGGCATAAAATTAGTTTGTGAACCTAGACTATAATAAAATACAGTGTCCACACCATGAAGTTCTGCAGCGTGTGTGACAACATGATGTACCTTAACCTTGACGAAGAGGAGCGTTTGACGTACAGATGCAAAAATTGCGCCAACGTGGAATCTGGAGACGGTCTGAACAGCGCGTGTGTACTGGGAAGGAACTACATAGACGACGAGACGAAATTCCGACAGTACGTCAATCCCAATATCAAGTACGATCCCACTTTACCCCGCGTGAACACCATACCGTGTGTAAACCAAGCATGCACCAAGCCTTCCGATAAGGACGACGAGGTCATCTACGTAAAATACGACCGTACAAACGTGAGGTACATGTACTACTGCTGCTTTTGTGAGACATTTTGGAAGTCTGGGGGCCGTCATCAGAAGCAGCAGGCGCAAAAACGCTTGTCACCGTCTCACACCGAGACGGACGAAGAAGATTGACCGCATAAAAAACCGGACGCAGGATCAAACAAACCTCCGCATTGACAATTACAATGACTAAAAAAGAATCCGTCAATGGCAGTAGCATTGTTCTCCAAGACGGCGCAGAGGAATGGGAGGCGACGAACAAAAAGAAAAACCGGACATCAGCTGTATTGACGCGTTATGAACGCGCCAAGCTATTGGGTATGAGGACGGAACAGATCGCGCGTGGATCCGTGCCCATGATCGACATGGAAAGTTTCGTGGCGGACAGGGGAGAAGACGCGATGTGGTCCAGCGCGGAAATCGCGTTAGAGGAGATGCTCCAGAAAAAAACGCCCTTCATCATCGTGCGCTACCTCCCGGACGACACCAGGGAGTACTGGCGCATTAAAGACATGGTGGTGAGCCATTAGCTCATAGGGCGAACCGGGTCTAGTCGCTCCCCGAAGAATAGGGATCCGGTGTGGCCCGTGCGGACGTTTTTTTCGTCTTTTTGTTGACGAGACATCGTGGAAGCCCGCCACCTCCTCTGGCTGTCCCTGCGCAGTCACTGTCACTCGAGGCGCCGACGTTAGTGCAGACGCTGCTCGTAGCTCCCTCGTCTGGACCAGAGTCGAAAAAACCGGTATCCCCTCCTCCCCCGGATGTGTTCTTCTTTTGCTTTTGCTTCTGGTTTTGTTTCTTTTTATCGGCCGTTACGACCCCCTGTGGTTTGGTCGGTCGCTTCTGTTTAGAAGGAACAGACGACGGTGTCGACCCGGTATTCGTATTCGTGTTGGTGCCGGTCTTTGTCTTGGTCTTGGCTCCAGGTTTGGGTTTAGAGTTCTTCCTCTTGGGTTTTGTGGAGTTTCGAGAAGATGAAGGTGCGTCGTCTTCACCGTCGCTATCCGCTTCTATGTCATCGTCGGCATCCACGTAAGACTCGGCATCGACGTTCGCTTCGATGTCATCGTCCGCATCTACGTCCGCTTCAGTATCCTCATCGGCGTCTGCTTCGATACCGTCACGGTCTACGTCGTCGTCGTCGTCGTCGTCTTCAACTTCTACTCCGTCTTCTTCGTCGTCGTTTTCTCCGGGAGCGTCTTCTGCATCCGCTTTCGCTTCTGCGTCCCCTTCTAAATCTCCATCTGCTTCGTCGTCGTCGTCCTCCGAATGCACCGGTTCGTCGTTTCCGATAGCCAGATCGTCGATTGCACGCGCTCTCGTGTCCGAGGTAGCGCCGGAAGTAGATGCAGAAGTTTTCTTCGACGCACCGAAGGGGAGGGCGACGGAGGGCGACGGGTTGTTGTGAGCGACCAGACGCCCAATTGTGTGCACCATGTTGTCGTTGAGCTCGATCCTCCGACAAAGGATTTCGGCGTCCACCGAGTCCCCCACCTGGACGGCTTCCACATTCGCGCCTTTGGTCATCGAAGTCGCGCCCTGCTTGGATATGATGACGTCGATGACGCGCTCGTGGTTTCCATCCGTCAATATCCCGCAATGCACGAGGACGCCAAACTTATTGACGTTCGTCACTCTTCCGCGCACAACGGTACCAACTACGGGATTGATGACGTCGCACTCGTAAGTCACGGTGAATATGATGTCGCCGTTCAGAGTGCTACCCTCTATCTGACCCGTGGACACTTTTCTAAGCCGAACGGAATTTTTGCGAATGTAACCATAGCGCGTACATTTGCCCTCGACCGAATGCCTCAAGCGGTCCAACAGGACGTCCCGGAACTGGGAGTGGAGCTCGTAAGGATTCAATTTGACGCGTTCCGATACGACTGACCTGACGAAGACGTGTTCGTTGGCCCGTGCGTCGGGGAGAGGGGACGATTGAGCGGACGTATATGCCATATCGAAAACGTGCTGTGTAGCGGTTACAGGCACGAGCTACCGCGGCGAAGCTTTATATAATATCCGGCACAGGAAAAAGAGGGAGCCACGATTGCATCCAGCCGCGGTTGCAAATTACTCGAAGGATCGTACATGTCAGACCTTTTGATGTAACCGGCACGCGCCACGGCGTCTTTCGCCTCTCGGAACCCTCTCGTCATAGTCTCGGGGCGCTCAAGAGGCCGCGCCACTGCGCGGCACATTTCCTGTAACTCCGACCACATGACGGATGGGATAGAACTCGTGCTCTTGGCGTACGCCAACAGTCCTGACGTACATGACTTCGGTTCGACCTCCGAAGAAACGTTCGGACCGTCGCATTGTTTGTCGGTGGCCGACTTCGTCGACGCGGACGCGTTCGTAAAAAACACCCTCGCCAGGGGAGTATCTTGGAGCAACAGACAAGTGGTCGTGGACATCTATGATCCTCTTTTTCTTCTTTTTCCAGTATACACATAATAATTTTATCTATATACCGAAACGACCCCAAAAAAAAATTGCCCCGACACTGCCACAATCGGACGAGGAACACCTACACCTACACCTACACAGACAGAGCGAAGAGAGATGACCAGCACCAGCACCACCATCGCCCGACTGCACATCATCCGCAGCAACGACGCATCATCTTCGCTTCCTCGGTGTCGAGAGCAAGAGACGCAGACTGAGCTGGACGACGAATACGAAATCAAAACCACCAACGTCGAAGAGAAGAGGAGCAAGTACATCAGGGCTTTCAAGGAGCAACTGGACGGCCTGAGGCACGCCAAGACAGTGTTCATGGCCGCCGAAGAAAAGACTCGCATCGCCAAAGAGTATGGAGCAAAAATACAAGCCGATTTCATCGATGCCTGTATCCAACACGATCAGTTACGGACCAAACTCGAGGATCTGAACGCCACGCGCGAAGCTCTGACGACTTCGATAACGGTGGCCATGCATAAGAACGCGACGTTGTCCGCGAACTTATTACATGCGAACAAACGCAAGAAGAAGGCAATGCAAAAACTCTCCGCGTTGTCTTCCTCGGCCGAGTCGATAGAGAGCGACATATCGCGAACAGAAACACGCAACGCAGAGTTGCGGTCGGTATTAGGAGCGTCCCTCGATGCCGCAAAATTGCTCGATGAAGAAGTGTCGATGTTGAACCTCCGTAGAACCGCCCGCGAAACTGAGATCGAGAAGTTGTCGCAAAGCGATGAACAACTCGCGCGGGAGGTCGAATCCCGGTGTAAAGCTTTGTCGTCTGACAAAATCAAGGCCGACTCTTTCCTCATAGCCATGAACGCCGCTTGGGAAAAGGAGCTCGTACGGTATGAAGCGGCGCGTGTCGATATCATGCTATCGAGATCTGCGACGGCTCATCTTCCTCCTCCTCCTCCTCCTGTCACTCGACGCCAGACAGGCGTTGCTTGAGCATGACGAGCGCGAGTTCACGAATGACGAGTGTGCCGTACATCAAGATGAATGTCAGTAGAGTCGTGTCCAGCGCGTTCCCCAACGCTCGCATCAGCGTGTCGCTTCGCATCTCGAAGTATGTGGGCTGTCGCCTTTCTTTTTCTAACTTTTCTTGTTTTTCCTTCTTCTTCCTCTTCTGTATTTCGTCGTCTTTCTCGGCCAGTATGTCGATGATTTTCGAAGATTTTTCTTGGTCGTTAGCATTTTCGCTCCCGCTTCCATTTTGTTCTCTTCCTGAAGAGAACAAGGACATGAAACCCGACACTTTGGCCTCTTCTTTTTCGTTTTTGTCGCTCGGGTCTGGGTTTTGTTCATCCTCTTCCGACCCGAACAGCGCACCCAATCCAGACGATACGTTGGCTGCTTTCTGTTCTCTTTCTTCTTGTTTCGCCGCTTTTGTGGCAGGATCATCGTCTTGTTCTTCCTCTTCGTCCACTTCGTCTTCTTCGAACAGTGCGAGGATACGGGACACCTTGTCGTCTTTGTCTTTGTTTTTTTCGGCCTGGTCGGCCCGTTTCTTTTCTTCGGCCTCCGCTTTTTCTTGTCGTCCTTTGTCTCTGAAGGTGATGTGGATGAACAGCATACTGTGAATTCCGCCGCACAAGATGGAGCACGCGAGAATGGCGGCGTGCATCTTCCAGTGTCGTGCGGCGATGTACCCGACGAACAGGCCGGGGCGTAAGAACTTATCAAACGCGAAGAGCATGCGCTGGACGTGGTAAACGTTGTTCCAGAGGTCCCCCGCACGGAAGAGGCCCTGTATGCCCAGGTGAAGCGCTTCGAGCGCTACGTAGACCAGGACGGTGACGAGGACGAGCGTGACGCAGGCCAGAACCATCATGTAAACGATGAAGCTGATGACCAGAGAGTTGAAGCGGGGCATAGAGTTTTTGGTGGTCGCCATGCCTTTGGCGCCTGCCCTGGAAGCTTCGCGGAACACTATGTATCGGCTCATGACCATCGAGACGGTGGATGTCGCGCCAAACATGGCCCACGTGAACAGCGCCTCTTCGACCGAGCCTGGCACGCATTCCATTGTGGACGTAAAACTTCTTCTCCCTTGTTAATAGCACAGGAAAAGAGGGACATGTCCGGCGCGTCAGGAGAAAACTTCGGCAGAGTGGTCGACCGGTTCGAGGCGGGATGCTCGGCTTACAACGTGCTGGCCTTGAGACTGGTAGAAAAACCTTACGATTCGGTTTGGACGCCATCCGGAATGGTCGAAGACATCCTGAAACCCGCCTCGAAATCGAACGTTCCGGGCTACGCCAACGAGCTCGAGAAATACGGGAAAAAGGTGGGGGACGTGGTGACGTATCTGAAAAACGTGGGCGGACCTCTCGAAAAGTTCAAAACGTACGTGACCGAATCTGCGGGTATCGAAAAGGCCGACAAATCGATCACGGCGATAGAATCGGCGTGGAAAGAATTCACAAAGGTGGACAAAATCAAGCAGGACGTGAACAGCGCCGACAGTCCAGAGAAACACGTGAACAAGTTCGAAACCGTCGTCAAGAGGGGAAACAAGGCGCTTTCGTTCATCGGTACGGATGACGGAGTGAACCTCGAGAGTTTGGGGAGTATGTACGCGCAGTCGCGCAGGGACGATGTGAAGGATTTCGTACGTGCACTCGATGCCCTGAAGAACGAGGTGTCCAAATTGAAACCCTCTTCCGGTGACCCCTCGACGAGAGGGGGGTCACGCCACGAATCCGATGACTATGTAGGAGGGAGAGGTGACGGACGGAGGCGAGGGAGTGGACGAGGACGTGGAGATGGGAGGAATACGAAAACGACGCCCAAATGGGCGCCCGAATCTTTCCAAGGAGCCACCGAGTTCATCAAACAGTTCGTCGAGGAGTACGACAGTCGTTTGGTGTCCGACATTTTCAAACAAATCAAGGCGGGTATCGAAAAAAAACGGCCCGAAAAGGCCATGCAAGGCATCATCGACAAGATACGCGGCAACAACGACGCGCTCTTGAAAGGGTACGTAGAGTTCGTGTTGGATGTACAAGGGTCCGATTCGTCGTATTCGGCGTCGGACGGCACCATCGACGACCCTTACGCCGAGTTCCGTTTGTCCGACGGCGAAATGAAGAGCAGTATCCGGATGTTGTCGCCCAGGTGGCTCTTCGACAGCTCCCAGCAGCCCTTCCAGACTTTCCAGAAGCTGATGACCGAAGTTCAATCCAGGCTGATCATGTTTTCGGAAGAGGCGGCCAAACAAAAGGAAGGGAAAGAGGTCCTTCCGAAGACCAAGATCTCGGCCCTGACGAGTTTGATCAACGACTTCGCCAAAAAGGCGAACAAGGTCGGAGAATCGGGGAGCGGGGGTTCCGCTATGGGAAACAAGACCCACGTCAACGAAGCGAAAGAAGTGCTCGTCAGGTTGAGTAGGACGGCTATGGAAGCCTGGATGGCTCACAACGAATCCATGTTACGTGTCACCGGGAAGGCCGCTGAAAAGGTGCCCGATGTCGCGATGCGCGGCGACACGATGACCCCTTCGTATTTGTCTTCGTCTTCGTCTTCGTCCTCTTCTGGGCCTCTGTCGAGCATGATGGAGAGGGACCGGTTGAGGTACGACGACAACGACGGCAGGTCGGGTATGGTCGACGGACGAACGAGACATACGGGGGATATCCGGGCGCCGGAGTTTTTGTACCGCAAACCTAACCTCAAAGCCATGCGCTCGTACGAGGGACAGATCAAGGGTTTCCTGGGCAAGCTCAACGACGATATGGACCCAGAGAAGACGCTCCGCGAGATGGTGTTCCAACGGGCCAACGACGCGTTAGAAAAAGCGGATGCACAGATGGCGGATTTAGAAGGAGAGCTCGACCCCTCCAAGTTGAACTACGACCGCAAACGTCTGGGCGAGTACAAAGGGGAGGAGATGCTCAAGATGGTCGACGGCATCCGAGTGCGGTTCAAACAATACGCGGACGTGCACACAAATTTCGCGACCAAGAAGCATCGAGAGGGGCTGCGCTACATGTTGTACTGGAGGAAAGTCAACTATCCCGACGAACGAGTCCGAGAGGCGGTCAGGGACTATTTCGAAGTGTACAAGCAGGTGTTGGCCATGGCCGACGCGCACCTGTCCAACATGAAAGAAGCTTACGGAAAAGCTTTACGCGGAAACGACGCGGAATCGGGCCAGGCGTTGGCGCAGTGGCACACAGGCGTCGGGGACGATGAACGCAAACTCGTCCGCGACGGTATCCTGGAGGTCGACCAATACGTGAAAGACATGGAGATGCGGATCAGAAAAGCGTACGAGGGCAAACTTCTACGGCTGTTGGACGTGTTCATGGATTCCCAGTTCCTGATAATGTACGGCATCAAGGCCGCGCGTATTGGATCCGTGTGGGTGGCGCTTCTGTTCGCGGAGCGATACTTTCAGCTCTCGTACGCCAAATTGGTATACGGGGAAAACAAGGACCCCCCCCACCCGGCACGTATGGTAGGCGTATTCGTCATGTTGGATGTCCTCATCAACCTGTGTATCCTCGCCGTGCTGTTCATGGTACGCGCGCTCTACAAGTCGCAACCCCGCTTCCCCATCGACATGGCGTTCATAGGCGGATATCTTTTGGACTATGTGTGCACCATGGTCGTCATCCTGTTACTGGGCGTGGTGATCGGAGACGTCATCCACAAAAAGAAATATTTCCGATACAGGTACGAGGGCGACAGGGGTGTACGGGCTTTGAAAACCATGCTGTTCTACATTTCAATCATCGTTATAGTCGTGCCATTTTTCCGTCTATTCTAATAAAGGTGCTCGTGAGTGAGTGAGGTGCAGTGTGATGGCAACACACAACGTACATTACGAAAACGAAAACGAAAACGAAGACGTCGCGATACAGACAGACGAGGTGGAGTTGGAGCTGGTCGACGAGGAAGACGCCGTCCAGGCGATGGCGTACCACATCGCGCAGTGCGTCAACGTGCGTCCGGAGTCAAAAACCGCGACCCCTGAGGACATGCGAGCCATATTGTTCGACGCCCTCAGTCGACGACATCACACCTACCGGTCCGTGTATTCGTATTCGAACCTGGCGTCGTTGGCTTACGCGACGTGTGGCTCGTATTGTTGGTCGTGGCGGATGGCGCGAGCGATGGGCACGTCTTACGTCCTGCTCCCTCTCGTTCGGAGGTACCTGAAGAAAAAGGTGGGCCTCGCGTGACTTATTTACCGTGACCGACTAGGACAGTCGCATTTGTCGCTTCAGCGCCTCGATGGCCGTCAATATATCGGTACGTACGGATACCTCCATATTGACGTACGATTTGACGAGTTCGATAAAAGACGCAAACACAAGGTTCATGAACTTGAAGTTCTGGTATCTCGGAAGAGACGCGGTGTATGCATCCAGCAAGAAGTTGACGTATGCACGCCTAGTGGCGTCGTCCGTCGGCAAGACGATGGCACTGAAAAGCAGAGACATGCCTCTGTATTGAGTGACAGCTCTCGTGATGTATCTTTCGACCTCGAGCAGGTCGTTGAAAACGGCCACTCCGTTGTCATCGCCACCCCTTACGGAATGGACACATCTAGACAAGCGGTTCGGGGGCACGTGCGCTCCTTGTGAGATGATATGTCGGCAGCAATGTGCGATGTCACGCTTGATGCTGGTTTTCAACTCGTCGGTGCGCTCATACAAGAACTCCAATAGGCACCAACTCTCCGTTTCTGCCGCCAAAATGATCAAACTGTCTATGAATTCCGGCACGTCGTCATCGTCGTCTACGCTTTCATCGTCTACGCTTTCATCGTCTACGCTTTCATCGTCTACGCTTTCATCGTCTACGCTTTCATCGTCTACGCTTTCATCGTCTACGCTTTCATCGTCTACGCTTTCATCGTCTACGCTTTCATCGTCTCCGCTATCGTCGTCTTGGTCTTCACTCGACGATTCTGTGACGCGTTCCATGGTTTTGATATCGTATAACACGATGGCGATGTGAGGGTCGATGTGACGCTCGGTCAAATCGGTGATGAGCTGCGTACGCGCGAGGGGTGCTGAACAGGGGAGTATGATATTCGTCGGTGTTCCGGCATCTGGAAGGTCTTCCGCTGCGATGATGTGGTCAAAATCGGGCCAGTTCTGGACGTTCCTGACCGACCTCCTTTGGTACTCGGCGACGCTCATCCCAAAAGGGTGCGTTCGCTTTCCCATATCTTCCGCGACGGAATCGTCGGTGTCAGCTCCCGCTGTGTACCAGTGTAAGAAGGGTTCGTTCACGCGATAGAACGCAACGAACATTGCCACCATTGCGTTTTGACGTACGCTCTCGTCGCTGAAGAACAGTCCCATTCTGTCGATGTTGTTGTAAACGAATCGACACGCCCTCTTGTTCCAGGCCATCCAGGGGAGGTGACACTTGATCCAATTGGCCATGGAAAACCTTATGCGGTCCAATGCGAAGTCGAAGGCGTCGGCTCTGGTGTATCCTGAATCGTGTGAAACAGCGGGGGCATACACTGCCATAAGGACTTCCAACACCCGAGAAGGGTCTTCTGTCTCCTCGACCACCCGACTCATTACGAGGTCGATGACATTATGCGTCATGTTTTTCTTTCTATATAATACTTCGTTCTATGTACCGAGCTCAATTTTTTAGGTTAGGATAAAATGAAAAATGAAAAATGAAAAATGAAAAATGAAAAATGAAAAATGAAAAATGAAAAATGAAAAATGAAAAATGAAGAGCAAAGCAATGTGTGTAGCGTGCACCGTATACAATCAAACCCGGATTTCAAACGCCATATCTATGTTGCTGCAGCATATGAGACATTGTTTCGAAGTCTTGAGGACGGTCTCGGAACATGCACTGCAAACTGCCATATGCCCACAAGGGATGAACACGGTGGTCACCTCTCGATCAAGGCAAATCTTACACTCGTACTCTTCGTCATCTGTCACCTCCAATGTACCAGCACCTGCCTCCGTATGTATGTGAGGCTGTTGTTGCGGTTGAGGTTGCGGCTGTTCACCTGCCTTTACTGCTTGTACATCCGTTTGCGGCTCTCGCCATGCGTTGGTCAATAACACCTGCTGCTCCTCTTGCTGCTCATGTTGGCGCTCATGCTCATGCTTCTTCTCATGTTTACGTTCAGCCTCTGACAATTGCGTAGGTATGGGTAGGTGCAGTTGAAGAGCCGATGCCTGTGGAAATATACTGGATCGCCGAGGTAATACATGCGGCAGGTTGTACTCCAACTTGACGCTTGCAGCACTCAGGTTCAACAAGACTCGTTGCATGACAGGTGACGTCGCCACGCCGACTCCGCCTGTTCGTCCGATGGACGCAGCGAGTCTGTCAGCCATGATAGCTTCCTTCTTCTGCAAGGGATGTAAAACAGGACGGATCACCATCATGTCCGCAAACTTCAGGCTACCGTCACCAGGTGACATGAGGGCCACCCTCCAGTCCGCGGGATTTGAGTGATTGCCGCCTTGTCTCAAGTGCACGCTCAAAACCTGTGCCAGCACCTCGTTCATGGCCATCATTGTGGACCAGGTGAAGTATCGGGCTCCGGTGGACAAAAGGATGCTGCCATCGCCTCGCACCTGCACGATGTATGTTCTGTACAACTTGACTCGGACGATGTCAGTTTGGACATTGTAGTTGAACTGTAAGTTGGATCGGTAGCTGCTCGCTCCATCACCACTTCCACCACCACTTCCACCACCACTTCCACCACCACTACCACTTCCTCTTCTGTTCACGCCAGTTGAAGTTGAAGCAGTGGACGCTGCGCTTGCCACCAGTCTTCTATATCGGTTGGCATTAGGAGCAATTGATGATGGAGAGGTAGTCGCAGGAGTGGAAACACCGGTTGTTTTGGGGTGTTGTCTTTGTTGCGTGTCATCTCGTTGGTGTTCTTCTTCTTCTTCTTCTACTTCTTCTGGTAAGTCAACCAAGACAGCGAAGCGCGACATTGAGGTGGGTCAAAACAAGTGTAATAATAATGAATACAATGAATACCTCTTGCAAAAACAGAAAGGGGTATCGATTTTTTATGGGAATAAAACCTGACTCCGTATAAAGTGAGTTGGACCACCTATCTAACCGTACATTCACGAACCAACACATAACAATGCCTAGGTTCAAAGACACGGTGTCATTGCTGGAAAGAAAGGCTGAGTGTGCGCGTATCCGAGCAAAGTACCCCGAAAGGATTCCCGTCATCGTCGAACGACAAGAAGACGGACCTAAAGAGACCTCGACCTCGGTACCGAGTATGGACCGCAAAAAATTTCTGGTACCCGCGGATCTCACGATCGGACAGTTTGTTTACATTATCCGGAAACGTATACGCATAGCACCAGAGCAGGCCATATTCGTCTTCGTGCACAACACGCTCCCCACCGTCAGCTCAACCGTGGCACAAGTGTACGACGAGCGCAGAGACGAGGACGGATTCTTGTACCTCGTGTACAGTGGAGAGCGCACTTTCGGTTTTTGCGACGAAAGTAAAATCTGAATAAAAATGTGAACATTCACCGTGAGATATTACCGTATCGATGTGTGTAAAACACGATCGCCGCATCGAACACGTACCCACGATTACTGAACCCGTTGTTTTTGGATGTCGATCGATGCAAGTACAGTCCGCATTCCGCACATGTGGCATCCGCGTTCCACCAAACCACTTTGGAGTCGTCTCCGACCGTTTTTACGCAATCTTCGACGCGCACGTCCACGTACGTCATGGTGAATTCATCGGCGCGGTTGGCTAGAGTAAGGGGGCAAGCGCATTCTGGACGCGTGGCGGGATACTTATATTCGACGAGGTACCTCGATGTCGTTATACTGTGAGGTATGCCATATACTTCCGGAAAACGAAAAGGGTCCGTATGTGTGGTGGAGTGTCGTACCAGCTCCCTCACGCGAAAAACGGAAGTATGAAAAGACGATGCGGTAGAGGGTGTCGTCGTCGAAAAGAACGCCGGTCGTACGACATGATCCGTCACGCGTGCGTGCGATGTCAACCAGTCTCGCAAGACACAATTCCTATGTTCACTTTCGTTTTCGATCGGTGCCAGTTTGTTTCTTTTCTGTCCAACACGGTTCCACAACAGCCAATAGTCCAAGCCGTATGCCACCAGTAACTCTTCGTCTTGGTCGATGTCTCTGTCGGCGACCAAAAACACCCGACGGCGCAGCTGCACCCGTTTGCCATTATCCGTCATGCCCACCCCCACCGTTTTTTCGACGAACAGACAATTGTTGTTTTTTCCCGTGACATCTGGATGCACTGCGTCGTTCGCAAACTGCGCAGAACCCTCCTTCGTCCACCACACCCGACCCTTTCTTTGTCCGTCTATGATAACGCCGTCCTCGCACTCGTACATGTAGTCATGTCGATGGTCACGTTCATCCCCATGTTGTCGTCGCTTCGCAAGACTAGATGCTGAATATCGCTCTCCTGCATAAGCCGTCACGACATCCCCCCGGTACAAGCGCCTACGTGCAAACAAACCAATCCCTTCACACAATTGCGAAGCGCCTAGGTAAACGGCATCTCTATCGTAAGACATCGATAAGAAATAAACAGGAACAGACACAGAAACAAGTCAGTATGCCCCTTTCCGTTTTTTATACCTAAAGCAATGCCTCTCCGATGCGTCGCACGATCAGGTTCGTCATAAACACGGGAGGTATGACGAGCCCGTTCATGGGTGAGGTACATTCCCGTCTTAGCCAGTTGGATATGGCGTCTAACTCGTATGTGAAGCCGTCCCAAGCCACCACGGGGTTCTCCATCGGGAGAAGCGTGAGAGGGCAAATGCACGTGGAGAGGATTTTGGTGCGGAGTTCGACCAAGGCCGTTTCCAGTCTTTCTGTAGTGTCATAATCCGTCGTTTCGTTGTTTACGACTTCGTCATTCACTCGGACGTTGTTGTTTTCGGTGTGATTTTGAACACGGTCGTTACATGTGAACACTTCCAACGGGGTTGCGTCGAAAGAGTGCGGTATTCCGTTCAGTATGACTAGCGCGTTATCCGCGGCGGTCGAGGCCATGTAGCGCACACTCGCGACGACGGAGGTCATAGTCGTCTGAAACCGAATGTCGAAAATCTCGCCGCAGCATTGAAAGTGCTTCAAGAGATCCAATACGGACGTTCTTGAGATAGAAAATCCTTTACAGTGAACGACGTGTCTGCTGTTGGTCGCCACCGAAAAAAAAACTTCCCGCCGATGCTTCGGTACGAGATAGCTAGCGCACATGTCGCCGGTTGACACGAAAGGGGACTGCCTGATGACGTGCAGCGCTGAAGCCGCTGACATGCAATCTGGAAAAGCCAGGGACATGTTCGATACGAGGGCTCGGTCCTCTCCTCTGATCCCACGGTCCTCTTCTTCGACCACGTTCCATTTCCGAAACCAGCGTTCGGTGGCTCCGGGCATCTTGCGAATTTTGACCTCCGCCAGGCGATTCAGAACGTGAAGTTCCATGTCGTTGGCGTCGATAGTAGCGGAGAACCTTACCCAGAGAATCCTGCGATGGACGTATTCTTCCAACGTGGTCCTTGTTGTTGTTGTTGTTGTCATCTCGACTCTTACGAATGAAATAGAATCTCACACACGCGTGTGAGTGATCTTTATATAAAAAAATATGCTACGAGATATGTAGTCACGCGAGAATGAGCACGAACACGAACACGAGCACGAGCACGGATACGGATCAAAACACGGACATTGACCCGTGTATTCATCACACAGTAACAGTCATCGACAAAGAAAAACAGCACTTGACCATGTCTTCTCTTCCCAAACAAGAAGAAGGAGAAGGAGAAGGAGAAGGAGAAGGAGAATACTCTTCCTCTGCCACGACCAATAAACAACCGAGGGGTCGTGGAGCCAGAGGCGTGAATGGCGGTCGAAAGAGGACGGGACGTATCTTGACGGATGTTCTGGAGAAGAAACAACCCAAAGAGGACGTGGTTCTCCTGCCTTCTCAGACCGACCACGCAGAACGCATGCTCTCCATCCTTTCGAACTACGACTACGCCTCCGATTTTTCGTGCCTAGGAGCGGGGAAGACGTACGTGAACACGCACATCGTCAGGACGTTAAACGTGCAGCACTGTGTGTGCGTGTGTCCCGTTTCCGTCAAGACAAAATGGGCGCACATGCGCGATCACCACGGACTTCCGCTCGACAACCTGTTGGGCTTTTGCGAGCTACGTTCCGTCAAATGTAAACAGCCCAAACACGGCTTATTGGTGCGCAGGGACTACTCCGTGCCGATGACGGTGGGTTACCGCACCATCCAAGTCGACAAGGTGGATTTCACGTGCACCAATCGATGGAAGCGTATGGCGGAAGAAGGCGTGGTCCTCCTCATCGACGAGGCGCACAACCTCAAAAACGTGACTTCGCAGTTCGCCGCGGCACAAGCTATGGTGAGGGGTATCATCGAAACCGAAGACGCCAGAGAGCTGCGGGGGGAGCACAGGAGGTCGAAGGTCATCCTCTTGACGGGGAGCCCTTTCGACAAAATGGAGCAGGTCACGACCATGTGTCGGTTGTTAGGTATCATGAAACGCGAAGAGCTGGGCGCGTATAACCTGCGTACGCGCTCTATCGACTGGTTGGGTATGCAGGACATATACGATTTTTGTGGGAGAATCGACGTGAGGGCTAGGGCAAGGGTCGATGCGTCGGGTATAACGAGGACAGACATGCGCGAGTATGCCTATCGCCTGTACCAGGACGTGATAAAGCTACACACTTCGTCGAGCATGCCCGCGCCAGAATGCGGAGGAGCGCGCATCGACAAGCGGAATGGGTTTTACGAGATAGAATTGCCGGAAGATAGACGGCTCATGATAGAGGGCGTCGGCGACCTGGCCAACGCGTGTCATTTCGACGCGCAGAACAACACCGTCAATTTTGCACACACAAATGCGAACGGTAACAATGGCGCCATCCAGGCGGTGACTCGTGCCATGATGCGGATCGAAACCGCCAAGATTCGTACCATAATCCGCGTGTGTCGTCGACATCTCCACCACAACCCCCAGTCGAAGGTCGTACTCTGTATGAATTATACGGCATCGATCATCGACCTCCGTAACGGTCTGGCGGAGTTTTCGCCTTTGGTACTGACCGGATCCACCAGCTCCGACGCCAGGTGCCGCGTCCTCGCCAATTTCCAGCGTCCGACTTTGGAACACAGGCTCTTGATCGGGAACATCGCGGTGTGCTGTACCGGTATCGACCTGGACGACAAACAAGGTGGATTTCCGCGCTTCGCGCTCGTCAGCCCTAACTACAGCACCATCCAGTTGTATCAGCTCGTGCAGCGGTTCTTGCGAGCAGACACCAAGTCGGATTCCGAGGTACACTTCGTGTTCGGCAAGCACGCCCACGAGGTCAACGTGTTGAGTGCCCTCGCCCGCAAGAGTACAGTGATGAAAGAAACGACGTCCGGTTCTTACAGGTCTACACCGTCTTCTTCTATAATGGTGGCACAACCGTCGTATGGAACGAATAGAGCGCTCTATCCAGGAGAATACGAGAGGTGGGACGAGCCCGTACTAGACCATTCACACGACGGTGCTTCGACATCGAGTGCTTCGACATCGGGCACCTGCTTCACCGCATGAAAAACAAGTACCCGAACAAGTGAAAGCAAACCCAGTTACGAGTATGGACGTCGTTCTAGACACTTCGCCACATCGCTCTCTCGCTACACTCGTGAATGTTGTTTGTCCAAGTATTCTTACACCGTCGTTCCCAGACGTGGTCACCCGCCCTCCCTTCACCTTCACCTCCGCCTCCGCCTCCGCCATATCCGTCGAAAGCACTAGCGCGACCGAGTCGGGTGAGCTTCTCGTACAGCGTCAAGTATTTGGACAACGTGGTCACCGTCATGTGTTTTTTCGCCGTTCTTATATTTCATATTCATGTCTTTTTTTCCCGACGTGAAACGACCACACCATGAAAAAACGTACAACCGTAAAACCGTAAAACCGTGACATTTAGAGTTGTTATCTTCTATAATGCAAAATGGGTTACGCAGCCTTGGCTGCTACGCACACACTGTGTGCAGTACCCCGCCAAGTCCAATGCGCAATATGGGAATAGCTTCCTCGAAACAGCCAGCGATCTATACAGCGACAGACCGAGAGATTGCTGTATCAAGAAAGCTCAAAACTGCCCAGAAACCAAACACAGTCCAGCCGACTACTGTCACATGTACGACGAAGATATTAGGATACCGGGTTGTGGCGACAGTTTTTACCCCCGCCATTCCGACCGTACTTACGTAGAAAGTTGATCCCCAACTCCTTGTGTTTCTGTCGATTCCTCTCGAACGCCGCGCAGATGTCGCGCAGCTTGGCCTTGCACGTGAAGTACTTGTTGTCGAAAGTCTCGTCGTACGGGTAATCGATCACGATGTAGTCGAGCGCCGGAGAGTGATCGTTTGAATCCTCATCGTCCATCCGTACGCCGTCGAGGATGAACATCTTGGGATCTTCGTGAGTGACCTGGAGCTCCTCGAGCTCGTGGACCTTGACGCAGCGCTTCACGTACTCCTGTATGGTGCCGTAGTCGGAACAGGTGAGCGTCAAGGTGTACGTGTGCGTGACGTATTCTTGCAACGCATTGGTACCGCCACCACCTCCTCCCCTGTTATGATCATTCGAGATGGTGTTTTCGTCGTGTTCGACACATGCCGTGAGAGTTTTTCCATCGAACTCGATTTCGATGGGTGATTGTTCCTCTTCCTCGTCTTCTATGCCGTGCAGGACGAATGGAACAGTGGTGCCTCCGTAGCCGACGTGAATGTCCTTGACCGTGAACCCTCGCTCCCTCGAAAACACGTGTCGATTTACGTCTTTCACGACAGCTATGAAATCAGATGGAGCCATAAACTTCCGAAACATTCCATTATTGAATGTCGAAACGGCCTGAAACTTTCGTTGACACTGGGCGATCTGGGGTGAGCGGCGCGTCAAGGTGGCGGCCATACACCGCGCCGCCTTCTTCGTATGATTCCACGTGGTCTCGAATAAGGTAGGTATTCGAAAGTTGGCTGTTCAGCACCCTGCCCTGCAGGCTGACGCAGAGCGACATGAGCAACGTCCAAGCCATCATCACGAATTTTTCCCAGAGGAAAGCCGAATCGACCGATCCTCCTCCGCCCCCGTTATTGTTATTCCCCATGGCGAGCATCAAGGGCAGTAGGCCGTAATCTCCTCCACCACTCATGGTCTTGATCGTAGATAACACTCGCTAAATAATAATTAGTACTGAGATGAGATGGCGTTTGGATTCACGGGATATATACGATCGTTTA
>Ga0306899_1000221_pt1 | contig 33005 bp, 33 predicted proteins | sample AntRauMFilla3764_FD_190407 | JGI IMG/M metagenome (GOLD analysis project Ga0306899, IMG submission 190407) | Saline lake microbial communities from Rauer Islands, Antarctica - Metagenome Filla 3 #764 (v2) (version 2) | ecosystem: Environmental > Aquatic > Non-marine Saline and Alkaline > Saline ... | reverse complement strand
CTGAGTTGAAATTGTTGGAGCACGACATCAGTACAGTAAGTTTCGAAGAGCCTGTAGATTCTTCAGATATGGATACGACAGACTATGTGAAGTTGGCAAACCTCATTGAAGAAAATTTTGAGGACTATGATGGTTTTGTTGTACTTCATGGTAGCGATACAATGTCTTACACTGCTTCTGTGATTTCTTTTATGTTTGAAAACCTAAAAAAACCAATCATTTTCACGGGGTCTCAACTGCCGATTGGAGATCTAAGGACAGACGCCAAAGAAAACCTGATTACCAGCATTCAACTTGCCGGCCTCAAAGAGCAAGGCAAAACTGTGATAAAAGAAGTTGGGCTTTATTTTGAGTATAAGCTTTATAGGGCCAATAGAACTACAAAGGTAAATGCCGAGCATTTTGAAGCCTTTGAATCTGCAAATTTTCCACCAATTGCGGAGTCTGGTGTAAACCTGAAAATCAATTACGAGAAGCTGTTGAAGCCAAATATGAGGAAGAAAATGGTTATTCATAAATCATTAAACGATAATATTTTAATCCTGAAGCTTTTTCCTGGTATAAATTACGATACACTGCATCATATTTTTAACACACCTCATGTAGAAGGAATCATATTGGAAACTTTTGGCAGTGGTAATGCAAAAACAGATAAATGGTTTGTAGATCTTTTGAAAGATCTTGTTGGTAGAGGTGTTTACGTGGTAAATGTCACTCAATGTGTTGGTGGAGGCGTATTAATGGGAAAGTACGCTACGAGTGAAGGCTTAAAAAGGCTTGGTATAATAAGTGGTGGAGACATAACGACAGAGGCGGCTGTAGGAAAAATGATGTATCTTTTGAACAAAAATCTTGGTCCAAAAGTATTTAAAACTATATTTGAAACCTCTTTACGAGGTGAAATGAATTAAAAATTAACGTTCAATTCCTGCTATAAAAGTATTTTTTTTTATTTATTTGCTAAGTATTAGTTAACGTTCATTAATATAAAGAGAGGTGACCGAGCGGTCGAAGGTGTACGCCTGGAAAGCGTATGTTCCGATTGTATCGGAACCGAGGGTTCGAATCCCTTCCTCTCTGCTTTTTCAAACTAAAAATCATTAAACACTAATTATTAATTCTAAGACAGACAACAATGAAAAGATTATTTTCAATTTTAACTATTTTAGCCATCATGGCGGTTGGTAACACAACTTTAACAGCAGCAAATTCTTCTGACATTTTTACTGAAGCAGCTGTGAATTTTGTACAAGATGATGTAGATGCGTCTGGTGAAGAAGCCGAAGAAAGTGTAGGTTTTCACCAAGAATTAAAAAAGCGTTTCATTGAAGGTGGACCTGGATTTATGGGTATCGTTCTTCTATGTTTAATTCTTGGGCTTGCAATTGCTTTTGAAAGAATTATTTACTTAAACTTAGCGACAACCAACTCAAAGAAACTTGCTGAAAGTGTTGAAGAAGCAATGAAGAGTGGTGGTGCAGAAGCTGCAAAGGAAGTTTGTAGAAATACAAGTGGACCAGTAGCCTCTATCTATTATCAGGGTATTGATAGAATGGATGAAGGTATTGAAGCTTCAGAAAAGGCTGTAGTGGCTTACGGTGGTGTTCAAATGGGACAACTGGAAAAAAATGTTTCTTGGGTGTCTTTATTTATAGCACTTGCTCCTATGCTTGGTTTCATGGGTACTGTTATAGGTATGATTCAAGCCTTCGATAAGATTGAAGCAGCTGGTGATATGCAGCCATCTTTGGTAGCTGGAGGTATTAAAGTAGCCTTATTAACAACTGTATTTGGTTTGATAGTAGCTATTATACTTCAGGTTTTTTATAATTATATCATCGCTAAGATTGATAGTATTGTAAATGATATGGAAGATGCTTCGATTACTCTTATCGACATCTTAGTTGCACACAAAAACAAATAATCAATATGAATAAGATATTTAATATTATAAAAATTGTTTTCGGTGTTGTAGGAGCTATTCTCTTTGTGAGAATCCTGAATGCTGGGGATGATGCGATAGAAGCTGATGCAGCGATGCAAACAAGCGTGCTAGCTCCGTTTATGTATGTTTCCTACGTGATATTGGCAATTACTATTCTTGCGGTTTTGATTTTTTCAATCAAAGCCCTTTTTACAGGTAATGTAAAGAAAACGCTTATATCCTTAGGGGGTTTTATTTTAGTCATTGTAATTTCATACGCAGTGTCTAGTGGAACAGAAACAGCTTTAAGGGATGGTGACATGCTATCTGCTAACGGTTCCAGATTGGTCAGTACAGGATTGACAGCTTTCTATATATTAGCAGCTTTAGCGGTATTAGCAATGCTATTATCGAGTGTTAGAAAAATTATAACTAAATAATTATGGCAAAAAGATCAGCACCAGAGGTAAATGCTGGATCCATGGCGGATATAGCCTTCCTTTTGCTTATCTTTTTCTTGGTGACTACTACCATTGAAACAGATAGCGGAATTACAAGGAAGTTACCTCCAATTGACGATTCAGAAGAAGAGCCACCAATTTTGAAAGAACGTAATATTTTTATTGTTCTTGTGAATTCTAACGGTGACTTGTTTGTTGAAGATGAGAAAATGGAATTTAGAGATTTGAGACAGTCAGCTATAGACTTTTTAGATAATGGTGGAGGTACTGGCGACGAAGCATGCGATTATTGCCAAGGAGCTAAGGACCCAAAATCCTCTGATAATCCTATAAAAGCTGTTATTTCTTTGCAGAATGATAGAAAGACCCAATATGGTAGATACATAGCTGTTCAAAATGAGCTAGTGGCTGCCTATAACGAATTGAGAAATAGAGAAGCGAATAGACTTTATGATACTGATTTTGTAGATATGGAAGCTGCCTTTAATGACTCTGAATGGCGAGGTGATAAAGAAAAGCTTAAAGAGAGAATTGGTATCATAAAAGAAATGTATCCACAGAAATTATCTGAAGCGGAACCTAAAAAATAAAACTGAAAACTTATGTCAAAATTTAAAAAGAAAGATGATGGTGGGACTCCTGCGATTTCTACCGCATCCTTACCAGATATTGTTTTTATGCTTTTGTTCTTTTTTATGGTTGTTACCGTAATGAGAGATACATCACTTAAGGTTCAAAATATTCTTCCTTTTGCTGACCAAGTTGAAAAGTTAGATAAGAAAAATTTAATTATGTATATCTATGCTGGGAAACCATCCCCTAGATATCAGGAAACTTTTGGTACAGAAGCTAGAATACAATTGAACGATAAGTATGCAAGTGTAAATGACGTTCAGCAATTTATTAAAGAAGAACGCCTGTCTAAACGTGAAGAGTTGCAGGATAAATTGACGACTGCCCTAAAAGTTGATAAAGAAACTAACATGGGTCTTGTATCCGATATCAAGCAAGAATTGCGTAAAGCTGAGGCATTAAAAATTAATTATACAACTAAGGAAGGGGCAGCAGAGCTCAATCTTGAGTAGGTTGTCTGACATTATAATGTTTAAAAGGCACTCTTTCTAAGAGTGCCTTTTTTATTTGCTTCAACCTGTTTAACTTTCCCTACTTTTAATATGAGATGAAAATTATTTACTTAAGTGTCTTTTTGCTTTATTTCTGTGCCATTGAGGCACAAGATCTCTCTTGGCTTAAACAGAACGAATCTGATTCTCTCTACAGAGAAGATCAATTCTACGTTGGGTTTAGTTTTAATTTTTTAACTGATCTTCCTGAAAATGTAGAACAATCTGGATTCTCAGGAGGCCTTATATTTGGTTTTATCCGTGACATGCCTATTAATAAAAGAAGGAATCTCTCTCTTGGTGTAGGTTTAGGTTTAAATCTCAATACCTTCGGACAAACCTTAAAAATATCCAGAGACACGGATCAGGATAATTTTTCTGTATTGGATCCTGAGGTGAATTACGATACCAATCGTTTTACTACTAACCTTGTCGAAATACCCTTAGAGTTGAGATGGAGAACTTCTGATGTTGACAAACTGTCTTTTTGGAGAGTATACTTAGGAGTGACTTTTGGGTATGTCATAAGTTCTAAGTCCATTTTCCGCAGTCCTGAAGAAAGCTATGAATTCAGTTCTATAGATGGTCTAAATGATTTCAGAACAAACTTGAAACTCACCTTTGGTTATGGGGCAGTCAATTTTTTTGTAGATGCAAGTCTAAATCCATTGTTTGAAGAATCACAGATGGAAGTTACAGGTGAAGACGTTGGAATAAAACCTATAAAGGTAGGACTGGTCTTTTTCTTCTTGTAGACCTAAACCCAATAACTAAAGAAATATAATTGAGGTAAAACTCCTCCTACAATACCTAATACAACTTCAGGAAAGGTATGTGCTCTTTCAAAAAGTCGTGATGCGCTTACAAGTCCAAGAAAAATAATGAATAGGCTAATTGAAAATATCATGGGTTCCTGAAAAGATAAGCTTAGACCAATGATAAAACAAACAAGTCCACTTATTCCCAAAGCATGTAAACTTATTTTCACCCTAAACATACTGAAAAGTAGCGATATAATGCCAGAAAAGAGTATCCCAGAAAAGAAATAAAATAGCGTTCGGTAATTGTAGACGTCCAGTATGTTGTTGAGTAAAATAAGAACTAATAATATAAAAAACATTATAAAAAAACGTCTTTCCTTAACATCAGAGAGAGTGTAGTTCTTGATCAGTCTCAAGTTTTTTGCAATAAATAAAAATACTATAGGCAAGAAGATGGTGAGGATAATCACTGCCACAAGTTTGGCAGTTATAATTTGCTGGTCCAAGTAATTTGGGATGGCATAAAAATAAAATAAACAACCTATTACAGGCATCCATAATGGATGTCCTAAGATAGAGAGAAGCTTTGAGCCTCTTTCTATCAACCTCATATTTCTTTTCTCAATCTTGCGACAGGCACATCCAATTGTTCTCGGTATTTTGCTATTGTCCTTCTCGCGATTGGATAGCCCTTTTCTTTAAGTATTTGAGCTAATTTAGCATCAGTATGTGGTTTTTTCTTGTTTTCAGACTCAATCGTCATTTCCAGAATCTTTTTGATTTCTCTTGTCGACACATCCTCGCCTTCCTCATTCTTCATCGATTCTGAAAAGAAACTTTTAATGAGAAATGTACCGTAAGGTGTTTCAACATACTTACTATTAGCTACTCTGGACACAGTACTGATGTCCATATCTATTTTTTCAGCAATATCTTTTAGTATCATAGGCTTTAGAGACCTTTCATCTCCCGAAAGGAAGTATTCTTCCTGATGCATCATAATAGAATACATCGTAGAGTATAGGGTTTCCTGCCTTTGTTTAATGGCATCAATAAACCACTTTGCAGAATCTAATTTTTGTTTGATAAAGAAAACAGCCTCCTTTTGCTCTTTTGTCTTAGTTTTAGCTTCTTTATAGCCTTTCAGCATATTGGAATAATCTCTGGAAATATGCATTTCTGGTGCATTTCTACCATTTAAAGTCAATTCTAATTCGCCATTTTTAATATGAATTGCAAAATCAGGAATAACATGTTCGACTGATTTGCTATTTCCAGAATACGACGCACCAGGTTTTGGATTAAGGTGCTCTATTTCTTCAACTGCTTTTTTCAGTTTTTCTTCTGTAATGTTGAATTTCTGAATAAGTTTATCGTAATGTTTTTTACTGAATTTATCAAAAGCCTCGTCTATAATTTTGTAGGCTAAATCTACACTCTCCGTCTTGTCCTTCCTTTGTAATTGTATAAGTAAGCACTCTCGAAGATCCCGAGCACCGACTCCAGCTGGATCTAAAGATTGTACAATTTTTAATGTTTTCTCGACAGTTTGTTCTTCTGTGTATATATTTTGAGTAAAAGCTAAATCATCAACAATATCTACCAAAGATCGTCGTATGTATCCACTATCATCTACGCTACCTACCAGAAAAAATGCAATTTCTTCTTGATCGCCTTTAAATGAAAACGTTTGTAACTGAGTTTTTAGATATTGTGAAAATGAAGTTCCAGAGGCATAGGGCACTTGTTTGTCTTCATCGTCTGCACTGTAATTGTTGGCTTTTAGCTTGTAATTTGGGATTTCGTCATCGCTTAAATAATCATCAACATCAAATTCAGTTTCAATAACATCACGTTCATCTACATCTGTTTCATTTTTGAATTCGTCTTCAAATTCATCTTTCTCTTTTCCAGCATCAAGAGCTGGATTTTCTTCATATTCCTGCTTTACCCTTTGTTCAAAAGCTAAAGTAGGAAGCTGTATCAACTTCATCAACTGTATTTGTTGCGGTGATAACTTCTGGGATAATTTAAGGTTAAGCCTTTGTTTTAGCATGGTTCTGAGTCAATGGTTTATGCTGAATTTTATTTTAGATCAACTAATTCAACATTAATCAAATCTAAAATTTTACTTCAAGCCATCAATAAATTTAACGAATTTATGTGGTAACTCAGTTTCAATAAATAATCTTTTTTGAGTTTTGGGATGAACAAATCTCAGGGAGCTAGCGTGCAGCAGAAGACTATTGTTTTTATTTTTCTCTCCATAAATAGCATCTCCCACGATAGGATTTCCTTGTGAAGAAAGATGAATCCTGAGCTGATGTGTTCTTCCTGTTTCAGGCCATAAATCTACTAAGCTAAAGATTTTATGCTCTTTTTGAAATGCCTTTCTAACCTGAAATTTTGTCAAGCTCCTTTTTCCGTCAATATCTGTATTGATTTCGCCTTGCTCATGATCAAAACCTCCAGAAACTACAGCTGAATATTTTTTCTGAATTTTATGATGTTCAAAAAGAACCGATAAAAGTGATTTTACCGATTGTGTTTTAGCAATCAATAGAATGCCAGAGGTAGGATTGTCCAATCTGTGAACCGGTTGCGGAAATGGAAGCTTATCTTTTTCCGGACTTTCCTTTAGATTGAATGGCAAAGCATTCTCAATGGTCTTGAAATAGTTTCCATTGGTTGGATATCCGGCAGGTTTATGAATGACAGCCAAAAAATTATCTTCATATAGAATGTCAATTTTTAGATTAAAAACTTTTTTATTACCCTGAGTTTCTTCAGCAAAAAGTTTTATAACCTGCCCATTCTCAACCCAATTTGAAGTGTTGGCTATATTTCCATCAATTGTGATAAGCTCTTTTTTAAGAGTCTTTTTCAAAGCACTTTTAGTCTGGATAGACTGAAAAATGTCTATGCCGTACTCTTGTAAGCGAGTTTTTTCTTTTAAGTTTCCAACTACATGAGTTTCAATGCAGGTTTTTGGTTTAAAATTCTGCATTTTGAGGCGTTCTTGGATAAGGAATTACGTCCCTTATGTTTGACATTCCTGTTGCAAAAAGCACCAGACGTTCAAAGCCAAGACCAAAGCCAGAATGTTTACATGTTCCAAGCTTTCTGGTTTCCAGGTACCACCATAGCTCCTTTTCGTCTACACCACCTTCTTTCATTTTGGAAAGTAGGACATCATAACGCTCTTCCCTCTGAGAACCCCCTGCTATTTCTCCAATCCCTGGGAAAAGAACATCCATGGCTCTTACTGTTTTTTCATCATCGTTGAGGCGCATGTAGAATGCTTTTATATCGGCAGGATAATCATAAAGAACTACAGGACAACCAAAGTGTTTTTCAACCAAATACCGCTCGTGTTCACTTTGTAAGTCAGCGCCCCATTCTTCAATGATGTAGTTGAATTTCTTTTTCTTGTTTGGTTTTGAATTTTTCAAGATCTCAATGGCTTCTGTATAAGAGACTCTTTTGAAATTGTTTTTTAATACAAAATCAATTTTCTCTCTCAGTGGCATTGGTGATCTATCCTTTTCTGGTTTAGACTTCTCTTCTTGTAGAAGTCTATTTTCTAAAAATTCTAAATCAGCTTGACAATGTTTTGAAATGTAATTTAAAACATACTGAATAAAATCTTCAGCTAAATCGATATTCCCTTCCAAATCGCAAAATGCCATCTCTGGTTCTATCATCCAGAATTCAGCTAGATGTCTGGAAGTGTTGGAGTTTTCTGCTCTGAAGGTTGGTCCAAACGTGTAAACCTTTCCTAGGCCAAGGGCATAAGTTTCGGCTTCAAGCTGTCCACTAACCGTCAGGTTGGTTTCCTTTCCGAAAAAATCTTTAGAGAAATCAATTTCACCCGCATCATTTTTTGGAATGTCCTTCATATTTAAACTTGTCACTTTAAACATTTCTCCAGCGCCTTCAGCATCACTTCCTGTTACAATCGGAGTGTTGACGTAGTAGAATCCGTTATCATTAAAATATTGATGAACTGCAAAAGCGAGTTTTGATCTCACCCTCATCACAGCTCCAAAAGTGTTGGTTCTTACTCTGAGGTGAGCTTGTTCTCTGAGTTTTTCCAGAGAGTGTTTTTTTGGCTGAAGTATCGTTTTCTTAACATCTTCAGGATCGGCTTTTCCTAAAATTTCAATTGATTTGACATCAAGTTCAACTCGTTGACCCTTTCCTTCGCTTTCCTTTAAAGTTCCGATGACCGATACTGATGCTCCAGTAGTTATGCTTTTCAAAACTTCCTCGTCAGTATTTTCAAAATCCACAATGCATTGCAAATTATCCAGGCAGGATCCATCATTCAAAGCGATAAAGCGATTACTTCTAAACGCTCTCACCCAACCGTTTACTTTATATTCTTGTAAAATATGATCACTTTCCAGAAGCTCAACTACGTTTTTTATCAGCATTATCAATTGTTTTAGTAAGTAGCAAAGGTAATTTTTTCCTTAAGGCTTTACAATAGCTTTTGAAAAATACAACCTCATTTTATTTAGGTTCGTTGAGTGAATTTTAAATATTTCTATATTATTCCAGATTTAAGTAAAAAGCTTCTTATTTTTGTTTAAAATTAATCTAAATAGATGATGACTGTAGCTAATTTAAAGAAGGGACAGAAAGCTATCATAGGAGAAATGACCTCTCAGGATATTCCTCTCAAGCTTTTAGAAATGGGGTGTTTGCCAGGAAATCATGTTGAACTGATACAGATAGCTCCATTTAGAGATCCACTTTATCTCAACATCAATGATACTTACTTATCAATTAGAAAAGAGACTGCCAAGCTCATCAACGTAGAACTTATTGAGGATGAGTAAACAAATAAATGTGGCTTTAGTTGGCAATCCGAATACAGGCAAAACTTCAGTCTTCAATAACCTTACAGGACTAAATCAGAAGGTTGGTAATTATCCAGGAATCACTGTAGAAAAGAAAGAAGCTATAGTTAAGCTTTCAAGAAACCTTAAGGCCCATATTCTGGACTTACCTGGGACCTACAGTCTCAATGCGACTTCGATGGATGAAAATGTGGTTGTCGAATTGCTGTTGAATAAAAATGACAAAGACTATCCAGATGTTGTGGTCGTGGTTAGCGATATTGAAAATCTCAAAAGGAATCTTCTTTTGTTTACTCAAATAAAAGACCTTGGATTGCCAACCATCCTAGCAATAAACATGGCTGATCGTATGGATAGGAAAGGAATTGAACTTGATATTGAACTCCTAGAAAAGCGGTTGAATACTAATGTAAATCTAATAAGTGCAAAGAAAAATAAGGGATTTGAGGGTTTAAAACAATCCATCATTGATTATAATAAAATTTCTTTGAAACCTTGTTTGGATGCTTCAGCAATAGATAAAGATTATTTTGATTCCTTAAAAAAGGCGTATCCTAACCAAGATCTTTATAAATTATGGTTGGTAATCACTCAAGATGTTAACTTCGGTAAAACCAACAGGAAAAGAATTCCTTCTGAAAGCGGATTTAAACCAAAATCAGATTCAGAAATAAAACGACTTCAGCAAAAGGAAACCATTAAAAGGTATCAATTTATCAATAATACCCTGAAGGAAACCCTAACAAAGGATCTGGCTTTAGCAAAAGGACTCAGAGCTACAATTGATCGATTGCTGATCCATAAAGTCTGGGGCTATGTCATCTTTTTAGCAATTTTATTCTTGATTTTCCAGGCGATTTATGACTGGTCCACTTATCCAATGGATTTTATTGATGAGAGCTTTCTCTTTTTGAGCGAGTTTGTAAAACAAAGTTTGCCAGCAGGAATGCTGACCAACCTTATTTCTGAAGGTATTATTCCCGGTATAGGAGGGATTGTAATTTTTGTCCCTCAAATTGCCTTTTTGTTCCTATTCATATCTATTTTGGAAGAGACTGGATATATGAGCCGAGTCGTTTTTCTTATGGATAGAATAATGCGCAAATTTGGAATGAGTGGTAAAAGTGTTGTGCCTCTGGTTTCTGGAACGGCATGCGCTATTCCCGCTGTGATGGCTGCAAGGAATATTGAAAGTTGGAAAGAGAGACTGGTCACAATTTTGGTCGTTCCTTTTACCACCTGTTCTGCCAGGCTTCCAGTGTATTTAATCATTATCAGTCTGGTAATTCCAGACGAGCGCTGGCTTGGAATTTTTAATTATCAGGCTGTAACGTTGATGCTGCTTTATTTACTGGGATTCGTGACAGCAGTTGCTTCAGGCTGGTTAGCGAGCAAGATGCTTAAGATTGACTTCAAATCTTATTTTGTGGTAGAAATGCCGAATTATAAACTTCCGATTTTTAAAAATGTGGCCCTTACAGTAGTAGAAAAAACAAAATCTTTTGTGTTTGGAGCTGGGAAAATAATTTTAGCTATTTCTATTATTCTTTGGGTTTTGGCGAGTTATGGCCCAACAGATAAATTCGAAAATGCGGAGGAAATCGTATCCTCTACCATTGACCATTCGGAAATGACAGCAGAAGAGCTTGAAACAGAAATTTCCTCTTACAAGTTAAAGAATTCTTACATTGGATATGCCGGTAGAGCAATAGAACCCGCTGTAACTCCTCTTGGCTACGATTGGAAAATAGGTATAGCCATTATAAGTTCATTTGCAGCTCGGGAAGTTTTCGTAGGTACTTTGGCAACTATTTACAGTGTTGGGAGTGAAGATGAACAAACCATAAAAAGCAGAATGGCTGCTGAAACTAACCCAGTCCTTGGAGGACCTTTATTTACTTTTGCAAGTGGAATTAGCTTGTTGTTGTTTTACGCCTTTGCCATGCAGTGTATGAGTACTTTGGCAATAGTGAAGAGAGAGACGGGAACTTGGAAATGGCCTATGATTCAATTATTTGGTATGTCCGGTTTCGCTTATGTAGTTGCTTTAATTGCTTTTCAAATTTTAAAATAAAACTATGTTACAGGAGATATTTGTACTTATTATATTTTTATTGGCGGTGAGTTATCTGGTAAAGAAATTCTTCTTCAAGTCAAAAAACAAGAGCGCAGCCTGTGGCTCTGGCCAATGTGGGTGTGATTAGTTTGATTTGAATTTGTGTATATTTTCTGGAGTAATACAATAGTCAAGTGCTACGTCATGGTCAGAAACTTCTATGTTTTCTTCTTCAGGTTCAAAAAAAGACAAGCCAATTTTTAAAGTTTCAGGTCGGCAGTCCACGAGGAATTTATCATAAAAGCCTTTACCGTATCCAATTCGGTTGCCTTGTTTGTCGTAAGCTAATAAGGGTAAAAATATGACATCAATTTGATTGGGTTCAATTTTGATTCCCTTTACAGGTTCAGGAATATCCCATTTACTCAGTTTTAGTTTTGTAGTGTCTGTGAGCAGAAAATGCTCGAGAGTTTTTCCATTTACTTTAGGTACAACTGCATTGGCATCTTTGCCAAATATGATTTGTAATAGGTATTCCGTATTTATTTCTTTTTGATTAGAAATGCTTAAAAATAAATGGTAAAATTCAAAATCCCAAATATCCAGCTGTAAAGCCTGGTTTGCTATCTTAAGGCTCATATCATCCATTTCAGAAATAGAGAGTTCTTTCCTGAAGATGATATACTTTTTTCTTAAGTCCTCTTTATTCATTTGTGCTTTCCTTGGAAATGTGGAAAATAGCGTCTCCCTGGTAAACGATAGGGGATTGGTTAGCATTGATGATGTAACCGTTATTACTGGCTTTCACTTTATGTCTGAAGCTTCCGTAGGGATCTGTTATTGTAGCAATAAATTCACCTTTTTCAACAAGTTTACCTATTGGAATCTTTATATGAAGCAATCCACTGTATTTTGCTCTCATCCAGTAAGTGCTCGATATAAATTTGGTGTTTTCCTCAGGGTCTTCGATCTCAAAATTTGATTTAAGCATATCAAAATACTTCATGATGCGTTTCAACCCATCAACTCCGTGTTTTGAAATTTCCTTATTGTTATCCTTGGATTTACCACCTTCAAACAATAAGACTGTTTTTCCATGTTTCACACAAGTCATCCTATACGAATTTTTGATTGTTGAGGAGTAAACAGTAAATGGTGCATTGAAAACTCTAGCTAACTCTTCGCCTCTTTCATCTGTTTTATCAATTCGAATTTGCGCAGCGTTAAACCGGCTAGCACCACCAGTATGGAAATCAAAACAATAGTCGGCAGCAGGTAATATTTCAGAAGCAAATTGGTAAGCAAATCTACTGGCCAAGGCGCCTGTTTTAGATCCAGGGAACATTCTGTTAAGATCTCTCCCATCTGGGAATTCACGGGTCATGTTGAGAAATCCAAATACGTTTAAGACTGGGACGCAAATAACAGTTCCTCTTGTGGGCTTATTGATTCCTTTCGAAATAAACTGCCTTACGGTTTCCACTCCATTGACTTCATCTCCATGGATACCTGCTGTTATGAGCAGAACAGGCCCAGGTTTTTTGGCTCGCTGTATAATAACAGGAACTTCAACAGAAGTAGTCGTGTAGAGCTTGGCTGTATTAAAATTTATTCTTGCTTTTTCACCAGGAAAGACTTTTCTGTCCAAGATGTGAAGGACATTTTTAGAATCTATATGGGGCATTATACATTTTTTTCTATGTATTGAATAATACTTCTTGCAATGTCTTTGCCAGTAGCTTTTTCAATACCCTCAAGGCCTGGAGAAGAGTTAACTTCCAAAATTAATGGACCTCTAGAACTTTGTAAAAGGTCAACTCCAGCAACACCAAGTCGCATAGCCTTTGCTGCTTTTATAGCAGCTATCTCTTCTTCATCTGAAAGTTCAATCACTTCGGCCGATCCACCTTGATGTAAATTCGAACGAAATTCCCCTTCTTTTCCTTGTCTCTTCATCGCTCCAACTACATGGCCATCAACTACAAAAACACGTATATCCGCACCTTTAGCTTCTTTGATAAATTCCTGAACAATGACTCTTGCCTGCAATCCATTAAAGGCTTCAATAACCGATTTTGCAGCATTTTTTGTTTCTGCCAATACAACACCAAGTCCCTGAGTTCCTTCCAAAAGCTTAATGACTAAAGGAGTTCCTCCAACTTGTTGTATAACACCATTTACATCTCTGGAATAGTTGGTAAACACTGTTTTTGGTAAACCAATTTTAGCTCTGGAAAGCACTTGCAAGCTTCTTAATTTATCTCTACTTCTTACCAAAGCTTCAGAGTCGATAGTACTAAATGCACCCATCATTTCAAACTGTCTAACCACCGCAGTACCGTAAAAGGTTACGGAAGCACCAATACGAGGAATAATGGCATCTGTGTCTAAAATATATTCACCTTTATAATATATGTTGGGGTTACGCTTTTCAATCACCAAGTCACATTTAAGTGGATCAATGACCTGCACATCATGTTTCCTTTTCTTTGCAGCTTCAACTAGTCGTTTTGTAGAATAGAGATTTGGATTTCTCGATAAAATTTTAATGTTCATGGTAATGGGTGTTATGAGATAGATTTTGTAATTCTGGGTCTACTATAAATTTTTTGTTTAAAAATTTACGGCCTAGAAGAACCGGGTGTTTCATTTCTTTTCTATTGCTCAAAGAAAGTGAAATTTTATAAACTTTACCAAAAATTTCAATGTTAGACTTTATTTCATATCTACTTTGGGCAATACCGTTGCTACTCTTTACTCTTATCTTGTTATAAGTTTTGAAAATAAAGGGTTTATGATCGTATTCTGGATGTTCTTGATCTAGAAAAATGCAATGTAAACCATCTTCTTTTTCTTCAATATTTTCGCAGTGAATAGATGATGTATAAGCGCCTGTGTCAATTTTGATGGAAATGTCTTTCAGATTTAACTCAGGAAAGTTAGCCTTATCCAGTCTGCCGATAATTTTTTTCTTCATATTTATGCAAATTACAAAAATGAATGTATCCAGAATTTTCTCGCGAAATTAATATTATATTTATCATTATAAACAATTAAAAAATGTCCAAAGAAGATTTTTACGAAAACATAAGGAACTCGACGAAATTAAACCATTTTGCAAATCTAGTTAACCTTGCAGCTATCGATGGTGACATCAAACCCATAGAAGAAAAACTCTTAAAGCGTTTTTCAAAGAAATTTGATGTTTCCAAAGAAGATTACGAACGGATATTAGAAAATCCGGCTTCATTTCCTGTTCATGCTATCAATTCTAAACACCAACGCCTGGAATTCCTATTCGACCTTCTCCGCATTATCTACGTTGATAATGTGATGGATGAAGCTGAAGAATTTCTGATTTCTAAGTACGCAGTAGGGCTTGGTTATTCCGATGAACAAGCAGAGGCTATTTTAGAAAAGTCTAAGAAATTATTTTCAAACAATTTCTCGTTTGACCTCTATCTCCACTACATAGAGTCTCAAGATTACTAAAGTATTAAAAACTATTGAGTTGGATGAGCCGCTTTCATGAAGGATTCGGCTTGTTCAACCATTTTTTTACTCCCACAGAAGAAAGGTACACGTTCATGTAGCTCTGTTGGCTTGATGTCCATAATTCTCTGGAACCCATCAGATGCTTTTCCGTTTGCCTGCTCTGCAATAAAGGCGATAGGATTGCATTCATAGAGTAACCTCAATTTCCCTTTCTCCGCACTTGAACTTTTCGGATACATATAAATTCCGCCTTTGATCATGTTTCTATGAAAGTCGGATACCAAAGAACCGATATATCTGGATGTGTAAGGATCTTCATCACGCTGATTTTGACAGTACTTTATATAGTCTTTAACTCCCTGTGGAAAGTGAATATAATTCCCTTCATTGATGGAGTATATTCTTCCATCATCAGGAAATTTCATATCTGGATGTGATAAATAATAGGTTCCTATTGCAGGGTTAAGCGTAAAACCGTTTACTCCATGACCAGTTGTATAAACCAGCATTGTTGAGGTTCCATAAATAATATATCCTGCTGCCACTTGCTGGTTACCAGGTTGTAAAAAATCTTCCATTTCTACAGGTTGACCTACAGGTGTAACCCTACGATAAATAGAAAAAATAGTTCCTACAGAAACGTTAACATCTATATTTGAACTCCCGTCCAGAGGGTCCATCAAGACGACATATTTATTCTTGTGATCTTTATTGTTCCCCTGTATAGTGATGTAATTATCATTTTCTTCTGAAGCTATTCCGCATACAATTTCTCTATTGATGAGGGTTTGTATGAAGGTCTCGTTCGCATAAACATCCAGCTTTTTTTGATCCTCTCCCTGAACGTTTTTACCACCGTAATCTCCTACTATATCTACAAGCCCAGCCTTGTTGACTTCGTGGTTGACCACTTTTGCGGCAAGTCTTATGGAATTGATAAGTCTGGAAAGCTCGCCAGAGGTATATTTAAAGGATTTTTGATTTTCAATAATAAACTCACCTAGAGTTTGATTGGTATTTTTCATAACGAAAACGTTGTAGTTTTCGCAAAAATAGAAAAAATCGCAAAGTGGTTATCAAATACCTTCATTATTATTACTACTTGACTATTTTTACTCCAAAATACTGAGTTATGGATTTTAAAATCAGATTTGCCACACCAGAGGACTTGGAAGATATGCTGGAGCTCATCCAGGAACTGGCAGTTTATGAAAATGAACCCGACGCCGTACAAGTAACTCTGGATGACTTGTACCGTTATGGATTTGGTGAGGAAGCCATTTATAAATGCTTTGTTGCAGAAGTAGATTCCAAAGTCATGGGAATGGCTTTATTTTATTCAAGATTTTCTACCTGGAAGGGAGAAACAGTGCATTTGGAAGACCTCATCGTTACAAAACCTATGCGTGGTAAATCATTGGGTAAAGCTTTATTTGAATCTGTAATTATGTATGCCAAAACCCGAAAAATAAAGCGGGTGGAATGGGTAGTCCTAGACTGGAATACCAATGCAATCGACTTTTACGAAAAGTATGGAGCCACAGTGTTTAAGGAGTGGAGAACAGTTCAGTTAGGAGAAGATCAAATCAATAATTTAAATTAATTAGTGTAAAAATGCAAGTATATAAGTTTGGTGGTGCCTCTGTGAAAGATGCCAAGGGAGTAAGAAATGTGGCGAAAGTTCTGGAAACTACAAATCCAAAACAAAAAGTTGTTGTCATTTCAGCAATGGGGAAGACAACCAATAAGCTGGAGCATATTATTTCATTATACTTTGATAAAAACAAAGAATTACCTGAAGCCATATCGTCTTTGAAGCAGGATCACTACGATATATTGGAGGAACTGTTTGATACGACTTCTCATCCCGCATATACTAAGACTAATTATTTTTTTGATGAGCTTTCAATTTTTTTCGATAGAAATAAATCACCAAACTATGATTTTGTCTACGATCAAGTGGTTGGTTTTGGAGAATTAATAAGTACAAGTATTGTAAGTTATTACCTGAAATCTGTAGGCATAGAAAACGTCTGGCACGATTGCAGAAACCTTATTGATACCGACAGTATCTATAGGGATGCAGACGTTAACTGGGAAAATACCCAGCAAAAAATACTGAATCATATAAACGAAGACGAATTAAGCATAACCCAAGGCTTTATAGGGTCAGATTCCAATAACTTCACAACCACTTTAGGTCGTGAAGGATCCGATTATACAGCAGGAATTTTCGCTTACTGCCTCAATGCTGAAAATGTGACCATTTGGAAAGATGTCCCCGGGGTTCTTAACGGAGATCCAAATGTTTTTGATGACACTAGTCTTTTAGAGCAAATATCTTACGAAGAGGCGATTGAGCTAGCTTTTTACGGAGCTTCTGTAATTCACCCTAAAACTTTGCAGCCTTTACAACAAAAGGAAATACCACTCTTTGTAAAGTCTTTTTATAATCCTAAAGACCAGGGTACTAAAGTTGGCAAGGGCAAATTGCTCAATCCTCTACTACCATGCTATATCGTTAAAAAAGATTTAGTATTTCTATCGTTATCAACTTTAGACTTTTCATTCTTTGTGGAAGAAAACATCAGTGAAGTCTTTGCCTTATTTCATAAACATCAAATTAAGGTAGATTTGATTCAGAATTCGGCGATTAGTTTTTCTGTTTGCGTAGATAATAAATTCAAAAACGTAGATAAACTGATTGAAATACTTAAAGCTAAATTCAAAGTAGATCATCAAAAGGGAGTATCCCTTTTCACAATAAGACATTATGATGATGTGGCGATACAACGCATAGAAAAAGACAAGACTGTTTTATTAAAACAACTGCATAAAGAAACCATACAATTTGTGACGGCCTAGTGGATTCTCTTACGCAAATAGTTCTTGGAGCTGCAATTGGAGAAGTTGTTCTTGGGCGAAAAGTAGGTAACAAAGCTATGGTTTATGGTGCTATTGCTGGCACCATACCGGACTTAGATGTTTTTGTAGGAAATTTTTACGATACAGTCACTGCCTTAGAAATTCATAGAGGATTCTCTCATTCATTAGTCTTTTCACTTTTAGCTGCACCAATTTTTGGATTTATTATCTCCAAAATCCATGAACAAGCCACCTGGAAAGATTGGTCCTTACTCATGTTTTGGAGTTTGTTCACCCATCCGCTATTGGATTGTTTCACCACCTGGGGTACACAATTATTCTGGCCTTTGGATCTTAGAATTGCATTCAAGTCAGTCTTTGTGATTGATCCCCTATATACCCTTCCATTTTTAGTGTGTCTTATTGCCGCCTCTCGATTGAATAGAGCTTCAGTAAAGCGAATGAAGCTTAACAGATTGGGTTTAATTTTAAGTACAAGTTATTTGCTGATAACTTTAGTAATGAAGGGAGTAACGTTTTCAAAATTTGAGGAGTCTCTGCGAGATCAAAATATTTCATATTCCGAAATTGAAACTAAGCCAACGCCGTTCAATACTTTACTTTGGTCTGCCAACGTAAAAACTGAAGACAACTTTCTTATAGGTGAGTATTCTATTTTTGATACAAAACCTGTTGAGTTTAGAGCTTATCCTAAACATCATGAGAAGATTGATCACCTGCGTGAATATGAAAACTTGGAAAGGCTAATCAATGTAACTCAGGGATGGTATACTATTTCTGAAATTGAAGGCGAGTTATTTCTGAATGATCTCCGGTTTGGATTATTGAGTCTAAATCCAAAATCTAAACGATTTGCGTTTACCTATAAATTAGAAGAAGAAAATGGAGCTCAGTTAAACATTATAGAGGAACCCAAAACCAGGGGGGATGCTAAGAAACTTTTCTCTGAGTTATGGACTAGATTAAAAGGCAACTAATCTTCACTAAGTTCAATGATATTTACTTTTTCTTCATTGAGGATTCTCCTTTTTAGAACATAAGAATTGTCATTATAATTAGTGTAAGCATTTTCTTTATTTAAAGTATCACTTTTATATATATAAATATAAGACTGTGCTGGATCTTCATCGAGCATAGATAAATGTATGATCTTAGATTCCTTTTTCACAAACGGCAAATACCCGGGGAGTTTTTCATTTCTGATGCGTTGGTCCATAGTCATATTTAATGCCACAGATTCCACAAATCTTAAGTCATTTTCTCTGTAAAACCTGTCTTCGGGATTTAAAGTGTTCCAGTAGGAAATAAGTGAATTATATTGATCCAATACATTTTGATTGATGTCAATGCCGTCGTAATTGGTAATAATTTTGCGTTGAAGATTGATGAGCTGGATAGGTGTAGACCTGATCTGGTATTTGATATTTTCTATGCTATTCTCCGACACAGAAGGGTTTACAACTAGAGTAATACTGGGAATATCATTTTGGTTGAGATTGGATTCATTGAAAAGCTGGCTTACTTTTTTGAGCGTAGAGTTTAAGGCTATGGTGTCTAAGTCAATAACAGCAAAACTATCATTGAGTATCTCGACAATAGCTATGGTTTCAATTTTATTGTTATCTTGAGCCGTCGATTTGAAAGTGACATTTAACAATAAGAAGAAGAGGAGGATATAATATTTCATAATTAACTTTTAAACAAAAATAACTATTTTCAATTTAAACCGTTCTTATGTATATGTCGTAAATACATAAAATTGTATTGTTTAGTTGCTTTAATTTGAATATTTTTTCAGAAAAATAGAGTTGCTAAATTTGAATAACTTAAATTTGCTAATTAATTGAACTCTACCAGAGTGCATTTATGAGAATAAAAAAACCAATCTTATCTATATTTTTTTTCCTGTTGGGCTTAGCTACTACATTTGCTCAAGGTGGAGGCCCTCCAAGTCCACCTGATTTTGAAGGTGATATACCTGTCCCAATAGACGATCATGTTTGGGTTTTGATTGTAGTAGCAATCGTAGTTGGTGTTTTCATTCTCAAATTTCAGAAAACTCAAACTTCCAAGTAGTTCGTTTTGTTTCTTTTTCTAAAGTCAAAAACTATTATTCCAATAACTACTACATATTCGATAGCTATCAATAGGTAATTTTCTTCCACTCCATAACCATTGTAAGCTGAGTAACTTAAAAACACCAGCCAACTCCAGACTAGCATATATTTATATGTTGTAAAAATGCTTAAAAACAAGGGCAACATCAGATACCAGGGATGTACAGTGGTTGATAGTAAATAATATGCTGTTGCCGCAAAAAGCATATAAGTCATCAATGTTTGGAAATCAATTCTCCTATGTCTAAAGCTGAGAAAAAGGATACTTAGTAAAGTCACTATAGTCAGTGAGATTCCAATAATTTCAATTTGATTATACCCTGTCCACCAATAGCCAATTTCTCGAAGCACATAATAGATGCTTGCATTAAACTCAAAAGAAGTAAAGTATAAGCTCAAAGTCTTAGAACTCTTAGAGAGAATTTCAGGATTCCAGAAAAAACTATAAGATATGATAAGGCCCAACATCAGTAGGGCTATATATTTCAGGTAATTCAAAATTTGGTCCCGATTCAAAACCTTCAATTTCTTATTGAAATAAGGTAAAACCAGCGGAAGAAACATTAGTGGAAGCATTTTAGAAGCGACGGCACCTGCAAGTCCTAGAGCCGATAAATACACTTTTGAAGTGTATAGATAGTATAAACTTAAAGCCAGAAAAAATAACATCACCACTTCAAAATGCAAATTGAATGTGGATTCTAAAATCACTAGGGGATTTAGGATAAAAAACAAAATCTGGGATTTTGGCAGCTTTAAATGCGATAAAATTTTAAGTCCAAACCAAACGATGCCGATTTCTGCTGCGATATTAAAAAGTCTTAGGACAATAATGTTCAGAATAAGACTAGACTGTCCAATAGCATAACTTAAAGTGTAAATCAATTGTGCAACAGGCGGATAAGTAGAGTAATTTGAAGCGTTTAGATCTCCCATTCTATCATAAAGCAGGCCTTGAAAGTCTTCCATCTCGATCGTATGGCTTTCAACAAGTTCCTTAGGCAGATGCAAATAAGGATTGATACCTTGGTTGTAGAGCATTCCATCCCAAACAAACCGATAAAAATCCTGAGATAATTCTGGGATTGAGAATAGGAAAATGAACTTTAATAGAAAACTCAATAAAATCAGATAGCTAAGTCTTATACCACTTTTATAGAGATAGAAGGAGAGACCAAAAGCTGCCGTATATAAAGAAAAAAGTAACCAAAATTGAGACCTTTCCAATTCGTAACCCAGCCAGTAATAAATGAAACAAAGCGAGATGATGCTTAAAACCTTTGTCCATGTATTTAGTGCCTCAGCTCTCATTAAGCATTTGAGAAAATCGTTTTGAAGGATATAAATCCAAAACCAAACACAAGCATCAAGTGAAAAATCACTAAGCCGAAATCTTGTGTGATGTAGGCGCTATAAAGTCCGTAAATGAAATAACCAAATAACAAAACTTCAATACCGTTGAGTATCGAAAGTTTTTTATTGATGTAGGTTTTGCCCTTCCAGGTATCGGTATCCGAAGAAATATCAAATTTTGGAGTACGGATAAAGGCTGATTTTTTATTGAAGTGTCCTTCCAGAATGGCTAATGTATTATGAACAGATAATCCCATCGCGATAGAAAAAAAGGTAATAAATAAACCTGTAAATTTCAAAAGGGATAATGAATTTCGGTTATGAATCTCTTTATAACTCGTCCAATAACCATAAATGAAAAAGACAGTACTGATTCCCATAGCTGCCAAAATATAAAAAATGCTATCCCAAGAACCTTGCTGGAATTTGATATACAAAATAGGAATACTGAGGATCGCGACAAGCAAAATCAGTAAAAACATACTTGAGTTGAGCAAATGAAAACAGCTGTGAAGTTTGGACATAAAACTTAAGTCTTTACTTTGAACAACAGATTTGAAGTTTTTTCTGAAATTTTCTGCGGCTCCTTTATTCCAGCGAAATTGTTGTGACCTTGCCGCGCTCAAAACTACGGGAAGCTCTGCGGGAGTTACTACATCTTTAAGATAGGTGAATTTCCAGCCTTTAAGCTGAGCCCTATAGCTCAAGTCCAGATCTTCAGTTAAAGTGTCACCTTGCCAATTTCCAGCATCTTCAATGCAAGATTTTCTCCAAACTCCGGCAGTTCCGTTGAAGTTAATAAAATGACCTCCAAACGATCGTCCTACTTGTTCAATAAGAAAATGAAAATCCAATGCGAACGCCTGGATTTTGGTGAGAATGCTATAGTTTCTATTAACGTGCCCCCAGCGCGTTTGCACAACGCCTACATTTTCCTTGTTAAAGTGTGGTATCGTCAATTTTAACCAATCTGGTTGAGGTAAAAAGTCTGCATCAAAGATCGCTATAAAATCACCCTCCGCTATTTTCAGACCTTCTTTGAGAGCCCCAGCTTTAAAGTTTTTACGATCAGTTCTATGAATGTATTTGGCATTGACTCCCTTTTCTATCAGCTCTTGAGTGAGTTGTTCAGTGTAAGTTTTAGAAGAATCTGTAGAGTCATCAAGAACTTGAATTTCTAATTTTGATGAGGGATAATCTAGTTTTGATATGTTTTCAAGTAAACGTTTTACTACATATTTTTCGTTGTAAAGGGGAAGTTGAACTGTCACTTTTGGCCAGTGAGTTGGATTAGCAACAGGTTTTACTTTTTGTTTTTTCGTTTTCTTATAGTTAAGAACAAGCTGAAGCTGTAACAAGCTGTAGATGAGAATCACCAGGAGTGCAAAACTGTAAAGTCCAACGATGATGTAATCTAAAATCATTTGAAAGTGTATTTAAAAATCCAGCCTAGTATTTTTACCCCAGCCATAACAGCTCCTTTTATGGTTCCAGAAACTTTGGATGTTCCAATCCTGTTTCTATAATTCATTTTAACCTCGGTGTAGCTTAAATTTTGTTTCAAAGCTTTCAATTGCATTTCTACGGTCCAGCCGTAGGTTTTATCTTCCATGTTCAAATCTAAAAGCTTTTCATATTTAATAGCCCTAAAAGGTCCCAGATCTGTAAATTTCGAATTAAAAAATAAGCGCATCAAACTTGTAGCTAACCAATTCCCGAAAATTTGAGGAAATGTCATAGAGCCAGGTTCTCGTTTAGACTTTACTCTGGCACCAATCACAAGGTCTATATCATCTTCAGTAATTGGTTTCAAAAGCTTATCCATTTCATCGGGATAATCGCTGTAGTCTCCATCGAGAAAAACTACTATATCGGTAATGTCTTCCAAGTTTTGCAAATAAGAAAGTCCATTTAAGCAGGCATATCCATAACCCATATTGGGCTCGTAGAGAATAGTTGCCCCAGCTTCCTTCGCATTTTTAGACGTCTGGTCTGTTGAGTTATTATCCACTACAATAACTTCAGAAATATGCGAAGGAATATCGTTGACGACCTTCGCTATAGAGCTTTCTTCATTATAGGCAGGGATGATGACACGGACTTTATTCATAGGTCGCGAAAATACATTTTTAAAGGTTAGTCGTTTTATATTCAGCTTGATTTCATGAGTAATTAAACCTTAATTAACTTATTTTCGTAAATATCTATAAGCGAGTTTTTTATAAAATTGTAGATAAAACTAGATTTGCATAATAAATTTAAAGAGGTAGATTTAGAAAAAATTTCGAATGCAACCAGATGAGCTTATTTTACAGTTAAAGCAAAAGAATGAAGTCGCTTTTTCCCAGATTTACGATATGTATTCTGAAAATATTTTCGGAATTATAAATACTATAGTCAAAGATGCAGAGGTAGCAGAGGAGGTGCTGCAGGATGTATTTATCAAAGTATGGGACAAGTCCGACTCCTATTCTAGTGAGAAAGGTCGCTTTTTTACTTGGCTTCTGAATATTTCCAGAAACGCTGCTATAGATAAAGTAAGATCTAAAGCTTATAAGAATAAACGTAAAAATTCAGATTTTGATGATTTTTCGTTTTTCATAAAGGACGACATGGATCTTGACAGCATAAGCGACGGGTATGGAATCAAAAAATTTGTGGATAAGTTGAAGCCTATGTGTGTGAAGTTGATCGACTTATTATTCTTCAAAGGGTATACCCAAAAAGAAGCCTCAGAAACTTTGGAAATCCCCTTAGGAACTGTGAAATCCAGAAATAGAACTTGCTTAAATTCATTAAGAGATACATTACAATAATTATGACTACAAAAGAATATATAGAATCCGGATTACTTGAGCTTTACGTTTACGGGACGCTTTCTGGAAAAGAGCAAGCCCAAATTGCCAGGGATGTTGCTCAAGATTCGGAATTGCAAGCTGAGGTAAAAGCCATTGAAAAAACTTTGTTAGAACTTTCTAAGGCAACATCTTCTGGTGTTAATCCCTCCGTTAAGAAAGAGATTTTTAGAATTGTTACAGAAAAATCTACAGTGCTAAAACCTAAGGTGAAAATAATAACGTCCAATTATTCATACTTTGGCTGGGCTGCTGCCATACTACTTTTAGGTGGTATTTTATGGATGATGAAATTAAATCAAGATCTCGAAGAACAGATCAATCTTGTTAATGAACAACTAGAAACCAAAGAGATTCAGGTAGCAAATTCCAATCAAAACGTGCAAAAACTCGAGGACTTGCTTATACAAATGGCTCAGCCTGGGACTCGTAAATTCATACTTCCAGGCAACGAACTCAACGCACCCAATTCCTCTGTAGCCGCATTTTATGATAAAGACACAGGTGAATTAATTCTAGACATTAGTCGTTTGCCAGATGCGCCGGAAGGAATGGTTTATCAAGCGTGGTCACTGAAGTTTGAACCACTTACTCCTAATAGTATTGGACTTTTGGCTGCATTAAATTCTCCTGGAAACAAAATTTTCAGACTGGGTGATATACCGGAATCTGAAGGTTTTGGAATCACTTTAGAGCCAGCAGGCGGAAGCGAGCAACCCAATCTAAATCAACTTTTTGCCTTAGGAACAGTTTCATCTTAATTCAGCCTCCAAATTTCAAAATTGAGAGCGGCTGCAAATATAATCCAGAGAATATAAGGAATAAGCAAGTAGGCAGCAGTATTGCTTACAATCTTAAACCACTTGAAGGTGATTAAAACCAGGACGATGAGTGCTACAATGATAAAAAGAGCTACGAGTGGTGACTGGTACCCAAAGAAGGTTACAGACCAAGAGGCATTCAAAACGAGCTGAAAACCAAAATGATACAATGCGGACTTTACCCAAAGATGATGAAAACCTTTGCTCCATACCAGTCCGGCTGCAACACCCATCAAGACATAAAGCAAGGTCCAAACTGGAGCAAAAAGCCAACTTGGCGGATTAAAAAAAGGCTTTTCCAAAGTTGTGAACCAAGTGTTAACGCTGGTTTGTGTGGCAATTGAGCCTAAAAAGCCTATGCCCAAACAGACTACAACTCCAATTAATATCTTAACTACTGTATTTATTTTCATGAGTGTCTTTCTAATAAGCAAAATATTAATATTTTTCAAGATCTACAACCTATTCCAGAACATCTCGCTTACTTATATTTGTCTCAAACATCAAAAAAATGAACACTAAAGACTTTACTTATAAAACATCACAACTTTTACCAGACTTAGGTTCGTATACAGCTGAAGCACCTAGCAATATTGCACTTGTGAAATACTGGGGAAAATATGGTGAGCAACTTCCCAAAAATACATCCATAAGTTATACACTCGACAATTGTAAAACCAAAACTGAAGTTGTTTTAAAGAAACGAATTGAGGCAGATGATCAGTTTCATTTTGAAGTGTATTTGGATGGTGATTTAAAACCTGCTTTCAAATCCAAAATTGAAACTTTTTTAAAGCGCATAGAAACCTATACGCCTTTTTTGAAATCTTTTGAATTTGAGATTCACACAAAAAATACGTTTCCCCACAGTAGCGGAATAGCTTCATCTGCTAGCGGTATGGCTGCTCTTTCAAAATGCTTTATGGCTATGGAAAATTCAGTAAAACCTGAACTGACAGATGAATTTCTGGCACAGAAAACATCATTTTTGGCAAGATTAGGATCTGGTAGTGCCTGCAGAAGCACAGGTGCTAAATTGGTCGTTTGGGGTAAGCACGAAGACATAGAAGGCAGCTCCAGCTTTTTTGGAATTGATTATCCGCATGAAGTCCATCCAAATTTCAGAGCGTTTCAAGACTCAATTTTACTCATAGATGAAGGCCAAAAACAAGTGAGCAGTAGTATAGGTCATGATTTGATGCACGGACATCCTTTTGCAGAGCAACGTTTTCAACAAGCAGATGATAATATTTCAAAATTGAAATCTATTTTATCCTCAGGTAATTTTGATGAGTTTTTTGCTTTGGTAGAATCTGAGGCTTTGTCACTTCACGCGATGATGATGACAAGTTCTCCATATTTCATCCTAATGAAACCTAATACTTTAGAAGTAATCAATAAAATCTGGGAACTTAGAAGATCTGAAGAGGTCCAGATCGGTTTTACGCTCGACGCCGGAGCCAATGTTCATTTGCTCTACCCGAATACTTCTTCTGCCAGGGTCAGAAAATTTATTACCGAAGATTTAATCCAATTTTGCCAGGGAGACAAAGTAATTCATGATCAAATTCAGTTTTAACTTTGTTTATAATATTTGAATTAAAGTTCAACAAAATAAATTAAATTTGTAGATATTATTTTTTTGAAGAGATATTTTTTCTTAATTGCCATTATTTATCTCTTAATAATCATTAATATTTGCAGAACAGATTGATTTTATCCTAAAGAGACACCTATGAAAGGACCCTTATTTTATTCCAAGATCTTATTATTTGGAGAATATGGTATTATTAAAGATTCCAAAGGACTTTCTATCCCCTACAACTTCTACAACGGAGCTTTAAAGGTTGACGAGAATCCAGATGAAAAGGCTATTAAGTCCAATAAAGAATTAAAGCGATTTTCTTCTTACCTGGAGGGACTGAACACAGAAAAAAGTACACCAGTTCGTTTTGATTTAGATTCATTAAATGAGGATCTGGACAAAGGAATGTATTTCGATAGCAGTATTCCTCAAGGTTATGGCGTAGGAAGTAGTGGAGCTCTGGTAGCCGCTATTTATGATAAATATGCGTTTGATAAAATCACAATTCTTGAAAATTTATCTAAGGACAAACTTTTGAAGCTCAAAACTATTTTTTCCAAAATGGAATCTTTTTTTCATGGAAAATCTTCAGGCTTAGATCCGCTTAATAGCTATCTAAGCTTACCCATACTTATCAATTCAAAAGACAATATTGAACCCGCAGGAATTCCTTCACAAGCTCAAAACGGTAATGGTGCTGTCTTTCTTCTGGACAGTGGCATCGTGGGAGAAACGGCTCCAATGGTTCAGATTTTTATGGACAATATGAAGCAGGAGGGTTTCAGAAATATCATGAAAGATAAATTCGTAAAACATACAGATGCCTGTGTAGATAACTTCCTGGAAGGTGATTTCAAATCGCTTTTTGGAAATATAAAGCATCTCTCCAATGTTGTTTTAGATAATTTCAAACCTATGATTCCTAAGCAGTTCCACGAGTTGTGGAAAAAAGGTATCGAAACCAACGATTACTACCTCAAGCTTTGTGGCTCTGGAGGTGGCGGCTATATTTTAGGTTTTACTCAGGATTTTGAAAAAGCCAAAAAAGCCCTGAAAGATCACAAATTGGAAGTGGTTTATACGTTTTAAAATCTATTGATTCATGTCTCGAGAGAACAAACGCCTTTGGCTCAAATTTTTGAGTTTGTTCTCCGTCATTCGCGGTTATAATATTCTTATTATTGTTATAGCTCAGTACTTGGCTTCCATATTTATTATGGCACATCACATCCCCATTAAGCAAGTTGTGCTGGATGTCAATCTTTTTTTAATCGTTGTATCAACAGCATTAGCCATCGCTTCCGGATACTTAATCAATAATTTTTACGATTCCGAAAAAGACCTGATCAACAGGCCCCAAAAAACCTTACTCGACAACTACGTCAGCCAGAAAACCAAACTAGGTGTATATTTTACACTCAACTTTCTCAGCGTCATCATCGCTAGCTACGTAAGTTTTAAAGCCGTTTTATTTTACTCCATTTACATTTTCATCTTATGGCTGTATTCTCATAAGCTCAAACGCTATCCTTTTTTAGGAACACTCACTGCCGGAGTGGTAGCTATATTGCCATTTTTCATCATTTTCGTCTATTATCGGAATTTTGAAGAAGTGATTATCGTACATGCGGTTTTTCTCTTTTTCATCATTCTTATCAGAGAACTCGTGAAAGACCTGGAAAATCTAAAAGGTGATTTCACATTAGATTACTCCACAATTCCGGTGAAATATAATGTGAAATTTACAAAGCGACTCATTTCTATATTGGTGATTTCCACCATCATTCCAGCGCTTATACTCGTGCTTTATTTCGATTCAGGTTACATGGATTATTACTTCCTCTTATGCGTGGTGTTACTCATCATATTTCTATTTCAGCTCTGGCGGTCGGAGCAGAAAATCCACTATCTGGTTTTACACAATCTTCTTAAATTTGTCATTGTTCTCGGCGTTTTCAGTATCATGCTTATTGATATCGAAGAGGTTTTAAAAAGAATCTTCTAGAGGTTTTATTTTGAATTTGTATCCGTTGGCCTCAAGCTTTACGATATACAGCTTAAGATAGGAAGCTAACTTAGAATATCCGTCCTGAGTGTAAAGAACCGATTTAGGTGAACGTTGTCCACTAGTGATAATTTGAATACTGAAGTCTTATCGATATTGGACCATTACTATTTTTATAATTTTCAACTCCAGTCAAAGACCTCACAGGTTTTTGAAACCCGTGAGGTCTCATCGCTTGCTAACAAAAATAATATTTTTCATAGCCTGAGAACACCCAACTTCAGATGAACGGTCTCTTCTGGAATAAAATTGAGAACTGAAGATTTATCGACAACGGACCATTACTAAAAGTTAGCTTGATTTTTATAACTTTCCAACTCAAGTCAAAGACCTCACAGGTTTTCGAAACCTGTGAGGTCTCATCTCTTGCTAACAAAAACAATAATTGCTTTAGCCTAAGAACACTCGTCTTTAGTTGTTCGTTATTCTTTAGTAATAAACGTATAAATTAAAGTCTTATCGACATCGGGCGTTCACATTTAAACTCACTACGTCATGAAAGTTTATTGTCGAAAAATATGGAGTCTAGCAGTGGTAAATTCCGAAGAAAATTTACTTCTCTTCAGGCAGATACTCCAACCTTAAGATATCGATATCCTCGATGAGTTTTTCTATCTCTTCAGGGTTGGTGCCGTCGTAGAATCCGCGGATGCGCTTTTCTTTATCCACCAATACAAAATTTTCTGTATGAACGAGGTCGTAGGGTCCGCCATCACCTTCGGTTTTGGAAGCCAGATATTCTTTTCTCGCCAGATTGTAGATTTGTTTTTTGTCACCGGTCACCAGATTCCATTTGCTGTCGATAACTCCTTTTTCTTTTGCATATTTTTTGAGCTGAGGAACGTCATCAATTTCTGGCGTTACAGAGTGAGAAAGTAATTTGATGTCATCGTCATTTTTGAACTCTTTTTGAAGAGTTTGCATGCTTTTGGCCATGTCAATACAAATGCTCTGGCAAGTGGTAAAAAAGAAATCGGCGACATAGATTTTGTCTTTATAATCCTTCTGTGTAATCGTATCACCATTTTGATTCACCAGCTTAAAATCTTTGACTTTATGATACTTGCGAATGTACTGGACCGTCGTATCCACAAGATCTGCAGTAACCATGCTTGGCTGAAAAACAGGAAGCTTGGGAGTGGGTTTTAACTGGTTGTAAATGAACGCAATGATGATTGCTGAAAGGATGAGCATCACCACAAAGAAAAACTTGTATCTAGCAAAAAACTTGAGCATAGTTGTGTAATATTTTGCAAAAATAACTCGAATGCATGTCCTGTAATGTCTCATTGGTTACAATTATTTGTTAACTATGCGGCGTAGAGGTTCAAAAATTTTTTATGCACCGATAAAAGATTACTTTTGCGACTGAAAATTTCTGATTAATGGATCCATTTTTTATCAAAGCAGTTCAACTCCTTTTGAGTTTATCTATACTAATTGTATTACATGAGTTAGGTCATTTTATACCGGCTAAACTCTTTAACACCCGAGTAGAGAAATTCTATTTGTTTTTTGATGTCAAGTTTTCGCTTTTCAAAAAGAAAATTGGCGATACGGTTTATGGTATTGGCTGGTTACCACTTGGTGGTTATGTGAAAATTTCCGGGATGATAGATGAGAGTATGGACAAGGAGCAAATGGCAAAACCACCTGAGCCCTGGGAATTTCGTAGTAAGCCAGCCTGGCAACGACTCATCATTATGTTGGGCGGTGTGACCGTGAACATTGTATTGGGATTCCTCATTTATATGATGGTTCTTTTTGTTTATGGTGAAAACTATTTGTCTCCAAAAGTTTTTGATAACGGTCTTGAAAGCACCGAAATCATGAAAGACTACGGGTTTATGGATGGTGACAAAATTTTAAGCGTTGATGGAGAACCTCTACAAAGCCAGATCGACATTAATAAATATTTATTGCTTAGGGATATAAGCACCGTAGAAGTGGAGCATCCAACTGGTAGCTCAGAAACTTTATCGATTCCGGAAGATATCGGTCAGCAGTTATTTCAATCTGGTAGTTTTCAGCCTTTTTCACCGATTAAGAAACCCATGATCGATAGCGTATTGGCAGATTCTCCAGCAGATAAGGCCGGGCTTAAAAAAGGAGACATGATTACGTCCGTTAATGGTGAAAAGATCAATTACTGGCATGAGTTCAGAAAAAAAATACAAGACAATAAAGGTGTGCCTGTTGAGGTAACTTATACGAGTGCGCCTCAGGAAAATCCTGGACTGGATAGAGAATTGGCAGCAGAGGGGTTAGGTAAAGTAAATGTGACTGCCGATGAAGATGGTCTTATAGGGGTCATTACTTCAGCTATAAGCGCGGAGGATATCTTGACTAAGTCCTACAGCTTTGGTGAAAGCATAGGTGCTGGATTTGATTTTGCTTATTGGACGCTCCATGATTACGTTGCGCAATTTAAATATGTGTTTACTAAGAAAGGAGCTACACAAGTGGGTGGTTTTGGAGCTATAGGAAGTTTGTTTCCCGATGCCTGGGACTGGAAAGCCTTTTGGACCACCACAGCGTTTATCTCAATTATCCTTGCATTCATGAATATCTTACCTATCCCTGCGTTGGATGGAGGACATGTTATGTTCCTGCTCTATGAGATGATCTCTGGGCGTAAGCCCAACGAAAAGGTGATGGAATATGCCCAAATGGTTGGTTTCTTCATACTTATAGCTTTGGTTTTGTTTGCCAATGGAAATGACGTCTACCGCTGGCTGACAGGAGGCTAAATTTTTAAATATTTTTTTAAAAAAACGTTTTGTGAAACTAAATATTGGTTTATATTTGCAACCGCAAAACACGATAGTTCATTACATCATATAAATTCCCCCTTAGCTCAGTTGGTTAGAGCATCTGACTGTTAATCAGAGGGTCCAAAGTTCGAGTCTTTGAGGGGGAGCAAAGTAAGCCTGATACTAAAGTATCGGGTTTTTTTGTTTTATTATATTTTCCTTTTCAAGTTCTGAATTCACTGGCACTTACAGATTTTCAACCAAAAGTTTACTTTTCCTTCTAAATTATCAGGGCACCTATTTTAAACCTAAAAAAAGGTGTACAAAAAGGTTGCAGTTACTGATTTCTATATCAATTAATTACAATTGATATGACAACAAACAACTTACAGATCTCGTAGAACCGTTCAAGGTAAAGTTCCAATTTTTTGTTGGCTCACTTATAACAAAATCGGAAAAAGTTTCGCAATTGGTATTTATATCAAAGAGAAAGAACGGAAATCAAAACTCAGGGGTCTTGACAAAATGAAATCATCTAGTTTTTAATCCAGATATCAATCTTATTCATTTTTATAAAGCAAATCTATTGTAGCATTTTAAGTAATTTCATCTGTAAATCAGTTAACTATATGACTAATATTTGTTATTTTTACATTTTAATTGCCTTAAAACATACAGCTAATTCAATTTAATAAAATATGATAAAATTTATACTCTCTACTTTAAGCTCTCTATCAAAGCCTTTTTTATTTCCCGTCTTTTTATTGCTAACTTTTAGTGCAAATGCACAATCAAATGGAGATTATAGGTCTAAACCTGGAACTAATCAAAATTTTGCTTCAGCTTCCACCTGGGAAACATTTAATGGATCTTGGGAAAATGCTTCATCACCTCCTTCATCAAATCAACAGGGCGATATTACAATTGTAAGTGGTAGCGGTGTTATGTATACTACAACTGGAAACGGTTTTTTTCAGCTAAATGCTGACTTGATTATTAATGGAGATTTTACTGTTAATGTAAATACGAATTCAAACTCAGAATTTGTAGCGAGGACTAACGGATTTATATTAAATACAGGAGGTCGTTTTATAACTGATTTTGGAAATAATCCTACATTGACGGTCGACATTATCGAAAAGTTTGTGATAAATGGAGGAGAGCTTATTTATCGTAATGGAGGTAATAATTCGGCTATCTTTTTTGACATTCACGGAGATGTAGACATTAATGGCGGAGTTACTTTAAGGGAATCTGCTAAGAAAGGTTTAAATAATTCAGGTCTTTATATTAGAGGAGTTAGCCCTCAACATTTAAATATTTCTTCACAAGTTTCTGAATTGGCTAGAGAACGGTTTTTTGTTCGCAGTGGATCTACAAATGAGATCACAATTACTTATGATGGAAGCATTACTCAAAATACAGTTTTTGGTTCAACTAGTATTATTAGTAGAACAAACTTTACTGGCATTCAAAACAGAACAAGTAACATAAACTTCACCGTAAATAATTCTTCTGCGACGGGTGTGACTCTTAGTAAAAATCAAACTGTATCTGGCACACTTCAATTATTAGATGGTATACTGAATAAAGGAACAAATGCACTTAATATTGCTACAGGAGCGACTATAGAACGTACAGGCGGAACTTTAAATACACCTCCTACTTCCTTTGGCACGAGCGTCAACTTGCTTTATAGTGTCCACACCAGTCCAGTGACTATGGCGAATGAAGTGCCGACTGCAGATATTATTCAAAATTTTACCATCTCAAATCCTAATGGTGTTTTTACAGACCGTGATTTTACAATTAATGGAATACTCGATTTAGCAGTAGCCAATCCAAACGCCAGCAATGGTTTGCTGGAACTGGTGAGAGATTATA
>Ga0306899_1000214_pt1 | contig 33696 bp, 33 predicted proteins | sample AntRauMFilla3764_FD_190407 | JGI IMG/M metagenome (GOLD analysis project Ga0306899, IMG submission 190407) | Saline lake microbial communities from Rauer Islands, Antarctica - Metagenome Filla 3 #764 (v2) (version 2) | ecosystem: Environmental > Aquatic > Non-marine Saline and Alkaline > Saline ... | reverse complement strand
CCACATCGAGCGGTTCAACCCCGTCGAGGACGTCCTCCAGCACGTCGACGACGGGGTTGAACCGCTCGATGTGGCCCACCTGGAGGGTCACGCCGGCGGCCTCGGCGCTGTCGATGAGTTCGCGGCCCTTGGCGGCGTCGGCGACGAAGGGCTTCTCGACCAGCACGGAGACGCCGGCCGCGATGGCCTGGGCGGCGACGTCGTAGTGGAACCGCGTGGGGACGGCGACGGAGACGAGGTCGACCATGCCGAGCAGGGTGTCGAGGTCGTGGACCGCGGTGCCGTAGTTCTCGGCGACCTGTGTGGCGACCGCCTCGTCGGCGTCGGCGATTCCCGCGAGCTCGACGCCCTGTATCTCGTTGTAGACGCGGGCGTGGTGTCGGCCCATGCTGCCGACGCCGACGACGCCCGCACGGAGCGTCTCGCTCATGTCGAAAACTCCGTGAGTGCGAGCGTTATCCGCCGGACGTCCTCCGGGGAGAGCTCCGGGTGGACCGGGATGGAGAGGACCTCGTCGGCGGCTCGTTCGGCGGCCGGTAACTCGACGTCGACGTCGTCGTAGGCCGGCTCTTCGTGTATCGGCGTGGGATAGTACACCGCCGACCCGACGCCGTACTCGGCCAGGTGGTCGGCAAGCCCGTCCCGGTCGTCACAGCGGACCGTGTACTGGTGGTAGGCGTGGCGACAGTCCGCGGGTTCGGCCGGCCGCCCCATCGCCACCTCGTCGACGGCGTCGAACCGGGCGGCGTTGTCCCGCCGGGCGTCGACGAAGTCGTCGAGCTTCGAGAGCTGGACGCGCCCGATGGCCGCACAGAGGTCCGTCATCCGGAAGTTGTGGCCGACCCGCTCGTGGCCGCCCTCGGGCCCGCGGCCGTGGTCGATGAAGCTGCGACAGCGCTCGGCCACGCCGTCGTCGTCGGTGACGACCATCCCGCCCTCGCCGGTGGTCATGTTCTTCGTCGGGTAGAAGCTGAAACAGCCGGCGTCGCCGAAGCTCCCGACGGGGTCGCCCCGGTAGGTCGCGCCGTGGGCCTGCGCGCAGTCCTCGACGAGGACCGCGTCGTGGCGGTCGGCTATCGCCTGCAGTTCCTCGATGGGCGCGGGGCAGCCGTACAGGTGGACGGCCAGAATCGCATCGATACCCTCGTCGTCGGCGACGGCGGCGACGCGGTCGGGGTCGAGATTGTACGTCTCGGGGTCGATATCCGCGAACAGGGGGCGGGCGCCGACGTGCCTGACGGCGTTGGCCGTCGCGATGAACGAAAAGGGCGTCGTTACCACCGTATCGCCGGGGCCGATGTCGAGCGCGGCCAGCGCCGCGTGCAGGGCGGTCGTGCCGTTCGTGGTCGGGACGCCGTGGGCGACGTCGCAGTACGCGGCGAACTCCGAGCCGAAGGCCTCGACGGCCTCGCCACCGCTGAGCCGACCGGAGCGGAGGACCTCGTCTACCCTGTGGAGTTCCTCACGACCGACAGCCGGCGAGGCTATCGGTATGGTCGGCTCGTGCAACTGCGTCTCAGTCACGGCGCTTCACCGCCATAGTGGGGGGAGATGCCGACTCGTCCGGTCGGTGTCGATTGGACAGCGATCACGGTTTCCGGCAAGCAAAGTATAGGCATTGTTATGTGTTCCTTGCACTGAGAAACGTCGTGTTTCGTCCGAGACGGTGTCTGTATGGGGCGAGAGCGGGCCATTTTCCGTCCACGTGAGTTCCGGTTCGTTTTGCCGGAGATACCCACTCTGTATCCGGTATATGTGATACGTAACAAAGGCGGGTCCACGTGTGTATCTCCCAACAGTGGCTTCGAGGCGGGGCCGTCCGCATCCACGTGGAGCAACGTAATGACACAGGCTACAGTTGAGACCGTCTGCGACCAGTTGCCCGACCAGGAGCGCGGCGTCCACCCGGACCCGGTCCACCGAGCATGGACCCATATGTCACTGTACCGAAACTATGCCCCAGGTCCGAAGGCAGCGAGGCTTGCAGATCCCGACCGGCGTCGGCGCGTCGAGCCATCGACGCGATGGCCCGGCCGACCGGACGGTGGCACCGCCGACCGACCGATCGGAACGTGGGCCGCCGACGGTCCGGGACTGCCGATACAGCAGCTGGCACCGCGAGCCCGTGTCGCCCCTGCCTCTCTGTCAGTCGAACAGCTCACAGACGAACGATATCGCCGGGGGACACGACCGCCGGACAACCAAACGATGACACACAGACGACGTCGGTTCGACCGACCGAGCAGCGTCAGCAGGCCACACCGAACCCTCATGGCTATAGACACACCCGCCAGACCGAGCGACCGCATCGAACCCGTCAGTGACCACAGTCCGTGCGTGGGGGAGAGTACCGGATGAGCGAACCCGACCCGTGGGACGACATCAGCTACGTCATCAGCTCCCGCTACCGTATCGCGACGCTCCGTCGGCTCTCCGACGGCCCGGCGACGCCGTCGCTCATCGCGGACGAGACGGACCTCAGCATCGCCCACGTCTCGCGGGCGCTTCAGGAGCTTCGCGACGCCGACCTCGTGACGCTGCTGGTCTCGGAAAACCGCCGCAAAGGGCGGGTGTACGGCATCACTGACGAGGGCCTCGAGGTGTGGGAGACCATCGAGGCCGAGAACATGCTGTGATTACTGCTCGACCGCCTCAGTCGACTCCTCTTCCGGCAGACTCCCCTCGGGCAGCAACTGCTCGGGACGACGACGGTGTTTCGGCGTGTCCGCGAACTCGTTGATGCGTCGCCACTCGTCGGCCGTCAGATGACCACTCATACAGCCCCATTGATAGCGGCGACCGGCTTGGTAATTTACGGGCTATCGGGCATAAGGAGCGCTTGTTACGGACACTGGCAGTTCGACGCCGGAGCCGTCACTGTCCCAGGACCGTGTTCAGTGTATCACGGAGGAACGGCCGCGGGTCGTCCAGACTGAACACGTCGAAGTTCGGCTGTTCGAGCAGCGACCCCGCCATCTCACCGAGCGTCCCGCTCACCGTCGGCCGGGGGACGTAGGCGTACTCCTCGGTGAGCACGCTGTGGAGGTGGACCAGCTCCCCACGAAGGAAATGCGACGCCGTCCCCGGTCGGTAGGTGGGGTCGAACGGTCCCGTCTCGCCGTTGGCCAGCTGCCAGTAGTAGTGGGGGTAGTCGACGCCCGCGTGGATGTCACAGGGCAGCGAGGCCCAGAAGCGCGGGTTTATCTCCAGCAGTTTGAACGTCCCCGACTCCGCGTCACGGATGAACCCGACTGAGGCGGGGCCGTGCCAGTCGAGTTCGTCGAGGATGGCGAGCCCGGCCCGCTCCAGTGCCGGGATGTCGACGGCCTCGTGGTAGACGCTGGGGCCACGGGGATACTTCATCCCGCGTCGGAGCGCCTTCTGGGTCGAGACCACCGGCTCGCCGTCGTCGTACAGCGCGCGGATGGTGTACTCCGTCCCGTCGACGTACTCCTGGACGATGGGGACGTGGCCCATCTGCTCGACGAGAGCGTCGACGTCTGGGGCCTCGTCCCGGTCGATGTACTCGGTCGTGGCCGCCTCCATTGCGTTCTCGGGGGCCAGGTCATCGAGATACTGGTCGGCCAGAAAGCCGTACCGGGCCTTCACGATTCGGCGACCGCTCCAGTCTTCGACGTCGGTCAGCAGATGAGTCTCGGGGACGGCGACCCCGGCCGTCTCGGCCGCGTCGACGAGGGCGACGCGGTCGTGGGCCTCCGCCAGCGTCTCGGCGTCCGGCCAGAGCGTCGAGATGTGCTCCGCGAAGGCCTCCCGGTACTTCGAGAGGACGTAGACGTCGGGCTCGCGGACGGGTGCGATAGTCCGGACGTCGGGCCGCTCGGCCAGGTCTAGCAGGGCGTCGCGGTACTTGATGATGTCCGAGAAGGGGTCGGGGACCCGAACCGACTCGTCGCAGTACCGCGACGCGATAGCGGGCGTCCCCTCCCGGTTTGCGGCAGCGATGGTCCGGACGCCCCGGCGGCCCAGCGACCGGATGATGTTCAACGACGCTGGCGCCTGATTGGAGACGACGACGATGGCGTCGTCCGACGTGGTCTGTGTACCCATGCGGTTGGGCTCGAAGTGTAGGCGGAAAGTTACCGGGAAGGTAGAAATTGGAAAGCCAACTATTCGACGGTAGAGTGCTGAATACAGATTATGTCTGTTTGCATATCATTTCGGCATAAAAAGGCTCCGGCTGCGTCTCCATTTCGGCACTTGGAAGCCCTCTACCGGATGATTATCTGACGGGTGCGGAGTATTTCGGCGGGTTTCAGACACCTTTCTCGGTCGAACTGTTTGCCGATATTAGGCATCTTGACGAACGGTCAGTATAACAATAGGTTGGTCCACGCTAGCCGACGCTGATGACCGAACAGGTCCCGTTCACAGACGTCTACGTCGACGACGATATCGTGGAGCGTGCCACGGAAGTGCTGGAGACGCGCCGATACGTCAAAGGGCCGCGCGTCGAGGCCCTGGAAGCACAGTTCGCCGACACCTGCGACGCCGACCACGCCGTCGGCGTCAGCAGCGGTACAGCGGCGCTCTACCTCGCGATGAAGGCGGCCGGCATCGGCGAGGGCGACACCGTACTCGTCCCCGGGCACACCTTCTTCGCGACGGTCAGCCCGGTCGTCGAACTCGGGGCGGAGCCGGTGTTCGTCGACGTCGACCCGGAGACGTACACCATCGACGAGACCGACCTCGCCAGGAAGGCGGCCGCCCACGACGACGCGGCCGCCGTCGCGCCGGTCCACCTCTACGGCCAGCCGGCCGCCATGGGGCCGATCACGACCATCGCCGATCGGTACGACCTCGACGTCTTCGAGGACAGCTGTCAGGCCCACGGCGCGACCTACCGGGGCGACCCCGTCGGCGGGCTCGGCACCGCCGGCTGTTTCAGCTTCTACCCGTCGAAGAACATGACCGTCGCGGGCGACGGTGGGATGCTCGTCACCGACGACGCCGACCTCGCTCGGACGGCGAGAGAGCTTCGGAACCACGGCCGGGACGACGACGGGACCCACGTCCGACTCGGACTGAACCACCGGATGGACGAGGTCAGCGCGGCCGTCGGGCTCGAACAGCTCTCGCATCTGGCCGACTGGAATGCAGAGCGGGCCGCCGCCGCCGACCGCTATCGCGAGCGGCTGGCCGACCTCGCGCAGGTGACACTGCCGACCGTGCGCGAAGACGCCACACACGTCTACCATCTCTACGTCGTCCAGGTGCCCGAACGCGAGGCGCTCCGGCGCCACCTCGACGAGCGGGGCATCGACACCGGCATCCACTACGACCCGCCGGTCCACCACACGCCGGCGATGCGGGAGTACCTCGACGAGGTGCCCTCGCTGCCGGAGACGGACCGACTCTGTGACCGTATCTGCTCGCTGCCGATGCACCCGCGCATCACCGACGAGGAGATCGACCGAGTCGCCGAAGAGATCAGGGGGTTCTACGAATGAGGTACGGCGTCGTCGGCACCGGCTACTGGGGGAAAAACCACGTCCGCGTCGCCAAGGAACTGCTCGACGACGGCGAGCTCGACGAGGTGGTCCTCTGTGACACCGACGAGAGCCGCGCCTCGAACCTCGCTGAGACGTACGACCTGCCCTACGAGACGGATATCGGGAACCTCGACGTGGACGCGGCGACGGTCGCCACGCCCTCGACGACCCACCGGACCGTCGCGCTGTCGATGCTGGAGCGGGATATCGACCTGCTCGTCGAGAAACCGCTCGCGCTGACCTCGGCGGACGCCTGGGACATCGTCGAGGCCGCCGAGGACAACGACTGCACGCTCGGCGTGGGCCACATCTTCCGGTACCACCCCGCGCTGGTCGCGCTGAAGCGCCGTATCGACCGCGGAGAGCTGGGCCGCATCAAGTACCTCCAGACGCGGCGCTTTTCCTTCAGGGTGCCCCGGACCACGACGGGCGTGCTGTACTCGCTTGCGGTCCACGACGTGGACATCTACGACTACCTGCTCGGGCGCCGGCCCGACAGCGTCCACGGCCAGCTGGACTCGTTCGTCCGGGAGGACATCGTCGAGACTGCGACCATCACGCTGGAGTACGGCGACACCAGCGGCGTCATCAACTCCTCCTGGCAGGTGCCCGTCTTCGACAAGAAGCGCGACCTCGTCGTCGTGGGGTCGAACCGCTCGGCCTACGTCGACTACCTGGAGAACACGAAACTCGAGCTGTTCGACGCCGAGGTGTTCTCCGACCCCGACGACGGCCTCAAGTCGAGAAACGACGGCGCCATCTCACACAGCACGGACGACCGCGAACCGCTGAAAGTCGAGGTCCAGTCGTTCGTCGAGGCCAGCCGCGCGGGCGAGCAACCACGGGCCAACGGCACCGTGGGCGCCCGCGCCGTCGAGACGCTGGAGTACGCCGAGGAGTCGGCCCGCAAGAAGAGTGTCGTTCCCGTCGAACGTGCGAATCCCGTGACGCAGTTCTAGTCCTGTCTGATAGCCACGGGGTCGCCTTCGACGTCGAAGGTCGGCACCGTCGCGTCCCCGAAGAGGTCGTCGTAGTTCGTTGCCGTCAGGTAGAGCCGCCGGCCGGCAAGCTCCGTGTAGGCCGGCTCGAACGGCGGGAAATCCAGGGCCCGTATCTTGTCGTACACCGCCAGCTGGGTCGCCTCGTCGTCGGCCGCCAGCCGCTCGGCCGGAATCGCCTTCTCGCCGTCCAGACTCGCTTTCGTGTAGAAGTACCGCTCGCCGTTGTACGCCGACTGCGGGGTCGCGACCCGGTGGACGGCGCCGTCCCGGAGCGTCGTGAGCTGTTCGCGAAACAGCTCGACGGAGGCGTCGGTGACGCGGTCGTACAGCGTCCGTGCCGTGTCGGACTCCCGGATGGGGACGAACCGGCGGGCGACGATGTCGCCGGCGTCGACCTCCGGCGCCATCACGTGCAGCGTGGTCCCGTAGCGCCAGTGGTCGTCGTCGCGGGCGTTCATGATGGCGTGTGAGAAGACGTTGCTCCCGCGATAGCGGGGCAGCTCGGCCTGGTGGAGGTTCAGCGGCGCGACGTTGGGATGCTCGAGCAGTTCCTCGCCGAGTATGTTGGGGTAGTAGACGCTGACGAGGTAGTCCACGTCGTGGTCGAGCAGTTCACGCTCCGCGTCGCGGGTGCGGACACGGTGGCCCAGCTGCTGGGCGCGGTCGTACAGGCAGCCGTCCCACCAGGTGTCCTCGTCGGGGCCGTAGGTGACGACCAGCTCGACGTCGAAGGCGTCGCGGCTCGTCAGTTCGTCCAGGCAGCGTTCACCGAGGGGATGGCTCCCGAAGAATGCGACCGATGGCATGCTCACTCGTTACCGAACGACACCCGTAGTTATGCAGCGCTTCCCCGGCGGTTGGCCGGCGATTACACTGGGTCTACGGTCACGTGATAAACGAGATGACGGCGCTGGGTTCGACGAGCCCGCTGGCCACCGAGAGGGTCGCCCAGACCGCGCCGCCGGTCGCGATGACGACGGCCAGCGAGAGCGGGCCGGCGACGTAGGGCAACACCGAGAGGACGACGCCCGCCATGACCAGAGCGACGACGGCGACCCTGGCCAGGTCGCTCGCGAGCTCGCCGAGGTCGAACTCCAGCTCGCGGTGGATGTAGTAGACGTTGACGCCGGTGTAGGCGCTGTAGGTGATGACCGTGGCGATACCGGCACCCAGCGCGCCCAGCGGCGGGATGAGCAACAGATTCAGCAGGACGTTGCCGGCCGCACTGGTGGCGCGGGCGACGGCGCGCACCCGCGCCAGACCGAGGTAGTCCAGCGCCGACCCGGTTATCTTGTGGATGGCCCTGACGATGACGAAGAAGGCGTACAGCTGTATCAACACGACCGCGCCGAGATACTCCCTGCCGACGACGTAGGTGACGGCCGGTTCGGCCACGATGACGAGCCCGGCCGCCGCCGGGACGTACAGCAGGAGGACGTTCCGCAGCGACTCGAGGTAGATGCGGCCCGCGACCTCCGGGTTCTCGGCGGCGGACTGTTCGCCCAGCGTGGGCGTGATGGTGAAGCCGAGCGACGAGGCGGGCGCGATACAGAGGTCGGCTATCTGGCGGGCCAGCGTGTAGAAGCCGACGGCGACCGGCGTCGCCAGCACGCCGACCAGAACGGTGTCGAGCTTGCTGTCGACGACGACGCTGGCCCGCGTCGCGGCGGTGGGGACGCTGTAGCGCGCGATACGGCCCCGGAGGTCGCTCTCTGGGTTCTCGGTCGGCGGGAGCGAGCGGTAAAACCGCGTGTACAGCGCCACCAGGCCGAAGGCGACCGAGGCGAGAAAGCCCACGACGTAGCCGGCCATCGCCCCGGTGACGCCGTAGCCGGCCACGACGAGCCCGGTCGTGACAACGAGCCTCGTGGTGCTGTTGACCACGGTCACGGCGGCGCTGTAGTCGACGCGGTTGAACGCCTGGAAGATGGATTTCAGGTAGCCAAACAGCGACCGGCCGGCGATGTAGAGCCCGCCGACGGTCAACACCGGGGCGACCGCCGGCCGCCCCAGGAGCCGGGCCAGTTCGGCGCCGGCCAGCGAGACGACCACGGAGACGGTAAAGGCGACGGTCAGGATGATCGCGAGCGACCACCGGATGATGTACCGGACCTGCGTCTCGTCGCGCTCGAAGTACTCGTTGACGTAGCGGGCCGTGGCGTTCGGGACGCCCAGCGTGCCGAACAGTTCGGCGATACCGACGACCGAGATGGCGAAGTACAGCAGGCCGTACTGGTCGGGTTCGAGCAGATAGCGCGTCAGAACGAGGAGCAACAGGCCGTTGGTCGCCGCGTGGATGACCCGCGCGGCCATCGTCACCTTGAACCCGGCCGCGATGCGGTCGGACAGGCTCATCGCCCACACTCGTCCCCGCGGACGTAGTAGAGGCGGTAGTCACCGTTGGTCTGGACTCTGCTCACGTCGGGGTTCTGGCGGAACGACCGGAAGGCCGCGGCCGAGTATCTGAACCCGTCGTAGATGCCGACCTCGCGCTGGTAGTCACTGGAGGTCAGCGGGACGTACCGACACCGGGAGTAGTACTGTGTCGTGTTGTTGCCAAAGACCGAGAAGGGTATCATCGCCTCCTTGCCGGGGAACTCCTTGCCTCCCGGCGTGACATCGGTCCCGGTCGTTCCGTAGTAGGCGTCGACGTAGCGCCGGGGCCCCCCGCGCGGGCCGGCGAAGTAGACCTCGGGGTCGCGCTGCTCGAAGGAGGTAGCGTGGCCCTCGTAGTACGTCTCGGGGACGTGGTCGGAGTCCTTGTACATATACGGCGACTGGTGGAGTATCATCGCCTGGGGGACCAGCATAACGACCAGCGCGACGGCGACCGCGGCCTGCCAGTGCTTCGCCGACAGCGAGGGGGAGACGGGGATACCGTCGGTGACGGCGACAGCGGCCAGCACGGTGACAAAGACCATCATGAAGCCGAGATAGCGGAACGGCTGGCGCGTGACGCTCGTGATGTAGAACAGCCCGAAGAGGCCGAACACGGGGAGGAAGCCGAAGGCGACGTACCGCAACAGGCTGTTGCGGTCGGGGAACCGGTCGTCGAGCTTGCCGGCGATGGCCAGCAACATCACGACGCCGGCGATGGTCGAGAGGACGGCGCTGACGAAGAATATCTTCACGAACAGCTCGCCGATACCGCTGCCCAGCGTCGACAGTGAGCTACTGACCGTGGATATCTCGTCGCCGGGGTTAGCACCGTACAGCAGCCCGTTTACCACGGCGCTTACGGTTCCGGTGGCCCGGCCGAACCGGGGGATCCAGAGGAGGAAGAACAGGCCGACGAGCGCGGTCTGGGGCGCCAGCGAGCGGTGACTGGTCAGCCGCTCGGTCGGCCGGTACCGGTCGTACAGCCGCGCGAGCAGCTGCAGCCCGAACCCGGCCCCGACGATGAGGAGGACGTTCGAGCCCGACTGTGGGTGGATGAGAATCGCCGCGATACCGGCGAGTGTCAGCAGGACTCCCAGCGGCGTGGCGACGGCGTAGCCCCGGACCGTGGCCAGGGTGTCGCGTTCGCCGACGTAGCGCAAGAGCAGATACAGCGCGAAGGGGGTGAAATAGATTGCGGCGGTGGTGGGGTACGGGAAGATGTAGGTGTGGATGTTGTTGATGGGCAAGAAGAGGAGGGCAAACAGCGTCCCGACGGCGGCGCCTTTCGACCGGGCCGCAAGCCGTGTCACACACAGTGCGGTAAAGAGGACGTAGACGGTCATGAAGACGGGGACCACCAGCTGGAGGGTCCGACGCGGCGGTAACCCCGTCACGTTGGTCAGCACGACCGCGATAGTGTTGATGCCGGGATAGAGGAAGTTCACCGGGTTCAGCGACCCCTCGGCTATCAGACGCGTCCAGCCGAGATAGGAGAGCGCGTCGCCGGCCCCGTTGTAGTAGTAGTCACGGATGATCGGCAGTATCGCGACGCTGATACCGACGAGCGTCGCGAGCAGCATGGCGAGTCGGCTCCGAAGCGTCGTCGCCGCCGCGCGCAGTGCGACGGCGATGGCGGCGAGGAGCCCGACGGCGCTGCCGAGCCAGAACAGGACCGGCGTGGCGCCGTAGATAGATATCTCGTACCCCGTCGGGTGGGCGCCGGCGGCGACGACGAGTCCGACGGTGTAGGCGAAATACCCGACGAGGAGAGCGACGACCTGGCGTCGTCTGGAAGCGGTCAGGGCCATCTGCGCCTTGCTGGTCGGTCGGTAGACATTGTTATTGGCGGGTTGTGCGCGGTATGGGACTGTTTCGTCGTGGGGGCGGTGGGGCCGTCATTCGTCCGTCGCGACCGACTCGTAGACGGAGAGCAACTGCGCACCCATCCGCTCGACGCCGATTTCGGCGGCGTACTCGCGGCCGTCCGAGCGCTCGCCGGTCCGGAGTATCTCGGCCAGCCCCGCGACGAGTTCGTCGTCGTCGTCGCTGACCGTGCTCGGCTCGACCGGGCCGAGCCGCTGGGCGACGTCACCGACGTCCGTCGAGACCACCGGCAGGTCACAGGCCATCGCCTCCTTGACGGTGTTGGGCGACCCCTCCCGGCGGGAGGTCATCAGGAGCGCGTCGGCGGCGTTGAGGTAGTAGGGCATTCGTTCGTGGGGGATGTCGGTCGCGGTCCGCAGTGACACCGACCGGTCGAGGCGGTCCGCGACGCGGTCGACGATGGCCCGGGCGCGAGGGTGGTTCTTCACCTCGCGTTTGGGCGGGTACGGGAAGAGGACGATGCGCTCGTCGGTCGGCCACCCCAGTTCTTCCCGAGCGCGGTCGCGGTCCATCGGTTCGAACTGATTCAGGTTGACGCCGTGGGGGATGACGCGACAGTCGCGGCCGTAGACCTCGGCCATCCCCTCGGACATCACGACGACTTCCTCACACATCGGGGCGAGCCGTTTCGTGACCGGACCGTACCGCCCCATGAGGTCCGACCCCCACAGCGAGAGCACCACCGGGTGCCGGGGCTGGGCGATGGCCATGGGCGCGGTGAGCCCGTAGTTGGCGTGGACGAGGTCGTAGCCGTTCAGCGAGTGGGCGAGCACCGAGGGGTAAAAGCGGAGGTAGTCCCAGACGGACCGGCTCCCCTCGGTCCCCGCGTCGACCGACTGGGAGTGGTTCTCCCCGGGCACCGACAGCGTCGTCAGCTCGACGCCCCGGCGCTCCAGTTCCTGGACCTGGGCCCGGAAGAACTGGGACTGCTCGTTGGTGACGAGGTTGAGGACGCGGAGGCCTGTCATCGCTTGACCGCGCTGAAGGCGGACTTGGCCAGGTTCATCGCCGGGCTGTCGGTCTCGATCTCGTAGTAGGGCACCAGTTCGCCGGCGAACTTCCCCTTGTACTCACAGAGGCGCTCGGTGTTCGCTCCCATGAGGTCGTAGGCCGTCACCGACTCGAAGGTCGGGTCGGTGAGCACGTCCTCGATGATGCGCCAGTGGAGCAGGCTGTTGACGGCCACGTCGCTCTCGGCCCGCGTCCCGCCCTGCCAGAAGTACGCCGCGTCCGGCCCGAACAGCGCCGTCACGCCCGAGAGAACGTCGCCGTCGGCGTCGCGGGCCACGTAGGTCCGGGCCCGCTCGTCCAGCCCCGCGACGAGGTCGCTGACGTAACGCCAGGAGAGCGGGAACCCCCGGCCCTGCTCTTCGTAACGGTCCCGCGTCCGCTCGAACACCGTCCGCGTCGCGTCGTGGCCCTCGACGGCGACGGTCACGTCGCTCTCGCGGGCGTTCGTGACGTCCCGGCGGAGGCTCTTGCTGAACGACTTGAGGACGCTCTCCGTGTCGGTCGCTTCGAGGTCGACCACGTAGGTGTACCGCGTCGTGAGGGCGAAATCCGCCCAGCGGAACGGTCGGGGGTCGTCGTATCCGAGCCCGGTGATGAGTCGCACCAGCGACAGCGGGCCGTCGGTCTCGAGCTCCTCGAGGACGTTCTCGACGAACTTCCTGTTGACCCGTTCGCGCTTGCGCTGTTTCGGGCTGGTCGGCATCACGACGGGGCCCAGCCGCGGGATGTTCATCGCGGGCGGCGGTGACATGATGGTCCGGCCGACGGCCCGGTCCACCTGAACAACCGGCAACAGTCCCACCGGCTGTTCGCCCTTGAAACCGCCGTAGAGGCGCAACTCGCCGTTCGTGTGGCGCTGCATCGCCGACAGCGCCGGCGGTGTGTGAAACACCTCGTACCCCGAGTTCGGGAGCGTCTCCGCCCACTCCGAAAGTGACAGTCGTTCGACGCGCATATAGCTCACCCCGACCTCCCCACGGGACCGGCTTGAGTATCTGGAGCTTATGCCGAACCGGGTCCGCGGTAGGTGGCTCCGGTCGTCAGTCGTCGGCGGGGACCGACGTCGGCGTAGACAGCGCGTACAGCTCGCCGGGCGGGCCGACCCAGGCGCCCCGCTCCAGGGCGGTCGTGACGAGCCGGCGGTAGAGGCGGTCGTAGCCGGGGTGGTCCCGACTGAAGTGGCGCGGATGCCACAGCGCCGTCATCACGGCGTCGTTCTCGGCGGCCTCGGTGAGCAGCGAGTCGACGGCGGCCCACGCCCGGCGGAAATCCTCGCCTGGGTCGGGCAGTGCGCCCTCCATCACCGTCAGCGGGAAGACGACGAACTCGTCGTCGAAGGGGCGAAACGGCTGGTAGCCGTGGGCGAAGCCGTACTCGTCGGGGCTGCCAAGCGTCGTGTCGTAACTGAGCCCGATGGCCCGGTAGTGCTCCCACGTGGCGGGTCGCTCCAGCCGGAGGTAGTGCTGGCGCCCGCCCTGTACTGGCTCGCCAAGCGCCGACTCCAGCCGGCGCTTCTCAGCGCTGAGCATCGCGCGGTCGTCGACGGCCTCGTAGGAGCCGTGCAGGCCGACCTCCCAGCCGCCCCGGCGGAGCGTCGAGAGCAGCGCGCGGATGGGGGCGTCGTCGAGGTCGTAGCGGCCGGCGAACAGCTGCCACCCCTCCATCGTCAGCCACTCCCGGGGCGGTCGGTCGCGAAAGAGCGACTGCTCGTCGAGGACGTAAAAGGCCGACCGGACGCCCTGCTCGCGCTCGAACCGCAGCAGTTCGGGGAACGTCCAGTAGGGTCGCCGGCCCGGCGCGAGGTCGAGCAGGTGGCTCGGGTCCCGGCGGGTCAGCGCGTAGAACAGCGACTGGTAGGTCTTGTACGGCCGGTCCACGTCGTGGGTGAGACAGAGGGCAAACTCGTGGCCCTCCGGCACCCAGTTCCCGCTCATGAAGCCGCTCCGAGCGTCTCTTCGACGACGACGTCGGTCACGTCTTCGCGCTCTGCGAGCAGTTGCGCGCGGCGGCGTTCCCACGTGGCCGCGGTGTCGGGGTCCTCGACGAACGTCTTCAGTTTCTCGATGGCGGCCCGCTCCTCGTTGAGGTTGTACACCAGCCCGTGTGACTCAAGCTCGCGGAACGTGGAGAGGTCCTTGTTCCCGACGAAGGAGTTCGTCCGGATCGCGGGCGTCCCCAGCACCCCGGCCTCGATTGCCATCGTCTGTGAGTCGCCGATGTAGCCGTCGGCGTAGTACAGCAGGTCGTGGATGCGCTCGGGCGGCACCGGGAGGCGATACGGTTCGAAGGACGCCGGCAGCGGGGATTCGCTGGTGATGTACACCTGGCCCCGCTCGGAGAGGTAGTCGACGAGCTCCTGCTTGCCCGCTCTGGAGATACCGGTCTCGCCGACGTCGTGGTGGGCCGCCCACGAGACGAAGCGGAGCACGTAGTACGGTTCGTCGACCGCGATACCGTGCTCGCGCAGCGGCTCCGGGTCCGGCTGGAACCGGTCCGGGTGGAGGTAGGCGAGTTCGTGGTAGCCGTCGTAGCGGCGGTGTTTGTCCCCGAAGTCCATCTCGAAACACGCCGGGGTACACACCCGCGACGTGAAGGGGATGGTGAGCTTCGAGAGCGACCGGGTCGCCACCTCGTCGTCAGTGAAGGTCACGCTCGGCGTCCCGGTGACCGTCGCGGCCTGAGCCGCGACCGGGTTGAGGTGGCTCACGACCACGTCAGAGCCGAACCGACGGATGGACCGGACGAGTCGCAGCTCCCGGAGCACCCACTCCAGCAGCAGCGCCGGCGTGGAGTCGCCCTGCGTCGAGAGCACCTCGTACTCTATGTCGTAGGCGTCGAGTAACGTCGTCGTCACCTCCTTCTCGCGGGCGGTGACGAACGTCCGGTGGCCCCGCGCCTCCAGGTCGCGGATGGCGTGTTTGAACAGGTGGACGTGGGCCGGATGGCCGACCTCGAAGTGGACCCGCATCGTCACACGGCGGGGCCGCCCCGGCCCGTGCGTCTCGCGGTCGGGCTCATCGATGGACGTTGCCGGCCGCGAGCGCCTCCGGCAGGGGCCGGTGTTTCGCCGGCGTTCCCACCGCGAGCGTCGACGGCGGGACGTCCTCGGTGACGACGGCCCCCGCAGCGACGAAGGAGCGTTCGCCGACGGTCACGCCGGGTAGGACGGTGGCGTTGGCGCCGACGGTGACGTCGTCTTCGAGGGTGGGCCCCGCGAGGTCGACGCCCTGGCGAAGCGGGTAGGGGTCGTTCGTCAGGACGGCCCGGGGCCCGAGAAACACCCGGTCGCCGATGGTCGTCTCCGACGGGACGTACGCCCCGGTCTGGAGGCTCACCTCGTCACCGAGGTCGCTCCGCCCGTCGACGACCACCTGCGAGCCGACGACGCAGTCGTGGCCGACGGTGGTCTGCTCCCTGAGGACGGCGTGGTGGCCCGTCTGGAACCGGGAGCCGGTGACGACGTCCGGATACACCACCGCCCCCGCACGGACGACGGAGTCCGACCCGATTCTGGCCGGCGACTGGCCCCCTTCTGGTGGCAGGATATCCGCCGACTCCGCGATGCGACAGCCGTCACCGAGCTGGCACTTACTCATCGGTAGTCCCCCCGTCTCGTCGCGTTCTCCGTCACTGGCCCGTTCTGGCTATGATTCGTACCGGTCATCTGAACTCAGTCCGAGATTTCCGACAGTTCACGGCTTTGTTATACTCTTCCTGTGGAAACCGCGACCTCCGACCCGAATCGTAGCGACGTGCTACCGCTTCGGGGCCGCTGTCATCCCGCGGTATAACTTAGACGGGGCGGGGTCACTCCGGAACAAATGGGAACAGTCGTCATCTCTATCGACGCGGAGCTGGGCTGGGGGTTTCACGACTACCCTGCCGAGGAACGGCCGACCGAACGCATCGCTCGCTCGCGCTGGGGCTGGGAACAGCTGGCCGAGACGCTCGAAGCGTCCGATATCCCGGCGACGTGGGCGGTCGTGGGGCACCTCTTCGAGCGCGAGTGTGCCGGCGCCCACGTCGGCCACCCGTCGCCGTCGGGCTGGTTCGCCCACGAACGGGGCGAGGAGCCGATGGACGAACAGTACCGGTTCGCACCGGAGCTGGTGGCCGACCTCGTCGAGAGCGATGTCGACCACGATATCGGTGCCCACACCTACTCACACGTCGAGTTCGACGCCGACTACGCGACCGAGGCCCTCGCACGCGCGGAGTGTGACCGTACCATCGACGCGGCCGAGGCCGCGGGCGTCTCGATGGATTCGTTCGTCTTCCCCCGCAACGGCGTCGGCTACCGCGAGGTACTCGCCGAGGCCGGCTTCACCTGCTACCGCGGGACCGAGCCGGAGACGACCGCCGACGGCCCCTACTCGACGCCGCTGCGCAAGCTCGCCCAGGCGACGGTCGTCCGGGACCCGCCGCCGCTGGTCGAGCCACGCGTCGACGAGTACGGGCTGGTGAACATCCCCGCGTCGCTGTACCTGTTCGGGTTCGAGGGGCCGGCCCGACGGGTCCTCTCCGCGACGGTCGGTGACCCGGTCGTCAGACAGGCCAAGATGGGCGTCGACGCGGCGGCCGCGGGCGACGGTATCTGTCACCTCTGGCTCCACCCGAACAACCTCACGACCGAGGCTGACCTCGCCCGGGTCCGGGCCATCTGTGCCCACGTCGACAGCGTGCGCGCGGAGACCGAGCTCACCGTCGAGACGATGCGGTCGGTGGCCGAGCGCGTGACCGCGGAGGACGTCACCGCGGTGTAGTCGCGGATTCCCCCACCGGGGCGCGGGCGAAGCGCGCTCGGTCGGCGCCGAGAAACCGGCGTCGTTACTCCGAGGACGGCACGGACGCGGCGTCCGCCTCGCCGTCGTCGGACTGCTCCGTCTCGGCTTCGTTCTGCAGGCGCTGCTCGGCCTGGTCGCGGTCCTCCGGGTAACCGATGTCGTTGCGCCAGCCGTTCATCCGGATTGCGTCGATGGTACGCCCGGAGTGAAGCAGCAGGTCGATGGCGTCGCTGATCTCGTACTCGTCGCGATTGGAGGGCTGGACGAGCTGGCAGGCGTGGAAGATAGCGGGCGTGAACGTGTAGAAGCCGGTCATCACCAGGTTCGACGGCGGGTCCTCGGGCTTCTCGATGACCTCCGTTATCTCGCCGTACTTGTTCGTGTCACAGACGCCGTAGCGACCGGCCTCGTCCCAGGGCACCTCCTCGACCAGGAACGCGGCGTCGGCGCGTTCCTCCTGCTGGCGGTTGACGACGTCGTGCAGGTTGGCCTGGAAGATGTTGTCCCCCAACATTAGCATGAAGTCGTCGTCGATGTGTTCCTCGACGGTCAACAGCGCGTGGGCCAACCCCTTCTGTTCACGCTGGTGTGTGTACGTTATCGGGACACCCTGGTACTCGTCCTCGTAGTAGTTGATGATGTTCTGTTTCTTGTAGCCCACGACGACGTACAGCTCGTCGGCGCCGAGTTCGATGAGCTGGTCGAAACAGTGGGTGAGTATCGGTTTGCCGTCCACTTCCACCATCCCCTTTGGCTTGTCGTCGGTGAGTGGGCGGAGTCGAGTCCCCTGGCCGGCCGCGAGTATCACTGCGTCCATCGTATCCGGAGAGCCATCCCCGTAAATAAAGGTATACGCCGCCTGCAGCGGCGTCGCACGCGTTAGGCTTCGACATCGTTCCCCTCCGCGACGGCCGCGGGGAGGGAGAGTCGGCGCCTGGCGGCTTCGACGTCGGCGAGGTCTCGCAGCGACCGCTCTGTGACCTGTGCCACCGCCCGGGCGAGCTGGGCGTTCCGTTCGACGGGCGTCTCGGGGTCGAAAAAGAGGTTGTCCGCCATGCCGACCATCGGGTGGGCGCCCACGAAGAGGGCGAGCGTCGTCAGCGGGTACTGGTTCGGGCCGGTCGCGCGGACGAAACAGTGTGCTCGCTCCGGCACCGCATCGAGGAGCGAGAACAGGGAAAGCGGCGACCCGACGCTACCATCGGGGGCGCCCAGCAGGAGCGTCACGACGGGCGGGTCGGGCAGGACCGACTGCTCGCACAGGCGGGCGAGTTCGTGGCAGTCGGCGCCGCCGGTGACCAGCAGGTTCGGCGTGATACCGCGGTCGGTCAGCGCCTCGACGAACTGCTCCGTGTCACGCCGGCTCGTCTCCGACACCGACCGGTAACCCGTCTGTGTCGGACCCAGCCGGACGGTGGCGAGGTCGGGCGCCGGCGACCCGTCGAGCGCGTCGAGGAAGTCGCCAAGTGGCGCCTCGGGCCCGGCGGCGTACTCCAGCAGGACGTCGCGGCCACAGAGCTCTCTGACCGCCCGCCCGAACGCGGGCAGGCGCCCGGGGTCAGGGTTTCCGTCGGCGTCACGCCCGTGGAGGCGTGCGACCGTGGCCCCGAGGGCCATCGACTCGTACACCTGTGTCGCGACGGACTCCGGGTCGATGGGGAGCGCCTCGTTCACGTCAGTCGAGTAGCGATAGCCGGTCGGAGCGACGCCGAGTGTCACCTCGTCGCCGCGCATGTAGTCAGTGTAAGTCATCGGAACGACCGACCCAGAACGGATTGCCTGCGTAGAGACGGGTGGTGCGGTTAGTTATCAACGGCTTACTGTTCCAGCTCGACCAGCGCGTCCGCCGTCGCGACGATGAACGCCTCCTCCAGCAGGTGAGACTCCTCCGCCGGCAGGAAGACGTACTGGTTGTTCGTCTCCGAGCGGATGACCGTCAGCTCCTCCAGCTCGTAGCCGAGGTTCTCGTGTGGGTCCGGGTCTTCGGGGACCTGCTCCCACTCGGTTTTCGAAGCCATGGTCACCCGTGGAAGACGTTGACGTCGGCGTCGCCGTCGATTTCGATGCGCCGCAGGGTGCCACTGTAGAAGAACGCGTCCACGCCGTTGCGGACGTGGCCGCTGACGTACCCCTCGGCGATGTCGCCGGTCAGCCACAGCGTCTCGCCGCTGCCGACGGCGGTCCGGCCCTCGTCTAACGTGAGGTCGCCGCTGACAGAGAACTCGTAGTAGGCGCTCTCCTCGGCGTCGCCGGTGCCGTCGATCTCGATTCGGTTCGGGAGCGACACGGGACCGGCGTTCTCCTCGTCGACCGTCGTGTCGGACCCGGCGCGGTCGTCGACGAGCGCGTCCAGAGTGACGGGCTCGCCGTCCAGCGTCACGCTGACCTCGTAGCCGTCGGTGACCGAAAAGGCCGTGATGTCGCCGGAGACGAGATACGAGTCGACGGCGTCGGGGTTCATCTCGACGCTGGTGGCGGTGTAGCTCCCGTCGTCGTTCTCGACGATGGTGTCGGTCCCTTCCTCGGCCTCGTCGCCGAACTGAATCTCGCCGGTCGCGGTGAAGGAGACGTCGCAGTTGGTGTCGGGATTGTCCGGGCTCGCCCGGACGAGGAGTTCGCTGGCCTGGGGGGCTGCCCCGTCGACCGGTGCGGCGTCGGTTTGACTGCCGCCACTCGCCTCGCCGTCGACCGGCGTCCAGACGCTGTAATCGGTGTCTGGCGCCTGAGCGCTGTCCCCGGTTACGGTCTCGAAGTGGTCGGGGACCGCGAGGTTCCCGCTGCCGGTGAGGTGGATGTCCGAACCGGCCCAGTCGCCGTCGGTGTCCCAGTCCTCCTGGATAGCGTCGCTGTCGCCGTCGTTGTAGATACGGACGTTCCGGATGGTGCCCGAGCCGCCCTCGCCGCGGTAGTGGAGTCGGATGGGGTTGGCCCCGCGCGTGAAGTAGAAGTCACAGTCCTCGATGAGCGCGCCGGTGCCGGCGTCGTCGACCTTGATACCCCGCAGCGTCGTCCCGCCGGTGTGGTCGGCGGGCGGTTCCTCGGTCCCCTCGAAGTAACAGCCCCGGACGACACTGTCGGTCGGTGCGAAACGGAGCATCGAGGAGTTGACGTTGCGGAAGACGCAGTCCTCGACGACGACTTTCCCGTCCCCGCCCGTGTAGGCGTCCGAGACGTACATCGCGACGTTGCCCAGCTGCTCGAAGTAGCAGGCCTTGCAGTGGAGCTGTCCGGCGTGGTCCGTCCCCGCGTAGATGCCCGTCGAGTCCGACCCGTCGATGGTGCCGTCGGGGACGTTGACGTTGAAGATCTCCATCGTCGCGCCCTCTTCGGCGCCGACGCGCCAGCGGGACTGGGCCTCGCCGCGCTTGCCGCGGATGGTGATGTTCTCGACCCGGACGGTCCCGTCGGTCGCCATAATCGTTGGGCGGACCTCGACTTCGGGGTCCTCGGGCCGGTTGAACGTGACGCCCTCGGCCGAGCCGACCAGCGCCGCGTTGGCGTAGTCGCCGCCCAGCCCGTCGCCGGTGTAGTCGTACTCCCCGGCCGGGATGTGCACCTCGGTGTCGTCCGTGAAGTGGTCCTCGAGGTACGGGTCGATTAGGTCGCCGTTACGGAGGCCCTGCGACCCGAGGTCGACGGAGTTCTCGGCCCCGATAGCGCCACCAGTCGACGCCGTACCGACCGCTGCGGCCGCGGCGCCGACGCCGACGGCCCGCATGAACGTTCGTCTGGTGGTAGACTGTGCTTTCCCCGAATTCCCGCTATGGTCGTTGCCTGCCATACCGGTCAGGATACACCTACCCGAAAAGGGGTTCTGGCCACCTTCTCAGTAAGGGGTACCTAGTTGTACCGGCGTAAATACCACCTGTGTTCAGGGTACGTACCAGTCGGAGTTTATACAGGTAGTTCGAAGAGAAAATTTAACATCGCGACAGGAGCGCGGATAAAGTGTTAGTATACCCGACTGTCTCTTTAGCTATTATTTATCGTTTGTAGCCGGGTAAGTGTTAGATTACAAAGCAATCCTGGCCCGCCGTTCGAACTAATGCGGACTCTGTTACTCGGACTCGACGGCGTGTCGATGCCGGTCCTCGACTCGGTCGCCGACGACGGTGTCGTACCGACCATCGAGTCCCTGTTCGATCGTAGCGCAACGGGACCGCTCACGTCACAGCTCCCGCCGTGGACACCGAGCGCGTGGCCCTCGCTGTACACCGGTGTCAACCCGGGGAAACACGGCGTGTACGGGTTTCTCACGTTCGACGGTTACGACCACGACGTCGTCGACGCGACCGACGTCCACGCCCACGCGCTCTGGGAACTCCTCGACCATCGCGGGTACAGCAGCGTGGTCGTGAACGTCCCCGTCACGGCGCCCGCGCGGGCCATCGACGGGGCGGTAATCCCGGGTTACATCTCACCGGAAGACCCGCCGGGCCACCCCGAGGGAGTGCTTGCCGACGTTCGCGACGCGACCGGCGAGTACAGCGTCTACGGCCCGATGGACACGCCGGGAAAGGCGGCGTTACCGGCGATAGCGGCCCACGCGCGTTCGCGTGGCGACGCCTTCGCCTACCTCGTCGACCGGTTCGACCCCGACTTCGGCTTTCTGGAGTTCCAGCAGACCGACACCGTCTTTCACCGCCGGCCGACGGACCGCGACGCCGTCGACTGCGTGTTCGGGGCGGTCGACGACGCCGTCGAGACGGCGCTGGAGGCGGCCGACCCCGACACCGTCGTCGTCGTCAGCGACCACGGTATCGGGGAGTACGACGGCTACGAGGTGCGACTCAACGAAGTGCTGCGCGAGTGGGGTCACGTCGCCGCGACCGCCGAGGGCGAGGGGATGCCGTCCTGGGACGCCATCGCCCGCCAGCGCCTCCAGCAGGGCGAGCGCGGCGGGACGCCCGACCCCGGACTGGCCGAGCGCGGGGTCGCCCTGCTGGCCCGGCTGGGCCTGACAAGCCAGCGCATCGAGCGCGTGCTCGAGCCGATAGGGCTGGCCGAGCCGGTGGCGGAGCTGGCGCCCACGGACGCCGTCCGCGCCGGCACCGAACAGGTCGATTTCCCCGGCTCCGAGGCGTATATGCGCGACCGCATCGAGCTCGGTGTCCGGCTCAACGTCGCGGGTCGTGAACCAGAAGGCGTGGTCCCGAGCGAGGAGTACGACGCCGTCCGCGACCGGCTCGTCGACCGGCTCCGCGGGCTCACTGACCCTGACGGTCGCCCGGTGTTCGACCGCGTCGCCCCCCGGGAGGCTGTCTTCGAAGGGCCATACACAGAGAACGCACCGGACATCGTCGTCGTCCCGCGGGCGTTCCAGAACTTCCTCAACGGCTCGCTGCTGGGCGACCACTTCGGGACGCCGCGGGAGCCATGGAATCACAAGCGTGACGGCGTCGTCGCCGTCAGCGGGCCGGGGGTCGACCCCGCGGCGTCGCTCGCCGACGCGCATCTGTTCGACGTGGCGCCGACGGTCCTCTCGACGCTCGGGGTGGCCCGCCCGGCGCGGATGGACGGGACGGCGCTCCCGGTCGTCTCGCCCACGCCGACGGAAACGTATCCGCCCTACGAGGAGATGGACGGCAACGCTGGTGCGGGCGAGGACGTCGCCGAGCGGCTCGCCCACCTCGGCTACATCTCCGAGGAGCGCTAGCGGTTCTTCGGACAGGAACACGACGACGCGTCGGTCGTCGTCGACTCCAGAGAGAGGTTGTCTCGCCTGATAGAGAGTCCCTCGGTCGCCAGTGGCTGGCCGGAGACGGCGATAGAGGACCCCTGGACGGTCGTCTCGTCGGTCCCGGAGACGGCGATTCCGTCGCGGGCGTCCCCGTGCTGACAGATACAGAGGTCCGAGAGCAGTGTCCCGCTGCGTTCTGAGATGCGGACGGCCGCGCCGCTGCTGGCCGAGCCGTCGATGCGGACCGACCGTATCTGAATCGGGTGCTTGCGCACGTTCGAGCGGGTTCCGTTGGGCGGTTTGGCCCAGATGGCGGGGACGTCGTCGGCGTTGACCGTGATGTGGGTGTTCCGGATGGTCGCGGCGTCGAGCCACTCGGCACAGGTTATCGCGCCGTCGCTGGAGGTGACGGTGTCGAAGACGAGCCGGCTGTTCTCGACGATCACGTCGCTGCCGCCCCTGAGCCGGATGCCGCGCATATTCTCGATGCCGTCGCGGGCCTCGTCACAGCGGACGAGCACCCCGCGAACGGTCGACGGGCCGCTGACCCGGATGTTGGCGACCCCGCTGTTGCGGTACTGGCCGCCGACGACGTTCACCCGGCCCTTCGCGGGGGAGGCATAGAGCCCGTTGTCGGGGAAGCCGTCGAAGCGGCAGTTCTGAAAGCGCAGCTCGCCGACGTGGCTCTCGCCGACGTAACAGCCCGTGTTCTTGTACTCCGGGTCGCCGCCGTCCGGCATCCGGAGGTTCCAGACGACTCCCTGCCCGTCTTTCTCCGTCACGTCGAAGCGCATTCCGTCCTGGTCGAGGTCCAGCTCCCCGCGGACGGTGACGTCTTCGACCCGCATCCGGTCGGTCACGCGGGCGTTGATGGGACGGGGTCCGGTGTCGTCGGGCGTCAGGTCGAAGGTGAACCCGCCGACGAAGAGGTCGGCGACCGCGCCGTCGGTGCCGAGGCTGAACAGCGGCCCCGTGAACTCCTCGACGGTCGTGATGGTCGCCTCCGGGCCGTAGAGCCCGAGGCGCTCGGCGCCGTTCGGTCCCCAGGTGTCGTCCATAAAGTAGGTCCCCGGCGGGAAGCGGACGAGCGTGTTCGAGGTGTCGATGTTCTCGAGCGTCGAGACGATGGACTCCTCGCCATCGGCGTCGCCGCCGGCTTCGGTGATATCGACGACGTTGTCGTAGGCGTCGGGCTGGGGGCGGTCAGGACCGGGTTCGGTGGCGTCGGTCCCGGGCCTGCCGACGGGGCCGGAGGGCGTCTCGGGAGCGGGGCCATCTGTGCCGGGACAGCCGGCGAGGGCGCCGAGCAGGGCCACCCCGCCGAGTCTCGAGAGACACTGTCGCCGTGTCCAATCAGGGGTCACATCCGGACAAACGGCGTCGTCGCTATTGTTATAGCCAGCGTGTGCCGGCCACGGCGCTGATAGGATGCACCTGTGGTGCCCGGTCGGCCGGGGACGGCGCTCCGTCTCGGACGGATTGTTGTCGTCTCTGACCGGTACCCAAGGCTGGCGATCACCGGTAAATAGCTACGACAATCTCTCTCAGTCCTGTTCGACCGGTGTCGCGGGCGGGGACTCCGACTCGGGCGGCGACGGTCGCTGGAGCGTCTCCCGGCGCCGTCCCAGCGCCGCGTCGTGGTTCCGGTCGAGTGCCAGGGCGGCGACCAGACACAGCCCCGCAGTGAGCAGGGCCAGTAGCGCCGCTCCCAGCCCACCGTCGTCTCTCCGGCGGACCGCTCGGCGGGCGGCGTACAGTCCGGCGCCGGCCGACGCGGCGTAGAGCCCGGCCATCGGGTGGGGGTCGGCCCGGACGTGTTTCCGCCAGAGCCGCCGGAGGAACCCCCGGAACAGCATCACCGACACCTTCGGCACGTACGAGCGGTAGTCGATGTGGCTCTCCTCGTCGCCGTAGTTCGCCGGGCGGGGGACGTCCATCACCCGAAGGCCGGCGACGTTACATCTGACGAGCAAGTCGTTGCAGTAGCCGTAGTACTCGTACATCTCCTCGATACCCGCCGTCTCCAGCGCGTCCTGTGAGATGGCGGTGTAGCCGTTCTGCGGGTCACCGATGGTCCAGTAGCCGCTGGCGATTCTGGTGAGCCACGTCAGGACGCGGTTGCCGACGTACCGAAAGCGGGGCATCCCCTCGCGGTGGTCGGCGTCCAGCAAGCGATTCCCCTTGACGTAGTCGGCCTCGCCGGCGACGACGGGGTCGATGACCCCCGCGAGTAGTTCCGGCCGCATCTGGGCGTCACCGCCCATCACCGCCGTGACGTCGATATCGTCGTCGCGAGCGGCGAGATAGCCGGTCTTTATCGCGCCGCCGACGCCCCGGTTTACCTCGTGGCGGATGGGGACGACGCGGCGGTCGAACCCGTCTGCGCGCGCCGCCTCGGCGTTGACCCGGCGCGCGGCCGCCCGTATCTCGGCCCAGGTGTCGTCTGTCGAACCGTCCTCGACCACGTAGACGCGGTCGACGTAGTCGGGGACCGTCTCGATGACCCGTCCGACCAGCCCCGATTCGTTGTACGCCGGGACGACGACCGCGACAGTCGCACCGTCGTACGTCACGCCCACACCTCTCGAATGCAATTGGCGACCATGCTCGGTCGAACCGTGAACCTATTCGAGTATTGTTATATCTGACTTTCGCGTCCGCAGTCCGGTAACCTCCCGTACGTATCAGTATTCCTATAGTCGTGCGGGTCTGAAACCGCCTGACGGCTCGGTAGCAGCCAGCTACCCCCGGACATCTCGGCTATAACAATATATTCAGACGCGGGGAGATGGGACGATGACACTGGAAACTGCGGTCGTCGGCGGCGGTGTGGTGTCCGATTACCACCTCTCGGGGCTCGAGCAGTGCCCCGACACGAACCTCGTCGCCATCTGCGACCTGGACGAGTCACGAGCGAGGGAGAAAGCCACCGAGTACGATATCAACGCCTACGCCGATTTCGAGGGCATGCTGGCCCGTGAGTCGCTGGACTGGATTCATCTCTGTACGCCGGTCGGGACACACCTCGAACTGGCGCGGATGGCCATCGAGGACGGCATCCCGGTGCTGATAGAGAAGCCGGTCACCGAATCCGTCGCGGAGGCCGAAGAGCTGGAGCGGCTCGCCGAGGAGTACGACGCGACCGTCTCGGTCGTCCACAACCACAACTTCTCGCCGGCCATGCGGAAAGCCCGCCGGCTCATCGAGGACGGCGCTATCGGGGAACTTCGGTCGGTCGACCTGCTGTACGCCGGTGAGACCTACCCGGACGACGTGCGCCGCGGGGCGTGGGCGTTCGAACTGCCCGGCGGCGAGTTCGAGGAGGGGCTGCCCCACCCGATATACATGGTGTTGAACCTGGGGGGCTACCCGTCGAGTCCCGACGCGATACAGGCGAGTACGTCGCTCGCCGACGAGTACGCCCAGGGGTTCGAGTACGACAGCGTCCAGTTCCAGTACACCACCGACGACGGCGTGCTCTGTAGCGGGACGGTGCTGGCCAGCGACGTCCCCCACAAGGTCATCCAGGTCCACGGTGACGACGGGAGCATCGAGATAGACGTCGTCTCCCAGTCGGTGACGGTGCTCGACCGCGACTACCAGGCCTCGCCGAAGGCCCGGGCGCTGGCCAACGTCGACCACGTCCTCGGTCGGCTCCGGGGGACCGCCGAGAACCTCGTCGCCGTCGCGCGTCGCAGTATCGACGACGACTGGGACTCGGTCCGCAACCTCGACTCCCACAGCTACCAGTTCGGTGAGGAGGTCCGCGCGATTCAGCGCGGCGAGCCGACGGCCGTCCCGGTCGCAGAGGGTACGTGGACGCTGCGCGTCATGGAGACCATCCGCGCGACGACGGCGGACGACGCCGAAGGGCAGGCCGTCCCGCTGAGTACCGATGGCACCTGAACACTGGCTGGGGAGCGCGCCCGTCGACGCGGCCAGTCTATCGTAGCCATTGAAAATGCACACCCGCCCGCACGACAGCGTTCACGAGAGCGGGACTCTCGTGTAGCCCATCAGCAATCGAGGATTTCTGAGGACGGTGCGGTCGGTGTGTGAATCGTTTCATCGTCACTGTAGCGGACGCTTCTACCACCAGTCGATATCCGGGCAGAGACGAACAACACGCACGGTCGCGTGCGTCGATTGCAGCGTCACCAGTCGGCGTTTTCAGCCCGGCGTCGGATTTGCGCCCGACGCCCGTGGCCCCGTCCGCCCGCTCGGGAACACGTCGAGGCGCAGATACAGCACCTTGTCGGCCGAGGACTGCGAGACGTTCTCGGGCACGGGCCCGCGGTAGACGAAGTAGGTCAGTCTGAGGTCCTGCCCGGCGAACGTCGGCCTCACGGTGTGGTTGTGCGTCCACGTCTCGTTGGCGCCGATTCGCTGACCGCTCTGCCAGACCCGCTCAGCGGACTGGACGGTCCCGCCGTCGACCTGCTGGAGTCTGGCCACGACAGTGTAGTTGGCCGCGGTGTCGTGGTGGTTCGAGACCCGGACGACCAGCGGGACGGCCTCGCCCTGAGAGACGTTGGCCGGGTAGCCACTCGCCACCGGGTCCCCGCTCTCGTTGGCCGAGAGGAGCGACGCGCTGGTGTAGGACATCGACTGGGACGGACCGGCGATGGCGACCGCGAACGACCCCAGCGCGACGACGACCAGACAGCACAGGCCGACGGAAAGCAGCGTCGTCGTCGACTCCTCGGCGAGCGGGCGCCCGGTACCTACACGTTCGGCGACCGTGAGCAGGTCGAAGCGAGCCGCCGCCGGGAGCGCGAGTCGCCGGACCGTTCCGACGAGGGTACCGGCTCCGACGATGACCCACACGGCCGCGAGCGTCGACGTCGTCGTCAGCGGGACGCCGACAGCGCCAAGCGCCACGGCGACGATCGGGAGCAACAGGACGCTCACGCCGAAAGAGAGCGCCAGTCGTTCACGGACCAGCACGCCGTCGTGGGGGCGCGTGAGCGCGAGTACGCTGGTGGGCGAGCCGTCGTCGCGTGGCCGGGGTCGACCCGGGAACAGCGCCGCCACGACGGCGTACCCGGGGGCAAACAGGACCAGTCCGACACCGATGAGAAACTGGATAGTCGAGCCGTCGGGGTCCGTCCCGACGGCGGCGGTCGCGAACGTCACGTACGCGAGCACGAGCACGAGGTCGACAGGTGCGAGCGCCAGTGTCGATCTGACCACCCGACGGGCCGTCTCCGACACCGTCACCGCGGTGTCACCCCAGTCCCCGACACCGCTCGCCCGGCGCTTACCACAGACATAGTACGGGTTGGGGATATCGGGAGCCGTCGTTTTGTTATAGCGGCCGTACCGGGAGTCGTTACCGGACCGGACGGTCCGACCGGCTCCGGAGCCACAGGCGGTAAGGCGGCTATACTTACCGGTGGTCGCAGCCAGGATTCACTCGACAGATGTCAGTATACGAACGCCGGATGCAGACAGCGCGGGGACCGTAGATGGGACTGGAGATTACCGAACTTTCGAGCGACGAGGCAGCGACGTGGAACGACGCGCTGGAGCGGACACGAGAGCGGACGCCGTTCCACCGCTTCGAGGCCCTGACCGTGTTCGCCGACCACGCCGGCGCCGACCTGCACCCGCTGCTGGCCTACAAGGGCGAACAGCCCGTGGGGCTGTTCCCCCTCTTTACCCTCCGGAAGGGCCCGATAACGGCGGCCTTTTCGCCACCGCCGGAGCTGAAGGTGAGCTACCTCGGCCCGGTCGTCCTCGCACAGCCGGGGATGAAACCACACAGCACGGAGAAGCGACGGCGGCGGCTCGTCGACGGCTGTCTCGACTGGCTCGACGACGAGCACGACCCGGAGTACGTTCACGTCCGAACGTCGGTGGGGGCGCCGGACGTGCGGCCGTTCGGCTGGGCGACCTTCGACGAGACTCCCCGATTCACGTACGTCGTCGAGCTCGACGCCGAGCCCGAGACCCTGCGCGACCGGTTCAGTCGCGACGCGCGGTCGAACGTCCGCGACGCACAGGAAGACTGCGACGTCGCCGAAGCCGGCGCCGAGACAGCCCAGCGCGTCATCACGCAAGTGCGTGCGCGACACGAGGAACAGGACCTCGACTTCCCGCTGACGAGCGAGTTCGTGGCCGACCTCTACGGCGCGTTGCCCGACGGCTACCTCCGCCCGTACGCCTGCCGCGTCGACGGGGAGTTCGTCGGTGGCTCGCTGATACTGGACGACGGCGAACGGGTGTACAACTGGCAGGGGACGGTCAAACAGGACACCGACCACGACGTCAACGACCTGCTGCACTGGGAAGTGCTACGGGCGGCTGCCGACCGGGGACACAGCGGCTACGACCTCGTCGGCGCGAACGACCAGCGGCTCTCGAGATACAAATCGAAGTTCGCCCCCACCCTCCGGACGTACCACTCGCTCGAACGGAGCTCGGCGGGAATCGGTACCGCGGCCCGTCTCTACCGACAGCTCACCTGAGAGTCCATGGCGACGCGGGCCACTTCGAGATGGCGTGGGCAGCCCCTCAGCGCCCGGCCGTATCGAGAAGCTGGGCCAGCTGCCCGCCGTCGGTGCACTCGACGACGTTGCGCTGCGGGTCGTAGTCGACGATATCCTTGTCGTCGAGTTTCGGCAGGTGGACGTGATGGAGGTGGAGACAGACGCGACGAGCCGGTCGTGCGCCGAGGTCTGTACCCTGCTCGGTCTGTGTTATCGCCGTCGCCAGCGACTCCAGCGTATGGACGTCCTCGACCGACGTCGCCAGCAGTTCGAGCAGGGTCTGGCGGCGCCTGGACGCCAGCAGTTCCAGTCGTTCGGCCCTGGACAGCGCCAGCGCGTCTGCCACGCGGTCGGTTTCCTCGGTCACCATGGCTCGGGGTAGGGGTGAGCGCGTTCGGTCATCACAGTGGTCTGACCGGAGACGTGGGATTAGTTATGCTGCCCTTTCGGGCGGCGTCACGGCGTGTAGCCACGCCTCGCTGTGGCCGGCCGGTCGTCTGGCACGGCTTACCGCGACTAACCACGGAGTAACAATGAGACAGGGGTCTGTTAGTCCTTACGCGGGGAGAGCAAATATCCGCACGTACTGGCCACCGGTCCATCCCTTGCCAACTCACCCACCCCACCCCCACCTAGGCCATAAACGACGGCGGCCGTCGTCGTCCGGTCTGCGTTGACGCTCTCCCCCAATTATCGTTCACAGTGGGTAAGACGCTTCTATCCGGCGAAAACTATCTACCCGTTTATCACGGCTGTCGAGCCATCGCTATATCGATGACCGATGGTCCCAACCAGACGCTCGATGCCGTGTTGCCGCCGACAGACAGCGACCTGCGAGCAACAGTGTTCGTCCACTCGCTCGCGCCCGTCGCGAACAAAGCATCCCAGGACCGGCTCGTCGGGGAACTCGAATCGCTCGTCGAACGGGGTGCCCTCAGTGAAGTCGACCTGCTCGTGTGGGGCAACAGTATCTGTACGGGAAGCCCGCTCACCGACGTCGGGAGCGGCCAGCGCATCCTCGATGCCGTCGGCGAGTTCTACGAGCTGGCCGCCAACAGCGGCCTCTCCATCTCCCCGTTTTTCAACGTCTCGACGGTGACGACGGAGTACAGCGAGGGCCCGTTCAGCCGAATCGTGCCCCCCTCACGGGCCGTTGCGCTCTACGACGACAGCGAGCTCGTCGCCGTCTTCCCGTGTCTGCTCGACGGCACCGCCTACACGCCCGAGGACCTGGTCTCGCATCTGGCGCGGGACCGAACGACGGGCAGCGGGGCGGTCCTCCTCGACGAGTCGGCCTGACCCGCGGCGCGTTACACGCGCCGCCGACACCGCTGTCTCACGGGCAGTTGCCGGCGTATCGCGCGAGGAGCAACCCGTTGTGCGAGACGGCGAACAGCTGCGGCGTGAAGAAGGCCAGCAGCGCTGCCCGGCGAAACAGCGGGCGCACCGTCCGGTAGACACCGAACAACACGGCCAGGGCGGCCAGTTTCAGCCCGACCAGCCCGGCGCCCCCGGCGGCGTCGAGAAACGCCCGCGCGACAGGGTTGGCTTCGGTGAAACACAGCGACAGCCCGGCGAGTGTCAGCACGATGTCCCCGGCGGCGGCCGCGACGACGAGGCCCCACAGGAGGTGGTCACACCGGACGCGGGAGTCGGCGACGTACACCGCGTCTTCCCTGAACGTCTGTTGCACGCCCGAACTGACACCGGGTGTGGTAATCGTAAACGAGTGAGTAACCGGGCGAGAAGACGGACGCTCACTGGCCGACGACCGGAGCCGGGGACAGCCCCGCGGTCAGGGCGGTGTGATCTCGATGCGGCGGTCGCCGGTGACGACGACCTCGAACCCGTCGAGCGACATCGTTACACAGAGCTTCGCCGAGCCGGACGCGACGAGCCGGTCGAGCGCGTCGGGGTCGACCGAGCGATACAGCGGTTCCAGTTCGGTCGGGTCACAGTGCCGGACGCTCGCCAGCGCTTCCATGACCGCGATGCTGGCCGACTCCGTATCGAACATCCCGACGTACGTGTCTGTCCGGGGGTCGTACGTCGGACCGTCGTCGGTCACGCGCTCGGCCCCGTCAAAACTGTGCCCACCGCCGAGTGCGTGCCATGGGTCCGGGCCACTCATTTGTTACTAGACATAGGATAAATGTAGCCAATTATAAGTTTTCCGGTAGTTTCGTGCGGGCCGGTCGGTGCCACACCACAGCGTGTCGGGGCGTGAGGGAGCGACCAGTGTCACTGACCGCTCTCTCACCCCGTGGCCGGTGGCGCCACGGACCGGTGATGGTGCGTCGTTATCCACCGTATACCGGGCCGCTACCCGGACTTGCGGCCGTGATACGGGCGTCGATGGCGAGCTGGTGGACGGTGCGGTCCGGGCAGCGGTATAAAGTACATTCCTGTAGCTATGAACTCAATTACTAACCGCCCCCCTGCAGAGGGCATCTATGATGCCAGAACACATTACCGAGAGCGAGCTCGAGCGGATGACGGAGTTTGCGAACACGCCGACCTATCTGCGAACCCCCGAGCAACTGCTGCCGGAGGACGCCGACTGATACTGTCGGCTGTAACATCACGGAATAAATCGGCACCCCCGGGTGCCGATTATCTCCACGTACTTACAGCCGACAGTATGAGACGGACTGGTGTACTGATGTCCCGGTGCCAGCCGGGGATACGCTGCAACAGTCCGCACGGGCTCACTCGCGAAACTCGGCAGGGGGTGACTGTGTGCGCCACTCGTAGACGACGTGGATGGTCGTCAGGAGTACGAACGCGCCGATTATTCCGACGGCGAGGGCGACCTGTGGGACAGCCAGACCGGCCACCGACGCCACGACCAGGAGCGTGCTCAACACCGCGAGCCCGAAGTAGTAGATGTACCAGGCCGGCTGTGATTGTTGTTCGCCAAGCAGCGGATCTATCTCGCTCGCCTTCGCGGCGATAGAGACGTCACCCGACTCCTCGTCGTAGTTGACGAGTCCCGAATCGGCGAGTTTCGGGAGATGGGTCTGGTACAGCGAGACGTAGACGCGTTTTCGCTGCTGGGTCGATAGCTCCTCGACAGTCGTGTCGTTCTCCCAGGCAGCGACGTGCTCCGCCAGATCAGTCAGCTGGATAGGGTTCGGTTCTGTCCGTAGGAAGTAGAGCACGTACCGTCTCCGGGGACTGCTGAGTATGTCGAAGATGCGGTCGCGTGTGAGTTCAGTGTTGTTTTGATCCATCGCATACGTCGCTGTGGTTGCTGGTGGCGCTGTTCATCAGCCGGTCGACGGCCTCGTTACGAACAAACCGAGCGCCGGATACCCATTTGTTACAGCGTCGTTACCCGGCGGACAGCGGTCGTTACGAGCATTGTAGGGCCGGAAAACGGACTGCTCGACCGTGTAGTGACCGGTCGAGCGGGTCGGGCGATGGCGGCGGGTGAGACACCGGGGCCACGCTGTCTCCGGGACAGCAACGCCAGCGGCCGTCCATACCGCCCGGCAGGCGCGGCCTACCGTCAGAGCGACTGGAGCGCCGTCGCTTCGGGTTCGGTGAACAGCTCCGCGACACGTTCGGTCGCCGCGGTCCGCTCGGAGTGGTTCTCCAGCAGGACGGTCTCACTGGGAAAGAGCCGGTCGCCCAGTTCGAGGTCGTGGTCCCGGGCAGTCGAGCCGGTGACCGTGAGGTAGACGCCGAGCCCGGTGTCGGCGATAGCCGCTTCCTCCTCCTGACCGTTCGCTGGGTAGGTAAAGGTGATATCGTCCAGCGCGGCCGTTCCGATGACGGCCTCGATGAGCCGTTCGTACCGGGGGGAGATACAGAGCTCGCCCGCGTACTCCCGGACGAACTCCCGGTCGAGCGGTCGGTCCTGGCTGTCGACGACGGCCGGCGTCGCCAGCAGCGTGTGGTAGACGGTGTCGCCGAGTCCGGTCGCGACCCGGACGTCGGTGTCCAGCGGGTCGATGCGGTCGTTTATCTCGCCGATGGTCCGCAGGGGGTCGTCCTGGAGTTCGACGACCTCCTCTAAGACGAGGTCGGCGCTGTCGAAGCCGAGCGCGAACTCGTGGGTCCGCAGGGCGCGGAAGGGCTCTTCGCGACCGATGAGCTGGACCTCGCCGCGGTCGGTCGGGACGGTCACGCTGTCGAAGACGACCCGTCGGGGCATCCCGTCGCGGTCGTCCCGCAGCAGCGTGAACTCCGGTCGGGTGGGGTCCGCCAGGTCGGAGTAGTCGGCGAGGCGATGGTAGACGTCGTCGTCGGCGGACTGGTTACCCTTGGTGAGGTCCTTCTCGTAGCGAAGCGTCGAGATGATCTCGTCGGCCAGCTCGGTCGTCCCGGTCCGGGCGGCGAGCCGCTCCAGCACGGCTTCGAGGGGCCGACCCTTTCGAGGGACGGCCACTCTGGTCGTCGTCATTACCCCATGCAACCGTCGGCGCGGATAAAACGGGTTCGGTTACATCGCAGGCTGTCAAGTCGTGACGGGCGTCACCGCCAGCAGCGGACTGTCCCGCAGCCGCGGGCCGACCGGTTCACTCGCCCCCGCCGATGACCGACGAGAGCTGTTCGCGCCACTCCTTGAGCTCGACGATCTCGTCCTCGACATCGGAGAGCCGGTCGTCCAGCTCCCCGTCGCCGATCTCCTCTCGCACGTCCTCGATCTCGGCTTCAAGGTCGTCGAGTTCGCCCTCGATACCGTCGACGGTGCCCTCGACGTCGTCGAGGCCCTCCCCCAGTGAGTCGACCTCGGCGTCCAGCGACTCCAGCTCCTCGGTCGCGGTCTCCGCGGCCGACTTCGCGCTGCCGATCTCCTCCTCGAAGCTGTCGAGTTCGGCCTCGAAGCTGTCGAGGCGCTCGTCGAACTCCTCGATTATCTCGTCACCGGTGCCGTTCTCGGCGAGGAACTCCTCGAGCGCGTCCGTGTACGCGCGAAGGTCCGCGATCTCGTTCTGGATGCGGTTGATA